>Ga0209676_1000246_pt1 | contig 116315 bp, 106 predicted proteins | sample AraplaCvi_mLB_r2_FD_184282 | JGI IMG/M metagenome (GOLD analysis project Ga0209676, IMG submission 184282) | Arabidopsis root microbial communities from North Carolina, USA - plate scrape MF_Cvi_mLB_r2 (SPAdes) (version 2) | ecosystem: Host-associated > Plants > Roots > Endosphere | place...
CATTGCCTCAACGATCTCCTCCATCGCTGGTCGACCGGCAATCTCGCGATCGACATCGTCGGCGTGGTGTCGAATCATGAGGCGCAGCGGCGGCTGAGCGAATGGCATGGGGTGCCGTTCCATTATCTGCCGGTCAGCGACGCGAACCGCGCAAGCCAAGAGGCGGCGATCCTCGATCTGATGGCGCGGGGCGGCGCCGAATATCTCGTGCTCGCGCGTTACATGCAGGTGCTCTCGCAGGATCTGTCGGCGAAGCTGTCAGGGCGCTGCATCAACATCCATCACAGCTTCCTGCCGGGCTTCAAGGGCGCCAAGCCCTACCACCGCGCGCAGGAGCGCGGGGTCAAGCTGATCGGCGCGACCGCGCATTTCGTGACGAGCGACCTCGACGAAGGGCCGATCATCGAACAGGCGGTCGAGCGCGTCGACCATCGCGATTCGGTCGAGGAGCTGATCCGCATCGGCCGCGATACCGAGGCGCAGGTGCTGGCGCGCGCGGTGCGTTGGGTCGCCGAGCAGCGCGTTTTGATCGACGGACGCAAGACGGTGGTCTTCCGTTAGTCACCCGGGCAAGATAGGTCCCGAATCGCAACCATAATCAGGAGGAGCGGAAGCCAATGTATAGTCACAATATGGTCGGGGCGAACGACATCGAGGCCGCCAAAAAATTCTATGACGCGACCTTCCAGGCGATCGGCGGCAAGCCCGCGATCACCGACGACAAGGGCCGCCTGATCTATATGTACAACGGCGGCCTGTTTCTGGTCGGACCGCCGATCGACGGCGAGCCCGCGACCGCAGGCAATGGCTGCACGATCGGCTTTGCGATGGAAGGCCCCGAGCAGGCGAAGGCCTGGCACGATGCCGGCGTCGCTGCTGGTGGCACCTCGATCGAAGATCCGCCGGGCATCCGCGAAGGCGGTTTCGGCCAGCTCTATCTCGCCTATCTGCGCGATCCGTCGGGCAACAAGCTCTGCGCGCTTCACCGCGTCGTCTGAGGGTCAGTCATGCGCGGCGAAGCGGGATTGCTGACCGATCTGGATGCGCTTGGCATCCCCTTCGCCGCCTATGAGCATGTCGCGGTGTTTACCGTCGCCGAGAGCGACGAGGTCAACGCCGCGATACCGGGTGCGCACACGAAGAACCTGTTTCTGAAGGACAATGGCGGCGCCTATTGGCTCGTCACCGTTCCGGGCGAAGCGCGCGTCGACCTGAAGGCGCTGCCCGCGGCGATCGGCAGCAAGCGCGTCAGTTTCGGCAAGGCCGACGATATGGAGCGATTGCTTGGTATCACGCCGGGGTCGGTGACGCCGCTCGCCGCGATCAATGCCGCGCCGGGGAGCATCACCGTCGTGCTCGACGAAGGTCTTGCCGCCGCCACCACCGTGAACGTCCACCCGCTGCGCAACACCGCGACGCTCGGCCTGCCGGGGGCAGTGATCCTCGACCTCTTGCGTCATTGGGGGCATCACCCCGTCGTCGCGCCCATCCCCGTACAGGAACCCGCATGAGTATCGAAACCGTCTCCACCGTTCGCAGCCATGGCGGCACGCAGGGCGTGTACAAGCATGCGAGCACGACCACCGGCACCGACATGACCTTTGCGGTCTTCGTTCCCGATCACGAACCGGGCGCGCGTTTGCCGGTGCTCTGGTATCTGTCGGGGCTGACCTGCACCCATGCCAATGTGATGGAGAAGGGCGAGTATCGCGCCGCCTGCGCCGAACATGGCGTGATCTTTATTGCGCCCGACACCAGCCCGCGCGGCGAGGGGGTGCCAGACGATCCCGAAGCGGCTTGGGATTTCGGGCTGGGCGCGGGTTTCTATGTCGATGCGACCGAGGAGCCGTGGGCGAAGAACTACCGGATGCGCTCGTACATCGAGGATGAGCTGCCCTCGCTGATCCTGCGCAATTTCGCGTCGGCCGACCTGACGCGGCAGGCGATCACCGGCCATTCGATGGGCGGGCACGGCGCGCTGACCATTGGCCTCCGCAATCAGGATCGCTTTCGTTCGGTCTCGGCCTTTTCGCCGATCGTCGCGCCGCTGCAATGCCCGTGGGGCGAAAAGGCGCTCGGCAATTATCTGGGCGACAATCGCGAGGACTGGTACGCCTATGACGCGTGCGCGCTGCTCGATCAGGGGCTGCGCGTGCCCGACCTGCTTGTCGATCAGGGTGATGCCGATAATTTCCTGGCGGAGCAATTGAAGACCGAGTTGCTGGTTGCGGCGTGCGAACGCGCGGGGCAGAAGGCCGAAATCCGGATGCAGCCGGGGTACGACCACAGCTATTATTTCATCTCGACCTTTTTGGCCGAGCATGTCGCGTGGCATGCGGAACGGTTGAAGGCCTAGTCGTCCCTCCCGCAGGTGGGGGGCTTTAGTTGTGCTCGGGAATTAGTAACGTCGACCCCGTCGTTCGCCCCGCCTGCAAATCGGCGTGCGCGCGGGCTGCATCCTGCAACCCGTAGCGCTGGCCGACGGTGATCTGCACCGCGCCGCTCTCGATCATCTCGAACACGCGCGCGGCGCCGGCGGCGCGTTCGCCGGGGTGGAGATAATAGTCGAACAAAGTCGGGCGCGTCACGAATTGCGACCCGTGCTGCGCAAGGACGCCGAGATTGACGCCGGTGACCGGGCCGCCGGCATTACCATAGCTGACGATCAACCCGCGCCGCGTGGTGGCTTTGAGCGAGACGTCCCACGTCGCCATGCCGATGCCGTCGAAGGTGACGGGGACACCCTGACCATCGGTGATTTCGCGGACATGCGCCGCGACATCGTCGCTTTTGTACATCAGCACATGGTCGGCGCCGGCTTCGCGCGCGGCGTGCGCCTTGGCTTCGGTGCTGACGGTACCGATCACATTTGCGCCGATCGCCTTCAGCCACTGGACGAGGATCAGCCCGACTCCGCCCGCGGCGGCGTGAACCAGAACGGTCGATCCCGCCTCGACCTTGGCGCAGCGCTCGACGAGCATCTCGACCGTGCACGCCTTGAGCAGCGCGGCGGCGGCGGTTTCATCCTCGATATCGGCGGGGAGTTTGAACAAGGATGCCGCGCCGACCAGCCGCGCGCTGGCATAGGCATTGCGTTCGGGGCCGAAGGTCGCGGCGCGGTCGCCGGGTTGGAAGCCATGAACGTCGGGACCGACCGCGATCACCTCACCCGCCGATTCGACGCCGAGTCCGCTTGGCAGCGGCACAGGATAGGTGCCGTCGCGGTGATAGGTATCGAGATAGTTGAGCCCGACCGCGGTCTGGCGGAGCAGCACCTGGCCGGGGCCGGGTTCGCCAAGCTTCACCTCGCGCCAGTCGATGACCTCGGGTCCGCCCTGGCTTTCGATAAAGGCTTCGATCGCTTGCATGCGCCGCTCTCCTGCTGTCCGGTCCATCTGGTGGGCCGGAGGAGAGAGCGCAAGGGCGGTGCGACAAAAGCCCCTCCCCGTCGGGGGAGGGGTTTATCTCTTACTTCGACGGACGGCGCGGGCTGCGCTGGCCGTAGGGTTTGGGCTTGTAGCGTTCGTTGCCGCCCGGGCCGCCGGGGCCACGCGGGCCGCGCGGACCCGAACGATCGCCGAAACCGCGATCGCCGCCCGGCGCGCGGCCGAGTGTGCTGCGCGGTGCGCCATCGCGCGGGCCACTATGCCCGCCCTTGTCGCGGCGCGGCGGATAGGTCGGGCCGTCGGGCGCGGGCGTGATCGACACGCCGCTGTCGTCCTCGCCGTCTTCGTTGGCGCTGCGCACCACCGCCTCGGCAAAGCGATCGGCGATCGCGCGCGGGATGTTGAACATCGTTTCCTTGGGACCGATGCGGATTGCGCCGATCTCGTTCTTGCTCACATGGCCGCGGCGGCAGAGCAGGGGCAGAATCCAGCGCGGGTCGGCATTCTGGTGGCGGCCGATATTGAGGCGGAACCATACGGCGTCCTCGAACCCTTCGCGGCGGTCGCCGCCGCGCTCGGGGCGTTCGAAGCGTTCGCCGCGCTCGGGGCGGCCGGCGGCGTCGCGGCCGCGCGCGCTGTTGTCGATCAAATCCTCGGGCGGCGGCATCAGCGCGCGGTGCGCCTGCACCAGCGACGCGGCGATATCCTCGGGAGTGCGCTCGGCCATCAGGCGCTGCGCGAGTTCGATATCCTCGGGCTCATGCTCGACCGGCGTGAGCAGCTTTTCCATCAAACGTTCCTGATCGCGCTTGCGCACGTCGGCGGCGGTCGGGGCGTCCATCCATTCGGCTTCGATGCGCGCACCGCGCAGCATGCCGTCTACACGGCGGCGGCGCGGATAGGGGACGATGATGACCGCGGTGCCCTTTTTGCCCGCGCGGCCGGTGCGGCCTGAACGGTGCTGGAGCGCCTCGGCGTCGCGGGGGATTTCGACGTGGATGACGAGGCTGAGCGTCGGCAGATCGATGCCGCGCGCGGCGACGTCGGTCGCGACGCAGACCTTGGCGCGGCGATCGCGGAGTGCCTGCAGCGCGGCGTTGCGCTCATTCTGGCTATGCTCGCCCGACAGCGCGACCGCGGCGAAACCGCGCTCGACGAGGCTGGCGTGGAGGCGGCGGACATTGTCGCGCGTCGCGCAGAACAGCATCGCGGTTTCGGCATCGTGGAGACGGAGCAGGTTGACGACCGCGCCTTCGATGTCGGCGGGGGCGACGGTCACCGCCTGATAGGCGATGTCGCCATGGCCGCGGTCTTCGCCGACGGTCGAGATGCGCAGCGCATCCTGCTGGTACCGCTTGGCGAGCTGGACGATCGGCTTCGGCAGCGTCGCCGAGAACAAAAGCGTGCGGCGCGTCGCGGGCGTGCCGTCGAGGATTTCCTCAAGGTCATCGCGAAAGCCCATGTCGAGCATTTCGTCGGCTTCGTCGAGCACGGCAACGCGGAGCGCGGTGAGGTCGAGCGCGCCGCGTTCGAGGTGATCGCGCAGGCGCCCGGGGGTACCGACGACGATCTGCACGCCCTGGCCCAATGCACGGCGTTCCTTGCTGGCGTCCATGCCGCCGACGCAGGTCGCGATGCGCGCGCCGGCCTTGGCATAAAGCCAGCTCAGCTCGCGGCTGACCTGCAGCGCGAGTTCGCGGGTCGGCGCGATGATCAGGGCGAGCGGCGAGGTGGCGAAGGGCAGGCGGCCGTCCTCGATCAGCTCGTCGGCCATCGCGAGGCCGAAGGCGACGGTCTTGCCCGAGCCGGTCTGCGCCGAGACGAGCAGGTCGCGGCCCTTGGCTTCGCCTTCGGTGACTTGCGTCTGGACGGGGGTGAGCGCTTCATAGCCGCGCGCGACAAGGGCGTCCGAAAGGACGGGAGAAAGATTTTCGAAAGGCATTTTTATCTCAATAATATAGGCGGTCACCGGTGCGGTGACAGGCCGACAGAAAAGGGGCTCAATGGGCTTAAATCACCTGTCCGGCAGCGTGTCCGCTGGCCCAGGCCCATTGAAAATTATAGCCGCCTAACCACCCTGTGACATCTACGGCCTCGCCGACCGCATAGAGGTTTGGAACGGTTTTGGCCATCATTGTTTGCGAGGATAGGTTTGCAGTCGAGATTCCGCCGACGGTGACTTCGGCTTTGGCGAAGCCTTCGGTGCCATTGGGGCGGAAAATCCAGCCCGCGAGCCGCGCCTCTGCATCGGCGAGCTTGCGGTCGGTCTGGGCGCCGAGTTCGCCGGGAAGCTCGAGGCGTTCGGCGAGGGTTTCGGCGAGTCGGTCGGGGAGCAGCCCACCGAGCGCGGCGCGCAGGGTGGTCCGTGGACGGGTGCGTTTGGCGTCGAGCAACCAGCCTTGCGGGGCGTCGGGCAACAGGTCGATCGTCACAGGCTCGCCGTGGCGCCAATAGCTGCTCACTTGCAGGATCGCGGGGCCCGACAGGCCGCGGTGGGTGAACAGTGCGGCTTCGCGGAACGCCGCCTTGCCCGCGCGTGCCTCGACCGGCGCAGCGATTCCCGACAGTTCGCGGAACAGGACATCGTCGCCGCCGAGCGTCAGCGGGACCAGCGCGGGGCGCGGTTCGACGACCTTGAGGCCGAACTGGCGCGCGAGGTCGTAGGCGAAGCCCGTCGCGCCCATCTTGGGGATCGACGGGCCGCCGGTCGCGATGACGAGCGCCGCGGCGGTGAAACTCTGGTCGCCGAAGCGGACGGTGAATTTGCCGTCGGCGTGGGTGACATCGTTTACGGGCTGGCCGGTGCGAATGTCGACGCCGGCCTTCGCGGCCTCGTCGAGCAGCATCGCGACGATCTGCTTTGCCGATCCGTCGCAGAAGAGCTGGCCGAGCGTTTTCTCGTGATAGGCGATGGCATAACGATCGACGAGCGCGATGAAGTCGGCGGGGGTGTAGCGCGCGAGCGCCGACTTCGCGAAATGCGGGTTCGACGAGATGAACCGGTCGGGCACGGTGTTCACATTGGTGAAGTTGCACCGCCCGCCGCCCGAGATGAGGATCTTCTTCCCCACCGCATCGGCATGGTCGAGCAGTAGCACGCGGCGGCCGCGCGCGCCCGCGACCGCGGCGCACATCAGCCCGGCCGCGCCGGCACCCAGCACGATGGCATCAAATTCAGAAGCGGACATGGGGGCTCAGTGCAGCTTTGCGATCGGGAGGCTGTCGGCCTTGGCGCGGATTTTCACCGATTCCTCGCTGCGCGTCAGCGCTTTCGCGATCGACTTCAGGGGCATGCCCTTCTTTGCAAGCGTGTGGAGCTTGTCGATCTCGGCCGGGGTCCACGGCTGTTTGTGGCGTTCGAACTTGTCTTTCATGCCTGCGTCTCCGGATCGGCTTCGACGGCGAGGACCGCAATCGCATCCTCGCGGTCCTGATATTCGACGCTGTCGCCCGCCTCGGCGCCCATCAGCGCGCGCGCCAGCGGGGCCGAAAATGCGATAGCCCCAAGCGCCGGATCGGCCTCGTCGCCGCCGACGACGGTAATCGTCCTTTCGGTCTTGTTCAGCCGGTACGTCACGCGACTGCCAATCCCGACGCTGCCATCTGCGGGCGGTGCCTGCACGTCAGCGGTCGACTGGCGGGTATGAAAATAGCGCAGGCGGCGCTGCAATTTCTTGCGCGCTTCCTCGTCGGCGGTTGCGGCGATTTCGGTTTCGAGCCGCGCGACCTCTTCGCCGAGCAGCCGCAGCCCGCGCGGGGTCACCAGATTCGGGCCGACCGCGATGGGCAGCTCGAATTCGGGTTCCTTATGCTCGTCGTCGCTCTCGCGGCGAAAGGCTACGCTCATGGTCTGGCTTTCGGTTTCGGGGAGAAACCATCCTCTGGACGCCGAAGGTGGCGACAAGATGGCAGACCGCTGGACAGCGTCGGACATTGTGTGTTATGCAAGCAATACACAGAGGAGATTTGCAATGCGAAACTGGATGATGGCGATTTTGCCGCTGGTGCTTGTGACCGGCTGCAACGGCGCGGCGCCGAGCGATGACAAGCAGGCCGAGCGCAGCGGACCGCCGGCCAGCGTCGGGCCGATCACGACTCAGACCTATGATCTGAAGGGCTTCACCGGGGTCGAGGTTGCGGGTCCCGACGACGTCACCATCCGGCGGGGCGCCGGTTTCTCGATCAGCGCGCGCGGCCGCAAGGAGACGCTCGATCGGCTCGAGATCAAGCTCGACGGGACCAAATTGGTCATCGGGCGCAAGCGCGACGGCTTCAGCTTTTCGAACCATGACGATGACGATCTGGATATCGCGATCACGATGCCCAAGCTGGATACGCTGCGGCTGACCGGATCGGGGTCGATCGTAGCCGACGCGGTCGATGGCGACAAGGTCGAAGCGGTCGTGACCGGATCGGGCGACCTCAAGGTTGCGAAACTGACCGGCAAGCGCGCCGAGATCACCGTGTCGGGATCGGGCGATATCGAGATCGGCGGCGGCACGATCGGGTCGGGCGAGCTCAGCGTGACCGGATCGGGCGACATCGATGCCGACGGGCTGGTCGCGACGACGCTTGAAGTATCGGTGACCGGCTCGGGCAATGTCGACGCGCAGGCGACGGGCAAGGCCGATATCCGCATCCTCGGATCGGGCGATGTGAAGCTCGGCGGCGGGGCGAACTGTTCGACGCGTCAGATGGGCTCGGGTACCGCGACCTGCAATTGACGTCATGCTGGTGCCGCCTGCCCGAACGGGTTAAGGCGGCACCATGACATTGGCCTCAAGATGCGCCGCGATCGCGGCCGCCGCCCTGCTAGCCGCCGCCCCCGCCTGGGGCGCTGAAAAGCGCTATGGTCTCACCAGCTTTAAGGCGATCGACGTGAGCGCCGATGTGATCGTCGAGGTCGTGACCCGCGCGCCGGTCAGCGCCGTGGCCAGCGGGCCGCAGGATGCGCTCGACCGCCTGAGCGTCGAAGCGCGCGACGGCAAGCTGGTGATCAGCGAACGGCAGTTCGCGGGCGACGAAAAGCGCCGCGGTCCGCGGGGGCCGGTCACGGTTCGCGTCAACGCCGCCAATTTGAGCTCGGCGACGCTCGCGGGCGCGGGGTCGCTCCAGATCGACAAGTTGAAGGGCCAACGCGCGATGGTCGGCCTGCGCGGGCCGGGACGGTTGACCGTCGGCCAGATCGGTGCTGACCGGCTGACCGTCGGGATGATCGGTAACGGGACGATGACCCTCGGCGGGACCGCGAAGAATGCGCAGGTGATGTTGTCGGGCGCGGGTGCGCTCGACGCCGGCGCGCTCGCGGTCGACGAGTTGATCAGCGACAGCGAGGGCACGGGCGACCATATCCTGCGTGCGGTCAAAAGCGCCGCGATCACTGCACGTGGGATCGGCAAGACGGTTGTGCTTGGCAGGCCGGTGTGCACCGTGCGCAATGTCGGCAGTGGATCGGTGACCTGTGGGCCGGCGAAATAGCCTAGTGCGTCGATGCCGTCCCCAACACGTCGATCTTTTTCGACTGACGAACGATCAGCCCCGGGAACCAGCGCGCGAGGCGCGATAGCCGCTTTGCCATCTTGCCGACCGTCGTGTGGACGCTCGTGCCGTGCACCGCGGCCCACGCCGCTTCGGCGACGCGTTCGACGGGGACGATCTCGAACCCGCTGTCGGACAGGCGGCTGCGTGCCGGCTCGTTGCTGTCGGCGCTGACCTGGTCGAGCAGCGGCGTGTCGATGAAGCCCGGCATCAGCGAGCGGACCTTGATGTCATGCTTGGCGAACTCGATTTCGAGCGCCTCGGTGAGGCCGCGCACCGCGAATTTGGTCGCCGAATAGATGGCGAGACCTGCGACGCCGTAAAATCCCGACGCCGATCCGGTGTTGAGGATCGTCGATCCCGGCGTCGCACGCAGCAGCGGCAACGCCATATAGATGCCGTTGACCACGCCGCCGAAATTGATCGCGATCAACCGGTCGGCTTCGGCCGGCGGCATGTCGGCGAACTGACCGCCGGTGCCGATCCCGGCGTTGTTGAACAGCACGTCGAGGCGGCCGCCGCTTTGCTGCGCGAAGGCGTCGAGCGCGGCCTGCCACTGGTCGCGGTCGCGCACATCCATCACATGGCGCGACGAGGCGCCTTCGGGAAGCAGCGCCGCGGTTTCATCGATCCCGGCGCTGTTGACGTCGGCGATGCCGACGAACCAGCCCTGTCCGGCGAAATGGCGCGCGACCGCACGGCCGATGCCCGAACCGCCGCCGGTGATGAAAATCGCCTTTCGTGCCACAACCCTCTCCTTACATTGATGTCAGCGTGACAAGATGCGAAGTTGACGTTTCCGTCAAGCGGCAATCGCGGCCTGGCAAGGCGAAGCGCGGCTCGCTAAGAGGGCGCCGATGATAACCTGCGGCCTGCGCCTGATCCTGCTGTCCCTGCTGCTGCTTTGCGCCGGACTCATCGCCCCGGCACGCGCCGAGGTGGTCGTGAGCTTTTACAGCCATGATTTCGGCGACCGTTTCCCGCACGCCTTCATCGTGATGAAGGGAAAGCTCGATGCGACGGGCGAGCCTGTCGATAGCAGCTATGGCTTCACAGCGACCGCGGTCAGCCCCGCGATCCTGTTCGGCGCGGTGAAGGGCAAGGTGGAATCGTCCGAGCCCGACTATATCGCGAAAAGCGATCGCCAGTTCGATGTGACGATCGACGATGCGACCTATGCGCGCGTGCTGGAAAAGGTTGCCGAATGGCGCGACCGCGCGCAGCCGAGTTACAGCCTGAACAAGTTCAACTGCGTCCACTTCGTGATGGAACTTGCCGAGACGGTCGGGCTGAGGGTCGACCGAAAGAGCAAATTGTTCAAGAAGCCGAAGAGTTTCCTGATCGAGGTACGCGGGCTAAACCCCGAGCTGACCGATCCCGCCGCGGCGCCAGCCCCCTAGACGAGCCGCCGCTTTCACCCTATGTTCAGGGAACGGGGCGCAATAATCTGGGCTCCGAACGGTATGAGGGGCGATTCTTGCGGCTGTTGCTGACCCTTTTGGCATTGTTGACCGGACTGGCTACTGCCGACCGGGCTGTTGCCGCGCCTGCCGTTCCGGCGGCGATGGGGTCGCTGGTCATGTTCGCCGAAACCGCGGGCAAGGCCGAAGCAACCGACACCGAACGTCGTCCGGCCACAACTGCGCCGACACGGCGCGTTTCGAGCGGTAGCGGAAAGCCCCGCAAGGCCGCCGCGCCGCACCTTCCCGGCATTCTGACCGGCAGCGACCGCGCGCTCGAATAGAGCGATATTTCCGCGCCTTTCTTGAGGCGCTGCCCCGTCAGGGGGCTTTTCATATATTTTCGCGCGGCCCGAGCGCCGCCCATCCATTCAAATACCAAGGAAAATTCCATGTTTGCTGGCCTTGCCAAGAGCCTGTTCGGCTCGTCCAACGACCGTTATGTCGCCTCGATCCATAAGATCGTCGACAAGATCAACGCTTTCGAGCCCGCGATGCAGGCGCTCGACGACGCCGGATTGCAGGCGCAGACGCAGAAATTCCGCGACCGCCTCGAAGCCGGCGAGACGCTCGACGACATCCTGCCCGAAGCCTTTGCGACGGTGCGCGAGGCGGCGGTCCGCACACTTGGGATGCGCCATTTCGACGTGCAGATGGTCGGCGGCGTCGTTCTCCACCGCGGCGAGATCGCCGAAATGGCGACGGGCGAAGGCAAGACGCTGATGGCGACCTTGCCCTGCTACCTCAACGCGCTCGAAGGCAAGGGCGTCCATGTCGTCACCGTCAACGACTATCTGGCGACGCGCGACGCCGAATGGATGGGCACCGTTTATGGCTTCCTGGGCCTGACGACCGGGATCATCGTTCCGAACCTTAACGAAACGCAGCGACGCGACGCCTATAACAGCGACATCACCTACGCGACGAACAACGAGCTGGGGTTCGATTACCTCCGCGACAATATGAAGTTCGACCGCCAGCAGATGGTCCATCGCACCTTCAATTTCGGCATCGTCGACGAGGTCGATTCGATCCTGATCGACGAAGCGCGCACCCCGCTGATCATCTCGGGTCCGACCGACGACAAGTCCGAACTCTATATTCGCGTCAACGAGGTCGTCCACCAGCTGGTCGAGGATGATTATGAAAAGGACGAAAAGTCCAAGTCGATCAACCTGACCGAAGACGGCACCGAGCATGTCGAACGGCTGCTCGAAGCCGCGGGCCTGCTGCAGGGCAACAACCTCTATGACATCGAGAACACGCAGGTCGTCCATCACGTCAATCAGGCTCTGAAGGCGATCCAGATGTTCCGGATCGACACCGACTATATCGTCAAGGACAATAAGGTCGTGATCATCGACGAGTTCACCGGCCGCATGATGGACGGGCGCCGCTGGTCCGACGGCCTGCACCAGGCAGTCGAGGCGAAGGAAGGTGTGCAGATCGAGCCCGAGAACCAGACGCTCGCGTCGATCACCTTCCAGAATTATTTCCGCATGTATCCGAAGCTCAGCGGCATGACGGGCACCGCGGCGACCGAAGCCGCCGAATTCTTCGACATCTACAAGATGAATGTCGTTAACATCCCGACCAACCGCCCGATCGCGCGGCAGGACGATGAGGATGAATTCTACAAGAATATCACCGACAAGTTCGGCGCGATCGCCAAGACGATCCGCGAAGCGAACGAGCGCGGCCAGCCGGTGCTCGTCGGCACCGTGTCGATCGAAAAGTCCGAGCTGCTCTCGTCCTTCCTCGAAAAGGACGGGGTGCCGCACAGCGTGCTCAACGCGCGCTTCCACGAAAGCGAAGCGCATATCGTCGCACAGGCGGGCCGCACCGGCGCGGTCACGATCGCGACGAACATGGCGGGCCGCGGCACCGACATCAAACTCGGCGGCAATGAAGAATTCCGCATCGACGACGAACTGAAGGATCTGCCCGAAGGCGCCGAGCGCGATGCCGCGATCGCGCGCATCCAGGCCGAAGTCGCCGCCGAGCGCGAGGCGGTGAAGGCCGCGGGCGGGCTGTTCGTGCTCGCGACCGAGCGCCACGAAAGCCGCCGCATCGACAACCAGTTGCGCGGCCGTTCGGGGCGTCAGGGCGATCCTGGCCTGTCGAAATTCTACCTCTGCCTCGACGACGATTTGCTGCGCATCTTTGGCCCCGACACCTTGTTCTCGAAGATGATGAACAAGAATCTCGAGGACGGCGAGGCAATCGGGTCGAAGTGGCTGTCGAAGGCGATCGAGACCGCGCAGAAGAAGGTCGAAGCGCGCAACTACGACATCCGCAAACAGGTCGTCGAATATGACAACGTCATGAACGACCAGCGCAAGGTCATCTATGAACAGCGCGGCGAGATCATCGACAGCGAGACCGTCGACGAAGTGATGACCGCGATGCGCGCCGAAACGGTCAATTCGATTGTCGCCGACGCGTGCCCCCCGGGCAGCTATCCCGAGCAGTGGAACATCGAGCAGATGAAGGAGCGGGTGGAAAATATCCTCGACCTGTCGCCGCCGATCGACGCGTGGATGCAGGAAGACACGGTCGACGCCGAAATGTTCGAGGAACGAATCCAGGCGCAGGCCGATGCGGTCGCGGCCGAAAAGGCGGCGCTGGTCGACGAGGATACTTGGAAGGGCATCGAAAAGTCGGTGCTGCTCCAGACGCTCGACCATCATTGGAAAGAGCATCTCTCGACGCTCGACGCGCTGCGCCAGGTCGTGTTCCTGCGCGCCTATGCGCAGAAGCAGCCGATCAATGAATATAAGCAGGAAGCCTTCGCGCTGTTCGAGCGCATGCTGCAGAACATCCGCGAGGACGTAACGCGCACCGTCGCGCGCATCGACCTGCGCTTCGAAGAGCCCGAGGCGCTGCCGCTGCCCGACCTGCCTGATTTTCTGACGACGCACATCGACCCGTTCACGGGTGAGGATAACAGCGCCGACATCGACGGCGGCGATCTGGGCGTGATCGCGAACACGCTGCCCCCGATGCAGTCGCCGCGTCCCGACCTGCCCGAGGGCGAGAATCCCTATGCGGCGCTTGACATCAGCCGCAACGCCCCGTGCCCCTGCGGTTCGGGCAGCAAGTACAAGCACTGCCACGGCGCGATCTGATGCTTTGGCCGCGCGCCTTCGGGCGCGCGGCAAGTGTCTGAAGTTACGGTAACACTGAGCTTCACGAGCCCGCTTGCCAAGGCACGCGGGCGCGATTAGCATCGCCATCATAAGCTTGGTGGCCATGCAGCCAGCGGGCGATGCAGCAGCTGGAACAGGATGCGCCGCGCAGATCACCCGCGGTGGATGACGGCATGTTGCGTGGAAAGGGCAGGCGCATTTCATTTTTCGACGAAATGACGAGCCAGGAGGGCGGAACCCGGTCGCCCTATCGCGAATATTGCGGGTGGTTCGAGGCCGAGGATGCGACGCGCATCCAGCGCAAGGCGCAGCAGGCCGAGGCGCTGTTCCGCACCACGGGGATCACCTTCAACGTCTATGGCGCCGCCGACGGCGACGAGCGGCTGATCCCCTTCGACGTCGTGCCGCGGATCATTTCGGCGAGCGAATGGCGCCGGCTGTCGCGCGGGATCGAACAGCGCGTGCGCGCGCTCAACGCCTTCCTTTACGACATCTATCACCGGCAGGAGATATTGCGCGCGGGGCGCGTGCCGGTCGAACTGATCGCCGGCAACGAGGCCTTCCTGCCGATGATGATGGGGCTCGACCCGCCGGGGGGCATCTATACGCACATCAGCGGCACCGACATCGTGCGCACCGGCGCCGATGAATTCTATGTGCTCGAAGACAATGCGCGCACCCCGTCGGGCGTGTCCTATATGCTCGAAAACCGCGAAACGATGCTCCAGATGTTTCCCGAGCTGTTCGCGAAAGTGCCGGTGCGCGAAGTCAGCGACTATCCGATCAACCTGCTCAAATCGCTTGCGGCCTGCGCGCCGCCCGCGTGCGGCGGGACGCCGACAGTCGCGGTGCTGACGCCGGGCATCCACAACAGCGCTTATTATGAGCACAGCTTCCTCGCCGACCATATGGGCGCCGAACTGGTCGAGGGGCATGATCTGCGCGTCGTCGACGGGCGCGTCGCGATGCGGACGACGCAAGGCTACAAGGCGATCGACGTCCTCTATCGCCGCGTCGACGATGATTTCCTCGATCCGCTGAACTTCCGGCCCGACTCGATGCTCGGCGTGCCGGGCATCTGGGACGTGTATCGCGCGGGCGGCATCACGATCGCCAATGCGCCGGGAACGGGCATCGCCGACGACAAGGCGCTCTACAGCTACATGCCCGACATCATCGAATTTTATACGGGCGAAAAGGCGCTGCTCCCCAATGTGCCGACGTGGCGCTGCTCGGACCCCGAGCATCTGCGCGAAGTGCTCGACCGGCTTCCCGAACTGGTGGTCAAGGAAGTCCATGGATCGGGCGGTTACGGGATGCTCGTCGGCCCCGCCGCGAGCAAAAAGGAACTCGCGGCGTTCCGCGCCAAGCTGGAGGCGAACCCGGGCAATTATATCGCGCAGCCGACGCTGTCGCTGTCGACCGTGCCGATCTTTACGAAGAAGGGCCTCGCGCCGCGGCATGTCGACCTCCGCCCCTTCGTGCTGATGTCGCCGCAGGGGATCACGATCACCCCGGGCGGACTGACGCGCGTCGCGATGACGCGGGGATCGCTGGTGGTCAATTCGAGCCAGGGCGGCGGCACCAAGGATACGTGGGTGCTGGAGGATTGATGAGCGTGCATTTCATCCTCCCCCGTCATTGCGAGGAGCCGAAGGCGACGCGGCAATCCAGAGTTGCGCAGCGTCGCCCTGGATTGCTTCGCTTCGCTCGCAATGACGATGCTTTTGGAAGCGCGACCTGATGCTGGGCAAGACTGCAGGCTCGCTCTTCTGGATGGCGCGTTACCTCGAACGCAGCGAGAATAATGCGCGGCTGATCGACGCGGGGTTCCGCATTGCGCTGACGCGGTCGAGCACCGCCGCTGCCGAGTGGAAATCGGTGCTCGTCACCGCGGGGGTCAATCAGGCGTTTCAGGCCGCGCATGGCGACTACAGCTCGGCGCGGGTGATCGACTTCCTGCTTCGCGATCCCGCCAACCCGTCGAGCATCCTCTCGGTGATCAAGCTCGCCCGCGACAATGCCCGCACCGCGCGCACCGCGCTGACGCGCGAGACGTGGGAGGCGGTCAATACGAGCTGGATGACGCTCGTCGCGCTGCTCAAGCGCCCGGTGCGCGAGGACGATCTGCCCGACGTGCTGACGACGATCCGCCAGCAGAGCGCGCATGTCCGCGGGGCCTTGAACGGCACGATGCTGCGCAACGACGGCTATCATTTCTCGCTGCTCGGCACCTTCCTCGAGCGTGCCGACAACACCGCGCGCATCCTCGACGTCAAATATTATCTGCTGCTGCCCTCGGTCGCGCATATCGGCACGACGATCGACAATGTGCAGTGGGAAACCATCCTGCGCTCGGTTTCGGCGCACCGCGCCTATCGCTGGCTCTATGGCGCCGAGATCAGCGCGCTGAAGATCGCCGAATTCCTGATCCTCTATCGCCAGATGCCGCGCAGCCTCGCCTTCTGCTGCGAGCGGATGGAGGCTCATCTGGCGCAGCTCCAGCGGCATTATGGCAAGGAGACCGAGGCGTGGCGGCTGGCGCATGCGCTGAGCCACGAGAAGCTAGCGGGGCCGATCCAGTCGATTTTCGACGGCGGCCTGCACCAATATGTGACCAGCTTCCTCCGCGACACCGCTGCGCTCGCGCGGCAGGTCGAGCGCGATTATAGGTTTGTCGAATGAAACTGCGCGTCGACCATAGCACCCGCTATCAATATGATGTGCCGGTCAGCTATGCGCTGCAGCAGCTCAAACTGACGCCGAAGGACCGGCCGGGCCAGCAGCGTGTTCTCGACTGGGCGGTCGATATCGAGGGCGGCGCGCGCCAGCTCCATTACACCGACCATCACGGCAATGGCGTCGATCTGATCGCGGTACAGGGTGGGACGAGCGAACTCGTCATCCGCTGTCACGGCACGATCGAGCTCGAAACCTGGGACGGTGTGATCGGCCAGCATCGTGGCGCGATGCCGCTGTGGACGTTCCTGCGGCCGACCCCGCTGACGCGCGTCGGGCGGCAGGTGCGCGCGCTGGTCGCGGCCTTGGGCCGCGACCATGCCAACGACATCGAGCGCGCGCACGCGCTGTCGGCGCTGATCATCGACAAGCTCGCGTACCGGATCGGCTTTACCGATGCCGGGACGACCGCCGAGCAGGCGCTCGGCGCCGAGGGCGGGGTGTGCCAGGACCATGCGCATATCTTCATCGCCGCGATGCGCCACCTGGGGCATCCGGCGCGTTATGTGTCGGGCTATCTGATGATGAACGACCGCACGCATCAGGATGCGACGCACGCGTGGGCCGAGGCGCATTTCGAGCATATCGGCTGGATCGGCTTCGACGTCAGCAACGGGCATTCGCCCGACCAGCGTTATATCCGCGTCGCGACGGGGCTCGATTATCGCGATGCCGCCCCGGTTCGCGGCATGCGCTATGGTGCGGCGCAGGAAAATCTGGTTGTTCAATTGCAGGTCCAGCAATAAGCGGACTGGACGATCAGGACTTTCCGGGCGGGGAAAACGGGATTCGATGACTTATTGCGTTGGCATGCGTTTGAACAAAGGGCTGGTGTTCATGTCGGACACCCGAACCAACGCGGGTGTCGACGACATCTCGCAGGTCCGCAAGATGCGCAGCTGGCATGTGCCGGGCGAGCGGGTGATCACTTTGATGTCGGCGGGCAACCTCGCGACGACGCAGGCGGTCGTGAGCCTGCTCGACGAGCGCACCAAAGCCCCCGAGGAGCGCCATCCCTCGATCCTCGCCGCGCCGTCGATGTTCGCGGTCGCGACGATCATCGGCGAAACGCTGCGTCACATCGTGATGCGCCACAATGACGAAGGCCAATCGGCGGCGGATTCGCTGTTCCGTGCCTCGCTGATCGTCGGCGGGCAGATCAAGGGGTCCGACCCGCGGCTGTTCCTGATCTATCCCGAAGGCAATTTCATCGAGGCGGGCGAGGACAATCCCTTCTTCCAGATCGGCGAAACGAAATACGGCCGCCCGATCATCGTCCGCTCCTACGATCCGGCAATGTCGTTCGAAGATGCGGTGAAATTGCTCTGCGTGTCGTTCGATTCGACAATCCGCGCCAATGCCGGCGTCGACCTACCGATCGACCTCAAGGTTCACGAGCGCGACGATTTCGTCGGCGTGCGCGAACGGCGGTTCGAACGCAACGATCCCTATTTCGAAAGCGTCGCCGACGGCTGGGCCGAGGCGCTGGGGATCGCGCTGGCCGAGCTTCCCGACTTTCATTTCTGATCGCCTTCGGCCACCGTCCCGACACGATGAAACGGGAGGGATCGCGATGTTGCGCTGGATAGCTGCTGCACTTGTTCTGATGGCCAATCCGGCGGCGGCCGAGGAGACGGGCTTCGACAAGGCGCTACGCGATTTTCGCGAGCTGCATCGCAGCGAGACCGGCCGCGCGAAGATCGCGGGGAGCAGCTTCTATGTCGTACGCGATGGCCGGACCGTCGTTGCCGACCATCTGGGCGAGCAGGATGCTGACGCGCATGTGCCGGTCGACGCCGACACCATCTATCATTGGGCGTCGATCACCAAGACGATGACGGGGATTGCGATCATGCAATTGCGTGATCGCGGCCTGCTATCGCTCGACGACCCGATTGTGCGTTATGTCCCCGAACTCGCCGCCGTGCATAATCCCTATGGCGACACGGGCGCGATCACGCTGCGCCAGTTGATGAGCCATAGCGCGGGATTTCGCAGCGGGACCTGGCCGTGGCGCGATCACGACTGGCAACCGTTCGAGCCGAAGGGATGGGCGCAGCTTGCGGCGATGCTGCCCTACACGCAGGTCGAATTCAAACCGGGCAGCCGTTTCGGCTATTCGAACCCGGGCATCGTCTATCTGGGGCAGGTTATCGAACGGCTGTCGGGCGAGGATTATGAGGTCTATGTCGACAAGAACATCCTGAAGCCGCTGGGCATGCACGCGAGCTATTTCGACCGCACCCCGGCGCATCTGCTGCCACACCGGTCGCACAGCTATTATGTCCGCGATGGCCGCCGCGTTGCGGCGCCCTTCGATGTCGATACCGGGGTGACGGTGTCGAACGGCGGGCTTAACGCGCCGATGCCCGATATGGCGAAATATGTCGCATTCCTTCTGGGCGATCCGGCGCGCCAGCCCGACTATGATCTGGTGCTGAAACGGTCTTCGCTTGAGGAAATGTGGGCGCCACAAATATCGGCGGGCGAGGATTTTACTCAGGGTCGCATGGCGAAGACGACGCAGAGCGGCCTGTCCTTCTTTGTCGACCGCAGCGCGGCGGTGCGTTTCGTCGGGCACAATGGCGACCAGAACGGCTTTCGCGCTTACCTCAGTCTCTGTCCCGACCAGCGCATCGGCAGCCTTCTGGCGTTCAACACCGAAACCCGCGGCGTCGAGAATAGCGCCGCCAATCGCAAGACGGCGGAATCGCGGATCGCGCTGGCGACCGACGGCCTGTGCGAGGCGTTGGCGGGCTCAAGCCGCTAAAGTCCATTCGAGAAAAGGGAAGGCCCGGGAGGTACGTAACCTTCCGGGCCTTGTCGCTCCGGCCGCCGGGGAGGGGGAGGGGCCACCGGAACTTGGGGTGCCTCCTATATGGTCCCTGGCGGCTGCACATTCAATCATACGAAAGCATGATAGAGTCTATGCGGATGCGGTGCGGCCCTGTGCTCAGCGGTTCTTCCGTCCTTCGATCAGCCCGTCGACCAAAGTCGGATCGGCCAAAGTCGACGTGTCGCCCAGCGAACCGAAATCATTCTCCGCGATCTTGCGCAGGATGCGGCGCATGATCTTGCCCGAGCGCGTCTTGGGAAGCCCCGGAGTCAGGTGGATATGGTCGGGGGTCGCGATCGGGCCGATTTCCTTGCGCACCTGCTGCTTCAGCGCCGCGGCGACCTCCTCGGTCGGCTCGACCCCGGCGTTGAGCGTGACGTATGCGTAGATGCCTTGGCCCTTGATATCGTGCGGAAAGCCGACGACCGCGGCCTCGGCGACAAGGTCGTGGAGGACGAGCGCGCTTTCGACTTCGGCGGTGCCCATGCGGTGGCCCGAGACATTGATGACATCGTCGACGCGGCCGGTGATGCGCCAATATCCGTCGGCGTCGCGGCGGCAGCCGTCGCCGGTGAAATATTTGCCCCTGTAGGTCGAGAAATAGGTCTCGGCGAAACGTTGATGGTCGCCGTAGATCGTCCGCGCCTGCCCCGGCCAGCTGTGCGTGATGCACAGATTGCCTTCGGATGCACCGCCGGTCTGCTCATCGACGAGCACGCCGCCCTCGGCATCGACCAATTGCGGGCGGATACCGAAGAAGGGTTTGCCCGCGCTCCCCGGCTGCATCGCGTGCGCGCCGGGCAGGGTGGTGATCATGATGCCGCCGGTTTCGGTCTGCCACCAGGTGTCGATCACGGGGACGCGGCCCTTTCCGACGAGTTGGTGATACCAGCGCCACGCTTCGGGATTGATCGGCTCGCCGACGCTGCCGAGCAGGCGGATCGAACCGAGATCGTGGCGCGTCACATAATCGTCGCCCTCGCGCATCAGCGCGCGGATCGCGGTCGGCGCGGTGTAGAGGATGTTGACCTGATGCTTGTCGACGACCTGCCAGAAACGGTCGTGGTCGGGGTAGTTTGGCACGCCCTCGAACATCAACGTCGTCGCGCCATTCTGGAGCGGGCCATAGACGACGTAGCTGTGCCCGGTGACCCAGCCGATATCGGCGCTGCACCAGAAAATTTCGCCGGGACGATAATCGAAACCATAATAGAAGGTGCTGGCGGTCCAGACCGAATAGCCGCCGACGGTGTGGAGCACGCCCTTCGGCTTGCCGGTCGATCCCGAGGTGTAGAGGATGAAGAGCGGGTCTTCGGCGTTCATCGGCTCGCACGGGCAGGTGTCGCTGACATCGGCCGACATCGCGTCGTACCAATGGTCGCGGCCTTCCTTCATCGTGACGTCGCCGCCGGTGTGCGCGATGACGAGCACGGCTTTCACGTCGACGCGTTCGAGCGCCTTGTCGACATTGGCCTTGAGCGGCACATGCTTGCCGCCGCGCAGCCCTTCGTCGGCGCAGATCACCCAGTCGCTGGCGCAATCCTCGATGCGGCCGTGGATCGCCTCGGGCGAGAAGCCACCGAAGACGACGCTGTGCACCGCGCCGATGCGCGCGCAGGCGAGCATCGCGACCGCGCCCTCGGGGATCATCGGCATATAGATGGTGACGCGGTCGCCCTTTTGGACGCCCATCTTCTTCAGCGTGTTGGCAAAGCGGATGACGTCGGCGAGCAGCGCCTTGTAGCTGATCGTGCGCGTCTCGCCGTCGGGGCTGTCGGGTTCGAAGATGATCGCGGTCCGGTTGCCGTGGCCCGCGGCGACATGGCGGTCGACGGCGTTGTGGCAGAGGTTGAGGACGCCATCCTCATACCATTTGATTTCAACGGGATCGTAGGACCAGTTCGCGATCTTCGTCGGCGCGGTGATCCAGTCGAGACGCGTCGCCTGTTCGGCCCAGAAGGCGTCGGGGTCGTCGATGCTCTGCGCGTAGAGCCGGTCGTAGTCGGCGGCGGTGCAGTGCGTGTTGGCCGCGGCATCGGCCGGAACGGGAACAAAAGGTTCGGACGGCGGCAGTTCGGACACGGACGACTCTCCCAATCGGCATTGCATTGTTCGCCCGCTGCGATAACCCGCGAGCCACAAACTGCAAGGGCGCGTCGGCGTCGACGAAGGGACAGATGATGATGGTTTTGGGCCAGGAGGTCGCGCGATTGCTCGATGGGCTCGGGGTGGATCGCGCCGCGTGGAGCGATGGATCGATGCCGTCGGTGACGCCGTTGACGGGCGAACAGATTGGCATGGTGCAGGTCGCCGATAGCGCGGCGATCGACGAAACGCTCGGCAAGGCGAGCGCGGCCTTTCGCGCGTGGCGGACCATCCCGGCGCCGCGCCGCGGCGAACTCGTCCGGCTGTGGGGCGAGGAATTGCGCGCAGCGAAGGACGATCTCGCGAAGCTGGTGACGATCGAGGCGGGCAAGATTCCGTCCGAGGGTGCCGGCGAGGTGCAGGAGATGATCGACATCTGCGATTTCGCGGTCGGATTGTCGCGCCAACTCTACGGGCTCACCATCGCGACCGAGCGGCCGGGGCACCGGATGATGGAGGTTTGGCATCCGTTGGGCGTTGTCGGGGTGATTTCGGCGTTCAACTTTCCCGTCGCGGTGTGGGCGTGGAATGCGGCGGTCGCGCTGGTGTGCGGCAACAGCGTCGTGTGGAAGCCGTCGGAAAAGACGCCGCTGACCGCGCTGGCGGTCCAGGCGATTTTCGCGCGCGCGGCGGCACGTTTCGGCGATGCGCCCGAAGGTTTGGCGCAGCTGCTGATCGGTGGGCGCGAAGCGGGCGCGGCGCTCGTCGACGACGCGCGTGTCGGGCTGGTGTCAGCGACGGGTTCGACGCGCATGGGCCGCGCGGTCGCGCCGCGGCTGGCGCAGCGCTTTGCGCGCGCGATCCTTGAGCTCGGCGGCAACAATGGCGTGATTGTCGCGCCATCGGCCGATCTCGACCTTGCGCTGCGCGGCGTCGCGTTCGGCGCGATGGGGACCGCGGGTCAGCGCTGCACGACGACGCGGCGCCTGTTTCTGCACGACAGCATCTACGATGGTTTCGTCGCCAAGCTGAAGTCGGCCTATGCGAGCGTCGGCGTCGGCAATCCGCTCGAGGGCGATGTGCTTGTCGGACCGCTGATCGACCGCGCGGCCTATGAGATGATGCAGGACGCGTTGCGCGCTGCGCGCGCTGCGGGTGGTATGGTCCATGGCGGCGAGCGGATCGGCGACGGCGAGAGCTTCTATGTGAAGCCCGCGCTCGTCGAGATGCCGGGGCAGGTCGGGCCGGTGCTCGAAGAGACGTTCGCGCCGATCCTTTATGTGATGCGCTATGACGATCTGGATGCGGTGATCGCTCTGCATAATGACGTCGCGGCCGGCCTGTCGTCGGCGATCTTCACCACCGACATGCGCGAGGCCGAGCGGTTCCTCGTCGCGAGCGATTGCGGGATTGCGAACGTCAATCTCGGAACGAGCGGCGCGGAGATTGGCGGGGCGTTCGGCGGTGAGAAGGAAACCGGCGGTGGGCGCGAAAGCGGTTCCGACAGCTGGAAAGCCTATATGCGGCGCGCGACGAACACGCTGAATTATTCGGATGCGCTGCCGCTGGCGCAGGGGGTCAGTTTCGACCTGAACTGACAATCCTCGTCATTGCGCGGAGCGAAGCGACGCGGCAATCCAGAGTAGGCGTAAACCGCTCTGGATTGCTTCGCTTCGCTCGCAATGACGAAAAGGATTAGGCTGCCCGCCAGCCAAAACCCTCATCAAGCGCTACCACATGCCCCGCCGCACCAACGGGCTCTTGCTTACCGTCGGTCAGGAAGCCCAGCATCGCCGCATCACCGACATCGACATGCGCGAGTGTGCGCTGGCCTTCGGGCGTGCGGGCCGCGACGACACCGGCTTTCGGTGCCCCGTCGCGGCCGTAAAAAACCGTATAGCTTTCGATTGTCGCCGGCCCGGCGTAATCCTCGACCAGTTCGGGCACCGGCCCGCGTTTCGCTTCGGCCTCGGCCTGATAGTCGAAATCCTGCGGGAAGCTGGCCGCCGTGATCGGCGTGTTGCCGAGAACGATACAATGATTGTCGGTCGCGAAACCGCCGTTGGCGAAGAGAAAGCCATAGCGGCCTTCGTTCCGCAGCTTCTCGACCATCGAAACGATCGCATGGCTCATATAATTGGCGATCGGGCCGCCGCCGAAGGTCAGACCGCCGAACACCGTCGCGGGGCGGTCCCACGGCCAGCCGAGGATGCGCCGCGCCATCTTGGGCACGCACGGAAAACAGCTGTAGAGCTCGACGAAATCGAAATCCGCGGCGGTCATCGCGTTGAGTTCGAGCGTGCGCGTAATCGAGGTCTCCATGCTGACGCTGCCGTCATAGCGGTCGCGGTGGAGGATACTCGCCGGTTCCTTCGCCGCGGCGCCCATGCCGATATGGATCAGGCGGTCTTCGGGGATGCCGCGCCGCCACGCCTCGGCGAGGCTCGCAACGATGAAGCCTGCGCCCTGGTTCACCGACGAGTTTGCGACCATCAGTTTCGAATAGGGGAAGGCGATCGGGCGGTTGCGCTCGTCGACCTTGAGGATGTCTTGGGGGGGTACGGGCTTGCGGATCCACGCGCCGTCGTTTGCGGCGGCGACCTCCGAAAAGCGCGACCAGATTTCGGCGCTCTCGAACTGGGCGTCGGCGAGGCTCTGGCCCCACGCGGCGCGGGTCGCATTTTCGTAGAGCGGGTAGACGTCGACCGGCGCGGCGAGTCCATGCTTCTGCGCGTAATTGGGCTCGCGGCGCGTCGCGACCTGACGGATGGCGTTATAGCTTTTATCCTCGCCGCTCGCGGCCTTGGCGGCGCGGCCGGCGGCGGTGCGCAGCGCTTCGGCGCCGACGATCGCGGCGAGCTTGACCTCGCCCGCGCCGATGCGGTTTGCTGCTTCGTTGAGGAGGCGCACCGGTGTGTCGCCGTGCGGGGCTGCCGATTGATAGTTGATCGCGGGCGTGGCGCCTATCGCGGCGGCGAGCGGCTCGGGGAGTTTGCCGAGGCTGTGGAAGCTGATCTGGTCGACGATCGCGAGGCTGTCGAGGTCGGCGAGGAGCCCACCGCCCGCATCGGCGTCGGCGATCTTCAACGCAGCGACCATCAGCCCGAGCGAATCGAGCCCCTGATCGGGGTCCTCGGGCCGATCGTTGACCTGTCCGACCCCGATGATGACGGGAATGCGCTCGGGATCGGTCATCATGTCAGCGCGCCTTCCATTCGGGCTTGCGCTTCTGCGCGAAGGCGAGCGGGCCTTCGCGCGCGTCCTCGCTGCGCATCAGCACGCCACGCTCGCGCGTGTTATGATCCCAATAGGGCGCGTCGGCTACAATGCGGCCCTCGTCGATGCCGAGCGCGACGCGTTTCGACGCCTGCACCGACAAGGGCGCGTTGGCGGCGATCTTTTCGGCGAGCGCGAGCGCGGTGGGCAGCAGGTCGGCAAGCGGGACGACATGATTGACCAGCCCGAACTCGGCGGCACGCGCGGCGGGGATGGGATCGCCGGTGAGCATATATTCCATCGCGAGCTTGCGCGGCAGCTGCTGCGCCAGGCGGAACGCGCCGCCCGCCGCGGCGAACAGCCCGACCTTGACCTCGGGCAGGCCGAATTGCGCGTGGTCGGCGGCGACGATGATGTCGCTCATCAATGCGATCTCACACCCGCCGCCGAAAGCGAAGCCGTTGACCGCGGCGATGATGGGTTTCGAGATCGGGTGCGACACTATGCCCGCAAAGCCCCAGGCCTGTTGCGCCGGATCGTCGGGGTAGAGGCTTTCGCCGCGCGACAGCGCGACGAGGTCGGCGCCGGCGCAAAAGCTCTTGTCGCCGGCACCGGTAATGACGACGGCGCGGATTTCGGGGTCGTTCTCCGCCTCTTCGAGCGCGGTGCCGATGCCGACATGGACCGCGGCGTTGACGGCGTTGCGCGCCTCCGGCCGGTTGATCGTGACGATCAGCACATGCGCGCGGCGTTCGGTGAGGATAGTCGTATCGGTCATCGCGAATCTCTCCCTTTCGGACGAGTATCGCGATGACTTAACGTTTACGTCAACTGCTAAGAGCGTGAGGCGTGCCTCAGATCGACTGGCCGGTCTTCGCCCAATCGGCGAGGAAGCCTTCGATGCCCTTTTCGGTGAGGATATGCTTGAACAGCCCCTTGATCACCGACGGCGGCGCGGTCATCACGTCGGCGCCGATCTTCGCGGCTTCGAGCACATGGATGCCGTGGCGCACGCTCGCGACGAGGATCTCGGTCTCATAGCCGTAATTGTCGTAGATCAGGCGGATGTCGGAGATGAGCTGCATGCCGTCGAAGCCATTGTCGTCGTGGCGGCCGACGAAGGGCGAGACGAAAGTTGCGCCGGCCTTGGCGGCGAGCAGCGCCTGCGCCGCCGAGAAGCAGAGCGTGACATTGACCATCGTGCCGTCGCCGGTCAGCGCCTTGCATGTCTTGAGGCCGTCGATCGTCAGCGGCACCTTGATGCAGACGTTGGGGGCGATCTTGCGAAGGATCTCGGCCTCTTTCATCATCGTCGCATGGTCGAGCGCAACGACTTCGGCCGACACGGGGCCGGTGGTCAGCGCGCAGATTTCCTTGGTCACTTCCTTGAAATCGCGGCCCGACTTGGCGATCAGCGACGGATTGGTGGTGACGCCGTCGAGCAGGCCCGTTGCGGCGAGTTCCTGGATGTCGGCGATTTCGGCGGTGTCGGCGAAGAATTTCATGGCGCGGGGGCTTTCCTTTGGGAACGTGATTCGGGTTGGCCATCGCCCTAGAGCAACCGCGGAGAAAACTGAACCGTGCTCGCCCTCTTTCGTCATCCCGGACTTGAGCCGGGGTCCATGAACGATGCGGCGGCGATGGATGCCGGATCAAGTCCGGCATGACGAATGAGGAAAGCACTGGAGTTCTTTCTTTGTTCCCATTAAGCGCAGCATCATGGCCAAAGCTAAACGTCAATATGTCTGTCAAAATTGCGGCTCCGCAACGTACCGCTGGCAGGGGCAATGCGCCGACTGCGGTGAGTGGAACACGCTGGTCGAAGAGGCCGGCGAGACAGTCTTTTCGGCGAAGCACGACCTCAGCCGCGGCGGGCGCACCCTCCCACTCGAAACGCTCGATGCCGAAAGCAAGATGCCCGAGCGCATGCTGTGCGGGATCGCCGAGTTCGATCGCGCACTGGGCGGCGGCTTTGTGGCAGGATCCGCGACGCTGATCGGCGGCGATCCGGGGATCGGCAAATCGACCCTGCTGCTGCAAGCCGCGGGAAGGCTGGCGAAGGCAGGCAAGTCGGTCGTCTACATTAGCGGCGAGGAAGCCGCGGCGCAGGTGCGGCTGCGTGCACAGCGGCTGGGGTTGGGCGATGCGCCGGTCGCGCTCGCCAGCGCGACGTCGGTGCGCGATATCCTTGCGACGCTCGACAAGCAGACGGCTGATTTCGTCGTAATCGATTCGATCCAGACGATGCACAGCGACCTGATCGACAGCGCGCCGGGAACGGTGAGTCAGGTGCGTGCGAGCGCGCAAGAACTGATCCGCTATGCCAAGGACAGCGACGCGGCGATCGTGCTCGTCGGTCATGTCACCAAGGACGGGACGATCGCGGGGCCGCGCGTGCTCGAACATATGGTCGATACCGTGCTGGCGTTCGAGGGCGAGCGCAGCCACCAATATCGCATCCTGCGCGCCGTCAAGAACCGCTTTGGCGGGACCGACGAGATCGGCGTCTTCGCGATGGGCGAAGAGGGCCTCGGCGAAGTGTCGAACCCCTCGAGCCTGTTCCTGACCGACCGCAGCCGCGACGTGCCGGGGTCGGTGGTGTTCCCAGCATTGGAAGGCACACGCCCGGTACTCGTGGAGGTGCAGGCGCTGACCGTGCGCCTCGCGAGCGGCGCGACCCCCCGTAGAGCCGTCGTTGGCTGGGACAGTGGCCGGCTCGCGATGGTGCTCGCGGTGCTGGAGGCTCGCTGCGGGCTGCAAATGGGCGCCGCCGAAGTCTATCTCAACATCGCGGGCGGCTATCGTCTCACCGATCCCGCCGCCGACCTCGCGGTGGCAGCGGCGTTGATCTCAGCGTTCAGCGAGCGGCCGGTGCCCGCCGACGCGATCGTATTCGGCGAACTGTCGCTGTCGGGCGAGGTGCGGCAGGTTTCGCACGACGGCCTCAGACTGCGCGAAGCGGCGAAGCTCGGTTTCTCGCGCGGCTGGGGGCCCAAAGGCATGAAAGCCGTCGGCGGGATTTCGGTCACCGGTTTCGAACGTCTCGGCGAACTCGTTGACCTGATGCTCGGTCGCGACTAGCGACCGGCCAATGGGAAGTCTGACGGCTCTGGATATCGTCGTGCTGGTGCTGGTTGGCGGCGGCGCGGTGCTCGGTTTTTCGCGCGGCCTCGTGCAGGAGGTGACAACGCTGCTCGCGTGGGTTCTCGCGATTGCGGCGGTGCGCTTTTTTCATCCGCTCGTCACGGGCCTGCTTACGGGCTGGGTCGGGACCGAGGGCGGCGCCGCGGCACTTGCCTTCGTGCTGCTGTTCGGCGGGGTGTTCGCGCTCGCCAAATGGGGATCGCGCGCGATGGGGCAGCGCAGCCGCGCGTCGTTGGTTGGCGGGTTCGACCGTGGGCTCGGCGCGGGCTTCGGCGCTGTCAAAGGCCTGCTGATCGCCTCGATCGGCTTCATGCTCCTCACCTTGCTCTACGATATTGGTTATGGCGTGATGCAGCGCCCCGCGTGGATGACCGATAGCCGCACCTATCCTGCGCTCAATGCAACGAGCAGCGCGATGAGCAAGGTGATTGCCGCGCGCCGCGCCGAAGCGCGCGAAGCCGAAGCCGGCAAGGCGGGCGAGCCATGAGCGCGCCGCTCTACAATCGCGACATATTGGCGCTGGCGGTCGCAACCTCGGAATATCTGCCGATCGCCGATGCGCGCTATCGCGTGAGCAAGCGCGCGCCGCTTTGCGGCAGCGCGATCATTCTCGATCTCGATACCGACGATGCGGGGCGGGTGACGCGCGTCGGCATGCATGTCGAAGCGTGCGCGCTGGGGCAGGCGTCCGCGACGTTGCTCGCGCGCCACGCACCGGGGCTCGGTCTCGTCGAATTGCGCACCGCGCGTAACGCAATCGCCGGCTGGTTCGCAGGCGATGGCGCACAGCCCGACTGGCCGGGCTTCGACCTGCTTGTCCCGGCACGTGATTATCCCGCGCGCCATGGCGCGATCCTGCTGCCCTTCGACGCCGCCATCGCCGCGCTAGAGGACCAGGCGGCGGCGGCATGAATTTGCTCGCGCTCACGGCCGCCGCCGCCGCGGAAGCCGCCGAGAAGGTGGGGGAGACCGCGACCGATACCGCGCTGGTCGAAGGCGCAATCCTGCTCGGCGTCGCGACTTTGTTCGTACTCATTTTTCGCCGGCTCGGCCTTGGTGCGGTGCTCGGCTATCTGATCGCGGGGGCGATCGTCGGGCCGCACGGGCTGGGACTCGTTGGCGGCGGCGAATCGAAACTCGCCTTTGCCGAGCTTGGCATCGCCTTCCTGCTTTTCCTCGTCGGGCTCGAACTGTCGCCGCGGCGGCTTTGGGACATGCGCCGCGCTATCTTCGGGCTCGGCCTGATGCAGGTCGTCGTGACCGGGCTGGTACTCACCGGCCTCATCCATCTGACTTTGGGGTTCAGTCCCGCGGCTTCGCTCGCGCTCGGCCTGCCGCTCGCGCTGTCATCGACCGCGCAGGTGCTGCCGGGTCTCAAAAGCTCGGGCCGGATCAATTCGCCTTTCGGCGAGAAAGCCTTTTCGATCCTGCTGTTCCAGGATCTGGCGATCGTGCCGATGATCACGATCGTCGCCGTGCTGTCGCGTGCGCCCTCCGATCCCTCGGCGCCGCCGGGATGGCAGATGGCGTTCTTCACTTTGTGGGCGATCATCGTGCTCGTCCTTGCCGGCCGCTTCGTGGTCAATCCGTTGCTCCGGATCATCGGACGTTATGGCGAACGCGAGCTATTCGTCGTCGTCGGGCTGCTCACCATTCTCGCGAGCGCCGCGCTGATGCACAGCCTGCACCTGTCGACCGCGCTCGGCGCCTTCATCGCCGGCGTGATGCTCGCCGACTCGCCCTATCGGCACGAGATCGAATCGGACGTCGAACCTTTCCGCCTGATCTTGCTCGGACTCTTTTTCCTCGCCGTCGGCATGGTGCTCGACGTGGGAGCAGTGTTGGAGCGCCCGCTGCTGGTGCTCGGGCTGGCGCTCGGGCTCGTGGCCGTGAAGGTGGTCGTCCTGACGCTGATCGTAAAGCTGTACGGCAAGCCGTGGCCCGTGGCGCTTGGCCTTGGCCTGTTGCTCAGTCAGGGCGGCGAGTTCGGCTTCCTGCTGTTCGCGCAGGCGGCCGATGCGCTGCTGATCCAGCCCGAGGCGGCGAGCCTGTTCAGCGCGGTGGTGACGCTGTCGATGGTGACGACGCCGTTCCTGATGCTGTTCGCACGCAACCTCGAATTTTCGCCCGCCGCCGAGCCGTTCGACCTCGACGATCCAGAGGGCGCTCCGCGCGGGTCGGCGATCGTCGTCGGCTATGGGCGCTTCGGCCAGATCGTATCGCAGATGCTGCACGGCGTCGCCTGCTCGGTGACGCTGATCGACAAGAAGCCGAGCCAGATCGAGCTGTCGAGCCGCTTCGATACAAAGGTCTATTTCGGCGACGGCCTGCGCGTCGACCTGCTCCGCCGTGCAGGCGCCGACGAAGCGCGGCTAATCATCTTCTGCATCGACGATTCATCGGTCGATGCCGCGGCATTGAAACCGATCGTCGATGCGTTTCCGAATGCGAAAGTCCTGATGCGCGTATTCGACCGCCGTCAGTTGCTCGCCGTCGAGGGAGCGGGGGTCGACGGGGTGATCCGGGAGGTCTTTGAAAGTTCGGTGGCGATGGGCCTTACGGCGCTGCGCTATCTCGACGTCGATCCGCGTGAGATGGAAGATGTCGAGGCGACTTTGCGCCATCTCGACGAGACGCGGCTTCAGGCACAGATCGACGAAGGCGATATTTCAGCCGGCATGGACCATCGTTTCAAGCCGGGCGGCGGGCGCGAAGCCGAAAGCGTACTCGAAAAATATCGTTTGCGGCGTCTGGCGGCAAAGGCCTCGAAAGACGATCCGAAGGACGAGGAAAGCGAGCAGGCGTCGGCGATGAACTGACGGCTAGCCGTCGAGGAATTCCGCCACCATTTCGAGGCCATAGTCCTCGGTCACGAAGCTTTGCCCGATGCCGCGCGTCAGGATCAGCGGCAGCTTGCCGCCGCGCACCTTCTTGTCGTGCGCCATATGGCCGGCAAGGGTCGCGCCGTCGGTGTTGACGCCTGCGCTCGCGAGGCTGTGCGGCAGGTTCACGCTGGCCAGATGGTCGCGGACGCGCGCCGCGTCTTCGGCGGGGCAAAGCCCCTTCGCCGCCGAGAATTGGTGCGCGAGGACCATCCCCGCCGCGACCGCCTCGCCATGGAGCAGCCGGTCCGAATAGCCCGTCTCCGCCTCGAGCGCGTGGCCAAAGCTGTGGCCGAGGTTGAGCAGCGCGCGGATGTCCTGCGTCTCGCGTTCGTCGGCGGCAACGATACGCGCTTTGGCCGATACGCTGTGCGCGATCGCCTTATGGCGCGCCGCACTGTCGCCCGCGAGCAGCCCGGCGCCGTTCGCTTCGCACCAGGCGAAAAATTCGGCGTCGTCGATCAGGCCATATTTGACGATCTCGGCATAACCCGCGCCGAGTTCGCGGCGCGGCAGCGTTTCGAGCGTCGTCGGGTCGATGACGACGAGCGCCGGCTGATGGAAAGCACCGATGAGGTTCTTGCCCGCAGGGACGTTGATCGCGGTCTTGCCGCCGACGCTGCTGTCGACCTGCGCCAGCAGGGTGGTCGGCACCTGGATGAAGTTGCAGCCGCGCTTGACGATCGAGCAGGCGAAACCGACGAGGTCGCCGATCACGCCGCCGCCGAGTGCGATGACATGGTCGCCGCGCTCGACGCCTTCGCCGATCAGCCATTCGGTCAGGCGCGCAAGGCCCGCCCAGCTTTTGGTGCTTTCGCCGGGTTCGAGAACGAAGGAGGAGAAAGAGATATCCTCCATCGCCAGCGCGGTGCCGAGCGGGATCAGATAGTGGTCGGCGACATGCGCGTCGGTGACGATCATCGTGCGCGGGCGCTTCAATAAAGGGGCGACATGCTGACCGATGTCGCGGATCAGCCCGTCGCCGATCAATATCGGATAGCTGCGGCTGCCCAATTCGACGGTCAGGCTTTCCATTTCGGATCTTCCCACTTTGACAGGGCCTCCAGGATCGCGCGCACCGTGTGATCGTGCGGCGTGCTCGCCGAACTGACGCGAATATGCGCCTCGGCATAGATGGGATTGCGCACTGCCGCGAGGTCGCGGAGCACCTCGCCGGGGTCGCGGTTCTTGAGCAACGGGCGGTGGCTGCGGCGGCCGACGCGCTCGACGAGGGTCGGGATATCGGCATCGAGCCAGATGCAAAGGCTGCCCTGCAGGATCAGCGCGCGCGTTTCGTCGTTGATGAAGGCGCCGCCGCCGGTCGCCAGCACCATCGGTTTTCCGGCCAGCAGCCGGGCGATCACGCGGCGCTCGCCGTCGCGGAAATGCGCTTCGCCGAAACGTTCGAAAATGTCGGAAATGCTGGTGTCTGCGGCGCGTTCGATCTCGTCGTCGGCATCGGCAAAGCGCATGCCGAGCCGTTGCGCGAGACGGCGGCCCACCGTTGATTTTCCCGAGCCCATCAAGCCGACGAGCACGATCGACCGCTCGCGGATCGACGCGGGGATGGGCCCCGTGGTCATGGGGGCCAGGCTTTTCGGGTTTCGCGACATGGTCCGCGCGGCTATACCGCGAGGGCCGCGCGGGACAATGCTTTTGCTGCGCGTTTAATGAGACGAACGACAGGCATTGAATATTGCGCACGCGGGGCAGATCGGGAAAAGGCCGCTGGATAGCACGATTGATCGTGCTGGCGCTGGTGCTGGTGACTTTCTTCCTGTTCCTGCTGTTCCTGGGCCGGCCGATCGAGCCGCGAATGATTGAGGTGGACGTGACCGACAAGATTGCCGAAAGCGTGCCGCAATGAAGATGAAAACATTATCGCTCGCGCTGGGCCTGTCGGGAACCGGCATGGCCGCCGCGCTGGTGCTGCCGGCGCTCGCCCAGGAATCGCTGTTGCCCGAAGGCTTCGGCAACCCAGCCGATGCGCCGCGTCCGACGCCGGCGCCGTCACCCACGCCGACGCCTGCTCCGAGTTCGACGCCGACCAGTGGTAGTACGCCGCCTGCCGTCACCCCGACCGTGGGGACGGCGCCGACGAGTGCGCCGACCGAAACCGGCGAAGAGCGTGAGGACGGCGAAGAGGTCGAATCGGGCGGGCTGAAATATGACCTGCCGCCGGGCGCGCGCCGCCTGCTGACCCGCATCGGGCCGCTGACCCCCGAAATGGGCGGGCTTGCACCCGACGCCTTTGGGGTGCGCGGCCAATATGCCGCCGCGATCATGGGCAAGACGAACGGCCAGTTCGCATCGCGCTGGGGGCAGATCCTGCTGCGCCGCTCGCTCGCCTCGGCGATCGATACCCCCGATACGATCAACGGCGCCGATCTCGCCGCCGCTCGCGCTTCGCTGTTGCTGCGCATGGGCGAATCGATCACCGCGCGCCGGATCGTCCAGTCGGTCGATTACGATCGCGCGAGCCCGCGCCTCGTCGCCGCGGCGCAGCAGACCTATCTCGCCAATGCCGATCCGGCGGGCATGTGTCCGTACGTTCCCGCGGGGCTCGCGCATGGCGACGAGCAGGCATGGCGGCTGTCGTCGGCGATCTGCTCGGGCCTGTCGGGCGAAGCCGGACCTGCGGGCTGGGCGATCGGCCGCGTGCGGTCGAGCGGCAAAATCTCGAACTTCGATATCCTGCTGACCGAGCGCGTGCTCGGCGCAACGGGCGCTGGCCGCCGCTCGACGACGATCGAGTGGGACAATATCGACCGGCTGACGAGCTGGCGCTTCGGCATGGCGACCGCGACCGCGATCCCGGTGCCCGAGGCGCTGCGCACTGCGGCGCCGTCCAATATCAAGAGCTGGACGGTGCTCGCGCCGATGACCGACATGGCGAGCCGCGTCGCCGCCGCCCCCGAAGCCGCCGCACGCGGCGTGCTGTCGAGCGAGGCCTATGTGTCGCTCTTGAGCGCCGCGGCGAGCGAGGAAGAACCTGCCGAGGCTGTCGCGGCGCAGACCGACCAGTTGCGCGCGGCCTTCCGTCTGGCGCGCGGGGCCGATCGTTATGCGGCGATGGAACGGCTGTGGGGCACCGATGCCGGCCCGACCCAACGCTATGCCGCGATGGTCGCGACCGCGCGCGCCGCGGCTGCGCTGCCCGTCGGTACCGAGGTCGGCGACGATCCGTGGCAGCTGCTCGGATCGATGCTCGCGGGTGGCTATGACGAAAATGCGATCGCGTGGGTCCCGACCGTTTCGGTCGGCAGCCGCGCTTGGGCGGTGCTCGCGGTGGGATCGCCGCGACCGCTCAACGGCATGAGCGCAGGCACGATCGGACAGTTTGCGGGCGACGACGATAGCGCCGATGCGCTGCGATCGAAATTCCTGCTCGCGGGCCTTGCCGGCCTTGGCCGCCTCGACGCGAGCGCCGCGGCATCGGCGGCGAGCGATCTCGAGGTCGACCTGGGCAAGCAAACGCGCTGGTCGCGCGCGATCATGGCGGCGGCCGAACGGCGCGAGCCCGGCATGGTGGCGCTTCTCGCCGCGGCGGGGATGCAGGGCGAATGGTCGAAGGTTCCGCCCTATCATCTCTATTATATCGTCCGGGCGCTGCGCGACGTGGGCCTATCGTCCGAAGCGCGAATGATCGCCGCCGAAGCGCTGGTGCGTGTCTGACGGCGCTCTGATCGATCGCTTTTTGGAGATGATGGCGGCCGAGCGTGGCGCCTCGCGCAACACGCTTGCCGCCTATCGCCGCGATCTGGAGCAGGCGGCCGAGTGGGTGAAAGGGCCGCTGGCGAGCGCCGATGCGGATGTCTTGCGCAAACTGATGGCGGATTATCAGTCGCTTGCATCGAGCAGCGCCGCGCGCAAGCTCTCGGCGCTGCGCCAGTTCTTCGCCTTCCTGCTCGATGAAGGCGAGCGCGCGGACAATCCGGCGCTCGATATTGCTCGCCCCTCGACGCGCCGGCCGTTGCCGCGCATCCTCACCCATGAGCATGTCGAGCGGCTGTTCGAACAGGCCGAGGAGGAAGCGGCGGGGGAAGCACCGCCCGCCGCCGCCGTGCGCATGCTGCTGCTGCTCGAACTTCTCTATGGGTCGGGCCTGCGTGCCAGCGAGCTGGTGTCATTGCCACGCCGCGCGATGGCCGGCGAGCGCGAATATCTGATCATCCGCGGCAAGGGCGACAAGGAGCGGCTGGTCCCGCTGTCCGCACGCGCGCGTGCGGTGCTCGATCGCTGGGTGCCGCTGCTTACCGATGGATTGCCCTGGCTGTTCCCGTCGGGCAAGGCGCATATATCGCGCGTGCGGCTGTTCCAGATGCTCCGCGACCTCGCGGGTCGCGCAGGTGTCGATCCGACCGTAGTCAGCCCGCACGTCCTCCGCCATGCCTTTGCAACGCATCTGCTTGAGGGCGGGGCCGATCTGCGCGCGCTGCAACTGATGCTCGGCCATGCGGATATCGCGACGACCGAAATCTACACGCATGTCGACAGCCGGCGCCTCGTCGAGCTGGTCAACAAGCGACATCCGCTGGCAGGGATGGATGGCCCCCACCGCAAAGTTGACGTTGCGCCGCCATCGTCCTAGCGACTGCGCATGACAGCCTTTCTGGACTTCGAAAAACAGGTCGCGGCGCTCGATCGGCAGATTGCCGAACTGCGCGAAATGGGGGACGACCCCTCGCTCAACATCGACAATGACATTGCGCAGCTCGAGGATAAGTCCTCGAAATTGCTGCGCGATATCTACTCGAAGCTGACGCCCTGGCAAAAAACGCAGGTCGCGCGCCACCCCGACCGTCCGCATTTCAAACATTATGTCGCCGGCCTGTTCGACGACTGGATGCCGCTGGCGGGCGACCGCAATTTTGGTGACGATCAGGCGATTTTGGGCGGGATGGCGCGATTCCGCGGCCGCCGCGTGATGGTCATCGGCCATGAAAAGGGCGACGATATCCCGTCGCGAATGAAGCATAATTTCGGGATGGCGAAGCCCGAGGGCTATCGCAAGGCGATCCGCCTGATGCAGCTCGCCGACCGTTTCGGGCTGCCGGTGGTGACGTTGGTCGACACGTCGGGTGCCTTTCCGGGGATTCAGGCCGAAGAACGCGGCCAGGCCGAAGCGATCGCGCGCTCGACCGAACAATGCCTTGCGCTCGGCGTGCCGATGGTCGCTGCGGTCGTCGGCGAGGGCGGTTCGGGCGGCGCGATTGCGCTCGCGGCCGCGAACCGCGTGCTGATGTTCGAACATGCGGTCTATTCGGTGATTTCGCCCGAAGGCTGTGCGTCGATCCTGTGGCGCACGTCGGACAAGGCGGCCGATGCCGCCGCGGCGATGAAGATGTCGGCGCAGGACCTGCTGGGATTGAAGGTGATCGACCGCATCGTCACCGAACCCGTCGGCGGCGCGCATCGCGCGCCCGAAGTTGCGATTGCCGCGCTGGGCGATGCGATCGCGCAGGAACTCGACGCGCTGGCAGGCCTGCCGCGCGAGACGTTGCTCGCCGCGCGCGAGGATAAATTCCTAGCGATGGGCCGCGCTTAGGCACGGTCCGGCGGAACCCGATCGCGGGTTATCGCGTTCCCTTTTTCGAAATTGGGTGGTCGCGATTCATCGCGCGACTTGCCTTGCCGTATGATGGGGATATCCCTGACCGGCGACGTGCAGTGGGAGGATTTCGATGAGCTGGAAGACCGGGAAAAAACTGGCAGCGGTGCTTGCGATAGGCGGCCTTGCCGCGACCGGCGCGGCCGATGCGCAGCTGAAGGCGATCAAGACCGCGACGAGCATTTCGCCCGCCGAACGCAAACAGGGCACCGACGCGCATCCGCAGCTGATGGCCGAATTTGGCGGCGCCTATAATGGCCCGCAGGCCGCCTATGTGAACCGCGTCGGGCAAAATATCGCCGTCCAGTCGGGCCTGTCGCGTAGCCCAAGCGATTTTACCGTCACCCTGCTCAATTCGCCGGTGAACAACGCCTTCGCGATCCCCGGCGGCTACGTCTATGTCACGCGCCAGCTGATGGCGCTGATGAACGACGAGGCCGAACTCGCCGGTGTGCTCGGGCATGAGGTCGGCCACGTCGCCGCGCAGCACAGCAAGAAGCGCCAGTCGGCAGCGACGCGCAACCAGATCCTGGGCGTGCTCGGCGCGGTGCTCGGCGGCGCGATCGGCGACAATGGCGGGTTGCTCGGCGGGCTCGGCGGACTGCTCCAGAATAATTCGCTGCGCGTGGCGCAGCTCGCGACGCTGGGCTTTTCGCGCAGCCAGGAATTACAGGCCGACCAGCTCGGCGTCCAATATCTCCGCAGCGCGGGTTATGACACGATGGCGCTGTCGACGATGCTGACCAGCCTTGCCAACCAGACCACGCTCGACGCGCGCCTGTCGGGTGGTGACGCGCGTTCGCTGCCCGAATGGGCGAGCACGCACCCCGATCCCGCCTCGCGCGTGCGCAACGCACAGTCGCTGGCGAGCCGCGCGGGTGGCAGCGGCGGCAACCGCAATGCCGACGCCTTCCTCGCCTCGGTCGACAATGTGCTTTACGGCGACGATCCGGCGCAGGGCGTGGTCGAGGGACGCGATTTCCTGCACCCCGACCTCAAGCTGCGCTTCACCGTGCCGAACGGCTACGGCATGCAGAATGGCGCCGACGCGGTGTCGGTCAGCGGAAATGGAGGCCAGGCGCAATTCACGACCGCTGCGTACAGCGGCGACATGAGCGCCTATATCGCCGCCGCATTCAAGGCGGTGGCGGGCAATGCAACGATCACCCCCGGCGCGATCCAGCGCACGACGGTGAACGGCATCCCGGCATCCTATTCGACCGCGCGGGTCAACACCCAGTCGGGACAGGTCGATGTGACAGTCTTTGCGTATGAATTTTCGCGCAGCAGCGCCTTCCACTTCATCACCTTGACGCAAGCGGGTGGCAGCGGCGTGTTCAATTCGATGTTCAATAGCGTGCGGCGCCTGAGCACGGCGGAAGCGGCGGCGATCAAGCCGCGGCGGATCGATGTCGTGACCGTCGGGCGCGGCGATACCGTCGCCACGCTCGCGCGGCGCATGGCGTACAGCAATTATCAGGCCGAGCGGTTCCAGGTGCTCAACCGCCTGACCGCGTCGAGCCGGTTGACGCCGGGGCAGAAGGTAAAGCTGGTCGTCTACGCGAGCCGCTGACACGAAAAAGGGGCGGTGGCATGATGCCACCGCCCCTCGTTTTCGTTTCAAGCGCGAAACCGCGCAGGAACCGAATTTTACGGAACGGTTTCGCCGAGGTTGCCTGCGACGTCCGTGAAGGTGCCCTTCACGCCATTGCCAACAGCACCCATCGCGGCAATACCGGCGACGGCGATCAGAGCGGCGATCAGGCCATATTCGATGGCGGTCGCGGCTTTGGTATCGCGGACGAACTTCTTGATGAACTTCATGACTGGTCTCCTGATTTCACTTACCCTGTTGACGGTCTGGTCTGGGTCAACATCTGCGGGTTTAGGATGAATAGGTTTTGAAAATCTTAATGGTGCCGGATGAGGCTGACGGGCGGCGGTCCAGAAAAGGGACAGCCGCCCGCTGCGCTACATATTCGTTTCGGCCGCGTCGGAGACTTTACCCCACATCGCGTCGGTCGAAGTGGCAACATTGCCTATCGCAACGACGGCCGCCAAAAAGACGAGGGCCAGGATCAGCCCGTATTCGACGGCTGTAGCGGCCCTGGTCGACCGCATCAGCCTGTAAAACTTTTGCATTGTTCCACCCCTGACTGAAATTATAGTTCCCGAGGGTGCCGATGATTACACAGGAAGGTTAACAATTTGTCCGCGCTCAGCCTCGGAAAACTGCCAAAAACTTCGCTCGTCGTCGTGGCTGCGGCGCTCGTCGACCGTGACGGAAGGTTACTCGTTCAACGGCGGCCCGAAGGTCTGTCGATGGCGGGGCTGTGGGAATTTCCGGGTGGCAAGCTGGAACCCGGCGAAACGCCCGAGCAGGCGTTGATCCGCGAATTGGGCGAGGAGCTTGCGATCGACGTCGATCACGCCTGTCTGGCGCCCGCCTGCTTCGCAAGCGATATGCTGGGCGACCGGCATCTGTTGTTGTTGCTGTACGTGTGCCGCAAATGGCGCGGAACACCTGTGGCGCAGCACGCCAGCGCGCTACGCTGGGTGCGCCCGGTCGAACTGCACGGTCTCGACATGCCGCCTGCAGACAAGCCGTTGATCGGCTTGCTGGAGGCGCTGATCTAGGGTTTCGGTTTCAATGCCTCGGCCAGCGAGGCATTGCCGCTGCCGCGCCGGGCGGGTTGCGGCTGATCGGGGTGCGGCGCCCAGCCGCTGAAATGGACGAGGCGGAAGCTTTCGCCGATGCGGCCGTCGGGATCGGCTTGGCCTGCGAAAGCGGCGGCGATCCGCGCCGCTTCTTCGCGTGTCAGCGGCGGCGGCGCGGGCGCCAGCCGGCTCGACAGGCCCGCGGCGCGGATATCGCGCACCAGCCCGAACAAGTCGCCATAGCGCACCGTCAGCGCATCGACATCGACCACGGGCAGGGTGAAGCCGACGCGCTGGAGCAAATTGCCCATCGCGGCGAGGTCGATCTGGGGGTGCAGCCGGGCGATCGAACGCACCCCGTCGGCCATCACAGCGCGGCGCAGCCGGGGCAGGCTGCCGTCACCGACAAAAGCGCCGAGGAGCAGCCCGTCGGGCGCGAGCAGCGCGAGCAGGCGGACGAGCGCGCCGGGGACGTCGTTGATGCTGTCAAGCCCGCCGGGCCAGACGATGAGGTCGAAACTGGCAAAGGGCAGGTCGATGGCGTCGGCCTCGACCACTATGGCGCCGGTTTCGGTCGCAAGGCGCGGTCCGGCCTCGGCGATCGTTAGCTCGGTGCCGGTCGCGCGCAGATGATCGGCGAGTGCGGCATCATGCGCCCCGATGAGCAATGTCCGGGGAAATTCGCGCGTCACCATCGTCAGCCGGTCGAGCAATGTTTCGGCGATCAGCGGTGCGAGGAAATTGGCCGGGGCGGGCTGGCGCGCCATGCGGTCGCGCTGGGCGCGGTGGCGGGCGGGGGAGAAAAGCGGACGAGGGGGCTGCGACATGCGCCGCTTGTGCCGTCCCCGGCGATGCTTCACAAGCCGCTGATGGCGACGACGACGGGGGATGTCGAAAAAGAAGGCGCGCCGGCCGGCGCATGGCTGGGCGGCTTGCGTGCCGTCGCACGCGCGATCGTCGATTACGCGCTGCCGCCGCGCTGCCCCGGCTGCGGGGTGATCGTCGGCGAAGATCGCCAGTTTTGCCTGACCTGCTGGTCGTCGCTCGACTTCCTCGACGGGCCGTCCTGCTCGCGATGTTCGATCCCGTTGCCCTCAGCCTTGCCCGGCGCACCGATCGCCTGCGGTGCGTGCCTTGCGAGCGCGCCGCCGTTCGATGGGGCGCCCGCGGCGGTCGCTTATGGTCCCGTTGCGCGCACGGTGGCGCTGCGCCTCAAATATGGACGGCGGACCGGGCACGCGCGGCTGATGGCGCGGCTGATGGCGCGGCAACTCGCGATGCTGGGGGCCGTCGACGCGATGCTGCTGGTTCCGGTGCCGCTGCACCGCTGGCGGCTTTGGTCGCGCGGGTTCAACCAGGCCGCGTTGGTCGCCGACGAGCTGTCGCGGCTCACCGGTGCGCCGCGCGACCATCATCTGCTTTTGCGGATCAAGCCTACGGTGTCGCTGCGCGGCAAGGGGCGGCGCGAGCGCGAGCGGATGGTTGCCGGGGCGTTTGCGCTGGCAACGGGCGCAAAGGAGCGCGTGGCGGGTCGTCATGTGGTGCTGATCGACGACGTCCATGCCAGCGGTGCGACACTGCGCGCGGCGGCACGCGCGCTTGGCCGCAGCGGCGCGGCGCGCGTCTCGGCACTCACCTGGGCCCGCGTCGTCCCCGATGCGCTGATGACGGGCAACATATTTGACTTTGCTTCGTTGGATTCCGATATGACGAACCTAGTGATGACAGGATAGCCGCATGGCCAAGATCGAAGTATTTACGAAGTTCTTCTGCCCCTATTGCTCGCGCGCCAAGGCGCTGCTCGATCGCAAGGGGGTCGAATATCAGGAAATCGACCTGACAACCGACCGCGTCGGATTCGATGCGATGGTCGAGCGCGCCGGCGGCGCGCGCACCGTCCCGCAGATATTCATCGACGGCAAACATATCGGCGGCAGCGACGATATGGCGGCGCTCGATGCGCGCGGCGGACTCGATCCGCTGTTGGGGCTGGCCTGACTTGATCGTTTTCGACCTTTGTTGCGCGACCGGAGATCACCGTTTCGAGGCATGGTTCGCGAGCAGCGAGAGCTTCTCCGATCAGCAGGCGCGCGGGCTGCTCCAATGCCCCGTGTGCGGCGATGACGATGTGAAAAAGGCCGCGATGGCACCGCGGGTCGGCGCCAAATCCAACCAGCAACTCGTGGCTCGGGCCGCGCCAAAACCGGCTGGTGCGGGGGATGCATCGCCCGAACTGGTGCGCAAATTGCTGGCCGACATTGCCGCGAAACAGGCCGAAATGCTGCCGCAGTCGCGCTGGGTCGGCCGCGATTTTGCCAATGCTGCGCGCGCGATGCACGAAGGGCGCGCTGCCGAGGATCTGATCCACGGGCAAGCGTCGCCCGAGGAAGCGGAAGCGCTCCGCGACGACGGGATTGCCGCGATGCCGCTGCTGGTGCCGATCGTTCCGCCCGAAACGGCCAATTGATCCATCGCGATTGACGCTTTGCGCGCCGCGCCGCTACACGAGCGACGGCGCACCCGTAGCTCAGCAGGATAGAGCATCAGATTCCTAATCTGGGGGCCACTGGTTCGAATCCAGTCGGGTGCACCATCATTTGAGTTCGAAGAGCGTAGGTTCGTCCGGTGAAGGCGTTTCGATGACCAGCAGGCCGAGGTGCATTGCCTGGGTTATCAGGTGTGCGCGGTTGCGCGCGTTCAGTTTTAGCCGCACATTCTCGATGTGCCGTTCGACGGTTCGCGGAGCGATATTGATCTCGAGCGCGATCTGCTTGGCCGAGCAGCCCACTGCTACCAATTCGAGTATTTGATGCTCACGAAAGGTCAAATGCGGTTCGACGTTCAAAGCGTTTCGATGCACGGTGCAATCCCCTGACACCCAAGGCGTAGACACTTTGCGACCGACGAGCATCTTTTGCGCGGCAATGCCGCAACCCACCTGCTCTGGCTTCGATGATATCTCTTTGCGCGCTGTTTAGCAATTAACCTAAGCTAATTAAGTATGTAGCGACACGGTGCGTGCCAATACAGCTATGATATTGAAATTCAGTCTTAATCCATCCTGAAATGCTAAGGAAAATTACGTAAGTGATTTTGCTAGGCTGTTCATACACACGAATTCCTTGGTTTTTACCCGGATGGCGCCAGCCTCTGCAAAGGCAGATGAGACTCGCAAACGGGGTCGCCGCAAATACCAATTTCAGATTGGAGACGTGGCGTGCAAGGTCTGTCGGCAGAATATCAACGCGGTTCGATTCCGCAGGATACCATTCTTAAATTCCGTAAAGGCGAGATCATCTTTTCGCAGGGTGATCCTGGCGATTGCTGGTTCGAAGTCATATCGGGCACGGTACGAACCTGCCATTTCCATGTCGACGGGCACCGCCAGTTGACGGGATTTTTCTATCAGGGGGATGTGTTCGGCGTCGAATATGGTTCGCGCGACGCAGCCGCCGAAGCCGTCACCAACACGATCCTGACGCGCCGTCCGGCGCTCAACGGCGATCCCGATTCCTTCGGGCAGAACCGCGCGCTCGAACGGGCGCTCGACAGTGCGAATCAATGTATATTCCTGCTCGGCCGCCGTAACGCCAACGAACGCGTCGCGGCGTTTCTGTTGATCGCGGCGAAGCGGCTTTCGGCACTCGGCAGCATCCCCTTGCCGATGACGCGCGGCGATATTGCCGATCATCTGGGCCTGACGATCCATACGGTCAGCCGGACGATCTCGGGCTTTGTCCGTCAGGGCCTGATCGAACTTGAGGGGCCGCAATTGTGCCGGCTGGTCGACCTCGACGGGCTCCGCGCGATTGCCGGCGAAGAGATGGGCGTGGCGATCGACAAGATGGGCGCGATGCGGCCAGGGCGAAGCTTCACCGGGCAGGGAGCGGGCGCATGAGCAACGTAATTGCGCCGCCCGCGCTGCGCCATATCGGCGTGGCGGCCGTCGGGCTGTCGGCGGTTTTTTCGCCCTCGCAGGCCAAGGCGCACGAGACGCCCGCGCTCGAATGTCTTTGCGACGCACTGCCATTCCTCGATACCGCGCCTACTTGGAACGCTGCGACCACGGTTTCGAGTGCTGCTGCCGAAAGCCCGCCAGCCGCGAGCGTCGAGAGCGACATCGAGGCGCAGCGCCGAATCCTGGCTGAACAACGCGCGCTGATCGACCAGCAAAATGCGATGCTGGCCGAACAGCGGCAACAGATCGTGAAGATGCAGGGGCAGCTTATCACCCAGCAGGCGCAGATCGACCGGCTCTCGTCCTTTGCGCTCGCTGAGGCGCCGCTCGAGATGTTCCGCGGGACGGGCATGGGGGGGCAAGGGGTTGCCGGCCCCGCGCTTCCCGGTCCGGGCAGCGACGCGGTCGCGCTGCCCGATGCCCCGGTCGGCGAAGCGCCGCCGCCGGAAGAGCCCCCCGAGCGGCGCGTCGCCGCGGTTCCCGAGGGGCAGGGTGTGCTGACGCGCGCCGGCAATCTGATCTTCGAACCTTCGTTCGAATATACGCGGTCGTCGACCAATCGCCTCGTGTTTCGCGGGATCGAGCTGATCCCGGGGATCCAGATCGGCTTGATCGAGGCGACGGATGCCGATCGCGACACGCTCGTCGGCACGGCGTCGCTGCGCTATGGGATCAGCGACCGGCTCGAGGCCGAAGTGCGCATACCCTATCTCTATCGCAACGACCGGATCGAGGTCGTCCAGCAGCGCGACGAGGGGATCGTCCGGTCGATCGCACTGCGCGAGGACGGAATCGGCGATGCCGAATTCTCGCTACGCTATCAGCTCAATCGCCCGGTCGGGCAAAAGCCGATCTTCGTCGGATCGCTTCGCGTCAAATCGGATACCGGCAAGGGAGCATTCGACATCGGCTATGACGAGTTCGGCGTCGCGACGGGGCTCGCGACCGGATCGGGTTTCTGGGCGGTCCAGCCGGGTCTCAACTTCCTGATGCCGTCGGATCCGGCCGTCATCTATGGCGGCGTAGCCTATCTTTACCATATCCCGCGCGACATAAACCGGTTGGTTGGCGACGTGCTGATCGGCCGCGTCGATCCGGGCGATGCCGTTTCGGCCAATGTCGGCTTCGGCTTTGCGCTCAATCCGCGCTTCTCCTTTTCGCTTGGCTATCGCCACAACTATATCTTCCCGACCCGGTCGGAGATCGGTGACACGATACAGAAGTCCAACTATATCCATGTCGGCTCGCTCAATTTCGGCATGTCGTACCGGCTAACGGAGCGCGACGTGTTGAACCTCGGCTTTGAAATCGGGGTGACCGAGGATGCGCCCGACGTGTCGATCACACTGCGCATGCCGTTCGGCGGGAAGATCTAAGCTCCGGTATCTTGCCGACAGATCCGCACATAAAGAAAGCCCCGCCAAAAGAGGCGGGGCCAGGTGAACCGTCCCCGTCGAAACGGGGGCGGGGGGTCGTTCAGTTGCCGAGGGCGCCGACGGTCTGCGCGCCCATCACCGCTCCGATCGAATCGCTCAGGCGGGTGGATGCCAACGCATCGCGGAAGCCTTCGTAGCCGCTGAGGTCGAGCACGGCGTCGACCTGCTGGTTCAGCGAGACGTTACTGGCGGTGTTGATCAGGACATTCTGGATCGCATCGGTGCTCTGGACCAGCGCCGTCTGGCCGTTGTTCGCGAGAAATACCGGTTGATCGCCCACGCGCATGGTTATGCCGCCGCTGGTCAATATCCCGCCCTGGATCTGCGCGGCATCGACCGCGGTCAGCGCCGGCGAGACGAAGCGTTCGATCGACTGTCCTTGCGGGGTCCAGCTCACGATCGTGCGAAGCGCGAGTTCGTCGTTTACGAAACTGCGAATATCCGCGCCGAAGGCGATCACCATACCCTGAAAGGCGAAGCCGCCGCGCTGCGTCGCAAGCACTTCGTCCGGCACTGTCTCGGCGCCGGCGAGCGGATCGTCGGCTGCAGGCTCGCTCGCTGCGAGAAGGACAGGCGCAAAGGCTAGCAGGAGAATGCGGGGGGACATGATCGGCCTCATTTCACGGTACCGACGCGCACATCGAGCAGGATTTGTGGCGTCAGCTGATATTGCGGGGGGAGGTTGGTCGTCAGATCGCTGATCGAGACGCGGAGCGCCCCGTCCTCTTCGAGCGGTGCCCGCGACCAGGGCCCCCAATCGCCGGCGAGGTTGAACGACGGCCGTTGCTTGCCGCCTTCGACGATCGCCAGCGCGATTCCGTTCCAGTGTTTTTCGAAATCGCTGAGCGAATATTCGTTGAGGCCGAGCACCGAATCGCCGGTGAGCACACGGTCGCCGCGGACGCCTTTGATCACGACGAAATGCTTGAAGCCTTTGAGGTCCATCAGGACGATCGTCGGACGCTTCACTTGCTTCAATTGCTCGGCGGTGATCCGGAAGCCTTCGGCGCGATAGCCGCGCGAGGCGAGGTAGTTTTTCATGTCGAGCATCGAAAAACCGACTTTGCGGATCGCCTCGCGATCGCCCTTTTCCCACATTTCGCGAAAGGGCATCGTCTCCGATGTCGGCGCGCCGTAGTGATAGGTGAGCAGGGTCGCGACCGCGGCGGAACCGCAACTGAAATCATAGCGTTGACGGATGACCGAGCGGAAGGGGATGTCCCACCAGGTCATCACCTGAAGCTGGTAATTGCCGCCCGTTTCGGGTCCGGTCAGCCGGACCTCGGCGGCGGCGGGTGCTGCGGCGAGGGCGCAGAGCATGCCCGCGATCAAGGCTCGCATGGGCCGCATGGCGAATTCAATCGCCGAGGTTGATGGTCAGGTTCATGCCGCTCTGGGCGCTGACCTGCGCACCGGTGTTGATCAGCAGGTTGCCGACACCGTTGAAATTGGACAGGGCGAAATCGCTCAACGTGACAGCGCCAGCGGTATAGTCACCCTTCAGGATGTTGCCGCTGACGATCGAGTCCATCGTCTGATTGGTGATCACGAGCGATTGGCCGCCACGCAGCGTATCGAGCTCGGTATCCTTCAGCATCGGCGATTTGCGTTCGGGCTGCACCGCGCTGGCCGGAAGCGTGACTGTCATGTCCGCCGGCGCAACCTCGGTTGCGAGCGGAGCCGCCGCATCGGGCGGAGGCAACTGAGCCGATACGGGCACGGACAGGCCTGCCATAACCAGCAGAACCGGGACGATCGGGGGTTTCATGACGCGGGCGCTCCTTGAAAGCGAAACTGGAAGAAATGGCCGGCCCGCCAGTGGTAGCCGGGCCGGCCATCCGGGGGGACTTATCAGTCGCCGCCGCCGTCGCCGCCGCCAGCAGGCGCGCTCGTGTCGCCAAAGCTGACGCTGCCTTGCGCGGCGATGTTGGTTGCGGCCTGGGTGTTGGCATTGATGCCCGTGTTCCAGGCGGCGTTCAGAATGCCGGCATAGGCAGCGAACGCATTACCGCGGACGGAGTTGTTGCCGCTGTTATAGCCGACCGAAGACGGGGTATCGTCTTCACCGTCCAGATCGACAACTTCGTCGAGGTTCTGGTTGGTGTTGGTTGCGGTCAGAGCCTGGATCGCGACGACGGCGGTGTTGCCGTTGCCCGAGCCATTGCCGTCATTGTCTTCCGACGTGAAGGTGTCGGCGGCATTGTCCTGAACGAACAGGTCGATCAGGTCGTTGACGACGAGGGTATCGCTGTTGTTGCCAGCGGCACCGTTCGTGGTGTTGTCATTGTCCTGATCTTGGCTGCCCTGCGCAAACGCGGGAGCGGCCGTGACAGCAAGCGCCAGCGTTGACACCGCCAGCATGACTTTCTTCATCATGACGTCTTCCTCTCGATAAAAGGGGATGGCTCGCGATGCCGAACGGCATTGCTGATGCGGATCCTCCCCGACTCCGTCCGCATCGGTGCGAACAAGGCGATCATGATCCGCGCCGGCATGGACCGCTTTGCGAATTGGCAATGTCGGGGGTGGAGAAATACCCAGATGATCTCGGTGGGTGGATTTGCTGGGGCCGGCGCCCCTTACGCGACGGCAGCGCGCATCGTCGTGCGTCCCGCCGCATCGCATGCCCACAGCCGCGTGGCGTCGCCGTCTTGGGCGAGGCAGAGGTCGAACGGTGCGCCGTCGAGCAGCGGCGCTTCGGCACGGAAGCTGAAATGCCGGGGCGCCGCGTCGGGCGCGGATCGCAAGAAGTGATCCATCAGCAGCGTCGCGATCAGCGGACCATGCACAACAAGCCCGGCATAGCCCTCGACATTGCGGGCATAGTCGCGGTCGTAGTGGATGCGGTGGGCGTTGAAGGTGAGCGCCGAGTAGCGGAACAGCAGCACCGGGTCGGGCGATATGCTGCGTACCACGTCGGCGGGCTCGGCATCCTGCGGCGCGATCGGCGAGGCGGCGGTCGCGGGTATCGTCGGCGCGGGTTCGCGAAAGACGATGTCCTGTTCCTCCCTGATCGCCGCGATGCCATCGGCGGCGATGTCATGGCGCAGGGTGACGAAGAGCAGGTCGCCGCTGGCGCCGCGCTTGGGTTTGATCGCATCGATCGTGGTGACGCGGGTCAACGCGGCATCGATCGCCATCGGTGAGAGGAATTCGATACGGCTGCCCGCCCACATACGGCGCGGGAGCGGGACGGGCGGGAGCAGGCCCGTGCTGTCGCGGCGCGGATGGCCGTCTTCGCCGATTGCCGACTGGCGCGCGTCGGGCAAGAAATAGAGCCAGTGCGCCAGCGGCGGTACGGTACCGGGCAGCCATGGCGAGATGTCGTGATCGAGCAGAGCGGCAAGACCGGCAAGTGGCGCGGCGGTGGCGATGTCTTCGCGCGTTTCGCTGCGGCCGACCCAGGCGGAATAATCGTCCATCGGCTCAGAAACTCTTGGGCAGGCCGAGCGCGTGCGTCGCGACATGGCTCAGGATCAAATTCGTGCTGATCGGCGCGACCTGATAGAGCCGCGTCTCGCGGAATTTGCGTTCGATGTCATATTCCTCGGCAAAGCCGAAGCCGCCATGCGTCTGGACGCACATGTCGGCGGCGTACCAGCTCGCTTCGGATGCCAACATCTTCGCCATATTGGCCTCGGTCCCGCCATCCTGCCCGGCGTCGAACAGGCGCGCGGCCTTGTCGACCATCTCAGCGGCCGCGGCGATCTGGACGTAAGCACGCGCAATCGGGAATTGGACGCCCTGGTTTTCGCCGATCGCCCGGCCGAACACCATCCGGTCCTTGGCGTAGGCGGTCGCCCGGTCGATGAAAAAGCGCCCGTCGCCAATGCATTCGGACGCGATCAGGATGCGCTCGGCGTTCATGCCCGACAGGATGTAACGAAAGCCCTTGCCCTCCTCGCCGACCAAATTCGCGGCGGGGACTTCGAGATCGTCGAAGAACAGTTCGGTCGTCGCGTGGTTGAGCATCGTGCGGACGGGGCGGATGGCGAGGCCCTTGCCCTGCGCCTCGCGCATATCGACGAGCAGCACGCTCATCCCGTCGGAGGGTTTGGCGCACTCGTCGCGCGGGGTGGTGCGGCAGAGGAGGATCATCAGGTCCGAATGTTCGGCGCGGCTGATCCAGATTTTCTGGCCATTGACGATATATTTGTCGCCGACACGCTTGGCGAAGGTACGGATGCGCGTGGTATCGGTGCCCGCGGTCGGTTCGGTCACACCGAATGCCTGCAGCCGCAGCTCGCCGCTGGCGATCGCGGGCAGATAGGCCTGCTTCTGTTGCTCCGACCCGTGTTTGAGCAAGGTACCCATCGTGTACATCTGCGCATGGCAAGCGCCGCCGTTGCAACCCGAGCGATGGATTTCCTCGAGCACCGCGGTTGCGGCACCGAGCCCGAGGCCCGAGCCGCCATATTGTTCGGGGATCAGGACCGAGAGGAACCCCGCTTCGGTCAGCGTGCGCACGAATTCGGTCGGATAGATGCGGTCGCGGTCGAGGCGCTGCCAATATTCGCCGGGGAAGTCGGCGCAGAGGCGGCGCACCGCTTCGCGGATTTCAGGGTAGCTTTGCGGCTGGGCTTCGGACATCGGCGTTCGGCTCTCCCCTGATCGTCGGGGAGAGCCTTAGGATGCGAAGCTGTTTCGGCGCAACTGAAACAAACGTCAGATGCTCGGCAGGTCGAGGCCCTTCTCGCGCGCGCAGTCGGTCGCAATGTCGTAACCCGCGTCGGCGTGGCGCATCACGCCGGTGCCGGGGTCGTTCCAAAGTACGCGCTCGAGCCGCTTCGCGGCTTCAGGCGTGCCGTCGGCGACGATCACCATGCCGCTATGCTGCGAATATCCCATGCCGACACCGCCGCCGTGATGCAGCGACACCCAGGTCGCGCCCGACGCGGTGTTGAGGAGGGCGTTGAGGAGCGGCCAGTCCGATACGGCGTCGGATCCGTCGCGCATCGCCTCGGTTTCGCGGTTCGGCGAGGCGACCGAGCCCGAGTCCAGATGGTCGCGGCCGATCACGACGGGGGCCTTCAGCTCGCCCGACGCCACCATTTCGTTGAACGCAAGACCAAGCCGGTGGCGGTCGCCGAGCCCGACCCAGCAAATGCGCGCGGGCAGGCCCTGAAACTGGATCTTCTCGCGCGCCATGTCGAGCCAGTTGTGGAGATGCTTGTTGTCGGGGAGCAGCTCTTTCACCTTGGCATCGGTCTTGTAGATATCCTCGGGATCGCCCGACAGCGCCACCCAGCGGAACGGGCCGATGCCGCGGCAGAACAGCGGGCGGACATAGGCGGGGACGAAGCCCGGGAAGTCGAAGGCATTTTCGACGCCCTCATCCTTCGCGACCTGACGGATATTATTGCCATAGTCGGTGGTCGGCACGCCCGCCGCCTGCAGGTCGAGCATCGCCTGTACATGCACCGCCATTGACGCCTTGGCCGCCTTGGCGACCGCTGCCGGATCGCTCTCGCGCTTCGCGAACCATTGATCGAGCGTCCAGTCGGCGGGGAGGTAGCCATTCACCGGATCGTGCGCCGAGGTCTGGTCGGTGAGAAGGTCGGGGCGGATGCCGCGCCGGACGATTTCGGGCAGCACTTCCGCAGCGTTGCCGAGCAGGCCGACCGATATCGGCTTGTCCTCGGCATGGCTCGCCTCGATCATCGCGATGGCTTCGTCGATGCTGCTTGCCTGCTTGTCGAGATAGCCGGTGCGCAGGCGCATCTCGATGCGGCTCGGCTGGCATTCGATCGCAAGGCAGCTCGCGCCCGCCATGACCGCCGCGAGCGGCTGCGCGCCGCCCATGCCTCCGAGCCCGGCGGTAAGCAGCCACTTGCCCGCGAGACTGCCGCCATAATGCTGGCGGCCCATTTCGACGAAGGTTTCGTAGGTGCCCTGAACGATGCCCTGGCTGCCGATATAGATCCAGCTGCCGGCGGTCATCTGGCCGTACATCATCAGGCCCTTTTTATCGAGCTCGTGGAAATGCTCCCAGTTCGCCCATTCGGGGACGAGGTTCGAATTGGCAAGCAGGACGCGCGGGGCGTTTTCGTGCGTCCGAAACACGCCGACAGGCTTGCCCGACTGGATGAGCAAAGTCTCGTCGCCCTCGAGCCGCTTCAGCGTCTCGACGATCTTGTCATAGCTTTCCCAATCGCGCGCGGCACGGCCGATGCCGCCATAGACGACCAGCTCGTGCGGTGCCTCGGCCACGTCGGGGTGCAGATTGTTCATCAGCATCCGCATCGGCGCTTCGGTGAGCCAGCTTTTCGCGCTGATCTCGGGGCCGGTCGCCGGGCGGATTACGCGGCTGTTGTCGAGGCGGGTGGTCATGAGTGTCCTTTCGCAAAATCGAGGGTCGCGGCGATCACTTGCTCCAGCACGGGCCGGATCGCGGGGTTCGGGTCGATGGGGGAGGGCCAGTTGGCGTGCGTGATTTCGGCGGGCTCGGCCATATAGCCGCGCTGCGCCAGCTCCATCTGGATCGCATGGATGCCGTCGTCAGGCTGGCCGTAATGCCGCGTCGTCCAGCCGCCCTTGAAACGGCCGTTGACGACATGGCTCTTGCCGCTCGCGGCGCAGATGTTCGCGATGACGGTTTCGAGTTCGGGCGCGCAGGTCGCGCCGCCGTTGGTGCCGATGTTGAACTGCGGCAGCTCGCCGTCGAACAGGCGCGGGACATGGCTGCGGATCGAATGCGCGTCGTAGAGGACGACGCGGCCGTGCGTCGATTTCAGGCGGTCCAGCTCTTCGCTCAGCGTATCGTGATAGGGTCGGTGGTAGGAGTTCAGCCGCTGCAAGATCTCGGCCTCGTCCGGTGCATCAAAGCGATAGAGCGGGTCGCCGTCGAAGGTGGTCGTCGGGCACAGCTCGGTCGTCGCCTGTCCCGGATAGAGCGAGGCGCCCGACGGATCGCGGTTCATGTCGATCACGCTGCGCGAGATGTCGGTCGCGACCAGCGTCGCGCCCATGTCGGCTGCAAAGGCGTAAAGCTCGTCGATGTACCAGTCGGTGTCGATCTGCGCGTGCCAGGGCGAAACATACTGCTCGTCGAGACCCGCGAGGGCGGTGCCGCCATGCGGGAAGGCGATGACGAGCGGCGCGTCGCCGCGATGGACGCGCAGCCAGTCCATCAGCCGACGCCCGGCAGGCTGGCGGGGACCGCGGCGACGAGGGTGCCGGTGCGGATCAGCGCCGTCGCGGCCTCCATGTCGGGATGGAAATGCCGGTCGTCTTCGAGCGTCGGGACCTCGGCGCGCAAATGTTTGTGCGCGGCTTCGAGAGCGTCGCTCGATTTGAGCGGTGCGTGGAAATCGATGCCTTGGCACGCCGCGAGCAGCTCGATGCCGATCACCGCGCTGACATTGTCGGCCATCTCGAGCAGGCGGCGCGCGCCGTGCGCGGCCATCGAGACATGATCTTCCTGGTTCGCCGAGGTCGGGATCGAGTCGACGCTCGCCGGATAGGCGCGCTGCTTATTCTCGCTGACGAGCGCAGCGGCGGTGACCTGCGGGATCATGAAGCCCGAGTTGAGCCCCGGGCGCGGGGTCAGGAAGGCGGGCAGGCCCGAGAGCGCGGGGTCGACGAGCATCGCGATGCGGCGCTCCGAAATCGACCCGATTTCGCACAGCGCCATCGCGATCATGTCGGCGGCGAAGGCGACGGGCTCGGCGTGGAAATTGCCGCCCGACAAAGCCTCGTCGGTATCGGCGAAGATCAGCGGATTGTCCGAAACGCCATTCGCCTCGATCCCGAGCGTCGTCGCGGCCTGGCGCAACAGGTCGAGAACGGCGCCCATCACCTGCGGCTGGCAGCGGAGGCAATAGGGATCTTGCACGCGCGGATCGTCGACGGCGTGCGAGGCGCGGATTGCCGATCCTGCCATCAGATTGCGGAGCGTATCGCCGACCTCGCGCTGTCCCGCGTGGCCGCGCAAGGCGTGGATGCGGGCATCGAACGGGGCGTCGGAGCCCTTGGCCGCCTCGGTCGACAGCGCGCCGGTAATCAACGCCGAGCGGAAGACGGTCTCGGCGCGGAACAGGCCCGCCAGCGCGTTGGCGGTCGAAAATTGCGTGCCGTTGAGGAGGGCGAGGCCTTCCTTGGGGCCGAGATCGAGCGGTGCGAGGCCCGCCTGCGCGAGTGCTTCGGCGGCGGGCAAGGCCTTGCCGTCGACCTCGATCGCACCGACGCCGATCATCGCCGCGGCCATATGCGACAGCGGCGCGAGGTCACCGCTCGCGCCGACCGAGCCCTGCGACGGGACGACCGGAGTCAGGCCCTTTGCCAGCATCGCTTCGATCATCGCGACCGTCTCGCGCTTCACGCCCGAGGCGCCCATGCCGAAGCTTGCGAGCTTCAGTGCCATCATCAGGCGGACGATCTTCGCCGGCGACGGCGCGCCGGTGCCCGCGGCGTGGCTGAGCACGATATTGCGCTGGAGCGTCGCCAGATCGTCGTCGGCGATGCGCACGCTCGCGAGCTTTCCAAAGCCCGTGTTGATGCCATAGACCGGCGCGCCCTTCGCGACGATACGCGCGACCGCGGCCGCGCTCGCGTCGATCGCCTCCCATGCACCGGCGCTCAATTCGGCGCTCGCGCCCTCATAGATTTCGCGCCAGTCGGCGAGCGTCGTGGCGCCGGGGGAGATGATCATTGTCCGTCCTTGATGCGTTGGTGAAGCGGGTTGAAGCCGATGCGATAGACGAGCTCGGCCGGGTCGCTGACGTCCCAGATCGCGAGATCGCACGCCTTACCGGGTTCGAGCGTGCCGATCTCGCCGGAAAGGTCGAGCGCGGCGGCGGCGTTAACGGTGACACCACGCAGCGCTTCGACCACCGTCAGCCCGAACAGCGTCGCGCCCATGTTGAGCATCAGCAGCAGCGAAGTGCTCGGCGAAGTCCCCGGATTATTGTCGGTCGCGAGCGCGATGCGCGTACCGTGGCGGCGCATCGCCTCGATCGGCGGCAATTTGGTCTCGCGCATGAAATAATAGGCGCCGGGGAGAAGCACCGCGACCGTGCCCGCCTCGGCCATCGCGCGCACATCGTCGTCGGTCGCATGTTCGAGATGATCGGCCGACAGCGCGCCATGCCGCGCCGCGAGCGCGCTGCCGTGGAGCGCCGACAATTGTTCGGCATGTAGCTTGACGGCGAGGCCGTGCGCCTTCGCCGCTTCGATCACGCGGGCGCATTGTGCGGGCGAAAAGCCGATGCCTTCGCAAAAGGCGTCGACCGCGGTTGCGAGCGGCGCCGCCGCGGGGATCATCTCGTTCACGACGAGGTCGATATAGGCGTCGCTGTCGCCCTTATATTCGGGGGGCAGCGCGTGCGCGCCGAGGAAGGTCGGTTCGACGCGAACGTTGCGGTGCTCGCTAAGTGCGCGCGCGGCGCGCAGCATCTTGAGTTCGTCGTCTGTCGACAGGCCATAGCCCGACTTGATCTCGATCGTCGTGACGCCCTCGGCGATCAGCGCGTCGAGACGGGGCAGAGCGCTCGCGACCAACTCGCCCTCACTGGCGTCGCGCGTTGCGCGCATCGTCGAGACGATGCCTCCGCCCGCGCGAGCAATCTCTTCATAGCTCGCGCCCGCCAATCGCATCGCCCATTCGTTCGCGCGGTTACCGCCGTGGACGAGGTGGGTGTGGCAATCGATCAGGCCGGGGGTGATGAGGCGGCCTTCGCAATCATGGACGGTTCCCGCCGTCGCCGGGGCGCCATCGGCCGGTCCGGCATAGACAATCCGGCCGTCCTTCGCGGCCACCACGCCGTCGTCGATCAGGCCGAGGTCACCATCGGCCATCGTTGCGAGTCGGGCGTTCGTCCAGCGTTGCTCCATCTGGACTATGTCGTTCGAATGCGTCATTATGTCTAGACATAATATGAGGACGAACGACGATGGCTCTCTGGTTCGAACGCGCGTGGATCGACAATCGCTGGGTAAAGGATGTGCGGCTCGGCGTCGCCGACGGCCGGATCGCGTCGATCGAGACCGGCGTTGCGGCAGCGGCTGATGACGAGCGGCATCGCGTCGCGCTTCCGGGCCTGTGCAATGTTCACAGCCACGGCTTTCAGCGCGGCATGGCGGGGCTGTCGGAGCGTCGCAGCCGGCCCGATGATAATTTCTGGAGCTGGCGCGAGATCATGTACCGCTTCCTCGACCGGCTGACCCCCGACGATGTCGCGGCGATCACTGCCCAAGCCTATGCCGAGATGCTCGAAACCGGGTTCACGCGCGTCGGCGAATTCCACTACCTTCACCATGATCCGGCGGGTGCGACCTACGCGGACCCGGCCGAGATGGCGGGCGCGATCGTGCGGGCGAGCGGCAAAACGGGGATCGGCCTGACCCTGCTCCCCGTCTTCTACGCGCACGGTAATTTCGACGCCGCGCCGCCGAGCCCGGGGCAGCGGCGCTTCCTTAACGACGTCGATGGTTTTGCGGCGCTTCTCGACGCGTCGCGGTCCAAACTGTCGGGCGACGCCAATATCGGCATCGCGCCGCATTCGCTGCGCGCGGTGACGCCTGATGAACTCGCGGCATTACTCGAACTGTCGCCAACCGGCCCAGTGCATATCCATGCCGCAGAACAGGCGAAGGAGGTCGCCGATTGCGTCGCGTGGAGCGGCGCGCGGCCGGTCGAATGGCTGCTCGACAACGCCGGGGTCGACAACCGCTGGTGCCTGATTCATTCGACCCACCTTGACGCGGGCGAAGTCCAGCGGCTCGCGGCGAGCGGCGCGGTCGCCGGGCTGTGCCCGATTACCGAGGGCAATCTGGGCGACGGGATTTTCCCGGCGGTCGATTATCTTGCGGCGGGTGGCCGTTTCGGGATTGGCACCGACAGCAATATCCTCGTCGACGCGGCGCAGGAACTGCGCGCGCTCGAATATTCGCAGCGCTTGGCGCAGCGCGCGCGGGCATTGCTCGTGAGCGAAGAGGCGCCTTTCGTCGGTGCGAACCTGTTTGCGCGCGCAGTGCAGGGCGGGGCGCAGGCGCTCGGCGTGCCCGTGGGGCTCGCGGTCGGTCATGCCGCCGACATCGTCTCGCTCGAACTCGATCATCCGGTCTTTGCGGGAACCGATGACGCGACCTTGCTCGACCGCTGGATCTTTTCGGCGCGCGCGGGGGCGGTCGACAGCGTGTGGCGCGCAGGCACCAAGCGCGTCGAGAAGGGACGCCATCTCGACGCCGACGCCATCGGCGCCGCCTATCGCGCATGCGTCGCGGCGCTCTTGGCGTGAACCCCGCGCGCCGCATCCGTGACGAGATTGCCGCGTCGATCCAGACAGGCGAATGGCGCCCCGGCGACCGCGTGCCGACAGAACAGGAACTGGCGGCGCGCTACGGCTGCGCGCGCGCGACGGTGAGCAAGGCGCTCGGCGAACTCGCCGCGTCGGGGCTCGTCGAACGTCGCCGCAAGGCCGGGACTTTCGTTGCGCATCCGCCGGTTCATTCGGCGGTGATGACCGTGCCCGATCTGGCTGAACTCATCGCCGCGCGCGGCGAGGCCTATCGCTGGGAACTGGCGTCGCTCGAAACCACGGAGGCGGGCGACGACCTGCTCTCCGGGCCCGCGCTGCGCATCGAGGGTGTGCATATGGCGGCGGGTGAAGCCTTTGCGCTCGAACGCCGCTTCATCGCGCTCGGCGAAGTTCCCGAGGCGGCCGGCGCCGACTTTGCGAAGGAAGCGCCGGGCACATGGCTGCTCGGCCATATCCCCTGGACGCAGGCACGCCATGTCATCCGCGCGGTAACGCCGACGCGCAAGGAAGCGGGGCTATTGACGATCGGTGCGAGCGCAGCCTGCCTCGAACTCGACCGCACCACATGGCGCGCGGGGCGCGTCGTGACGCATGTGCGGCAGCTGTTTCGCGGCGATCGCTTCGATCTGGTGGCCGAATTCAACGCCGGGCCGTAAGTCAGCCGAAGGTGAAGGCATAGGCGCGCACGCCGGGGTCGAGGAACTCGATTTCAAATGTCCGCGCTTGCGCACCGCCCGACTGCCGAACCAGTTGATACAGCCGGTCGCTCGTCACGCTGCCCATCCCGTTTGCATCGACATCGACGCCGTGATCGCCGGCCGGGGGCAGCCCGTCGAGCGTCACGCGAAAGCGGACGGGCTTGCCGTCGGCGCGTGCGCCGAGGACCAGATGCAGGTCGCGCGCCTGGAAACGATAACGGATCTTGGCTGACGCCGCGTCTGCACGGGCGGACTCACCGCCGACTGTCCATCGTCCGGTTAGATTCCACTGGTTCGGGCCGATCGCCGCCGGGGCGTCATATTGCGCCGATGTATCGGAGTTGAGCCGCTGCGCCGCCGCGAGGTGCGCCGCCTGACGATAGCCGACATAGGTTTCGCCTGTGCCGATGCCGTCCCAATCGGGAGAGGCCTCGACGCCCTTGCCGATATCGCCGGTGAGCGGCGCGTTGACCGGCTTGCCGCTCGCTTCGGCTAGCAGCTCCTGCAACAGCCGCTCGGACGCCGCATAATCGCCTTCGCCGAGGCGGTGGTGGCGCACGCGGCCCTTGGCGTCGATGAAATAGAAGCCGGGCCAGCCGTCGTTGCCGAATTTTTGCCAGGTCGCATAATCGCTGTCGAGCTTGACGGGCCAGGTCACCCCCAGTTCGGTGGCGGCGCGCCGGACATTGCCGACATCCTTTTCGAACGCGAATTCGGGCGTGTGCACGCCGACTACGACAAGGCCGTCATCCTTATATTTTGCCGCCCAGTCGCGAAGATAGGGAAGCGGGCGCAGCGAGTTGATGCACGAATAGGTCCAGAAATTGACGACGACGACCCTTCCGCGCAGCGCCTTCGGTGCGTCCTTGTCCAGCCATGGACCGCCCTCCGCGAGCGCGGCGAGCGGCCGCGAAACCGTCTCGGCGGCGCCGGCGACCGGGATCGTCTGGTTGGCGAGCGGCCCGCCGGGAATGTCGCCGAAGCAAGTGGCGATTGCCCCGATCGCGGCGATCGCCGCGACGCTGGCAAAAGCCCATCGGCGTCTTTTGGGTGGCATAAACTGGCTGTCCTTCGATCGTGATCGGTCCGGCAGGCACAAGATCGGTTGCTTGCATGCCTGCCGCTATGACACCTTCGTTTAAGCCAGCCGGAAAGTTACGCTGCGCGGGTCGAGGGCGCGGCGTCCATCCGTCTCAAATCGCTGGATGGAGATGAGTTAGAGCTGGTCCCGCCGGGCGCGGCGCGCGGCGCGGATCGTGCCCGGCAGCTCGCGGTGGCGGCTCCGCTCGATGCGGAGCGCGAGCACGGCCTTCCTGCCTGCGAGCACAAGAAGCAGGCCGGCGGCGGCGACGAATAGGCCGACGATACCGAGAAGGTCGGCGTCGGCCCCTGTCGCGACATGCGTCAGCGCATAGCCTGCGCCGACGAGGGAGGCCCCGGCGGCGCGCCAGAAAAGGTCGCGCTGGGTCATGATCGCCCGTGCTCCTGTTTCGTCTTTCGGTCCCACAACACGGTATCGGCGGCGGCCCGGGCCAGCTCCGCGCGTTCGCGTGCATCGAAATCGGATGCCGGGCAGAGCAACAGGTCCGCTGGATACTCGGCCTCTTCGCGCAGGACCTTGTCTTGATCACCCAGTTCAAAGACGAGGCCGATGGCCGGATCGCTCCGCCGCGCGGCGGCGTGAAGTGCGCGGGCGATCAAGCGCGGATCGGCGTCGATCCCGCGGCCTTCGATCGCGACGAAGCCCATTTCGCGTGCGCGCCGGGCGACGTGGATCAGCAACTCGCCCGCGCCGCAACTGGCGTCGACGATACGGATGCTGCGGCGTCCGCGCTTGCGCAGGCCCCTGAGCTTGCGAAGCATCGCGGGCCAGCGGCGGTCCTTTTCGGCGGGGTTCTGCGCGCCCCTCCTGCTGGCGGCGGAGACCGTCGACACGATGCCGGCTGGGTCGGGCTCCACGGAAATCGCAGAAATCATGGTGAGATGCTCCTTGGCTAATCAAATCGATGCCCGAAGATCGGGACTCGATGCCGCCAATTTACGGAGCCGCGCATAGGGATTCGAGATCGAGGAAGGGCGCCGCCCATTGTATTTTCATTTGTTTTCTAGGGCTCGCGCCTGCGCCCCGAAAATCTGCAAAATCATATGCAAATACTATGCGGGCGATAGTTTCGGTCTCTCGAATTCAAACGCGCGCCTCACCTATTTGGGAGTCCGCAGACGACTCGTGCCACGTCCCGTGGCCAGCGCCATGCTGGAGCAAACCCATGCAGGATCTCATCTGGGTCGGCATCATCCTCGCCCTACTCGCCGCGAGCCTCGGCTACGCGCGTCTGTGCGACGACGCATAAGGAATGATGCCCATGACTCTCGACCTTTGGCTCGCGGGCGCCACCGCGCTCGGCCTTCTCATCTATCTCGTCGCCGTGCTCGCACGGCCCGAACGCTTTTAAGCGAGGCGAGCCCATGACCTTTCAGGGATGGTTTCTCATCATCGCGTTCGTCGCGATCCTGCTCGTGCTGACCAAGCCGATGGGGCAGTGGCTGTTCGCGCTCTACGAAGGGCGCCGGACGCCGCTGCACCGCATATTCGGGCCGGTCGAGACGGGCTTTTACCGCCTGTCGGGGATCGACCCCAAGGAAGAGCAGGGCTGGCGTCGCTACGCGGTCCATATGCTGATCTTCAATGCGGTGCTGGCGCTTTTCACCTATGCCATCCTGCGCCTGCAGGGCGTGCTGCCGCTCAATCCGCTCGGGTACGACGGGGTCAGCGAGCATCTCGCCTTCAACACCGCGATCAGCTTTACCGCCAACACCAACTGGCAGAGCTATGGCGGCGAATCGACGATGTCGAACCTCAGCCAGATGCTCGGGCTCACCATTCACAACTTCCTCTCGGCAGCGACGGGCATCGCGCTCGCCTTCGCGCTGTTCCGCGGCTTTGCGCGTCGCAGCGCGAAGACGCTCGGCAATTTCTGGGCCGACATGACGCGCGTGACGCTCTATCTGCTGCTCCCGCTCTGCTTCGCCATCGCGATCTTCTATATCGCGAGCGGCGTTCCGCAGACGCTGGCGGCCTCGGTCGAGGTGACGACGCTCGAAGGCGTCAAGCAAACGCTGGCGCTCGGCCCCGTAGCGAGCCAGGAAGCGATCAAGATGCTCGGCACCAACGGTGGCGGCTTCTTCAACGCCAACTCGGCGCATCCGTTCGAGAACCCCGACGCGCTCACCAACCTCGTCCAGATGCTGTCGATCTTCCTGATCGGCGTCGGGCTGACCTGGACTTTCGGCAAGGCCGTTGGCAACACCCGCCAGGGCTGGGCGATCCTCGCCGCGATGATGACATTGTTCCTCGCCGGCACGGCAATCGTCTATTGGCAGGAAGCCGCCGGCAACCCGATCCTCCATAATCTTGGCGCCATGGGCGGCAATATGGAGGGCAAGGAAGTCCGGTTCGGCATCGCCGCCTCGTCGCTCTTCGCGGCGGTCACCACCGCGGCGTCGTGCGGCGCGGTCAATGCGATGCACGACAGCTTCACCGCACTCGGCGGCCTGATCCCGCTGTTCAACATGCAGCTCGGCGAAGTCGTCATCGGCGGCGTTGGCGCGGGCATCTATGGCTTCCTGCTCTTTGCCATCCTCGCGGTGTTCGTCGCCGGGCTGATGGTCGGGCGCACCCCCGAATATGTCGGCAAGAAGATCGAGGCGCGCGAGGTCAAGCTCGCGGTGCTCGCGATCGCGGTGCTGCCGCTCATCATCCTCGGCTTCACCGCGATTGCTTCGGTCACCGAGGCAGGGCTGGCGGGTCCGCTCAACAAGGGGCCGCACGGTTTCTCGGAGATCCTCTACGCCTTCACCAGCGCGGTCGCGAACAACGGGTCGGCCTTTGCGGGCCTCACCGCCAACACGCCCTTCTATAATGGCATGTTGGGCGTCGCGATGTGGATCGGCCGTTTCTTCATCATCATCCCCATGCTGGCGATCGCGGGCGGTCTGGCGGCGAAGAAATATACGCCGCCAACGGCGGGCAGCTTCCCGACCACCGGGCTGCTGTGGACAGGCCTCCTCATCGGCATCGTGCTGATCGTCGGCGGCCTGACTTTCCTGCCCAGCCTCGCACTCGGCCCCATCGCCGATCATCTCGCGATGATCAACGGCCAGCTCTTTTAAGGATCCATGCAAATGGCTCGGTCCGAAACCAAATCCCTCTTCACGGCAGACCTGATCGTTCCGGCGATCGGCGACGCCTTCCGCAAACTCAACCCCAAGGAACTGATCCGCAACCCGGTGATGTTCACCACCGCGGTCGTCGCGACCTTGCTGACGGTGCTTCTAGCCGTCGGCCACGATGGCCTTGCCACCGGCTTCAAGCTGCAGCTCGTGATCTGGCTCTGGCTGACGGTGCTCTTCGGCACCTTCGCCGAAGCGCTCGCCGAAGGGCGCGGCAAGGCGCAGGCTGCTTCGCTGCGCGCCACCAAGGCCGACCTGACCGCCAAAAAACTCAAGGGCGAGGGGAATGCCTATGACAGCGTTCCCGCCAGCGCGCTTCGGGTCGGCGACGTCGTGCTCGTCCAGACGGGCGACCTGATCCCGTCGGACGGCGAAGTCGTCGGCGGTGTCGCGTCGGTCAACGAAGCGGCGATCACCGGCGAAAGCGCACCGGTGATCCGCGAGGCGGGCGGCGACCGCTCGGCGGTCACCGCGGGCACGCGCGTCATCTCCGACGAGATCCGCGTGCAGGTGACGGTCAATCCGGGGCAGGGCTTCCTCGACCGGATGATCGCGCTCGTCGAAGGCGCCGAGCGGCAGAAGACGCCGAACGAAATCGCGCTGACCCTGCTGCTCGTCGGTCTGACGATCATCTTCCTGATCGCCGTCGGCACGATCCCGGCTTTTGCGAGCTATGCGGGCGGCGGCATCCCCGTCGCGATCCTCGCGGCGCTGCTGATCACGCTGATCCCGACCACCATCGCGGCTTTGCTCTCCGCCATCGGCATCGCCGGCATGGACCGGCTCGTGCGTTTCAACGTGCTCGCGAAATCGGGCCGCGCGGTCGAGGCGGCGGGCGACATCGACGTGCTGCTGCTCGACAAGACCGGCACGATCACCGTCGGCGACCGTCAGGCCACCGAATTGCGCCCGGTCGGCGGGCAGTCGATGTCGGTGCTTTCGGAAGCCGCGCTGCTCGCCAGCCTTGCGGACGAGACCCCCGAAGGCCGCTCGATCGTCGCGCTCGCGCGCGACAAATTCGGCCAGACGGCTGCGACGCTCCCCGCCGGTGCCGAAATCATCCCTTTCACAGCGCAGACGCGCATTTCGGGCGTCAATATTGCGGGTAGCGTGATCCAGAAGGGCGCGGTGGATTCTGTCCTGAAAGCCAATCCGGGGGCGGGCGCTACCGCCGCCGCGACTGAACTCCGCCGCATCACCGACGAGATCGCGCGCGCCGGCGGCACGCCGCTTGCCGTCGCGAAGGATGGTCAGCTGCTCGGCGCGATTTTCCTCAAAGACATCGTCAAGGCGGGCATCCGCGAACGCTTCGGCGAGCTGCGCGCGATGGGCATCCGCACGGTGATGATCACCGGCGACAATCCGCTCACCGCCGCGGCGATCGCCGCTGAGGCCGGCGTCGACGATTTCCTCGCGCAGGCGACACCCGAGGACAAGCTCGAGTTGATCCGCAAGGAACAGCAGGGCGGACGGCTCGTCGCGATGTGCGGCGACGGCACCAACGACGCGCCGGCGCTCGCGCAGGCCGACGTCGGTGTCGCGATGAACACCGGCACGCAGGCGGCGCGCGAAGCGGGCAATATGGTCGATCTCGACAGCGATCCGACCAAGCTGATCGAGGTCGTCGGGCTCGGCAAGCAGCTCTTGATGACGCGCGGGGCGCTGACGACCTTCTCGGTCGCCAACGACGTCGCCAAATATTTCGCGATCATCCCCGCGATGTTCATCGTGCTCTATCCCGGATTGGGCGTGCTCAACGTCATGGGGCTGACCAGCCCGGAGAGCGCGATCCTGTCGGCGATCATCTTCAACGCGCTGATCATCCCGCTGCTCGTGCCGCTCGCGCTCAAGGGCGTGACCTATCGTCCGATGGGAGCCGGGCCGCTGCTCGCCCGCAACCTCGCCGTCTATGGGCTTGGCGGCCTGGCGGCACCTTTTGTCGGCATCAAGCTGATCGACCTTGCGGTCGGCGGCCTGGGTCTCGTCTGAGGAAATGACAATGAACAAGGATTTCATCACCTCGCTGCGTCCGGCGCTCGTCATGACGCTACTCTTCGCACTGCTTCTCGGGCTTGCCTACCCGCTGGCGCTGACCGGCATCGGGCAGGCGCTCTTTCCGAACCAGGCGAACGGCAGCCTCGTCGAGGAGAATGGCAAGGTCGTCGGTTCGACCATCGTCGGCCAGGCTTTCACGTCTGAGCGATATTTCAACACGCGCCCCTCGGCGGCGGGCAAGGGCTATGACGGGCTTGCCTCGTCAGGCTCGAACCTCGGGCCGACGTCGCAGGCGCTCGTCGACCGGGTAAAGGGCGATGTCGAGAAGTTGAAGACCGCCGGACCCGGCAAGGCGGTGCCCTCGGATCTCGTCACCGCCTCGGGCTCGGGCCTCGACCCCGACATCACCCCCGAAGCGGCCTTCTATCAGGTCGATCGCGTCGCAAACGCGCGCGGGCTCGCCCCGGACGCCGTCCGCGGGCTGGTCGAACAGAGCGTCGACAAGCCGCTGCTCGGTTTCCTCGGCGAGCCGCGCATCAATGTGTTCAAGCTCAATCGACGACTCGATGCATTTGGCGCTAAACCCGCCGCGTGACAGGAAACGACCGACCTTCTCCAGAAGCCTTCCTGCGTCAGGCGGCGCAGGAAGGCCGCGGCCGTCTCAAGGTGTTTCTCGGCGCCGCGCCGGGCGTCGGCAAGACGTGGGAGATGCTCACCGACGGACGGCAACGGCGCGAGGCCGGGGTCGATGTCGTGATCGGCGTGGTCGAAACGCACGGCCGGCGCGAGACCGAGGCGCTCGTCCACGGCCACGAGATCGTCCCCCGCCGCGACGTCGATCATCAGGGTCACAGCCTAGGCGAAATGGATATCGACGCGATCCTGGCACGTCGCCCGCAGCTGGTGCTCGTCGACGAGCTTGCGCACACCAACGCGCCGGGCAGCCGGCACCCTAAACGCTATCAGGATGTCGAGGAACTGCTGGGTGCGGGCATGGACGTCTATTCGACGATCAACATCCAGCACGTCGAGAGCCTCAATGACGTCGTCGCGTCCTTCACGCGCGTCCGCGTTCGAGAAACCGTACCAGACTCCATTCTCGAAAATGCCGAGATCGAGGTCGTCGACATCCCCCCCGACGAGTTGATCGAGCGGCTCCGCGACGGCAAGGTCTATATTCCGCAGGAAGCGACGCGCGCGCTCACCCATTTCTTCTCCAAATCGAACCTGACCGCGCTGCGCGAACTCGCGCTCCGCCGCGCGGCGCAGGCGGTCGATGCCCAGATGCTCGACCATGTGCGCAGCCACGCGCTCGCGGGCAGTTTCGCGGTCGGCGAGCGGATCGTCGTTGCCGTCAGCGAATTGCCCGTTGCTGCCGAACTCGTCCGTGCGGGCAAGCGCCTTGCCGACGCGCTGAAAGCGCCGTGGAGCGCGGTCTATATCGAGACGCGGCGCAGCCAGGGCATGACCGACGACGATCGCCGCCAGCTCACCGATACGCTCGCGCTCGCTTCGCGGCTTGGCGCTTCGACCGCGACGGTCCCGGCGGCGAGCGTCGTGGAAGGGTTGCGCGCCTTTGCCGCCGATGCCCGGGCAACCCAGATCGTCATCGGAAAGTCGAGCCGTCCCTGGTGGTTCGAAATGCGCCACGGCTCGGTCGTCGACCAACTCGTGCGGACGATCGACGATGTCGCCGTCCATGTGCTGCCCGGCGAGCCCGACGCGAAGGCGGCGCCGCGCAGCGCGGTCGTCGTTCCCGGTCGCTGGGGCAAACCGTCGGATTATCTGCTGGCGCTCGCCATGGTGATCGCGATGACGGCGCTCGGCCGTTTGCTGCTCGAAGTCATCGACCTCGGCAATATCGCGCTGCTCTACCTCATCCCCGTGATGTTCGCCGCCGCGACCTTCGGCCTGCGCGCCGGCCTGTTCGCGGCCCTCGCATCGAGCCTCGCCTATAATTTCTTCTTCCTGCCGCCGACGGGCACGCTGACCGTCAACAATCCCGAAAATGTCGTCAGCATCCTCGTGCTGCTCGGGGTTGCCGTCGTCACCAGCCAGTTCGCCGCGCGCGTGCGCGCGCAGGCGGACCTCGCGCAATCGAGCGCCCGGCAGAATGCGGCGCTCGCCAGCTTCTCGCGGCTGCTGATCGCGGCACCCGATCAGGACACCTTGATGCACGCGATCTGCGCCGAGGTCGGGCGGCTGCTCGATGTCCGCACCGTGCTGCTATTGCCGTCCGCCGACGGCCCGATGCTGCGCGCCGCGGTGCCGCCCGAGGACCGGCTCGAACAGATCGAACGTGCGGCGGCGCAATGGGCGATGGACAATGAGCAGCCTGCCGGACGCGGCTCGTCGACGCTCACCGCGTCGGACTGGCTGTTCCATCCGCTGCGCACGACGCGCGGTGTGCTCGGCGTGCTCGGCCTGACCCGCGACGACGCGCGCGAGCCCGTGCGCTCGGATCAGGTGCCGCTGCTCATGAGCCTGCTCGATCAGGCGTCGATCGCGCTCGACCGCATGGAACTCGAAGAGGCCTCGCTGCGCACGCGGCAGGTCGACGAGCGCGACCGGCTGCGCTCGGCTTTGCTGTCGTCGGTCAGCCACGATCTCCGGACCCCGCTCACGACGATCCTGTCCGCCGCGCAGGAGATGCGCCGCCATCCGTCGAAAAGTCTTGCCGAGACGGTCGAGACCGAGGCGCTGCGGCTCAACCGTTTCGTTTCGAACCTGCTCGACATGGCGCGTGTCGAGGCCGGCGCGCTGCCGATGAAGGTCGAGGCGACCGACCTGTTCGACGCCGCCGCGAGCGCGGCGCACGATACGCGCGCGTCGCTGCTGGGGCATGAGGTCAAGGTCGACATCTCGCCCAATATCCCGCTGGTGCGCGTCGATCCTGTGCTGCTCCACCATTGCCTGATCAATCTGCTCGACAATGCCGGGCGCTATGCCGATCCCGGTACGCCGATCACTATTCGCGCCCGGCGCGCCGCCGATGCGATCTTCATGTCGATCATCGACCAGGGACCGGGGATCGCGCCTGGAAACGAGAAGCGCGTTTTCGAAACCTTCACCCGCCTCGAGGGCAGCGACCGCGTGAAGCATGGCACCGGCCTCGGCCTCGCCATAGTCAAGGGATTTGCCGAGGCGATGGGGCTGTCGGTCGAGGCGAGCAACAATGACGATCCACGCGGCGCCTGCTTCACCATTCGCATCCCCGAGGAGCTGATCATCGTGCATCTGGACGACAAGGAATAGCCATGAAAGTGCGTCACAAGGTATTGGTCGTCGACGACGAGCTCCATATCCGCCGGCTGATCCATGCGGCGCTGGCGCGCGCAGACTATGCGATCATCGAAGCCGAAAACGCCCGCGAAGCGCTCGACATGTTGCGCGCGGAGCGCCCCGACATCGTGCTGCTCGATCTCGGCCTGCCCGATCGCGACGGGCTGGAGCTTGTCCCCCTCGTCAAGCAGCAGTCGGACACGACATTGATCGTCGTTTCGGCGCGCGATGCGACCGACCAGAAGGTCGCCGCGCTCGATCTGGGCGCCGACGATTATCTGACCAAACCCTTCGACACCGACGAATTGCTCGCGCGCGTGCGGGTCGCCTTGCGCAATCGCATGACCCGCGACGGCGGGATGCTGGCGGTGACCGCGGGCGATGTGACGATCGACCTGATCGCACGCACCGTCGTCAAGGCGGGCCGCGAGGTGCATCTGACGCCCAAGGAATATGCGGTGCTGGCCCAGCTTGCGCGGCACCCCGGGCGCGTCATCACGCACAACCAGATCATGGCCGAAGTCTGGCCGCGCGAGGTCGACCATCATGTCGAATATCTCCGTGTCCTCGTCCGCACTTTGCGCCAGAAGCTCGAGAGCGATCCGCAACAGCCGCAGATCATCAGCAACGAACTCGGCATCGGCTATCGCTTGCGGTCGGTGGGCGAAGAAGTCGGGCAGGGGCAATAATCGCGCAAATCCTATGCCGATCATATGAAGTCGGGGCGGACCTGCTCTCGATTTCAAATGGCGTGACCGCCTATCTGATCCCCATGATAGGCGACGATTTCAAAACCCCGGCGGGTGCTTCGCGGCACGACCGGATCATCGACTGGCTGGGCGCGCAAGGGCCCTCGGTACTCACAATCTATATGTGCGCCATCGTGGCTTTGGCCGCCTTCCTCGCCGATAAGTTGGGCTGAGACCGGCGCACCCAAATTATACGAAATCTCAATGCGCGGCGCTGTTTCCCGATCTCGAATTACTACGCGATGATGCGTAATTGGATGGCCTCCCTGCTGGAGGTCGCAATATGAAGAAATGGCATGAAAACCGCGCCGCCGATATCGGCCTGCGCGCCGGGGGCGCTGCCCTGCTCGGCATCGGCTGGTTGCTTGCGCTGAGGCTCCATCACATGGCCCAGACGATCGGACCGCGCGACGCGAGTTCGCTGATGATCATTCTGTCTGCAATGACCTTCCTTTGCGCGAGCGCCGGAAGCGCGCTGCTGTTTGTCGGCGCGGGCCTTTGGGAGACGGTCGAGGTTTCGGCGCGATGGAAACGCGTGCCGCCAATCGCTTCCACTGCGTCCTTTTCGATTGAGAACGCCCCGGGGAACGACGTGGAGCCGGCGGCGCACAGTCGGTCTGCCGCATAACGAAAACACTATGCAATCGAGCTCCCGGCACTCTCGATTTCCAATGCCGCGCTGATCTAGTTGGGCGTCCTCGCCAGCCTCCCCACTTCCGGAAAGAGGCCAGTTCAAGAGGACAATATGAAGACCATCATCTCCGCCGCCGCGCTTCTCGCGGGACTTCTTCCGGCCGCCGCTTTCGGGCAGGACGAAGCGGCAAAATCCGTCACGATTACGAGCTCGGCGACGCTCGCGTCCGATTACCGATTCCGCGGCGTGTCGCAGTCCGACAAGGAAATGGCGGTTCAGGGCGGCCTCACCCTGACGCATGAGAGCGGCCTCTATGCCGGTGTCTGGGCCTCCAACCTCGCCGGATGGGGCACCTTCGGCGGCGCCAATATGGAACTCGACCTGATCGGCGGTTATAAAATGCCGCTGAGCGACAAGGCCGCGCTCGATGTCGGTCTCGTCTGGTATATGTACCCCGGCGGCGCCGACGAATCCGATTTTGCCGAACCCTATGTGAAGCTGACGGGCACGACCGGTCCCGCCACCTTGACCGCCGGCGCCGCCTACGCGCCCAAGCAACATGCGCTCGCCAATGTCTCGAATGCGCCGAACAGCCGCGGGCAGAACGATGACAATCTGTATCTGTGGGGCGACAGCGCGGTCGCCATTGCCGGAACCCCGTTCACCGCAAAGGCGCATATCGGCTACTCCGACGGCAATCCGGGTCTCGGTCCCAACGGTACCAGCGTTGCCCCGACGGGCCGCTACTGGGATTGGTCGTTCGGCATGGACGCCACCTGGCGCAACCTGACCCTCAATCTGTCCTATGTCGATACGGATATCAGCAAATCCGAGGCGGCGCTTCTGCAGCCCAATTTCAGCAAAGGTGGTGACAGCACCGGTTCGATTGCCGACGGCGCGATCGTGGCGAGTGTGACGGCCGCCTTTTGACATGTTCCCGGCCCGGGGGTCTGCGCCACCCGGGCCGCTTTGCTCCATCGTGGCACATCAAATGACGTCCGCACGGATCATCTTGTATCCGGCACGTGCCCGCGCGGTCCGCTTGTATTCCCTGGCGTTCAAGACATGTTGCATTGCAACAATATAACGCGAACCCCAGGGAGCTCTCCATCCCATGACGAAAATCGACTTGGCGCTCCAAGGCGCACCCGTGCGAACGCCGCTCGCAAAAGCGGCGCGGCGCGATGCGAAGATATGGCTCTGCTTGGGGCTGATTGCGTTGGACGGGGCGGCGCTCGCAGCCGGCTTTGCGGTGACGCTGATGATCGAACAACCGCGCAGCGTCTCAGAGGGACTTTTGACCGCGATTTTGGGCGCTTTGTTCGTCCATTTCGCAATCGCTTTCCAGAATCAGGCCTATAACCCGCGGTGCCTGACCCGTCCGGTCAAGAGCGTTCGCCAGACTTTGCTGTCGTTCGCGACGACCCTGTTCGTCTTTCTGCTGGTCGCCTTCTCGTTCCGGCTGACGGGCAAGATGCCGCGTCTGGCGGTCGGCATGGGCATGGTGACCGCGGTGACCTTGTTGGTAAGTCAACGGCTGTTGCTGTGCCGGATCGTGCGCCGGGCTTTCGGCGATATGACCGCCGAAATCGTGATCGTCGATGGTGCAATCCTTCCGGCCGCCTATTTCGGCCGCGAAATCATCGACGCGCGCGCGTCGGGGCTCCGCACCGATCTCGACGATCCCTATATGCTCGATCGTCTCGGCACCGTGCTGCAGGATTACGACCGGGTGACGATCGTTTGCGCGCCTGAATACAAGGTCGAATGGGCGCGCGCGCTGAAGGGCGTGAACATCGTCGGCGAGATCGTGATGCCCGAAATCGCCGCGCTGGGGCCGCTCACCACGCGGCAACGCGGTGGGATGACGACGCTGGTGGTGTCGTGGGGGCCGCTCAACCGCGCCAATCGTGTGAAAAAGCGTGCGCTCGACCTGGCGGTGACGATCCCGGCGCTGATCCTGATTTCGCCGCTGCTCGTGATTGTCGCGTTGGCGATCAAGCTTGATTCGGCGGGCCCGGTCTTTTTCCGTCAGGAGCGTATGGGGCGCGGTAACCGTATCTTCCGGATCCTGAAATTCCGCAGCATGCGCGTCGAGACGACCGACGCGAACGGCGCGCGCTCGGCGAGCCGCGACGATGATCGGATCACGCGCGTCGGAAAATTCATTCGCGCGACGAGCATCGACGAGCTGCCGCAGCTGATCAACGTGCTGTCGGGCGAGATGAGCCTCGTCGGGCCGCGCCCGCACGCGCTGGGATCGACCGCGGGCGACGAACTGTTCTGGCGGGTCGACCGGCAATATTGGCATCGCCATGCGCTGAAGCCCGGCATCACCGGGCTCGCGCAAATCCGCGGGTTTCGCGGGGCGACCAACACCAAGCGCGATATTCTCGATCGGCTCGAATCCGATCTTGAATATCAGCATGGCTGGTCGCTGCTGCGCGATGTGTCGATCCTTGCGCGTACCGCGCAGGTTCTGGTTCACCGCAACGCCTATTGACCGGCGCGCCCGTGCGCCGGTCTAGCCGTCGACGATCAGCGGCGCGCGGCAGGCGAGTGCCGTGTTGAAGGCTTCGGCGCGGTGCGTCGCGCGCATCAGCCCGGCATAGTCGCCGGTCCACTGATCGGCGAAACCCGCGACCTTGCCATAGCTGTTGTCGAGCAGCACGTGCGGGATATCGAGCAACAGCGACAGGATATGCGCGTGCAGTCGGTCGGTGACGACGAGTTCGCCGGCCGACAGCATCGCGAGCCCGCGCTGAAACCGCCATTCGGCCAGCCGCTGCTGCCGCGCGGCGCGCTGTGCCATCGGATCGCGGTTGAAGAGGCGGCCGAGTTTGAGCGACAGGCGCAGGCGGCGCTTCTGGCCGGCATCCTCCTCCAGCCAATCATCGGCGACGACGCCGGCGGGCAGCGCATCGGACTGTCCGGCCGCGCGCTCATGATCGGTGCGCAGCAGCGCGAAGACGGGCACGGTGGCGGGGCTCCGCTGCTGGCGGCCGAGCATCAGCGCGGCATCGGGGCAGAGGTGGATCGCGCAGTCGAAATGCTGTTCGGCAAAGGCGAGCGAGCGCGCATCGCGGACGAGCAGGGTGAACTGGCCATGTTCGCGGATCGCTTCGGCCATCTCGGCCGCCGCGGCGGGATCGGCATAATGAATCGATTCGGGCATCTGGATGATCGGGCGGCCGCGGTGCGTGCGCAGCAGGTGGAGGCGGAACGCTTCGTGCTTCGGCCACAGCGTGCCCATATTCCCGCCGCCATGGATCAGGATCGCCCCGCCGCCGATCGCTGTCCGGCAGGCGGCATCCTCGAAATCGGCGATCGCCGAATAATAAGACGGAAGGCGACCGCGCTTGCGCAGATACGCCATCTCGCCGAGCCAGATCGCCGAATCGCCGACATTCGAGTGGTCGGGGAAGTCGACCAAGGCGAGCGGGCCCGCGGGCAGCACGGCATCGAGCACCCGGGCGAAACGCTGCGCGAGTTCGCCGACGAGCTGGTCGGCGGTTTTCTTGGTCATATCGGGCTCTTTCTAAAGCGTCTGAACAGGGAGAGGAAATGGCCGCGCCACGACCCGGAAATGGCGAGCAGCGCGGCGGCATAGAAAAACCCGCCGATCGCGATGAGCAACAGCAGTGACTGCCAGTCGGGCAGACGCGCATCGAGCAGCCGCATCGCGATCGCGAGCGCGACGCCCATCAGCGTCGAGGCGAACAGCGGTGCGCGCACCGCGCGGAAGCTGTCGATCGGCCGGATTCCCGATGCGCGGCGCAGCAACCATATCTGCATCGGCAGCGTGAGATAGGCGCGCCCGACATAAGCGACAGCGACCGCGAACAGCCCATAAGGTAGCGCCGCGAGCGTCAGGATTACGCCCAGCGCCAATTGCGTCGTCGAGAGCGAGATCAGGCTGCGCGATGCGCCCAATACGCTGAGCGAGGGCGAGGCGAAGAAATTGAGCGTGAAGGGCACCGCCATGAACGCGAAAATCTGCGCAAGCTGGCCGGCTTCTTCCCATTTGGCGCCGAACACGGTCGGGATCGCGATCGGCGCGAGCGCGCCGAAGCCGACGAGCGCCGGAAAGGAGAGCGCCGACGCGCGCGAAATCATCCAGCGATAAGCCTGCCGCAGCTCGGCGGGCTCGTCCTTGACGCGCGCGAGCGTCTGCACCGCGACCTGCGTAAAAGGCTGGATCGCGCCGCGGCCGATCAGTTCGACGGTGCGCCAAGCAGTGCGATAGACACCGACGGCGGCGAGCCCGATCCCGGCGCCGATCGCCATTTCCTGCACGCGCACCGTGGCAAGGAAGGCAAGCTGGACATAGATCAGGCTGGCGTTGAGCATGATGTTGCCGCGCAGGATCGCGCGCTCGAATTGCCAGCCCGGTTTCCAGTCATAGGAAGCGCGCGACAGGATGACCCCGACGATCTCGGTGACGAGCCGCTGGATGACGAGGCTCCAGAGGCCGAGCCCGGAAAAGGCGGCGATCACCGCAGCGGTGCCCCCGATCAGCCCGCCGACGACCGAGCGAAGCGCCGTCGTCCGATGCCCGAATTCGCGCAGGCGCAATGCCATGTGGGTCGCGCCGAACGAAGAGATCGGCAGTGCGAGGCTCATCACCGCGAGCGGCAGCGCGATGTTCGGCGCGCCCATCCAGTCGGCGATCGGCTGCGCCAATATCATGATCAGAAATGCGGATATGAAGGAAAAGGCCTGCTGCGAGCGATAGATGGTGTCGAGAAACGCCGGGCTCAGCTCCTTCTTTCGCGCGATCGTCTGGACGAGGCCTGCGGTCGCGATGATGCGGAACGCCTCGGCGGTCACCGCCATCACCGCAAAGGCGCCGATGTCGGCCTGCGTCAGCAGGCGCGCGAGGATCACGAAGACGACGAACGAGAAGATCTGATCCGACAGGAATCGCGTGATCGTCCAGCCGATCGAGCTGCGACTGCGCGCGCGGAGCCCATCGTCGAAGCGGGCGGGGAGTTCAGCGCTCAAGCAGGCGTCTCGCTTTCAGCATCCGCATGCGCGCGCGCTCGACATGGCGCCACGCCCGTTGCTTCATCGAATGATAGAGCGGGTCACTCTTGGGCCCGAAACGCGAATTGCCGATATCCGACACGATCGCCGCCTCGAGGATCGGCGCGGGATAGAGTGCGAGATTGGGCAGGCCGTGCGACCATGAGCGGTCCATCGCGTCGTCGATCGGACGGCGGACGGTGCGGCAATGTTCGACCAGCTTTCGCGCACCGTCGAGCGTAATCGCATAGCCCTGCGTCCCATAGGCGAGCCCGACCAGCTCGACGATCGTGCGCGAATGCTGGAGGAAATCGCGCCGCACCACGCGCTGCCACGTCGGTCGTTTGGCGTAGAGCCGCAAATAGTCGATGCCCTCGGCGTGAAGATCGGTGCGCGCGAGCGGCTCAAGATAGGCCCAGTCGACCACCGTGTCGTCCTCGAGAATGATCGCTTGGCGCACACCGCGCGCGATCATGTCCTGCCAGATCGAAAAATGGCTGGCGTAGCAGCCGATCTCGCCCTTGCTCATCGGCCGGCCCTTGTTGCGGCGGATTGCGGCCTCGTCGATCACCATATCCGGTACAGGGCCGGTGCACGCATCGAAGAATTGCCAGCGAAGCGACGTGTCCGCCGCGCGCGCGGCAAAGGCCGCGCGGCGGGCTTCGGCAGATTCGAGCGACACCACCAACACTTCGGCGGCTTCGCCCGATTCGGGCAGGATTTCACCCACTAATGTCGCTTTCTTCTTACGGCTTCGGACGGCTGTGCGATGCAGCCGCGCCGACGGGCCCGGGCGGTCCTTGGTAGCGGGCAATGATGAGAGAGCGAAGGCACTCCGCCTCCGGTCGTCCGGTCAACAGGGCGACTCGTCTTCGCAGGTGCAGCATACGGTTGACCGGCATGCCGTCGGGAGCCGATTGCAGCGTCGCGGGGGCACTGAACAGGCGGATAAATGTTTCAAGTCGCAGTCATTGTACCCGTATGGAATGGCGAAGCCGTGCTCGGCCGTTGTCTGGATGCGCTCGTGCACCAGACGATCCCGCGCGACACCTATCAGATCATCGTCGTCGACAATGGATCGAGCGACGCGACGGCCCGGATCGCGCGCGGCTATTCGGGCGTCGAACTGCTCGAAGAAAAGCGTCCCGGCTCATATGTCGCGCGCAACCTCGGCATCGGGCGCGTGCGGGCGCCGATCACCGCCTTCACCGACGCCGATTGCGAACCCGCCCCCGACTGGCTCGAGCAGGTGCTGCGTGCCGCGGCCGCCAATCCGGGGTTCGGCGTGCTCGCCGGCAAGATCGACCTGTTCGACGAGATCGCGCAGGAGCGCGAAGTGTTCGGCGATTACGAGCGGCTGTTCAGCTTTCCCCAATCGCATGCTGCGCGCGGCAATTGCGCGACGGCCAACTGGGCGAGCGAGACCGCGCTGCTGAAGGCGCTCGGCGGGTTCGACGCCGCGCTGAAATCGGGCGGCGACCGGCAAATGGCGCTGCGCATTCGCGAAAGCGGCCATCCGCTTGTCTATGTCCCCGCGATGATGGTGCGCCATCCGGTACGCGCGAGCCGCGCCGAACTGGTGCGCAAGCGCCAGCGGCTGAGCGGCGGGCGTTGGGACCGCACCAAACAGCGCCCGCGCCTCGTCCATGTGCTGGGGATTACGGCGGTCGACACGATCCGGCGACTGCGCCGCGCGGCGATCTCGCGCGAACTGTCCTTGCGGCGACGGCTGGCCGTGATGTTGTTGACGCTGCAGCTCGCCGGGGTGGCGGTGAGCGAATTTCTCAACCTCGCAGGGGGACGAAAGGCAGCACGCGACTAATGACGTCCTTCCACGATGTGCCCCGTTTTTCGGTGGTAATGCCGCTCTATAACAAGGCCGCGCATGTCCGCGCGGCGATCGAAAGCGTTTTTGCGCAGACATTCCCGGCGCACGAAATATTGGTCGTCGACAATCGCTCGACCGACGGCGGACGCGAGATCGTCGCGGCGATCGGCGATGAGCGGATCAAGCTGCTCGACCTGTCGACGCCGGGACCGGGTGGTTATGCCGGGCGCAACATCGGTATTCGCGCCGCGCGTGGCGACTGGATCGCTTTTCTTGACGCCGACGACCTGTGGGCGCCCGACCATCTGGCGGTGCTCGCCGAAGGGATCAGCGCCGACCCCGGCGTGCGCGCGGCGGCGACGCGGTTCGATCACGTGTTTGAGCATCGCTCGCAGCCCCAAAAAATTGCGCCGCAGCTCGATCAGGCGCGAAGTCTCGATTTCGCCGAGTTTCTGGCCGCATGGCTGGCGGTGCGCGAGTGCCCGATGTGGACGGGCGCGATTGCGATCCGGCGCGATACGCTGTTCGAGGCGGGACTATTTCCCGAAGGGCGGGCGGTGCGCGGCGGCGACAAGGATCTGTGGCTGCGCGTGCTCGCCAAGGGCACGTTGCGTTACGACCCGCGCGTCACCGCGGTTTTCCATCGCGACAGCGAGAACAAGGTCAGCAAGTCGACCACGACGCTCGACGTGCCATGCCTTGTCGAGACTGCACGCGGAATGATTGCCGATGCCACGGCGCGCGAGTCGGCGTTGCTGCGCCGGCTCGTGAACCAGGAAATCGCGCATTATGCCCGCTATGCAATGAAATATCCGGGCCGGACGGCGATCCGGGTCGGTGATCTCTATCTGCCCGAGGGGGCGGGCACCGCGGCGCTCTTGCTCGCCGCAAAGCTTATTCCCGCGTCGCTTCGCCAATCGAGCTACGCGCTGCGCAACCGGATTCGCGCGCGCGCGTGAAGCTGATCCGCACCTTCGGTACCCTGCTGGCCGGCGGGGCGTGCGTTGCCGCCTGGTTATCGCTCGCTGGCAGGTTCGTCCCCGCGCTCGACGCATTCGCGTCGTTCCTGCCGCTGTTCGGCGCGGCGACCTTGGTCGGGCTGGTGCTCGCGCGGCGGCGGCTCGGCTGGACGCTCATCGCGGCATTGATCGGCCTGACGCCCGTTGCGATCCGCGTGATGCCCGAACTGACGCGCAAGATTCCGGCGGCGCAAAAGGGCGCGACGCAAGTCCGTCTGCTCACCCATAATGTCTGGACCAGCAACGCCGATCCCGCCGATACCGCACAGGCGATCATCGATGCCAAGCCCGATGTCGTCATGCTGCAGGAGGTCGATGGCAGCTTCCGCCCGATGCTCGCGGCGCTGAACCAGCATTTCCCCTACGCGACCAAATGCCCGCCAGGCTGCGACCTCGCGATCTTCTCGCGCTGGCCAGTGGCCGACAGCGATTATTTCCTGAAGGACGCCGAAGGGCGGAAATTCGGCCCCGCAATGCTCTGGGCGCGAGTCGTCGGACCCGGCGAACAGCCCTTTACGCTGGTAACGCTCCATTATCCGCGGCCCACCTCGCGCGATCAGGCGGTGCGCAGGCGCGACGTGGCGCAGGCCCTGGCACGGATCGAACGAGGCCCCTTGATCGTTGCAGGCGACATGAACCTTACCCCCTGGGCCGCGGCGATGCGTGAGCAGGACCGCGCGCTCGCCCCGCTCACCCGCATGACGCGTGCGCTGCCCAGCTGGCCGCGCGCTTTTCCTGTGCTGCCGATCGACCAGCTTTACGCCGGTCCCGATTGGGGGCTTGTCTCCGCACGCCGATTGCCCGCGACCGGATCGGACCATGTGCCGGTCCTCGTGACGCTGGCGCGCCGATGAAACGCGCGATCACCTTTGCGCTGCTCGGCAGCTGCGGCCTCACGGCGCCCGCGCATGCCCAGCAATCGGACGCGACCGACGGGCTCGGCTCGGTGTCGAGCGAGAACAGCTTCGGCCGCGACCGCAATGTCGCGGTGCTTGAGCGTCGTCGTCCCGATTACACGCCCGAGCCGATCCAGCTCGGCGTGCTCGAACTGATGCCGCGCATGGCGATCGGCGCGGGCTATGACGACAATCTCTATGCGCAGGAAAACGACCGGATCGGCGACGCCTATCTGCGTATCCGGCCGCGCGTCTCGCTGGTGCGGCCTTCGCCGAACCTCAAATTGTCGCTCGACGGCGAGCTCGACCTGCTGCGCTACGCCAGCCGGTCGAGCGAGAATGCCACGCAATATTCGGTCGACGCCGGCGCGCTCTACACGATCAGCAGATCGAACACGCTGAACATCATGCTGCGCAATGGGCGCTACAGCCAGGAACGCGTCTCGCCCGACAGTCCGACGCAGGCGGACCGGCCGATCCGCTTCACGCAGAGCGGTGGGACGGCGACCTACACCCATGTCTTCAACCGGCTGCGCGTGCGCGGCATACTCGATGTCGAAAACCGCAACTATGGGGACAGCGTCACCCCCGACGGCACGCCGATCGATCAGGATTTCCGCGATCACACGACCTACACCGGCAGCGCGGTCGGCGAATATGCGCTGAGCCCGAGCATCGCGCTCTTCGTCGCCGGTTCGTACAACAAGCGCGATTATCGCGAGCGCGTCGGCCCGGTCGCGGCGCGCGATTCGACGGGCTTCGACCTCGCTGCGGGCGCGAGCTTCGAACTTGGCCGCAAGGCGCGCGGCGCGCTGCGGCTCGGCTATCTCCACCAGGATTACCGCCCGGCGGAGTTCGAGGATGTCTCGGGCTTCCTCGTGCGCGGCGAGCTCGCCTATTTCCTCACCCCGCTGGTGACGATCACCGGCACGGTCGACCGGGGCATCCGCGAGACCGGGGTTAACGGCGCGACCGGCTATCTTGCGACCAATATGACGCTGCGCGCCGATTACGAATTGCTGCGCAACCTGATCCTCAGCGCCGGCGGCGAGCTGGAAAAGCGCGACTTCAACAATATCGACCGGCAGGACGACCGCTGGACCTGGCGCGGCAGTGCGTCTTATCTGGTGAGCAAGCGGATGGCGCTGCGCTTTGACGTCCAGCGCCGCACCCAGTCGAGCTGGGGTGCGACGCCGGGCCGGGAATTTTCGGACAATCGCGTCTCGGTCGGCCTCACCTTCTCGGGCTTGTGAGACGGCCGATCAGGCGGATTTGGCCGCGCGCGATCCATAGAGCGCGCCCTCGCAGGCCGCGAGCAACTCGGGCGGTGCCAAGCGATTGATATAGCCGTCGGATCCTTGGTCGGAGAGCAGCTTCGCCGGGATGCCGCCGACCACGCCGCGCTCGGGCACATCCTTGGTCACGACCGCGTTCGCGCCGATCGCGGCCTCGGTGCCGATATGAATCCCGCCGATCACCTTCGCGCCCGATCCCAGGAAGGTGCGGTCGCCGATCACCGGCGCACCGCGCCGGCTGCCACGGTTCATATAACCGAGCACGACCCCGTGGGTGATATTGACGTTGCTGCCGAGCACCGTGTCGCCGTGAAAATAGAAACCGCCGAACCGGTTGAGGAACAGGCCCGGCCCAATCTCCATATATTCGGGGATCGCGAAGCCATATTTGTACCGCGCGCGGAGCAGCATCCACTTGGCAAAGGGATAGAGACCGAACGCCTTGGCGGGCTTGAGCTTGAGCCAGCCGGCGGTGCGCATCAGGACCGTATATTTATACCCCGGCGTGAAGGCATAATGTTTGGCAAAGGCGCCGAAACCGACGCGGCCGGCATAGCGATAGAGATCGGCGGCGAGCAGCGCCTTCAGCTTGGCGAAGCTCACGGCGCAGCCGCGCAGATGCGGCTTGCCGCTCTCGTCGGATATGGGTTCCTCGAACGCCGGGGCGGGCGCGAGCGATGCGGTCGCCATGTCCATCAGAAATAGCGCTCCCCGAACCGGATCGTGTCGCCGGGAAGCACCGCAAAATCGGCGGTCATCGGATATTCCTGCTCGCCGGCCTCGCCAGCGCGCTTCAGGAAAACGCGCTTCTCGTTGGCGCGATAGGTAAAACCGTCGGCCTTGGCGACCGCGCCCCGGATCGTCAGCCCCTGCGTATAGGGATATTCGCCAGGCTTGTTCACTTCGCCGAGGATATAGACGGGACGGAAATTGGCGACCTGGACCGACACTTTCGGATCGAGCAGATAGCCTTCGCCGAGCTTGGCCTCGATTTCTTTCGAAAGCTCCTCGGTCTGAAGCCCGGCCGCCTTGACCTCGCCGATCAACGGGAAGGCGATCGTGCCGGCGGGCGATATCTCGAAATCGCCGCTGAGTTTTTCTTCGCCAAAGGTCGCGACCTTGATCTTGTCGCCCGACGACAGGCGGAACGCCTCGGCGGGCGGCGGCGCGGCGCCGCTGCCCGCGAGCGGGGCCTGCCCGGCGCACCCGCCGAGCGCCGCCAGCGCCCCCGCCAGCGCGATTTGCACGTAGAATTTCATGACCTTACTCCCGGACGTATTGCTGCAATTTCTCTGATTTCGGGGGCCGCGAGCGCGGCTTCGATCCGCGCCCAATAATTTCTGGCCGCCTGTTCGACGCCATAGGCGCGCGAGCGTTCGCGCGCTCGCGCGCCGCAGAGGCTGCGCCGCGGCTCGGCGAGGACGCGACCAAGTGCGGCGGCGAAGGCCTCCACGTCATCGGTGGGCACCAGCGCGCCCGCGTCGACATCGATCGCGCCGGCGATCGTCTCGCGCGGCCGGTCGGCGAGAATCTCGGACGGGCCCGAAGCGCAATTCGTCGCGACCACCGGCAGCCCGCACGCCATCGCTTCGACCAGCCCGTTGGGGAAACCCTCGGCATTGGAGGGCATCGCATAGGCCACGGCCCGCGCAACCACCGCAAAAGGATTAGCGACGAAGCCGGGCATATCGACCCGGTCGGCGATCCCGAGCGACGCGCCGAGCGCCTCCAGCGCGCCGCGCTCGGGGCCTTCGCCCAGAATGACGAGGCGTTCCGTCGGCGCAGCCTCGGCATAGGCGCGCAGCAGGAGCGGAAAATTCTTGTTCGGCATGAACCGCCCGGCCGCGACGATATAGGGCCCAGCCGGCGCAAAGCTTGGCTGTTTGGCGGCGAGTTCGGCAATCTGCTCGTGGTCGACAGGGTTGGCGATCGCCGACATGCGCGAACGCGCGACGCCGAAATTGACAGCGAGATCGTCGACCACGCCATCCGACACCGCGATGACATGCGCGGCGCGCGGATAGACCAAGCGGACCATCGCCTTCGCGGCGCGCGCGCTGCCCAGATGCGCGCTGGTGTTGACTCGCTCGCTGATCAACCACGGCCGGCTGCGCCCCGCCATCGCCCAGGCATTGGCGACATTCGCGCGAGTCAGGAAACTGAGCGTCGCATCGGGCGAAAGCCGCCCGACAAGCGCGCGAAGCTGCGTCAGGCTCGGCAGCAATTTATGCTGCGCGTCGAGCTGATGCACCTCGACCCATTCGGGCACCTCATAGGCGCGCGGCTCGTCGTCGAGCAGCGCGAGGTGGATGTCGTAACGCTCGCGCCACGGCGTCGATCCGCCGAGCAGCGTGGCGAGCACGCGCTCGGCGCCGCCGCCCGCGAGCGAGTTGATCGCGAATAATATCCGCTTTCTGTGCAGCATTTTTCCTCGCTGGAATTGGGGACGGAATTCGCCTCGAAACAACTCCTACCACGGGGATTTGTTGCGGTGCACACAAGCCGGCCCGCTTCATCGTCCCGGCGGGGCGACTGGCCGATTAGCTGGCCGCGCGCGGTGGTTTCGCCCCGCGATGCGTCTATCAAGGCGGGCATCGACGAACGATTGCGGAGGTTTGAAATGGACATTCGGCGAGTCGAGTGTCTGGATGGCCTACGCGGTGTCGCGGCGCTCTGGGTGCTCATCGGACACATGATGATTTTGACCGGTTTTCGCTTGCCTTTGGTTAGCAAGCCGGATCTCGGCGTCGACCTGTTCATCCTGCTTTCGGGCTTTCTGATGATGTTTCAGTACCGGCTGCGTGCAGGCAGCGAGGACTGGAACGCGCCCGCCACTTGGGCGGCCTTCTGGACGCGCCGCTTCTTTCGGCTGGCGCCGCTTTTCTATGTGACGCTGGCTGCGGCGCTAATCGCGGGGCCGATGATCTATGCCGACCGGGTGGCGATAGACAGCTTCCTCGGTCAGGCGCTCCAGCCGAGCGAACGCTATACCGACGGCAGCCTCGCCAACATCGCGCTGCACCTGACCTTCCTATTCGGGTTGCTCCCCGATTATGCCTTCCGCACCCCGCTGCCCGACTGGAGCCTCGGGCTGGAGATGCAGTTCTATCTGCTCTTTCCCTTCCTGATCCTGCTTGGCCGCCGGATCGGCTGGGTGCCGTCGGCGCTGGTCGCGGCGGGTGGCGGCGTGGTTGTTGCGCTGATCGCCGGGGCGGCCGGGCTCGAATTTCCGATGCCGTCCTTTCTGGCGCTCAAGCTCCAGCTCTTTCTGGCGGGGATGTTGATCGCCGTCGATCGCGATGCGAGCCGCGCACAGCTGTGGGCCCGGCTCGGCGCGGCGATGCTGCTCGCCGCGATCCCGATCGGGGGCGAACAGGATCTCCTGCATTTTGCGATCCGCGAACTGCTCGTTTTCGGCTTTTTCGCGCTGGTGCATTTGCGCTCGCTCGGGCTGATCGATTGGCTGTCGCGCCTGCTCGGCAGCCGGCCCTTCTTCTGGCTGGGCGAGCTTTCCTATGGCACCTATCTGATCCATCTGCTGATCCTGCAGCCCGTCGCAGCGGCGGTGATCGGACAGTTCGGCACCGGGCTCGGCGCCGCCGGGCGGTTCGCTTTGACCGGGGCCGTCGTGATACCGGCGACCTACATTCTGGCTTTCATCACCTACAAGCTGGTCGAGCTGCCCGGGCAGCGGTTGGGCAAGGCAGTGATCAAGCGCGTGATTGGTGGCAATACGACGCGCGCACTTCAAACGGCGCCCGAGAAACTCGCTGCGCCGTGACGGGTTTTATGGAGGTTATGGCGATGGATCGACGAACGATGCTGACATCAATCGGGGCCGCTGCAGCCGCCAGCGCGTGCGCCGCGAAAGATGATAGCGGGGCTGAGCTGACAGGCCGGCCGACGCTGGCGATCTACTCCGACGGACCGGGCCGCTGGCGCATCCGCAGTTGGCAGTGGCGCGAGAATGCGTGGCGGCCCCTGATCGCTCGCGCGAGGCGGGCCGATGCCGGCATCGAAGTCCGTGGGAATATCGATGCGGCGGACCGGGCGGAAGTGGTCGCTCGGCTCCGCACCTAGCCTTCGACGAAAGTGCCGGGCGTGTTGGATCGGCGCGGCGGCACGCGGCGTGGCGCCAGCGCGGCGCGATAGACGTCGAGCGTATCCGCCGCCGCCTTGTCCCAGCTAAAGCGCGCGCGGACGCTGTCGCGGTCGACCTGAAAGTCGGCGCAATCCGCATTCAATCGTTCGGTCAGCGCCGCAACGTCGCCGACAGGGAAATAATTCTGCGGATCGAGCCCGATGTCGAGATTGGCGGGGATGTCGCTGAGCAGCATCCGCGCGCCGCAACTCGCCGCCTCGAGCGCCGCGATCGGCAGGCCCTCGTGATAGGAGGGCATCACGAACATCGCCGAGTGCTCGTAGAGGCACTTCAGCGTCGCGCGCGACTGGACGCCGGCAAAAATCACGCGGTCGCTGGAGCGCGCGAGCAGGTCGCGCGCATATTCGCTTTCGTGATCGGCCGAACCCGCGATCACCAGCTTGGCGGTGCAGTTCGACTGCTCATAGGCATCGATCAGGTCGTGCAGGCCCTTCTCGGGAACCAGCCGCGCAACGGCGAGCAGGAAATTGCCATCGTCGAGCCCCAGTCGCTCGAGCACCAGCGCGGGATCGGCGTCGCCGGGCAGGTCGGACGTGCCGTTCGGGATATAGGTGACGGTCTGGGCGCGCTCGGGAAAGCTCTGCTTCAATTGCGCGGCGAGCGACGGCGAGACGGCGATGACTCGATCTGCGAAGTTCAGCGCCAGCCATTCGCCGGCACGCAGAGCGCTGCGCGCAAGCAGGCCCCATTTGGCGCGGTGATAGTCGGTGCCGTGATGCGTCACGACCACCTTCAAACCGAGGAGCCGGGCGAGCGGCGCCAGCAAGGCGGGGCCGATCGCATGGATGTGGACCAAACCGGCGCCGCGCTTTCTGGCATCGAGAACCGCGAGGAAGGTCGACACCACCGCCTCGAGATTTTTCGAGCGCGGGCAGGGGATGCCGACGATCTCGACGCCGCGATGCTCGCCCACCGGCTCGGGCAGATAGGGGGCGCGGCCGAGCACGACCGAGCGGTGCGCGGGCCACAGCGCCTTGATGCGCGGCAGCAGCTCCTCGCAGTGGCTTTCGATCCCGCCCATCACGTGCGGAAAGCCGCGGAGGCCGGTCACGCAGATGATTGGCGACCCCGCGGGATCGCTGGAAGGCATATTTGTCCGTTGCAGCATATTAAACTCCATTAGCGCCCGACCGGATTTTCCGGTTCAGGCCACCGCTGCCATCGGCCCTCTTCCACCATTTTCGATTTCGCCCAGATACCAGTCGACGAAGCGTTCGATGCCGCGCGCCAACGGCACCTTGGGGCTGTATCCGGTAAGCGCGTTGATCGCCGAGATGTCGGCATAGGTCGCGGTCACGTCGCCCGGCTGCATCGGCCGCATCAATTTGATCGCCGGGCGTCCAAGCGCGCGTTCGAGCGTCGCGATCATGTCCATTAGCCCGACCGGGTTGCAATCGCCGATGTTGAGCAGACGATGCTCGCCGCTCGCCGGTTTCTTGTCGAGCACGCCGACGACCCCGTCGACGATATCGTCGATATAGGTGAAATCGCGCGCCATGCGGCCTTCGCCGTACACCTCGATCGGCTGGCCGAGCAGGATCTTCTGGGCAAAGCCGTAATAGGCCATGTCGGGCCGGCCCCACGGGCCATAGACGGTGAAGAAACGCAGCCCGCTGAGCGGCAGGGCATAGAGCGTGGCGTAGCTCTGGCTCATCAGTTCGCAGCTGCGCTTGGTTGCCGCATAGAGCGAGACCGGCGCGGTGCAGGGCTCGTCTTCGCGAAAGCCGGTGCCGCCGAGCGGGCGCTCGCCATAGACCGAGCTCGACGATGCATAGACGAGATGCTCGATAGTTCCCGCGTGGCGCGCCGCCTCGAGCACCGCGAGATGGCCTTTGAGATTGCTATGCTCATAGGCGAACGGGTTTTCGATGCTGTAGCGCACACCCGCCTGCGCCGCGAGATGGACGATGCGGCGGATGCCGTTTGCCTCGACCAGCTCGCTGACCAACCCCGGGCTGGCGATATCGCCGTCAATCAACCGGAAGTTGAAATTGTCGACGAGCCGCGCAATGCGGGCTTTCTTGAGCGCGACGTCGTAATAGTCGGTGAAATTGTCGAGCCCGATCACGCGCTCGCCGCGCGCGAGGATCCGTTCGGAAACCGCATGGCCGATAAAGCCCGCGGCTCCGGTTACCAAAATGGGGCTGTCGTCGCTCACGCGGCCTGCCTTTCGCTCGAAGTTTCGCCATCTTCGCCCGGCTTGCCCGGCCGGCCGATGCCGACATAATGCAGGCCCGCCTCTTCGGCCCGGGCAGGCGGATAGATGTTGCGAAGGTCGACCAGCACCGGTTCGGCCATCGCGGCCTTGATCCGCGGCAGGTCGAGCGCACGGAATGCGTCCCATTCGGTGACGATCACCGTCGCTGCCGCACCTTCGGCGGCGGCATAGGCGGAGGAGGCATATTCGACGTCGTTCAGCACCGCTTTGGCGGCGTTCATGCCTTCGGGGTCGTATGCGCGGACCTTGGCGCCCGCATCCTGCAGCGTCTGGATAATCGCGATCGACGGTGCGTCGCGCATGTCGTCGGTGTTAGGTTTGAAGGTCAGGCCGAGCACCGCGATGGTGCGGCCGCGCACACGCCCGTCCAGAGCCGCGATAACCTTGCGGCCCATCGCGCGCTTGCGTTGCTCGTTCACCGCCACGGTCGCTTCGATCAGCCGCAACGGTGCGTCATGGTCCTGCGCCGTCTTCATCAACGCGAGCGTGTCTTTGGGGAAGCAGGAGCCACCATAGCCGGGACCGGCATTCAGGAACTTCGCGCCGATCCGCTTGTCCAGCCCGATGCCGCTCGCGACTTCCTGGACGTCGGCGCCAACCTGTTCGCACAGATCCGCCATCTCGTTGATGTAGGTGATCTTCATCGCGAGGAAGGCGTTGGCGGCATATTTGATGAGTTCGCTGGTGCGCCGGCTTGTGAAGACGATTGGCGCCTTGTTCAGCGAGAGCGGGCGATAAACCTCTTCCATCGGCGCGCGCGCGCGTTCGTCCTCGATGCCGATCACGACGCGGTCGGGGCGTTTGAAGTCCTCGATCGCAGCGCCTTCGCGCAGGAATTCGGGGTTGGAGGCGACGGCGAACTCGGCCGCCGGGTTGCACTCGCGGATGATCCGCTCGACCTCGTCGCCGGTGCCGACGGGCACGGTCGACTTGGTGACGATCACGGTGAAGCCGGCGAGCGCGCCGGCGATCTCGCGCGCCGCGTCATAGACGTAGGACAGGTCGGCGTGGCCGTCGCCGCGGCGGCTGGGGGTGCCGACAGCGATGAACACGACATCGGCGGCGCCAACGGCCCCGGAAAGCTCGGTCGTGAAAGCGAGATTGCCCGCCGCGACGTTGCGCGCGACCAGATCGTCGAGGCCGGGCTCATAGATAGGAATGCCGCCAGCCTGAAGGCGGGCGATCTTGTTCGCGTCCTTGTCGACACAGGTCACATGATGGCCGAAATCGGCAAAACACGCGCCAGAAACCAGCCCGACATAGCCGGACCCGATCATTACGATACGCATTACGCGCTGCTCCCTATTTTTATGAAGTCGGCTTTTTGCTGCACGTGCGAACAATCGCGGCGCGACGGTTAATGGTCAACTTGCCAGCTTTGAGCGGAGGCAATTGGAAGGCGAAATGATCGTTCCCAAAATCCCGACCCAGATCGGGACAAGGTAAGAAAATGCGATATATTAGAAGTAGATAATTCGGCGCTTTGCCTAAACGACGGCGGGGCCAATTGGCTGCAATGCGACGAAACGCTTCGACTTGATCTTGCCACGGGTCGGCGTCGGAGTAGAAGCTGGGCAGGATAAGTTGTGGGATGGGTAGGATGCTGGAAGCGCAACGTGCGGCTTTTTTCGCCGACTTGCCGGTGCCGTTGGCGATGCGCCGCGACCGGTTGCGGCGCGCGATGCTGATGATCGAAAAAAATGCCGACGCACTGTGCGCCGCGCTTGCGGCCGATCAGGCGAATCAAGATGTTGATTCGGCAAAGCTTACCGAAGTCGCTCCGGCACTGGCGGCGCTGCGCGCGTCGATGGGGCGCGTCGGCCGCTGGATGCGACCCGATGGCGGGCGCGGACTGTTCGCGCGTCTCGGCGGTGGCGGCGACTATGTGGAATATCTCCCCATCGGCGTGATCGGCATCGCGGCGCCGGCGTCGCTGCCGTTGCTTCAGACCGCAAGCATCCTCGCCAGCGCGCTTGCGGCAGGCAACCGGGTGACGCTGAAATTCGATGCGGGCTCGCCGCACCTCGGCCGGCTGATCGGCGAATTGGTGCCCGATTTCTTCGAGCCGCTCGAACTCGCGGTGGCATCCGATGGCGCCTTTAACGACCTCGCGTTCGACCTGCTGGTGACGAGCGAAGCGCAGGAAGGCGACGGGGTCACGATCGCGCGTTCGGACAAATCGCCGGTGATCCTCGGGCGCTCGGCCGATTTCGCCAAGGCAGCCGACGACATTATCGCGCGCAAGCGCATCAACGGCGGGCGCGTGCCGCTCGCGCCCGACTATCTGCTTGTGCCCGAAGAGCAGGAGGAGGCGATCGCCGACTGGCTGTGGCGCGCGGCGATGCAGCCGGAGGTGAACGCGGCGGTGCTGACCGACGCCGAGCAGGAGCAGGTCGCACGGCTCTTGCACGACGCGCGCGCGCGTGGGGGCGAGGTGATGACGGCGCAGTCGCGGGGCTCGGCGATGCCGCTCCACATCGTCCGTCACGCCAGCGAAGACATGCTGCTGATGCAGGAGGACAGCCCCGGGCCGATCCTGCCGCTGCGCAATTATGCGCGGATCGACGATGCCATCGCCACCATCCACCGCCGCCCGCCGCCGCTCGCCATCTATTATTTCGGCCGCGACGCCGCCGAGCGCCGGCATATTCTCGCGCGTACGCTGTCCTCCGCGATCGCGATCGACGGGCGAGAGCCGTCGGCGGCGAAGGCCGACGCGGGCATGACGCTCAATACCGATCATGGCGAGGCCGGTTTTCGCCGATTCAGCCGGACCCGGCTCGTCTGTCGTCAGCCGATCAGCGGTTTCGGTCGCCGGTTTGCAGGCGCGACCCCCGCGCTGCGCTGATCGCACCCCCGCCACGCGACGCCGCAGCGCGCTCGCTTGGCCCCGAGTCTTCTTTTACGCGGCGGCATGGCCGACACATCCTCCCGCGTTGCACGCCGTGCCGTGCCGATCGCCGCCGAGGGCGAACCGGTCTACTTTGTGCGCTCGGGAGCGGCGTATCGCGGCGTGCATGCGCGCGACGTCGGCAATGGCTTGTTCGTGATCCGCGAGCCGGCCCGCGACGTACAAATATCCGACATCAGGGTCGAAGGCGGATACCGCGTGATCGAGAATAGCGCTGCATCCAGGCAGGCGCGCGCAGGCTGCGTGGGGTTGCGCGTGCGCGGCGCCAGGGCAAGCAACCTCGAACGCGGCTTCGCCCGTATCCGGTACGACAGCCATGACGGCGTGATCGCGGACGTCACCGCGAGCGGCATGCTGACCACCGGCGCAACCGACCTGCCGGTCGGCATCGCCTTTGACGACACCGCGCGCGACTTCCGAATGGAACGCTGCGTCATGCGCGGCTTTCGATGGAAGCGCGCGGCGAAGAAATATTGGAACGGCGACGGCTTTTCGACCGAGCGCGGCAATGCGCGAATGCTGTTCCGCCAATGCGCCGCCTGGGACAATAGCGATGGCGGGTTTGACCTGAAATCGAGCGAGACATTGCTCGACGACTGCGTCAGCGGCCGCAATGCACGCAACTTCCGGCTGTGGACGAGCATGCGCGCGACGCGGCTAACGAGCATCGATCCGGTCAAGATCGGCGGGATCGGCGACACCACCCATTTCGCGATCATGGCCGCACCGGGCAGTGAGCCGCTCGTGATCACGATCGAGCATCTGATCGTGAAGAGCGACCGCGGCTGGCCGATCTTCGACGTGCACAAAGGCGCGGCGAAGATCATCGTCCGTTCGCACGACATCCAGGTGCCGCCGGGCACGCCTTTGGTGCGCTCGCGCGGCGGCGGCTCGGTGCCGGGCGGAGTGTCCTTTGCCGGGACACCTCCCAAGCTCTAACGGTCCGGGCGCAGTTTGGACACGCTTCGACGCCGGGCTCTTGCTGCAATGCAGCGTAAAGGCGCAGATCGCGCGCTGTCGGCGCGTGGCGATCGCGTCGGCAAATCCGAACGCTGGTTTTTGGGGGGGAACCCAGTGACCAGAAAAGGGTGAAAAGATGCGAAAAGTACGCAAGGCCGTATTCCCCATTGGCGGCCTTGGAACCCGGTTCCTTCCGGCGACCAAGTCCATGCCGAAGGAGATGTTGCCCGTCGTCGACCGGCCACTGATCCAATATGCCGTCGACGAGGCCCGCGAAGCGGGTATCGAGCAATTCATTTTCGTGACCAGCCGCGGCAAAAGCCTGATCGAGGATCATTTCGATCATGCCTTCGAACTGGAAGAAGCAATGGCGCGGCGCGGCAAGTCGCTCGCCTCGCTCGACGGCACCCGCCCTTCGCCTGGCGACATCGCGATCGTGCGGCAGCAGGAGCCGCTCGGGCTCGGCCATGCCGTCTGGTGCGCGCGCCGGCTGATCGGCGACGAGCCCTTTGCGGTGCTGCTCCCCGACGATCTGATGGTCGGGAAGCCCGGCTGCCTCAAGCAGATGGTCGACGCGCATGCCGAACTCGGCGGCAACATGATCTGCACCGAGGAAGTTGCGGCAGAAGACACGCATAAATATGGCATCATAACCCCGGGCGCGAGCGCCGGAGCGATCACCGAGGTGAAGGGGCTGGTCGAAAAGCCCGCGCCCGACGTCGCACCGTCGCGGCTCGCCATTATTGGCCGCTACATCCTTCAGCCCGAGGTAATGGACGTGCTCGGCAGCCAGGAAGAAGGCGCGGGCGGCGAAATCCAGCTCACCGACGCGCTGGCGCGGATGATCGGCCAACAGCCGTTCCACGGCGTCACCTTCGAAGGCAAGCGTTACGACTGCGGTGACAAGAGCGGCTTTGTGACCGCGACGCTCGCGCTCGCGCTTGCGCGGCCCGACATTGCGCCGGCGGTGCGCGCCTTCCTGGCCGCTGCATAATATGGACGCAATGGTACGGCGCGCGCCGCCCCAGAGGGAAGCGGACCCGCAGGTCGATCGCAACGCGCTGATCGACCTGCGGCGCGTCGGCGCGGTGGTGCGCCGACGCTGGATGATATTGTGCGCGGCGATGCTTGCGGCGGTCGTGATCGCTACGGCCGCCTATCTCGTCGCCGAGCCGCGTTACCTCGCGACCGCGCAGGTGGCACTTGAGCGCACGGCTGAACAGGTGATCAAGGTCGATTCGGTGATCCCCACGACCGATCCCGATTCGGCGGCGGTCGATACCGAGGTCCAGGTTTTGCGCTCGCCCGAATTGATCGGGCGGGTGGTCGACCGGCTCAAACTCGACCGAGACCCCGCATTCAACGAAGCCGCGGGGCAAGGGCTGCCAGCGAAACAGCCCGATCTGATCGGGCGCCAGCGTGCGATCGGCACGATATTGAGCGGCCTGACGGTCAAGCGCGACGGGCTTTCCTATGCCATCAGCGTCTCGTTCGAGGGCGGCACGCCGGTGCAGTCGGCGCAGATCGCCAATGCGCTGGTCGACAATTATGTCTCGGGGCAGACCGGCGCGAAGACCGAGGCGACGCACCGCGCGCGCGGTTTCCTCGAACAACGGCTCCAGGACCTCCGCGCCCAGGTCGTTGGCGCCGAGCGTGAAGTCGCCGACTATCGCGCCGCGCACAATCTCTTCGCCGTCTCCGAAGCGAGCACGGTGACGCAGCAGGAACTCTCGGGCCTTTCGACCCAGCTCGCGCAGGCCAAGGCGGAGAACGCCGCGGCGCAGGCGCGCCTCTCGGCCGCGCGCGCGCAACTCAACGGCGGGCGCAGCGGCGAGGAACTCGGCGATTCGCTCGATTCCCCCGTCGTCAGCCAGCTGCGCGCCCAGCGCGCCGAGGTCGGACGCGAAGTCGCAGCGCTTGAAAAACGCTATGGCCCGCGTCATCCCGACCTGCTCCGCGCGCAAAATCAGGCGCGCGTCGCCGATCAGCAGATCGCGGCCGAGGTGCAGCGCATCGTCTCCAACGTCTCGATCCAGGCGAGCATCGCCAATCAGCGCGCGAGCTCGCTCGCGGGGTCGGTGGCGCAGTCGCAGGGCAAGCTCGCCAGCGATAATGAAGCGTCGGTACGGCTGAACGAGCTCGAGCGTAACGCTGAATCGGCGCGGACGCTCTATCAGGCGTTCCTCGACCGCTATCGCCAGACGGTTGCGCAGTCGGGCCTCGAACGAAGCGACGCCTATATCGTCAGCCGCGCGCGCGTCCCTGGCGCACCGAGTTCGCCCAACATGCTCGTCTATGCCGCGATGGCCGTCGTCGGCGGGCTGGGCATCGGCGTATTGCTCGTCGTGCTGCTCCAACTGCTCGAACGCGGGCTCGAGACGAGCGATGCGATCGAAAATGCGCTGGGGCTGCCGACGCTCGCAGCAATCCCCGACGCGAACACGTTGCCCGGTTATCGCAAGGCAGGTCTACCTGCGCCGCCGGCGGAGTTGCTGCTCAAGCGGCCGCAATCAACCTATGCCGAGGCTTTCCGCACCTTGCGCACCTCGATCCAGTTCGCCGAAGCGACCAAGCCGATCCGTGTCGTTGCGATCACTTCGGCGGTGCCGGGTGAGGGCAAGACCACCACCGCGATGGGCCTTGCCCGCGCGATGGCGGCGGCGGGCGGCAAAGTGTTGCTCATCGACGTCGATGCGCGTCGCCGTGCTTCGAGCCGCCAGTTCACCGATAATGTCACCTTCGGGTTGGACGAGGTGCTGGCGGGCCAGGCAACGCTCGATCAGGCGATCGTCAAGGACAGCATTTCCGATGCCTGGCTGCTGCCGCAACGCCTCGATTCGAAGGGCATCGGGCTGACCGAAAGCCCGCGGCTCGCCGAGCTGATCGAGCAGGTGCGCGAGCGTTACGACCTGGTCATCCTCGACACGCCGCCGGTGCTGCCGGTCGACGAGGCGCGCGTGATCGCCAGCATGGCCGACGGCGTGGTGTTCCTCGTGCGCTGGCGCAAGACCGCGTCGAAGGCGGCGTCGGTGGCGTTGCGGCGGCTGTACGACGTCCATGCCGAAATATTGGGCGTGGTGCTGACGCTCGTCGACGTGCGCGAGCAGGAGCGCGCCGGTTATGAGGATGGCGGCACCTTCCTGAAGGCCTACCGCTCCTATTATGCGGACTGATCGGGCGGCGCCGTGACCGCGCAGGCGCTGCCCTACGGCCCGTCCTTCGGGCTCGGTGTCCTGCTGCCGGTGACGGCGCTGCTGCTCGTCTCGCTCGTCATCGCGGCGCGGCGGGCGGGCAGCGTCGCGGGCGCGTTCGTCGTGGTGGCGCTGTGGATGCGCTACACTGCGGGCGCCTATCATCTCTATATGTTCAAGCCGCTTGCGGGTGGGCTTTCGGGCAACGCCTTGCTGTCGATCGGGGTCACCGCCTTCGGGCTGCTCTTTGTCGTCCGGCCGGCCAATCTGGCGCTCAAATCGCTGCTGCCGGTCTATGCATTGGTGGGACTGGCGTTGTTCAGCGCGGCGCTGAACGGCGACGTCGCCGGCGGCATCAACGTCGGCGTCAAATATGCCTATCTGATCGTGATCATGATCGCGGTGTTCCAGGCGTTGCGCGTCGATCCCGATGCGCGGTTTCTGACATGGGCGATGGTCTCCTTCCTGCCGCTGCTCGTCTTTCAGGCGCTGTCGCTCGCGCTCAATCTGCCCAAGGGGTCGGAGGATGGCGACGGGCTGGTCTGGATCGGCGGCTATAATCACGAGGCCGCCTTTTCGGTCGCGATGATGACGGGCTTCCTGGTCGGCGCCTTCGCCCGTTCGGCGCCGCGCGGCGTCCGAGTGGCATTCCTCGCCGCGACCTTTCTCGGCGTCCTGCTCGCGGGTTATCGCACGACGATCCTCGCCTTCGCGCCGCTCGTGCTGGCGGTGTTCCTGACCGGGCTCACGCTGAGCGTCCGGCGCGACCAGCGCGCGCCGATGGCGGTCACCGCCGTGGTGGCGGGTGTGCTGCTCGTCTCGGTCGCCGCGCTGTCCTATCAGGAGAGTTTCGCGGACCTCGCCGCCTTCCTCTCTGACCCCGCCGGGCTGATCAAGCCGCCGCGCGATTTCGACCTTCTCGAGCGTCAAGTGATGTCGGCGCGTCCGCTGATCTGGAGCAGCTATATCTATGCCTGGGCCGACGGCACGCCGCTCCAGCACCTGTTCGGCCTCGGACCGGAAAGCTGGGAGGGCGTGTTCAAAGTCTATCCGCACAACACGCTGGTCGCGACACTCTACGAACTCGGCTGGTTCGGCATCGCGGCGATGATTACGCTATGGACGGTGATGTTCGCCGCGGCCGCGTCGGCGCACGGCGAGCGCTTCAAGCTGCTCGCGGCGCATTTCGCTTTCTTCCTGCTCAACATGGCGACGATGCCGTTCTGGCAAGTCGAAGGGCTGGCACTCTATGGGCTGCTTTGCGGCTACACGATCCATGCTGCCCGGGCTGGGGCGTGGAGCGGCCCGGATCGCAGGTCGTTAGCCGACAGGTCGGGTTCGTATGGCAGCCTGCGTAAAATGTCGCGCACGCGCACGTGGAGTTGATGCGTGAGCGTCGCCGGCGGGGCCGCGTCGCCGATCCGCCAGATCGCTGTGGAACCCGACTGGCATCGTGGACCTGATACTCGCATCAGCTAGACTCGGTGTGCATATCGTCACAACGTAAATCGAGATGTAGAGCGTCTTCCGCATCGTGCGTCGTCAGGCCGACGTCGATACAGATTGAGTATATTGCCATGCTTGACCTCCCGCTTCGCGAAGAACAGCAATTGCTGCGCGTCAGCGTTCAGCGCTTTCTGGCCGACAAGGGGCGGCCGTCGTGGCGCGATCTAGCCGATACGCTTGGACTTGCAGGGCTCGCTCTGCCGGAGGCGGTGGGCGGCTTCGGCGGCGGGTCGACCGCCATCGCGCTCGTCATGGCAGAGCTTGGTCCCGCATTGGCGGGCGCGGATTGGCTGTCGCACGCCGCGGCATCGATGCTGCTCGCGCGCGTGGCGCCGGATCATGCCGTGCTACCCGATCTAGCTTCGGGCGCGCGTCGTATAGCCGCAGTCTCTACCGCGACCACATTGTCGATGCCGGTGGTCGAGAGCGATGGCGCCGTCCGCGGCACGGCCCGTCTGGCGGCGGGCGCTGCGGAGGCCGACCTGTTTCTGCTCGCCGACGGCGACGCGCTTCTGCTGATCGCGGCCGACCCCGGAACGGTCGAACAGCGCCATCGCATCATGCACGACGGCAGTGTCACGGCCGATCTGGTTTTCATGCTGAATGCGGATGATGCCGAACCGCTCGCGACCGGTGCCAATGCGCGTCGTCTGGCCGACGATATAAACGACCTGATCCTGGCGGGGCGCTGCGCCGAGGCAGCCGGGCTGATGGAGCGAATAATCGCCGACAGCGTCGATTATCTAGGCCAGCGCAAGCAATTCGGTGCCGCGATCGGATCGTTTCAGGCGCTACGCCACCGGGTCGCCGACATGCAGCTGGCGGCGATGAAAGCCTCCGCACTGGTCGAAGCGGCGATCCTGGCGGTCGAGCAGGATCGATCCGATCGCGCGCGGGCCGTAAGCGCCGCCTGTGTCGAAACCGCCGATTCGGTGCGCATCGTGGGCGAGGGCGCAGTGCAGCTCCATGGCGCCATGGGGCTGACCGAGGAATTGCAGCTCGGCGCCCTTTACAAGCGCGCATTGTCGATCGCCGCGGCGATGGGGCCCAGTGCCCGCCATCTGTCGCGCTTTGCCGAGGCTTAGCCCAGCATCAGCCGCGCAATCAGGTCGCGTTGAATCTCGTTCGAGCCCGCATAGATGCTCGCGGCGCGGTCGTTGAGATAGCGCGGCACCGCGACCGCCAGGTCTGCGGGCGTCTGGCCGTCGGCATCGGCCCAGGCGCCATAGCCCATGACGTCGCACGCTAATATGTCGATCCGCTGCGCCGTTTCCGTGCCGAGGATTTTCAACGCCGAAGCATAAAGCGCCGCGCTGCCGCCGACCCCGCGCATGGCTTTCAGCTCGAGCGCCTGCAGCGCCGTCAGCGTCACCGCCTCGCGATCGAGGCGCGCGCGGAGCGCCGGATCGTGAACTTGCTGCGCGCGCAGCCGTTCGAGGCGGCCGATCAGCGACGGCGCATATTTGCCGCCGCGCTCGAAAGTCAGCAGATGTTTTGCGACCGACCAGCCGTCATTCTCACCGCCGAGGCGGTTCGCCTGCGGCACGCGGACATCGTCGAAGAAGACCTGGTTGAACTCATGGTCGCCCGCGAGCGTGCGTATTGGTTCGACCTTGATCCCCGGCGTCGCAATGTCGAGCAAGAGGAAGCTGATCCCTGCCTGCGGTTTGCCTTCACGCGACGTTCGGACGAGCGCGAACATGCGGTTGGCGAAATGGGCGTGGGTGGTCCAGATTTTCGACCCGTTGAGGATATAATCGTCGCCATCGGGCGTCGCACGCATTTGGAGCGCGGCGAGGTCGGATCCCGCGCCGGGTTCGGAGAAGCCCTGGCACCAATAATCCTCGCCCGACAATATGCGCGGCAGATAATGCGCGCGCTGTTCGGGCGTGCCATAATGCATGATCACCGGAGCGACCATCTTCAGCCCCATCGGCGCAAGTCCCGGCGCGCCGGCGCGCGCGCATTCGGCAGCGAAAATATAGCGTCGCATCTCGTCCCACCCCGGACCGCCGAACTCGGCCGGCCAGTCGGGCGCCGCCCAGCCCTTCGCGTCCAATATGCGTTGCCAAGGAAGGGTGATTGCGGGGTCGATGAAGACGCTCGTCGCACGGCTCGCCGCGCGGCGCAGGTCATCGGGCAGCGCGGTTTCCAGAAAGGCGCGCACCTCGCCCCGGAAGACGTCGAGCGCCGGATCGTTCAGCATGTCCATGGGCCGCATCTACCGTCCGGAGGGGGAACCGGCCAAGCTGGCGGATGCATCAGGCCGCCCGCGCCCCGACGAAACCCAGCCCCGCTGCGATCTGGATCGACTGCGCGCGGCCCGTTGCGCCGAGCTTTGCCGCCGCGTTGCGGAGATGAAAGCGCACCGTCGAGACTGAGAGCGACAGGATGATCCCGATCTCGCCGTCGGTCTTGCCCGCCGCCGCCCAGCGCAGGCACTGCACCTCGCGCCGGGTTAGTGTCTGCGGCACCGTGGCGTTGCGCGGGCGGCCGCGCGCCTCATTGTGCGTGGCGACCAGCTTGAGCGCGAGATTGTGCAGGTCGCCTGCATGCTTCGCGAACAGCGCCTCGACGCCGACCGGTTCGCGCGAGCACCAGAAGACCGCACCGACGAGTCCGCGCGGCAGGTGCACGGGCGCGATGATCGCTTCGCCGAAATTGGGGGTGTTCTTCGCCTGCTCGCAATCGACCGCTTCGAGCAGCCGGGTTTCGCGCCAGGTACGAAGACGCCCATCGCTGTAGAAGAAGGGTTCGGCGATGAGCCGCGCGGCGGTCAGAAAAGCGATGTGCAGCGCGAGCTTGCGGTCCCGCCAATAGGCGTGATCGGGGTCGACCCAGCGAAAGCTGGTTTCCGCATAGGGCTGTCCTTCGCCATCGCCCATCGGCTCCGGGTCGCCGAGGTCGGCCTGCGCGGCGATGAAGGGCAGGCCGATCGCGTCGCCCGCGGCCTGTACCGCAGCGATCAGCGCCGGCATCTCAGCCCAGCATTGCGTTCGATAGTCGGTCAAGCGGCCATCCTCCCCCCATCCTGCCACAGGTGCCAGCTTGTCGGCACCGCCGCTTTTCTGTCCTCTGGCATCGTCCGGCCAAGCGACGTTCGCACGAAGACGAGCGCAGCGGCAAGCCGTTTGAGGGAGGATATATGATGAAGGCGATCCGGTTTTTCTTGCTCGCGGGCACCAGCCTCGCGCTCGTCGCGCCTGCTTGGGCTGCCGGAGCGGCGGTCGACGGCGCCGACACCGTCTCCACCGAAGGCGAGATCATCGTCACCGCGCAGCGCCGCGCGGAGTCGATCAACGACGTCGGCATGGCGATCCAGGCGGTCGACGGCGAGACGCTGGAGAATCTGCGCGTCACCGACATGCGCGACCTCACCACGGTCGCTCCGAGCTTCACCGTATCGCAAAGCTATCAGGGCGTGCCGACCTACACGCTGCGCGGAATCGGCTTCAACACGATCAACCTGTCGTCGACCTCGACCGTCGGCACCTATGTCGACGAAGTCGCCTATGCCTATCCGATCATGAACACCGGCCCGGTGATGGACCTCGAGCGGGTCGAGGTGCTGAAGGGGCCGCAGGGTACGCTTTACGGCCGCAACACGACCGCAGGTCTGATCAACTTCATCACCGGCAAGCCGACCGACAGGTTCAAGGGGAGCATCAAGGCCGACCTTGGCAACTATCAGACCTGGAATATCGGCGGATATATATCGGGGCCGCTCGGCGAGGGCATCGCGGCGCGTATCGCCTTCCGCAGCGAGAATAGCGACAAGGGCTGGCAGGTCAGCAACACGCGCGGCGAACGGCAGGGCGAGATCGAAAAGCTCGGCGTCCGCGGATCGCTCGCGATCGATCCCGCCGAGGGGACGCATTTCGACCTGTCGGTGACTTGGTGGCAGAACAAGTCCGACACCGTGGTCGGGCAGGGGATCGGCTTCACGCCGGCGACGAACCCGACGACGGGCACCAGCAACTCGCGCTTCTTCAACGCGCCGGGACTCGCCGCCTATATCGCAAACAACGCCCCGACCAAAGCGACGCAGGCCGATTGGGCGCCCTACGCCCAGCGCTCGGCGGATATCGGTACCGGCCTCGGGCTCGACGGTCCGCTGGCCGAGGACAATCGCTTCTGGGGACTGAAGCTGCGCTGGGACCAGGATTTCGGCGACACGATGAAGCTCGTTTCGCTGACCAGCTATAATGATTTCAAGCGCAATGCGCTGTCCGACTGGAGCGGGGCGCCGTTCGAAATCCTGCTTCAGAACACCGTCGGCCGGATCAAGAGCTTTGCGCAGGATGTGCATCTCGAGGGCGAAACAGCGGCGGTGACGTGGCTCGTCGGCGCCTATTATGCGAACGACCGGATCATCGATTCCAACCGCACGATGCTGGGCCAGAACGCCAACGTCGGCCTCATTCGCGCGGCCGGCGCACCGCTGCTCGCAAGCCCGATCTTCAATTCGGGCGGTTATACGCTCGCGCAGCTTCAGCAGGCCTTCCGCACCTATGAGGATTTCGGCCACATCCGCACCAAGACGTGGAGCGTGTTCGCGAACGCCGACTGGGAGCTCAGCGACCAGTTCAAGATCAGCGGCGGGTTGCGCTACACCGAGGACAAGCAACGCTACAACGGCTGTTCGCGCGACTTCAACGGCAATATGTTGCCGAACGTGAACGTCGTGAACCGCGCGCTCTACCTCCAGACCTATGGCGTGCTCGCGGCGCCGATTACGCAGGGTCAGTGCAACACCTTCGACCCCGTAACGGGTAATTTCGGCGAAGTACGCTCGGTACTCGACGAGAATAATGTCGCGTGGCGCGTCGCGCTCAACTGGTCGCCGAACAGCGACACGCTCGTCTATACCTCGGTCTCGCGCGGCTATAAATCGGGCACGACGCCGATCAACGCGGCGAACCTCGCGCGGCAGAACGCGCCGGTGACGCAGGAAAAACTGACCGCCTATGAAATCGGGATCAAGGCAACACTCGCCGACCGTGCGGTGCAGGCCAATCTGTCAGCCTTTTACTACGACTACGCCGACAAGCAGATCAGCACCTATTTTGCCGACCCGATCTACACCGCGCTGTCGCGGCTCGACAATGTGCCGAAGTCGAAGGCCTATGGCGTCGAGGGTGAGCTGACGATCCGGCCCGCGACCGGGCTGACGCTGGCGGCGAACGCGCTGTGGCTGAAGACGCGGATCAACGACTACAACGGTACCAATGCGGCGGGGCAGCCCCAGAATTTCGACGGCGCCGAGTTCATCTACAGCCCCGAATTCCAAGGCAGCCTGACGCTCGCTTATGACAGCCCGGTCAGCGACACGCTGAACCTGACGGGAGCGGTCAGCGCACGTTATCAGAGCAAGTCGAACACGATTTTCGAGGATATCGATCTCTACAAGGTCGATGCCTATGGAACCGTCAATGCCAGCCTGGGGATCAAGAGCGAGAGCGGCTGGTCGGTGTCGCTCTGGGCGAAAAACCTGTTCGATAAATATTATTGGTCGGCGGTCGCGAGCAACGCGAACGTCGTGGTGCGTTTCCCGAACCCTCCGAGGACCTATGGTTTGACGTTGGGATTCGATTTCTGAGCCGAGACGGCTGGGGCGCGGGCGGGCATCGACTCGATTGGCCGCTCGCGCCCCAGCGGCGCTGTTCGACTGGGGCGCGGCTGCTGCCGCCGCAGAAATGTCATGCTATAATGCGGTGTTTGTCTCCCGATGGCACTGAATAGCGCCTGCCAAATGGTTTCATCGGAAAACATGTTGACCGGCGTGCTGCGGCCCAATAGCCTTTCCTTAGAGGATTGAAATCACCACCTCATTTCGACTTGAACCGGACAGGGATCAGCCATGCTATGGGCCCGGGGTCTTCGTGTTATTGCTGTCTTTGCGATCCTCGGTAGCTGTGGGGGCGGAACAACAGTGAGTCAGTCGGAGACCGGAAATTCGAGGCCGGGCGGCGGGGCAAGAGAGACTTCCCCGGCGCTCTCGATTGCCAATGCGCCTCTATTCTGGGCCGACGTCCGTCAGGTTCAGGTCCTTTGCCTGGTCAATACATCGCGCGGGGTCGATGCGGGCGCTCTGCATCAAGGCGTTTGCGAGCATGCACGCTCGACCATCGCGCGTGTCGCGCCGGTCCCGGTTTCGATCGTTCGACTGGGTGACCCGGCGGTTTTGAAACCCGACACGGTTACGATGCTGGTGCATGTGGCTATCACCGGAAACGGTGCGGACCGGCTTGCAGCGCTGACCGTCCGCCCCTTTCGCAATGCGCCCAACAATGGCGACCAGTTGTTCGGCGCTGCACCGCGCGCGGTTCGTGCGGGCGAAAGCGATCGCACGGCGATCGCGGCGATCGCACCTGCGCTGAACGCCGCGATCGCCGACGCCCTGCCCTGGAAGGCGGGAAATTAACCGATGAATATTCGATGCAGCGGGGCGGGGGGCCGACCGATCAAGTAAAAAGCATCTTTGGGTAGGAGAGGACGATATGGGTATCATTCGTACCGGCGAGTTCGACGACGACCATGCGGGCGACGGGGGCCGTGGCCCCGAAGTCATGGTCGACTTTGTAACAACGAATACCAATCCGGAATCGGCTTCGGTCGATGGCATGACGGGGACGGCGCCGAACGGGAAGCCTTATTGGACTCCGGCCCAGATCGCGCAATATCTCAACCGTTCGGGGGCGAGCTGGACCGGCGGGCCGGATCCCGCGCCGCAACAGGACGGCAACCTGCAGGAAATCACCTTCGGATTTCATCTCGACCAGCTCAGCCTCGAAAACAATGGCTACGTCTATGAGCTTGGCGGAAACTATTACGGGCTCTCCGAATATTTCAACTTTGCCGTTTTCTCGGACGCCCAAATGGCGGCGACGCGTCAGGCAATGCAATATTGGGACGATGTTGCCGCGGTCTCCTTCCGCGAAACCACGTCGGACGAGGCCGACCTGAACTTCGGCAATCTGGCGAATGCGCCCGATACGCAGGCCTATGCACGCGTGCCATTGGGCACCTTGTCCAGCAATGCGCATGTAAACGAGCAAGTGCAGCAGATCGCCGGCGATGTGTGGGTGTCGGCCAGCCAGGCAAGCAATTTCCAGCTCTCGCCGGGGGGCTATGGCCTGAATACCCTGGTTCACGAAATCGGCCATGCGATCGGCTTGTCGCATCCCGGGAATTATAATTTCGGACCGGGGTTTCAGGTCAACTATGCGAATGGTGCCGAATATTATCAGGACGCGCGCAACTACACGATCATGTCCTATTGGAACCCGCGCGACATCGGCGCGCGCGATTTCAACTTCAGCACGATGGCGATTGCTTATGGTTCGACGCCGATGGTCCATGACATTCTTGCCATTCAACGCCTTTACGGCGCCGACATGACGACGCGAACGGGCGATACGGTTTATGGCTTCAACAGCAACGCCGGTCGCGACGCCTTCAATTTTACCATCAACAAGGCCCCCACAATGGCCATCTGGGATGCGGGGGGCAACGACACGCTGGACGCGTCGGGCTATAATACCGATCAGATCATCGACCTGAATCCGGGCGCGCTGAGCAGCATCGGCGGCGTTACGCTCGCCGAGGCGCAAGCAGGTCTCAGCTTCGCCCAGGTCAACGCCAATCGCGCGGCGATGGGATATGCGCCGATCGCGCAAGCCACCTATGACGCCAATATGGCGGCGCTGGCGGCTAACCCGCTTCTGGGCCGGCTCACCGACAATGTCGGCATCGCCTATGGCGCGTGGATCGAGAATGCGGTTGGCGGCGGCGGCAACGATGTTCTGGTCGGCAATGCTGTCACCAACAGGCTCAATGGCGGCTCCGGAATCGATACCGCCAGCTACCGCGGCGCGGCTGCGGGCATCACGCTGGTTATCGGCACGAACTCGGTCACCGGTACGGGGGATGCGGCCGGCGACAAATATATCAGTATCGAGCGCTTCGAAGGCAGCAATCATGCGGACAGGTTGACCGGCGGCAACGCCAACGACTGGCTGTCCGGTCTGGGCGGCGACGACCGGGTCACCGGCGGCAACGGCAATGACACGCTTTTCGGCGGTGCGGGCGCCGACCTGCTCGACGGTGGCAACGGCAATGATACACTCGATGGCGGCGTCGACAACGACACCCTCGACGGCGGCAACGGCAATGACATACTCGATGGTGGCGGCGGCAACGACTCCCTCGATGGCGGCAACGGCGACGATGTGCTGACCGGGGGCGCAGGAAACGACAGCCTTAGCGGCGGCAACGGCGACGATGTGCTGACCGGCGGCGCCGGGAACGACAGCCTCAACGGCGGTAACGGCAACGACGTGGCGATCTATTCCGGCGCGCGATCCTCCTATCAAATCGCGGTCAACGGAGGGGTCGTGACCATCGTCGATCTCGATGCGACGGCCGATGGCGACGACGGCACCGATACGCTGACGGGGATCGAGAAGATCAGCTTCGCCAATGGCGAGACCTACAGCGTCGGAAAGAAGGGGATTACGCCGTCATCTTCATCCTCTATCGCCAACCTCAACGACATGCAGCTGCTTCGCATGACGCAGGATATGGCCGCCTTTGGAGCGAGCTCGGGCGAGATGTCAGGGTTCGCGAGCGCCGACCGCGCCTATCGTTATGATTATATGATTGCTGCCTAGGGTTTGGGCAGATGTATCGAAAACGCTCGGAACGGTTATGTTCCGGGCGTTTTCGTGCGTTGAGATAAGCTGCCGGCGTTTCGGTGGCCGTCTGCGGCTAGCGATTGGCAAAATGGCGAACCGGCCGGATAAGGGGCGGTTCAATCAAATGATAATCGAGGAATAATCTCCGCTCCATGTCCGATCCGATCGACACCTCCTCTCCGGACACTTCGAATGCGGAAAATGGCGGCCGGGGGGATCGATCGCTGGCCTGCTTCATCCTTTTGGCGAAATTCCTCGGTGTGCCGGCCGATGCCGACCAGATTGTCCATGACCGGGGTGCTGGCGGCGAACCTTTTCGGCTGGAAGATCTCGCCCGCATTTCCAAGCGTCTCGGGTTGACCGCGCGCGTCCGGCAAGTGCCGGTGGCGGGTTTCGCGAAGCTTCCGCTGCCGATCCTCGCCGAAACCATCGAGGGCGACGCCGTTATCCTGCTCAAGGTCGAGGATGCCAGTTTGAACCCGCGCTATCTCGTCCAGCGCGGCGACGCGGGGCGCCCCGAGATATGGAGCCATGCCGAGGTTGCCGAGCGCCTGCCCGGGCGCGTTCTGCTGATGACGAGCCGCGAGAAGATGGTCGGCGACACGCGGCCGTTCGACATCGCATGGTTCATCCCTGCGCTCGTGCGTTATCGCGGGCCGCTGCGCGACGTGCTGATCGCCTCCTTCTTTCTCCAGCTGATGGGGCTGGTCTCGCCGATCTTCTTCCAGCTGGTGATCGACAAGGTGCTCGTCCACCAATCGATGACGACGCTCGACGTACTGGCATTCGGTCTCGCTACGGTGCTGATTTTCGAAACATTGATGTCGGGCCTGCGCAACTGGCTGTTCGCGCACACGACGAACCGCGTCGACAGCGAACTGTCGTCGCGCATGTTCCGCCATCTGGTCAATCTACCGCTTTCCTATTTCGAAGCGCGCCGGGTCGGCGATAGCGTGGCGCGCGTCCGCGAGCTGGAGCGTATTCGCGAGTTTCTGACCTCCAACGGGGTTACGGTCGTAATCGACCTGTTTTTCACCATCGTCTTCTTCGCGGTCATGTATCTCTATTCACCGCTGTTGACGTTGATCGTCCTGCTGTCGATCCCGTGCTACATATTGATATCATTACTGATCTCACCGGGTCTGCGCACCAAGCTCGAGGAAAAATTCCAGCGCGGTGCCGAGAACCAGTCGTTCCTCGTCGAAAGTGTCACCGGTATCGGCACGCTGAAGGCGATGGCGGTCGAACCGCAGATGCGCGACCGCTGGGAAAAGCTGTTTGCGAGCTATACCAACACGGGCTTCGCTGTCGCCAAGCTCGCCAATTGGGGCAGCCACCTGATCCAGCTCGTGTCGAAGCTGACCACGGTCGCGATCCTCTATTTCGGCGCCAAGGCGGTGATCGCGGGCGATTTGACGGTCGGGTCGCTCGTTGCCTTCAACATGTTGTCGGGGCGCGTCGCGGCGCCGATCCTGCGCCTGTCGCAACTGTGGCAGGATTTCCAGCAGGTGCGCATTTCGGTCGAGCGGCTGGGCGACGTCCTCAACGCCCCTGCCGAGCCGGAATATAACCCGGGCCGCGCGAGCCTGCCGCCCATTGCCGGCGCAATCCGTTTCGACAAGGTGCGCTTTCGTTATCGGCCCGATGCGCCAGAGGCGCTGCGCGGGGTCAGCCTCGATATTGCGGCGGGCGAAAGGCTGGGGATCGTCGGCCCGTCGGGGTCGGGCAAGTCGACGCTCACCAAGCTCGTTCAGCGCCTCTATGTCCCCGAGCAGGGACGCGTGCTCGTCGACGGCATCGACCTTGCGCTCGTCGATCCGCCTTGGCTGCGGCGGCAGGTGGGCGTGGTTCTCCAGGAGAATATCCTGTTCAATCGGACGGTGCGCGAAAACATCGCACTCGGCGACCCGACGCGGCCGATGGAAGCGGTGATCGAAGCGGCGAAGCTTGCGGGCGCGCATGAGTTCATCCTCGAACTCAATCACGGCTATGACACGGTCATCGACGAACGCGGCGGCAATCTGTCCGGCGGGCAGCGCCAGCGCATGGCGATAGCGCGTGCGCTCATCAACGATCCGCGGATCCTGATTCTCGACGAGGCGACCTCGGCGCTCGATGCCGAGAGCGAAGAGATTATCCAGCATAATCTGGCGCGGATCGCCAAGGGGCGAACGGTCATCATCATCGCGCACCGGCTGTCCGCCGTGCGCCAATGCCACCGGATCATCACGGTCGAGGCGGGCGAGGTGACCGAAACGGGAACCCATGCCGAACTGCTCCGCGCCGGCGGACGCTATGCGCAGCTCCACACCAAGCAGATGGGTGGGAATATATGAGCTGGCGCGACCGCCTGTCGCAGCGTTTTCCGAACATCGCGCGACATTTGTCGATCCTGCGCGAAAGCTGGCGTCGCCAGGAGGAAGCCGACCGGCTCGCGCGGCCGCGCAGCGACCATGAATTCCTGCCCGCGGCGCTGGAAATCATGGAAAAGCCGCCGAGCCCAGGTTTGCGCTGGCTGATGTTGTCGCTTTCCGGCCTGCTGCTCGTCGCGCTCGTCTGGTCGGTCGTCGGGCGCGTCGATGTCGTCGCGACGGCGAGCGGCAAGGTCGTGCCCGCAGGCAATGTCAAGCAGATCCAGCCGATCGAGATTGGTTATGTTCGCGCAATCCACGTAAAGAACGGTCAGCATGTCGAGGCAGGACAGCTGCTTGTCGAACTCGATCCGACGCTCGTCGGCGCCGAAGCCGAGCAGGCGAACAAGGGGCTTCTCAATGCCGAGGTCGATGCGGCGCGCAACGCGGCGCTGCTTGGCCATCTCGGCGGGGGACGGTCGGGTTTCGCCGCGCCCGCCGGAACGTCGTCCGATATCGCCACGACCCAGTCGCAATATGTCCGTTCGGCGATCGCCGAATATGAAGGCGAGCGCGCGAGTCTGATGCAGCAGCGCGCCGAGAGCGCCGCCGAACTCGCAAGCGTCGGAGCCGAAGTGGCTAAGCTCGAGCAGACGCTTCCGATCGTCGAACAGCAACTTGCCGCGCGGCGCGAGCTTTCGGCCAAGGGCTATTTTTCGAAGATCCGGCTGCTCGAATATGAGCAGCTCAAGATCGAGCATGTCCAGAATATCGCAGTGCAAAAGGCGAGGGCGGCGCAGGCTCGCGCGGCGATCGCCAATATCGATGCCCAGATCGGGCGACTGCGCGGCAGCTTCGGCAAGACGGCGGCGACCGAGCTTGCCGAAAGCCAGGAAAAATCGGGGCTGGCGCGCGAAGAGGTCACCAAGTCCCAGCGCCGCCAATCCTTCATGCAGCTTCGCGCACCGGTCTCGGGGACGGTCCAGCAGCTGGCGATCGCGACCGTCGGTGGCGTCGTGCAGCCGGCGCAGACGCTGATGATCGTGGTTCCCGATAATGCCGCCCCGGTGGTCGAGGCGCGCATCCTCAACAAGGACATCGGCTTCATCCGCGAGGGCCAGCCTGTCCGCGTGAAGTTCGAGGCCTATCCGTTCACCGATTACGGCATCGTCCCCGGCATCGTCGAAAGCATCAGCCGCGACGCGGTCGACACGAGCGAACCCGGCGCCGTTGAGGAGCGCGACCGCAACGGCCGCGTTGTCCAGCCGGGGCTGATCTACACGACGCGCATCCGCCTTCTGCGGCGCAGCATCCGCGTCGCGGGGCGCGACCAGCCGATCGGCCCGGGGCTTGCCGTGCAAGCCGAGATCAAGACCGGTGACCGGCGTGTCATCCAATATCTGTTGTCGCCAATCACGCAGGCGCTCGATGAGGCTGGGCGCGAGCGTTGATAAAATACGTTGCGACGGCGGACACTCATTTCTCTCCATTAGCTAAAATTTCAGCCCGCTAGCCATTCGTCATTGTCGTTATCGGGAGCGATACGACGGTCAGTCGGACCGGCCCGGCAGGCGAGGCGCGTCTCCCGCCGAGCGCACCGTCGCGCAAAAGAGGCGTGCGGGCTCAAACGCCTCCGCGCGGCGGTGCGCGGTCCTCGCTCCCCCGCTATGACGCGACTCCGTCCACCCACGAATGAGGGAGCAGACTGATGGTCGCCAGGATCGGTACCGAGTTTCTCGTCAACACCCTCCACACCTATGGCGAGCAAGGCCAGGCCGACATAGCGGGCACCGCCGACGGCGATTTCGTCGTCACCTGGCGCAGCCAGGTGCGCGGCGACGAGGTGCCCAGATCCTATTCGGACATCCACGCCCGCGCGTTCGGTACGGGCAGGGCGATTGGCGACGAGTTCCGCGTGAACCTGATCACCGACGACGCGCAGCTGAACCCGGCGATCACCGCGCGCGCCGACGGGAGCTTCGCGATCGTCTACAGCAGCGGCGAGGAGAATCATCTTCCCGGCACTTCGGTGAACACACGGGTCATCTGCGCCGGCGGCGTCCCGACCGGCCCCGAACTGCTGACCGACTATGATTATTACCACCAGAATGCGCGGATCGCGGCCTTCGCCGATGGCCGCACCGTGACCGTGTGGAGCGGCGAGGACGAGGGCGAGGGCGAGATCCGCGCCGCCGACGGGACGGTGCTTTCGAGCTTCGTGTTCGGCTGGGACGGGCGCGTGAAGCCCAAGGCGGTCGGGGCGCTGGCCGATGGCGCGTTCGCGCTGCTCTGGTACGGCCAACGCGACGAAAACGACGCGCAGGAAGGTGGGCTGCCCGCTTTTTACGGACAGATCCGCGCGGCGGACGGCGGCGCGGGTGCGATCTTCGAGATCGGTGCGGCGCCGGGTGAGGATCCGCGACCCTCGATCGTTCAGCTTTCCAGCGGCAACATCGTCGTGGTGTGGCAAGATGACGCCCCCGAGGGCGATCCGGCCGCCGACCCTGACGGCACCGAAGTGAAGGCGCGGATATTCTCGCCCACGGGCGTGCCGCTCGGCGAGGCCTTCACGATCAACGCGCTCGCCGCGGGCGACCAGCGCGACGCCGATGTCGCGGCGCTTGCGGACGGGCGCTTCGTCGTCACCTGGCGCGACGCCAACGGCGAACCCGGCGAACCGAACGCGGGCGCCTCGATCCGCGCCGCAGTGTTCGGCAGCGACGGCCAGCGGCTGGGCGACGAATTTCAGGTCAACACCGCGGCGCTCTATGATCAAGACCATCCCCGCGTCGCCTGGCTCGGCGCGGATCGCTTCGCGATCAGCTGGACCGACGGCAGCGGTAACGACATCGACATCATGGATGGCGGGATCAAGGTGCAGATCTTCGCGGTGGACGCTCTTGCCCCCAATGCGATCGGCGGCTCGGGCGCCGCGGATACGCTGACGGGGTCTTTTGCCGACGACACGATCAGCGGCGGCAACGGCGGCGATACGCTATTCGGCGGCGCCGGCGAGGACCGGCTGCTCGGCGAGAAGGGCGAGGACAAGCTCTATGGCGGGCTGCACGACGATGAGCTTGTCGGCGGCTGGCAGAGCGATCAGCTCTATGGCGAACTGGGGCGCGACACGCTCTATGGCGATCTCCTTGCGATCGGCAGCGGCAGCCGCGGCGGCAACGACCGGCTTTATGGCGGCGACGGCGACGACATACTCTACGGCGACGCACGGAGCATCGCGGCGGGCGGCCAGGGCGGCAGGGACGCGCTGAAAGGGGGCAGCGGCGACGACCGGCTCTACGGCGATGGCGAGACGGGCGCGGGCGTGGCGACGGGCGGCGGCGCGGACACGCTCGACGGCGGAGCGGGCAACGATCAGCTCTGGGGCGGCGGTGGCGACGATCGCTTCATCTTCAACGGACTGTCGGGTAGCGATATCATCTGGGATTTCGGTCAGTCACCGGGCGACAACGACGTGATCGACCTCCGCGGTACCGAGGCCGGCGATCCCACCAACGGCCAACTCCAGGTCTATTATGTGGGCGGCAACGCGATCCTCGAGTTCAACGGCGGGCGCATCACGGTGAGGGGCGTGACCCATCTGGACGATTCGGACGTGCTCGTAACCTATCGCAACGGCGGACAATCCCCGTTCGAAAGCCGGGCCGCCGATCCGCGCATCGCATTGATCGCGCAGGAAATTGCGGCCTTTGGCGCCCCGGGCGCGATCGAAACGGGCGGGAGTCGCAGTTTGGCGGCGCGGCCTATCGAGTATTTCGCGGGATAGCGTCCTTCATCTCCCCTCTCCGATTGAGAGAAACCGTCATCGTCACCAAGCGGCCGTCCGAGCACGGTTTGCTCAGGAACGGTTCTACACCCGATACCGTTGCGACCTGCCCGGTCACATAGTCGCTGTCGCTTTCGCCAGGACCAGTGCCGACGAAGCGGTCGCGGGCTCCCATTTTTGCTGATGTCCCTGCGCGGACTTGCCCGATACTCTCCTCACAAAATGACATGAGGAGGATGCGATGGACCTGGGTCTGAAGGGCAAGAAAGTCATCATGAACGGCGGCGCGCATGGGCTTGGGCTCGCGTCGCTCAAGATTTTCGCCGCCGAGGGCGCCGACGTCGCCTTTTTCTCGCGCGATGCCGAAAAGGTCGTGGCGGCGGTCGCGGCGATCGATGCGGCGGGGCCGGGCAAGGTCTTCGGCGAACAGTTCGATATGACCGGCGATCCCGACGGCTATCGCGCCTGGCTGGAAAAGGCGCGCGACGCGCTGGGCGGCTGCGACATCTTCATCCACACCGCGAGCTCGTCGGGGCAGGGCGCGACCGGCGACTGGCAGCGCGGGCTCGACATGGACATCATGGGCGCGGTCCACGGCGTCGAGGTTTTGACCGAGGCGCTGGCGGCGTCGGGGTCGGGCTCGATCATCTTCATGTCGTCGACCGCCGCGGTCGAGACCTTCATCGTGCCGCAGGCGTTCAACGCGCTGAAAGCGGCGCTGATCACCTATGGCTCGCAATTGAGCCAGGCGCTCGCGGCGCAGAATATCCGCGTCAACATCGTCTCGCCCGGAGCGATCTATTATCCCGGCGGCAATTGGGAGGTGATCAAGTCGGCAGTGCCGGCGCTCTATGAGGGCACGCTCGCGCAGATGCCGATGGGGCGCTTCGGCGAGCCCGAGGAAGTCGCGAAGGGTATCGTGTTCATGGCGTCGCCCGCCTGTCCATATATGACCGGCGCGCATCTGGTCATCGATGGCGGTTTCACCAAGCGCGTCCAGTTCTAGGGGCGCGCGCGATGAAGCTTTACCAGTCGCTCGGCCCCAATCCGCGCGTGGTGCTGATGTACCTCGTCGAAACCGGGGTCTCGGTCGATCGCCGGTTCGTCGACATCATGGCGGCTGAAAACCGTCAGCCCGATTTCTGTGCGAAAAGCCCGCTCGGGCATACGCCGCTACTCGAACTCGATGACGGGACCTGCATCGCGGAGAGCATCGCGATCTGCGAATATCTCGACGAGACGCTGGGCAGTCATGCGCTGCTCGGCGCGACCGCAGAGGAACGGGCGCGGACACGGATGCTGGTACGGATCGTCGACCAGCTTGTTGTCGTGCCGATGACTGCGGGCTTTCGCGGCGCCGAGGGGTTGCCGATGTTTCAGAGCCGGCTGCTCTGTCTGCCCGATGCGGCGGCGGACTTGAAGCGGCTGGCGGCCGACGGGCTGGTGAAGATCGACGAGATGATCGGCGCGGGGCCGTGGGCGCTCGGCGCGCGCTTCAGCCTCGCCGACATCCTTCTGTATTCCTTCGTCGAATTCGGCGCGATGGTCGGCCAGCCGCTCGATCCTGCGCTGACCCACCTTGCTGCATGGCGCGATCGCGTGGCCGCCCGCCCGAGCGCCGCCGCCAGTGCAAACCCCCAAATGGGCATCGGAGAGCCTGCATGACCGAGACGACGATCGATCGCGACAAGCTGCGCGACATCTACACCCGCACGATGCGCGTCGCGCGCGCCGACGAGAAATTCCGCTCTCTGCTGATGACCGGCAAGCTCGCGGTCATCTATTACACCGTGCGCGGGCAGGAACTGGTGTCCGCGGCGGCGATGGCGGCGCTCGAACAGGATGACTATCTCGTCACCACCTATCGCGGCCAGCACGACCAGATCGCCAAGGGCGTGCCGCTGAACCCGCTGTTTGCCGAGATTGCGGGCAAGGTCGGCGGTACCTGCCGCGGCAAGGGCGGATCGATGCACATCACGCATCCCGAAACCGGGGTGATGGTGACGACGGGAGTCGTCGGATCGGGCCTTCCCATCGCCAACGGCCTCGCGCTCGCGTCGCAGAACCGCGGCGACGGCAAGGTGACGATGGTCTGCTTCGGTGATGGAGCGACCAATATCGGCGCGTTCCACGAGGCGATGAACATGGCGCAGTTGTGGAAGCTGCCCGTGATCTTCCTCTGCCAGAACAACCGGTACGGCGAGCACACCGCCTTTGCCGACCACACCAAGGTCGATTCGATCGTCACCCGCGCCAAGGCCTATGGCATGGCCGGCGTACATGTCGACGGCAACGACGCGATCGCGATGTACAACACCACCAAGGCAGCCGTGGACCGCGCCCGGGCGGGGGAGGGGCCGACGCTGATCGAGGCGATGTGCTACCGCATGATGGGTCATTTCTTCGGCGCGGACTTCTCCTACATGCCGCCGGAGCATCTCGCCGAAATGGCGGCGGAGGACCCGTTGCCGCGGCTCCGCCGGTTGATGCTCGATCACCAGTTCACCGAGGCCGAGCTCGACGCGATCGTCGCCGACCTCGATGCGCAGATGGACGCGGCCGCCGAATTCGCTGCGAACAGCCCGCTGCCGGGGCCTGAGGAAATCCGCAAGGACGTCTTCGAAGAGGAGATTGCGGCATGACCCAGATCACGATGACACAGGCGATCAACCGCGCGATCGACGAGGCGATGGCGGAGGATGAAGGCGTGATCCTGCTCGGCGAGGATGTCGCCGCGAAGCAGGGCGGGGGCGTGTTCAAAATCTCGTCGGGGCTGACCGAGAAATATGGCGAGAGCCGCATCCGCGCGACGCCGATTTCGGAGCAGGCGATCGTCGGCGCTTGCGTCGGCGCCGCGCTGGCAGGTTTCCGCCCGATCGCCGAGATCATGCTGATGAACTTCGTGACGGTCGCGATGGACCAGATCGTCAATCATGCTGCGAAACTGCGTTTCATGTCGGGGGGGCAGACGAATGTGCCGCTGGTCATCCGCACCACGACGGGTGTCGGCGTGGGTTTCGGCGGGCAGCATTCGGACATGCTCGAAGCCTGGTTCGCGCATGTCGCGGGGCTGAAGATCGTAACCCCGTCGAACGCCGCCGACGCACAGGGGCTGATGCGCGCGGCTATTGCGTGCAACGACCCGGTGATCTTCATCGAGAATATCCTCTGTTACGGCCTCAAGTCCGACGATCCGGGGCCGGGGCATGTCGTGCCGCTCGGCAAGGCGGCGGTTGCACGCGAGGGCGAGGACTGCACGATCGTCACCTATGGCCGCACCGTGCTCGACGCGCTCGAAATCGCCGGCAAGCTCGCCGAAGAGGGGATTTCGGTCGAGGTCATCGATCTCAGGACCATCGCCCCCTATGACGAGGCGACGGTCACGGCATCGGTCGAAAAGACCGGCCGCGCGGTCGTGCTGCACGAGGCGGTGAAGCAATATGGCACCGGCGCCGAAATCGCCTCGCGGCTCAACGAGAAACTGTTCGGCAAACTGAAGGCGCCCGTGACGCGCATCGGTGGCGCCTTCTCGGCGGTGCCGATGGCCAATGCGCTCGAACAGGCGTGGATACCGAACAAGGACGCGATCGCCGATGCGGTGCGGACCGCCGTGAACTGGAAGGGCTGAGGCGATGGCGGAGGAACTGCGCATCCCGAAGATCGGCATGTCGGCCACAGAAATGACGCTGAACGAATGGATGTTCGGCGACGGCGAACGCGTCGAGGTCGGCGACATCATCTATACGGTCGAGACCGACAAGACGACAGTCGAGATCGAGGCGCAGGTCGCGGGCACGATCCGTCCGACCGGCGTCGAGGGCGAGGTCTATCCGGTCGGCGCGCTCGTCGGCACGATCGAATGACCCCGCTTGAGGCGAGCAAGGCGATGTACGCCGCGGTCGCGCGCGGCGAGTGGGATGAGGTCGCGACCTTCATGGCCGACGATCTCGTCATCTACGAGCCCACTTCGCTCCCCTATGGCGGCGAATGGCGCGGGCGCGACGCGCTCCAGAAGCTCTACGCGCATGTCATGGGCTATTGGGAAGAGCCGGTGGTCAAATGGATGGAACTGGTCGGCGGCGAGAAATATGCGGTCGCTCTGCTCCACTTCACCGTGACCGCGAAGTCGAGCGGCAAGCGGTTCGAGACGCATATCGCCGAAGTCACCGAATTCGACGACGCCGGCAAGATGGCGTCGATGCGCATCCATTATTTCGACACCGCGCACATGGTCGAGCAATTGAAAGCATAAGAGATGAGTGAAGCGCCGCACGTCATCGTCCTCGGCACCGGCGGTGCGGGTTTCACTGCCGCGATTTCGGCGCATGAAGCTGGCGCGCGCGTCTCGCTGTTCGAAAAGGGCGATCAGGTGGGCGGGACCACGGCCTGGTCGGGCGGGATGATCTGGATCCCGAACAATCATCATGAAGCGACGCTCGGCGTCGAGGACAACCGCGCAAAGGCGCTGACGTACCTCATGTCGATGTCGCACGGCCTGATGCAACAGCATCTGGTCGAAGCCTTCCTCGACCATGGGCCCGAGATGGTCGCCTTCCTCGAAGAAAACACGCCGGTGCAGTTCCGGCCGATCCCCGAGTTTCCCGACTATCATGCGGAGTTTCCCGGCGGGATGCCGAATGGCGGACGCTCGCTAGACTGCCCGCTCTATTCCTTCCACGAGCTCGGCGAGTGGGCCGCCAAGGTCACGCTGTCGCCCTATTATCCAATGCCCTATTTCTCGATCTACGACACGCCGCTGGGGCAGGCGAAGCCGAAGCCGCTGACGCCCGAGGAGTTGCAGCGGCGGATCGACGGCGACCTGCGCGGCAGCGGGCAAGCGCTGGTCGGGCGGCTCTTGCGCGCGTGCCTCGATCGCGGGATCGAACCGCAGACGGGGCATCGCGCGGTGCGGTTGATGATGGAGGATGACCGCGTGGCGGGCGTGGTGTTCGAGACGTCCGATGGCGAGATCGAGGTTGCCGCCGATGCGGTGGTGCTCGCCACCGGTGGGTTCGAGTGGGACAAGGATTTGCTCCGCGCTTTCATCCGTGGGCCGATGACGCATCCGCTCAGCCCCAGGACGAACACCGGCGACGGCCTCAAGATGGCGATGCGCGTCGGCGCGATGCTCGGCAATATGCGCGAGGCTTGGTGGATGCCGGTGGCCGAGGTGCCGGAAAGCGAAAGCTCGACGGGCAAGACCCTCGTCGCGGGGCAACGCAGCCTGCCGCATTCGATCATGGTCAACCGCGCGGGCAAGCGCTTCACCAACGAGGCGGCGAATTACAATGCGATCGGCGCGGCGTTCCACGACCAGGACGTCAGCGCGTTCGACTATGCGAACCTGCCGTGCTGGCTGATCTTTGACCAGCAATATATCGACCGCTTCGGCTTCGGGATGATCAGCGGCGAGCGCGGCGTCGCGCCGCCGCAATGGGCGATGCGTGCCGAAAGCTTGTCCGAGCTCGCGGCGCGGCTCGGGATCGATGCGGCCGCGCTCGACGCGACGATCGAGCGCTTCAACGCAAACTGTGCCACCGGACGCGACCCCGATTTCGGGCGCGGCGATGCGGCGCACGACCAATGGTGGGGCGACCCCGACGGACGCGGTTCGACCGCCGCCACGCTTGGACCGATCGGCAAGGGCCCGTTCTTTGCGGTCGAGATCAAGAGCGGTGCTCTCGGAACCAAGGGCGGGCCGCAGACCGACGCCAATGCGCAGGTGCTGAGCGTCGATGGCGGGCCGATTGCGGGGCTTTATGCCGCGGGTAACGTCATGGCCTCGGCCATGGGCATGACCTACGGCGGGCCGGGTGGGACGATCGCGCCGGGGATGGTGTTCGGTTTCCTCGCGGGGCGCCACGCCGCGCGCGTTTCGGCGAAGCAGTTGGAGGGTGCGGCATGAAGAAGATCCTCGTCCTCGGCGCGCCCGCCGATCAGGGCATTCCACTACTGACCGCACTGAAGGCGCGGGGGCTCGAACCCACTGCGGGCGTACGGCGCCCGCGCGCGATGGCAGCAACTCCGCATCCCGACGTCCCCGAGGTGGCGGCCGATCTCTACGACGTCGAGAGCTTGACCGCAGCATTTCAGGGGCAGGATGCGCTCGCCATGCACCTGCCGTTCGAATTCGATCGCGAACGTGCCGCGACGATGGGGCGCAACATTGCCGCGGCGGCGAGTGCGGCAGGGCTGCAGAAGATCGTCTTCAACACGAGCTGCTTCGTCGCCGACCATGATCTCGACCTATCGGCGCACGACGGGCGGCGCGACATCGAGCGGGCGATCCACGACAGCGGGGTGCCTTATGTCATCATCGAGCCGATGGTGTTTATGGACAATATCACCCGCATCTGGTCGCGCCCCGCGATCGTCAACAGCGGGGTCTTCGCCTATCCGGCGGCCGAGACGCTGAAGATCAGCTGGGTCTGTCTCGAGGATGTCGCAGCCTATATGGTCTCGGCGCTGCTCCACGAGGATCTGATTGCCGACCGGATCGCGGTGGGCGGACCCGAGGCGCTGGTGGGCGCCGAGGTCGCCGAGCGGCTGTCTGTCGCGGCGGGGCGTCCGGTGCGCTTCCAGAGCCTGAGCCCCGACGAATTCGCCGCGCGAATGAGCGAGCTTGTGACCGGCTCGCGCGAGGTCCAGCCCGCGAGCATCTATGACGGGATGGCGAAATTCTATCGCTGGTACAACGACCAGCCGGTGTCGCCCGTCGCGCTCGACGCGGTGCCCGCGGCGCGGCTGCTGGGGGTGACGCCGACCCCGTTTTCGGAATGGGCGAAGCGGCAGGACTGGTCGCCGATGACGGTGCTCGTCTGACCTAGGGCAATTGCCCCTCGACATATTTGCCCAGCGTGCGGTGGAAATGCCGGATGCGGCTTTCCTGATAATGGCCGAGTTCGATCACGCCGTTTGGCGATGATTTCATCCCCTCCTGCACATAGGGCAGATTCTCCATGTCCTGATCGAACACGCCCGCGAGCGCGGCGCCGATCAGATGGCTGGCACTGGCGAAGGGCTGGTCGTCGGGGATCAGGTGCATTGGCGCCGACCTAGGCGGCTTTTCGCCCTTGGGCGTGCGCATCAGGATGCGGACTTCCATCAGGCTGTGGTCGGTATCCCCCCACGGCCGCCAGCGATAGACGATGTTCGGCACCAACCCGCCCCACGGCGCCCAGTTGGGGAAGACATTATAGGTGAAATTGTCGAGCATCTCGCTGTCGGTTGCGTTCAAATAATCATGGCCGTTCATTGCCGTGAAGGCGTCGCGGTTCGCCTGCGCCAGCACCTTGCGCGCGAGCATCGGATCGTCGGCGTCGAAGCCCTTGAGGTCGGCGGGGTCGCCCGTTGCGCGGCGCGCGCGGCTGTCGCCGCCGCCGATGAATTCCTCGAGCGATTTCAGGACGTAGAATTGGTCCTTGCCCTTGATATGCGGCGACATCGCGCCCGCCGGGGTGATCGCGCGGTTGAGAAAATCGCCATAGAGGTCGTAGCGCGTGTTCGCGTCGGCAGTGAAGCCGAGGATCTGCGGGTGGGTGACGATGCTGTGCCACGCCTCCATGAACGCCTCGGCCACCGCTTTCCAGTTGGCCGGAATGACGCGGCCGACCCATGCGGCGGTGTGGCATTCGTCGAGCCGCCAATTGTCATAATGCTCGACCCCGGGGCCGACCCAGTCGCGGAAGCTCGGCAGGTCATGATTCTCGGTGACGAGGATGAAGCCCTGCCAGCGGTCGACCTTCAGCTCGGGCAGGCTCATGTCCTTATCTTCGAGATGTTTGAAATCCCACGCGCAGGGCGCTTCCTTGAAGCGGCCGTCATGATGCCAGGAAAAGCCGTGGAAGGGGCAGCGAAGATTGACTGCAGGACCGCTCTCGGTGCGCAGTTTGCGGCCGCGGTGAAGGCAGACATTGTAGAAGGCTTTGATCGACCCGTCCTTCTGGCGGACGAGCAGGATGCTTTTTTCATTGATGTCATAGACGACGGTATCGCCGGAGTTCGGCATATCCTCTTCGCGCGCCGCGAACTGCCAGATGTTCGGCCACATCTTCTCGCGCTCGAGCTTCGCCCAGTCCTCGCTGACATAGCGGGTGATCGCGATCGGATCGTCGCCGAGTTCCTGATTGGATTCGGCGAAGAGATAGTCGGGAACGCGCCGTGTGTCGGCGTTGAGCATGTCGGTGTAGCTGGTGCCCGGGCAGCGATCGTCGCGGGTCTGGTCCTGGGGAGGCGAGAGGTCGTTCATCGATAGGCTCCGGAAGGTCAGGCGATCTGGTCGAGCGGCATCTTGCACGCGGCGGCGATCGAGCGGTGGACGCCATGCAGCGCCGGCTCGTTCGCGCCGAGCACGACATGGAAATCGGCGGGGGCGGTCGCCAGATTGGCATAACCGTTACTCGCGACGCGATAATCCTCGGTCTGCACGACGGTGGCCGTCATATCATAGGCCATCTCGCACATCTTGCGATGCTCCTCGCTCTCGACCCCGAAGGGCGCATAGACCGCGAACTGGCAGACCGTCTTGCCCGCGCCGTCGGGAAACAGGCGGAAGAGCTGGGTGAAATAGACGCCGGGCGTCACCGCGCCGAAAAAGACCACGGTGTTGGGGAAGAGGAAATGGACGCCGCCATAGTCGGTATCGGGCCACTCGCTTTCGTCCTTGCCGACGAGTGCGCCAATCGACAGGTCGGGGAAACTGACGCGATGATGGCGACCGATCGGTTCATAGACGTTGCGGTCGCTGTAATGCGTGCCGCCGATCGTCGACGAATGCAGCATCTTGAAATGATAGCTTTCGCCATAGGTGTCGAGTGCGAATTTCCAGTTGGAATCTGCGGTGAGAATGCCCTTTTTCACCGGCTCGGCGCGGTGGAGTTCGAGCTGCGCGAGTACCGGACCGAAGTCGCCGAGATGCGCGGCGGCATCGATCGGTTCGCCGTCGGGATTGGCGCGCACGAAGATCAGGCCGAGATGCTCGGCGCAAGGCAGTTCAATGAGATTGCGCGCGCCGATTTCGCAATTGGCGAAACCTTCCTTGCCCGGCTGGCCGACGAGCTGGCCGGCGGGGTCGAAGGTCCATGCGTGAAAGGGGCAGACGATGCGCGGGCGGGTGCCGCTCCACGGTTCCTTTTCCTCGATCAGCTTGGCGCCGCGATGCGTGCACATGTTGAGGAAGGCGCGCGTGACGCCGTCCTTGCCACGCGTGACAAGGATCGACGGACCGACCGAGTCGAAGACGAGCGTGTCGCCCGCCTTGGGAATGTCGCCCGACAGCCCGGCGACGATCGGCTCGTTCCGGAAAATATGCTGCATCTCGGCGGCGTTGCGCGCTTCGCTCATATAGATGGATTTGTGCAGCGGCAGCGGCGCCTCCGCGCGATCGGTGCGGTTCTCGGAAACGATCGCGACCAGCTTGCGCAGGCCCGCGCGCGCATTGCGCTTGCGGACGGCGAACCAGTCCTGCGGTGCGATCTTCGGATCGGACTCGGCCATGGCACTCCCTCACATTTTGCCCAGTATGACTCCG
>Ga0209676_1000248_pt1 | contig 115456 bp, 108 predicted proteins | sample AraplaCvi_mLB_r2_FD_184282 | JGI IMG/M metagenome (GOLD analysis project Ga0209676, IMG submission 184282) | Arabidopsis root microbial communities from North Carolina, USA - plate scrape MF_Cvi_mLB_r2 (SPAdes) (version 2) | ecosystem: Host-associated > Plants > Roots > Endosphere | place...
TTGAAACAATTAATAGTTGCTTGATCAAACGTCTGCAAGATGGACAATCATCCTTCCTGCAGGCGCCTTCACAAGATACCTGCGCATACTTTCAAAGATCAGGGGAAGTGGCCTCAGCGCCGTTCCCATGTGCTGCGAAGTTTCCTTCGTAGCGAGCCGCCCATTATGCCAGACTTTTTCAGTCCGTCAACACCTTCGTTCGATCATCTCGTTCGGCGGTGGTGGGCGCCCTGGTGTCGCTGAAGCCCCTTGGTGGCGACCCCTGCGACGGGGGAGGAGAAGTATGCCCCCATCCACAGCGTTTGTGAAGGGGGTGTGGCGATTTTTTTCACGGGATGTTGCATCCGTTCATCCATCGCGCCCGCGGGGGCATACCGCGAGCTGCAGCCGAGCGTGGGCTCGGCTCCACATCTCTACAAGGAAGGTGTCAGGCAGCGACCAGGCGTACGCGGGCAAAGGTGCGCTTGCCGACCTGCAGCAGGCCTTCGAAGCCCGGCTGCAGTACCTGCTGTCCGTCCTCGACCACTTCACCGTCCACCTTGACCGCGCGCTCCTTGAGCTTGCGGTTGGCTTCGGAGTTGCTCGGGGTCAGGCCGGCAGCGGTAAGCAGTGCAGCAATACGCAGGCCCTCTGCGGGAATGGCCACGTCCTGCAGCGGCAGCTGGGTGATGTCACCCTGCCCGGTCACGGCAGCTTCCCAGCCGGCAATGGCCTGATCGGCCGCCGCGGCGTCGTGGAAGCGGGTTGCAAGCTCACGTGCCAGGCGCAGCTTGACCACGCGCGGGTTGAGATTGCCGGCGGCGACCTCTTCACGCAGCGACACCGCTTCGGCCTGGCCGATATCGAAGGACAGCAGCTCGATCCAGCGCCACATCAGGGTGTCGTCGACCTTCATGGTCTTGGTGACGATCTCGATGGCCGGTTCGCTGATACCAATGTAGTTGCCCAGCGACTTGGACATCTTGTTGACGCCGTCCAGGCCTTCCAGCAGCGGCATGGTCAGCACCACCTGCGGCTTCTGGCCGTGGTGTTCCTGCAGGCCGCGGCCCATCAGCAGGTTGAACTTCTGGTCGGTACCGCCGAGTTCGACGTCTGCTTCCAGGGCCACCGAGTCGTAGCCCTGCACCAGCGGGTACAGGAACTCGTGGATGGCGATGGACTGCTGGGCGGCGTAGCGCTTGGCGAAATCATCGCGCTCGAGCATGCGGGCCACGGTGTGCTGGCTGGCCAGGCGGATCATGTCGGCCGCGCCCATCTTGCTGAACCACTCCGAGTTGAAGCGCACCTGGGTCTTGTCATGGTCCAGGACCTTGAAGACCTGCTCTTCATAGGTACGGGCGTTGGCCAGCACGTCCTCGCGGCTGAGCGGCTTGCGGGTCAGGCTCTTGCCGGACGGGTCGCCGATCATGCCGGTGAAGTCACCGATCAGGAAAATGACCTGGTGGCCGAGGTCCTGGAACTGGCGCAGCTTGTTCAGCAGCACCGTATGGCCCAGGTGCAGGTCGGGCGCGGTGGGGTCGAAGCCAGCCTTGATCCGCAGCGGACGGCCTTCCTGCAGGCGCGCACGCAGATCCTCGATCTTGAGGATCTCGTCGGCACCACGGCCGATCAGGGCAAGGGCTTCTTCAATCGAGGACACGGTGACTACTCCCGGCGATGCCGTTTCTTGTGTGGGGTGTTAACGCCAAGTTAACCCATCCGGCTTCACAAAAGCCAATAGGCACAAGGGTTTGACGCGGTTTTCTCAGGTGTCTATGGTAACCGGCGATCAGGCCCGCGCTCCCGGGCCGCAGGAAAAAACCACTGATGCAAAATTCCGAACAAGGGCGCGCACGCAAGCAGCGCTTCCAGGAACGTCTCCACGTCCTGCACGACAATGCCCTGCACCGGAAGCTCAGGCAGCATCTCCCCGCCGCGTTCAATGAACGCTGGACGCGCCGCCATTGGGTGCACGCCAGCCTGTTCGCGACCATCGGCGCCCTGGTGGCGACAATCGTGCCGGGTTTCTCGCACACCATCGATTCGCCCTACGCCGAAAGCCACACCAGCCTGGCCCTGCCCTTGCCGCCGCTGTCGCTGGCCCGCCAGCAGCAGACCCCGGGCGACAGCTGGCAGGTGCTGCGGGTGCAGCGCGGTCAGACCCTGAGCGACCTGTTCGACCAGGCCGGCATCCCCGCCACCACCCTGCACCGCGTGCTCGACCATCCGGGCGCGCGTGAATCGCTGACCAAGCTGCGCCCCGGCGCCGAGATCGCCTTCGACATGCCGCTCTCGGGCGACCTGCGCAGCATCCGCTTCGACCGCGATGGCGACAACCGGGTGGAACTGAGCCTGGCCGGCGATGACATCAAGGAAAAGGTGATCAAGCGCGAGACCTCCACGCGCACGGTGGTCACCAGCGGCGAGATCACCAGTTCGCTGTATGCCGCGGCCCGCCGGGCCGGGCTGTCGCCGTCGGCGATCGCGACGATGACCGACGACATCTTCAAGTACGACATCGACTTCTCCAAGGACCTGCAGCCGGGCGACCGCTTCAGCGTGGTGATGGACGAGACCTGGCGCGAAGGCGAGAAGGTCGATACCAGCAAGATCCTGGCGGCGACCTTCACCACCGGCGGCAAGACCTATTCGGGCTTCCGCTTCGAGCGCGGTGGCAAGTCCGAGTACTACGACCTCAACGGCCGTTCGCTGAAGAAGAGCTTCATCCGCATGCCTATCCCGTTCGCGCGCCTGAGCTCGACCTTCGGCGCGCGCAAGCACCCGGTGCTGGGCAAGATGCGCATGCACAAGGGCGTCGACTACGCCGCGCGCACCGGTACGCCGATCATGGCCGCCGGCGATGCGCGCGTGCAGTTCGCCGGCGTGCAGCGCGGATACGGCAACGTGGTCATCCTCGACCACGGCCGCGGCCACACCACCCTGTACGGGCACATGTCGCGCTTTGCGAACATCAAGGCCGGCCAGCGCGTAGCCCAGGGCACGGTGATCGGCTATGTCGGCTCGACGGGCCTGGCCACCGGCCCGCACCTGCACTACGAATTCCGCGTGAACGGCGAGCACCGCAACCCGCTGACGGTGACCATGCCGCCGCCGGAACCGCTGAAGGGCGCCGAGCTGGTGGCCTTCCGTGCGCAGACCGCACCGGCCATGGCCCGCATCCAGGGCATGGAGAAGATGATCTACGCCAAGGCCAGCCCGGCCCCGAGCAGCCGCGAAGACGCCGCCCCGACCGCGGTGGCCAGCGCCAAGGCCAAGCCGGCCAACGGCCACAAGCGCGGCTGACCGGCCCTGCGTTGACGAAGAAGGACGCGGCAGCCCAAGCTTGCCGCGTCCTTTTTTTATGCCTGCCATGAACACGACTGCCGACGCTGATGCCCCGCTCTACCTTGGCCTGATGTCCGGCACCAGCGCCGACGGCATCGATGCCGCGCTCGTGCAGTTCCCCGCCAGCGGCGGCTGCCGCTTCGTGCGCGGCCTGACCGCCCGCTGGGAGCCGGTGCTGCGCGCGCGGCTGGTGGCGCTGGGCGAAGGCGGGCCGCTGGAATCGCTGGAGGAGCTGGGCGAGCTCGATGCGCGCATCGCGATCAACTTCGCCGCAGCCGCCAACCAGCTGCTGGACGAGGCCGGCCTGGACCGCCGCCAGGTGCGCGCGATCGGTTCGCACGGGCAGACCGTGCGCCACCGGCCGCTGGCCGACCCGGCCTTCACCGTGCAGCTGGGCGATGGCAACCGCATTGCCGAGCTGACCGGGATCACCACCGTGGCGGACTTCCGCCGCCGCGACGTGGCGGCCGGCGGCCATGGCGCGCCGCTGATGCCGGCCTTCCACCTGGCGATGCTGGGCACGGCCGGCGAGGACCGCGCGGTGCTCAACCTGGGCGGCATCGGCAACCTGACCCTGATCCCGCGCGACGGCATGCCGCGCGGCTTCGACACCGGCCCGGCCAACGCGCTGATGGATGCCTGGTGCCAGAGGCATACCGGCCGCACCTTCGACGCCGATGGCGCCTATGCGGCCAGTGGTGCGGTGGACACGGCGCTGCTGGCCGGCTGGCGCGCGGACCCCTGGTTCGACCTGCCGCCGCCCAAGAGCACCGGCCGCGAACAGTTCCACCTGGCCTGGGCCGAGGCGCGCATGGGCGAAGGCGAGTACGCGGCCGCCGATGTGCAGGCCACTCTGCTGGAGCTGACCGCGGTGACCGTGGCCGATGCACTGCGGGCCCAGCAGCCGGACACCTGCCGGGTGCTGGTCTGCGGGGGCGGCGTGCACAACCGGCAGCTGATGCACCGGCTGGCGGCGCTGCTGCCGGGCGTGGCGGTGGAATCCAGCGCCGTGCACGGGCTGGACCCGGAGTACATGGAGGCGATGGGCTTTGCCTGGCTGGCCCAGCGGACGATGGACGGGCTGGCGGGCAACCTGCCGAGCGTGACCGGGGCCGCGGGGCCGCGGATTCTCGGGGCGATCCATCTGGCGTGAGGTCGCGACATCCACGCATGGCGTGGATCTACGGGAAGCGCGGTAGCGCCGGGTCATGCCCGGCGACGCGGTATCAGCTCAATCGAACCCCTGCCCCGCCGGCATCGCCTGCAGGGCGGCGATCGCCGCTGACAGGGCGTCCACTTCGGGATCGCCGAAGCCGGAGCGGACCTCCAGCTCGCTGCTCAGCAGCCCCTGTTCAAGCAGCACCGAACAGGCCTGCTCATGGGTCCAGCCGCGCGCCACGGCCACCCTTCGGATACGTTCAAACAGCAGCGGGTCCACGTCCCGCAGCACTACATCGGCCATGCTCACTCCCCCGTTCGCAAGGCACCGCCCCCTCGGCGCGTCCGCGGCGATCATCCCGCAGGTTGCGCAGTCAGGCAATCAGGGAGCGGGTTCGCTGCGGTCGTGGATGCGCGGCCACAGCCAGGCCAGCAGCAGCAGGGTCGGCACCACGGTGACCGCGCTGAGCATGAAGAAGGTGCTGTAGGAGGTGGCCTCGACGATGTAGCCGGAGACGCCGCCGACGAACTTGCCCGGCAGGTTGGCCAGCGACACCAGCAGGGCGTACTGGGTGGCGGTGAAGTTGCGGTCGGTCAGCGAGGACATGAAGGCCACCAGCACGGTGCCGGCGAAGCCCTGGAACAGGTTGTCGGCGCTGAGCGCGGCATAGAACGCCCACAGCTGGCCCGGGTTGTGCGCCATCAACAGGAAGGCGAGGTTGGACAGGGCCACGCCCAGCGCCGCCACCAGCAGCATGCGGCGGAAGCCGAAGGCGGCCACGGCGATGCCGCCGAGGAAGGCGCCGCCGATGCCCATCCAGACGCCGAACAGCTTGGAGACTGTGGCGATGTCGGCCTTGTCGAAGCCCGAATCCAGGTAGAACGGGCCGGCCATCACGCCGATGACCTGGTCGGGGAACTTGAACAGGCCGACGAAGGCGAGCAGGCCCAGCGCCAGGGCGATGCCGTTGCGGGTGAAGAAGCTGGTGATCGGCTGCACGAAGGCTTCGGCTACATCGATGCGGCGCTGCACGGCCTGCGCGGGCCGGTCCGGCTCACGGCACAGCAGGGTGGTGATGATCGGCAGCAGCATCAGCCCGGCCATGGCCAGATAGGCGATGATCCAGCCTTCGAACTGGGCCAGGTAGAGCGCGCCGGCACCGGCCAGGATCAGGCCGATGCGGTAGCCCAGAGTGTAGGTGGCCGCCAGCGCGGCCTGCGCGGTTTCCGGGGCGATCTCGATTCGGTAGGCATCGACCACCGAATCCTGGGTGGCCCCGGCGAAGGACGCCACCAGCACCCAGGCCACCAGCGGCCAGACGCCCTGTTCAGGGCGGACGAAGGCCAGCGCGACCAGGCCGATCAGCACGGCCACCTGCGACAGCAGCAGCCAGGAGCGGCGGCGCCCCATGAAGGCCAGCAGCGGGAAGGCGTAGCGGTCCAGCAGCGGTGCCCAGACGAACTTCAGCAGGTAGAAGAAGCTGGCCAGGCTGATCAGGCCGATGCTGCCCAGGTCCAGGCCGACATCACGCAGGCGGGTGGACAGGGTCTGCGAGGCGATCAGCAGGAACGGCAGGCCGCTGCCGAAGCCCAGCAGGGCCATGGTCAGGGCCGAGGGTGTGCCGAAGGCGCGCTTGATCCCGGCCCAACCCTTGTAGCTGGGCTTTGCAGCGGCTTCGCTCACAGGTCGTAGTCCACGGTGAACGGGGCGTGGTCGGAGAAGCGCTCGTCGCGATAGATCGAGCAGCTGCGCAGGCGGTCACGCAGGCCGGGGGTGATGAACTGGTAATCGATGCGCCAACCGACGTTGTTGGTGCGGGCGGCGCCGCGGTTGCTCCACCAGGTGTAGTCCTCGCCGGTGGGGTGCAGCAGGCGGTAGGCGTCAGCCCAGCCGCGGCCGGTGGCCACGTCGGTGGCCTGGCCGTGGTCGGCGCACAGGCCGTTGAGCCAGTCGCGCTCCTCGGGCAGGCAGCCGGAATTCTTCTGGTTGGACTTCCAGTTCTTGATGTCCAGCGCCGAGCGGACGATGTTCCAGTCGCCGCACAGGACATAGTCGCGGCCGCTGCGCGCCCATTCCTCCAGGATCGGCCGCAGCCATTCCATCACTTCGAACTTGAAGCCCTGGCGCAGGTCGCCAGAGCTGCCGGACGGGATATAGAAGGAGATCACGCTGAGATTGCCGAAGCGCGCCTCGATGTAGCGCCCTTCGTCGTCGAACGGGGCCCAGCCCAGCGAGGTGATGACCTGGTCCGGCTCGCGCTTGCTGTAGATGGCCACGCCGCTGTAGCCCTTCTTGGTGATGGCATCGCGGTAGAAGCAGTGGTGGCCGTCGGGGCGGAACATCGGATCGGTGAGCTGGTCCTCCTGCGCCTTGGTTTCCTGGATGCACAGAACGTCGGCGTCCTGGGCCCGGAACCAGTCGAGGAAGCCCTTGGTGGCGGCCGAGCGGATGCCATTGGCGTTGAAACTGATGATGCGCATGCGGATGAACCTACGGCGGGAAACCGGGCAAGCATACCGGTTGCCCGGCGGCCCGCGCAGCCCGCCGGATGGGCCTGGCAGGGCGTTCACACGGGGCCGGACGAGCGCGGAAAGCCCAGCTGGATTAGGATTTGTGCTCCAAATGAAGATGAATCGAGTTTTGATGAGCGACCACCGCCACCGTTTCCTGCAGCTGGCCCTGACCGCCGATGCCCTGCGCTTCGGCCAGTTCACCCTCAAGTCCGGCCGGCTGAGCCCCTACTTCTTCAACGCCGGTCGTTTCGACTCCGGCTCGCTGCTGTCACAGCTGGGCGCCTGCTATTCGGACGCCATCGACGCCAGCGGCATCAAGTACGACGTGGTCTTCGGCCCGGCCTACAAGGGCATCCCGCTGGCCACCGCGATGGCCTGCGAGCTGGCCCAGCGTGGCCGCGACCTGCCGCTGTCGTTCAACCGCAAGGAAGTGAAGGACCACGGTGAGGGCGGCCAGCTGATCGGCGCCGACCTGACCGGCAAGCGCGTGCTGATCGTCGACGACGTGATCACCGCCGGCACCGCCATCCGCGAAGCCCTGGCCATCATCCGCGCTGCCGGCGGCATCCCGGCCGGAATCGTGGTAGCGCTGGACCGCCAGGAGATCGCATCGGAAGCCGACCACCGCTCGGCGGCGCAGGCCGTGGCCGAGGAAGCCGGCATCCCGGTGATCGCTGTCGCAACCCTGGCCGATCTGCTTGATTTCGCCTCCGGAAACCCGGAACTTGTGGGCTACCGGCAGCCGCTGGAGGCCTATCGCGCCCAGTACGGCGTCCGTTCCGCACGCTGACCCAGGGGAAGGTCGCATGTTCCGAGTTCCTGCCATCGTTGCCGCCAGCCTGCTGCTGGCGCTGCCGGCCAGCCTGCTGGCCCAGTCCGGCACGCCGGACAAGAAGCTGTACTGCTGGAACGAGGGCAAGGAGCGGATCTGCAGCGATGCGCTGCCGGCCAATGCGGTCAACAACGCCCGCGAGGAGTTCAATGCCAACAGCGGCATGCGCAACGCGCAGGTGCAGCGCGCGTTGACCGACGAGGAACGCGCCGCCGCGGCCACCGTGGCGGCGCAGGCCCAGCTGGACCTGATGGCGGCGCAGACCAAGCAGCGCACCGAGCAGGCCATGTTGTCGACCTATGGCAGCGAGGATGCACTGCGCAAGGTGTTCAACGAGCGCCAGGAGGTGCTCGACAACAATCTGAACACCGCGCGCTACAACGTCGCCAGCCTGCGCGATTCGCTGGTGACCCTGCTGGGGTCGGCCGGTGATCGCGAGCTGGCCGGCGGCAAGGTCGACGACAAGCAGGCCGAGGCGATTCGCCAGCGCCACGCCCAACTGCAGGCACAGCAGCGCCTGCAGGCCAGCTTCGAGCAGCAGCAGGTCACGCTGAAGGCCGAGATCGAGGCCAGCCTGCAACGCTACCGCGAGTTGAAGGGCATCGCTCCGGGCGGTTGAAGCCTCGGCAACAACGGAATTTATGCACTCTTTACGCGCCGGCCCCGTCCGGCGCGTAGTGCGTTTATGGGGGGCAGGACGACGATGGCGGCCTGAGGTGGAGGGGTTCCACCAGGACGCATTTCCCATGTCCCCCTGGCTGTCGTTGTTCTGTGGCGTGCTGGTGCTGGTTGCCGCCGCCTATCTTCTTTATGTCGTGCTGCGGCCCGAGTCGTTCTGAGCGGAGCCTGCCATGACTGAGATGCTTGTGATTCTTGCCGCCAGCCTGCTGCTGGCCTGGCCGCTGGGCCTGTACCTGGCGCGCGTGATGCGTGGCACGCCGATGAAGGTGGACGTGCTGTTCCACTGGATCGAGAAACCTCTGTACCGGCTGTTCGGCGTGAATGCTGCGCGCTCGATGTCCTGGCGCGGCTACGTGCTGGCCTTCGTGCTGAGCAATGTGGTGGTGGCGGTGCTGACCCAGGCGGTGTTCATGACCCAGGCCTGGCTGCCGCTGAACCCGGACCAGATCCCGAACATGCGCTGGGACACCGCGCTGCACACGATGATCTCGTTCCTGACCAATACCAACCAGCAGCACTATTCGGGCCAGGCGCAGCTGTCCTACCTCTCGCAGATGACCGGCATCACCGGCCTGCAGGTGGTGACGCCGATGATGGGCCTGGCGCTGGCGGTAGCCACGCTGCGCGCGTTGTTCGCCCGTGCGCCGCAGACCGCGGCCGGTGACGACCGCCAGGTGCCGGTGGGCAACTACTACGTGGACGTGGTGCGCCTGTGCGTGCGCTTCCTGTTGCCGCTGTGCCTGATCTGGACCCTGCTGCTGACCAGCCAGGGCGTGCCCTCGACGATGGCCGGCGGACCGCAGGCAACGCCGATCGACGCCAGCCCCGGCATGGCACAGCAGAAGCTGCCGCTGGGCCCGGTGGCGGCGATGGTCGCGGCCAAGCAGCTGGGCGCCAACGGTGGCGGCTGGTACGGCCCGAACAGCAGCTTCCCGCTGGAGAACCCGACCCCGGTGTCGAACATGCTGGAGGTGGTGGGCATCCTGCTGATCCCGCTGGCGGTGATCTTCATGATCGGTGCGTTCACCGGGCGACGCCGCCTCGGCGTCCTGGTGTTCAGCTGCATGCTGGGCATGTCGCTGCTCTCCACCGGCGCGATGATGTGGAGCGAGGGCCACAGCGCCAGCGCCGCCACGCCGCTGCTGATGGAAGGCAAGGAAGTGCGCTTCGGCGCCGATGGCACCGCGCTGTGGGCGGCGGTGACCACCCAGGTGTCAAACGGTTCGGTGAACGGCATGCACGACTCGCTGGCGCCCCTGAGCGGTGGCATCGCGATGGTCAACATGCTGGTCAGCGCGATCTGGGGCGGGATCGGCTGCGGCCTGCAGCAGTTCATCGTCTACCTGCTGCTGGGCGTATTCCTGGCCGGGCTGATGACCGGGCGTACGCCTGAGCTGTTCGGCCGCAAGCTGGAAACCCCGCAGGTACGCCTGCTGGCCCTGCTGGTGCTGCTGCAGCCGATCACCCTGCTCGTGTTCACTGCGATCACGCTGGCCGTGCCCGGCCTGGCCGGCACCTCCAACCCAGGCTTCCACGGCATCAGCCAGGTGTTCTACGAGTACGTCTCGGCCTATGCCAACAACGGCTCGGGATTCGAGGGCCTGGGCGATGCGACCGTGTGGTGGAACCTGAGCTGTTCGCTGGTGCTGCTGCTGGGCCGCTTCCCGCTGCTGATCATCCCGCTGGTGGTGGCCGCACAGCTGGCCGCCAAGCGCCAGGCCCCGGAATCGGCGGGCAGCCTGCAGATCGAAACCCCGACCTTCGCCCTGACCCTGGTCTCGGTGATCGTCATCCTGACCGTGCTGCAGTTCATGCCGGCCCTGGTCCTCGGCCCGGTCGCCGACCACCTGAGCCTGGGACTGCACTGAGGACACCCCAAGATGAGTACCCACGCAAGTTCTTCCCGCAGTTCCCTTGCACCGCGCCCTGCCCTGCTTGATGCTGCCGGCCTGCGCCGTGCGCTGGTCGAGGCGGTGCGCAAGCTCGCGCCGATGCACCTGGTGCGCAGCCCGGTGATGGCGGTGGTGATGGCCGGCACGATCGTCGCCGCCATCGTCACCCTCACCGGCAACGCGCCACTGGGCTTCGGCCTGGCGGTGACCGCGATCCTGCTGGTGACCGTGTTGTTCGGCAATTTCGCCGAAGCGGTGGCCGAAGCGCGTGGCCGCGGCCAGGCCGCCTCGCTGCGCCGTGCCCGCCAGGACCTGGTGGCACGCCGGCTGGCCGCCCCGCAGCCGGGTGCGGCCGAAACCCAGGTTGCCGCTGCCGAGCTGCGCCCGGGCGACCATGTGATCGTCAGTGCCGGTGAGCTGGTACCGGCCGATGGCGAGATCGTGCAGGGCCTGGCCACCATCAACGAAGCGGCGGTGACCGGTGAGTCGGCGCCGGTGCTGCGCGAGGCCGGCACCGATCGCTCCGGCGTGATCGGCGGCACCAAGGTGCTGTCCGACCAGATCATCGTGCGGGTGACCGCCGAGCCCGGCCACAGCTTCCTGGACCGGATGATCGCGCTGGTGGAAGGTGCCAACCGGCAGAAGACCCCCAACGAGATCGCGCTGACCCTGCTGCTGGCGGCGATGACGCTGACCTTCCTGGTGGTGGTGGCGACCCTGCCGGCGATCGGCGCCTACGTCGGCGTCAAGGTCGATCCGCTGCTGCTGATCGCTCTGCTGGTGTGCCTGATCCCGACCACCATCGGCGGCCTGCTGCCGGCGATTGGCATTGCCGGCATGAACCGTGCGCTGGCCGCCAACGTGCTGGCCAAGTCGGGCAAGGCAGTGGAAGTGGCCGGCGACGTCGACGTGCTGTTGCTGGACAAGACCGGCACCATCACCTACGGCGACCGCCAGGCCAGCCACTTCCATCCGCTGGCCGGCATCGATGCCAGCCAGCTGCGCGAAGCGGCGCTGCTGTCCTCGCTGGCCGACCCGACCCCGGAAGGCAAATCCATCGTGCGCCTGGCACGCGAGCAGGGCTGCAGCACCGCCGAACCGGAGCAGGCCGGGTACCTGGCCTTCAGTGCACAGACCCGCATGTCCGGCGTGGATCTTGAACATGGGCGGCAGATCCGCAAGGGCGCGCTGGATGCGATCCGCGACCACGTGGTGGGGCTGGGCGGCTCGGTGCCGGCCGAGCTGGCCGGGCGCGTCGAGCAGGTGGCGCGCAACGGTGCCACCCCGCTGGTGGTGGCCGAGGGCCGCCATGTGCTCGGCGTGATCGAGCTGTCCGACGTGGTCAAGCACGGCATGCGCGAGAAGTTCGCGCAGCTGCGGGCGATGGGCATCCGAACGGTGATGATCACCGGCGACAACCCGCTGACCGCGGCCGCGATTGCCGCCGAAGCCGGCGTCGACGACTACATCGCCGAAGCACGCCCGGAAGACAAGCTGGCACGCATCCGCCAGGAACAGGCCGGTGGCCGCCTGGTGGCGATGGTCGGCGATGGCACCAACGATGCGCCGGCGCTGGCCCAGGCGGACATCGGCCTGGCGATGAACTCCGGCACGCAGGCGGCGAAGGAGGCCGGCAACATGGTCGACCTCGATTCGGACCCGGCCAAGCTGCTGGCGGTGGTGGAAGTGGGCAAGCAGCAGCTGATCACCCGCGGCGCGCTGACCACCTTCTCGCTGGCCAACGACGTGTCCAAGTACTTCGCGATCCTGCCGGCGCTGTTTGCCGCTGCGGTCCCGGCCATGGCCGCGTTGAACGTGATGCAGCTGTCGAGCCCGCGCAACGCGGTGCTGGCGGCGCTGATCTTCAATGCCCTGGTGATTCCCGCGCTCATCCCGCTCGCCCTGCGTGGCGTGCGCTTCCGCCCGGCCACGGCAACCGCGCTGCTGCGCCGGAACATGCTGGTGTACGGCCTCGGTGGCGTGCTGCTGCCGTTCGCGGCGATCAAGCTGATCGACCTCCTTCTTGTCCTGGTATTCGGCGCATGAACCGTTCTGTCTCCACCTCTTCTTCCCTGCCGCGCGAGCACACGGCCGAGGCCCGCATGGCGCGCCTGCAGGACGATGCCAGCTGGCGCCCGGCGATCGGCCTGGGCGTGGCCACCCTGCTGCTGGCCGGCGCGGTCTACGCCGGCATCGCCACCGGCTTTGCCGGCCTGAGCTACCCGACCCAGGCCGAAGGCAGCCTGCTGCGCGATGGCAGTGGCAAGGTGCGCGGCTCGGCATGGCTGGCGCAGCCGTTCAACGACGATGGCTACTTCCAGGCGCGGCCGTCGGCGGCCAACTACGACCCGATGGCCGCGGCCGGTTCCAACCTGGCCCGCAGCAACCCCGCGCTGGCCGAGCGCGTGACCGCCAGCACCGCGGCGGTGGCAGCGCGCGAAGGCGTGAGCCCGGCGCAGGTACCGGCCGATCTGGTCACCCAGTCCGGCGGCGGCCTGGACCCGCAGCTGTCACCGGCTGCCGCGCAGGTGCAGGTGGCACGCGTGGCGCGCGCGCGCGGCCTGCCGGTGGAACGCGTGCAGGCGCTGCTGCAGGCGCATACCGAAGGCCGCCAGTGGGGTGTGTTCGGGCAGCCGCGGGTGAACGTGGTGACCTTGAACTTCGCCCTGGACCAGGCGGCGAAGGCACCGTGATGCCAGCCTGCACCGGCGGCGCGCACAATGGCGGCCATGACAGCAGCGGCGATGAATGATGCGCGCACGCGCCAGGCCGATGCCCTGGCGGAAGGCCTGCAGCGCGAGGCCGGCGGCAAGCTGACCGTGTTCCTCGGCGCGGCGCCGGGCGTGGGCAAGACCTACACCATGCTGACCCGCGCGCAGGAACAGCTGCGCCGTGGCGTGGACCTGGTGGTGGGGCTGGTCGAGACGCACGGCCGCGTGGACACCCAGGCCCTGCTGGAAGGCCTGCCGCAGCTGCCGCTGAAGGACGTGGCCTACCACGGCCACGCGCTGCTGGAGATGGACCTGGACGCGGTGCTGGAGCGCCATCCCGCGCTGGTGCTGGTGGACGAGCTGGCCCATCGCAATGCACCCGGCAGCCGCCACGAACGACGGTGGCAGGACGTGATGGAGCTGCTGGAGGCCGGCATCGACGTCTGGACCACGGTCAACATCCAGCACCTGGAAAGCCTCAACGACGTGGTGATGCGCATCACCGGCGTGCGGGTGAGCGAAACCGTGCCCGACGGCGTGCTCGACCGCCTGCACGACATCGTGCTGGTGGACCTGCCGCCGCGTGAGCTGATCGCGCGCCTGCAGCAGGGCAAGGTGTACGTGCCCGAGCAGGCCGCGCAGGCACTGCAGGCGTTCTTCTCGCCGGCCAACCTGACCGCGCTGCGCGAACTGGCGATGCAGGAAGCGGCCGACCGGGTCGACAGCAGCCTGCGCGAGACCCGCGCCGCCCGCGGCGAAGGTAACCTGCCGCTGCGCCGCGGCGTGCTGGTGGCCATCGATGGCGGTGGCCAGAGCGAATACCTGGTGCGGGTGGCGCGACGCATCGCCGAACGCCGCGATGCGCCGTGGACGGTGGTAACCGTGCAGGGCCGGCGCCAGGACGAGGCCACACGGCGCGAGATCGATGCGGCCTTCGCGCTGGCCCGGCGGCTGGGCGGCGATGCCGAACTGCTGCATGGCTCGAGCATCGCCGATGCACTGCTCGACCATGCCGCGCACAATGGTGTGTCGACCCTGGTGCTGGGCCGCACCCGCGAGCGGCCGCTGGCGCGGATGTTCAACCGCACGCTGACCCAGCAGCTGATCCAGCGCGGCGCGCACTACGAGATCACCATCATCAGCACGCCGCAGGCACGCGCACGCGCGCGCCGCGAAGGCCTGCTGCCGCCGATGCGCGGGATCAGCCACGAGCCGCTGCAGGCATTGCTGGCCACGGCGCTGGCCTGCGCGGTGGCGTGGCTGGGCGAACGCTGGGTGGGCATGGCCGACCTGTCGATGGTGTTCATCGTGGCGGTGGTGCTGGTGGCGGCGCGCACCCGCGCCAGCGTGGCGGTGATGGCGGCCATCCTGTGCTTCCTGGCCTACAACTTCCTGTTCATCGCGCCGCGCTTCACCTTCGCCATCGGTGCGCGGCAGGGCGTGATCACCGTGTTCCTGTTCCTCGCGGCGGCGCTCGTGGCCGGGCGCCTCGCCTCGCGCCTGCGCATGCAGGTGATCGCTCTGCGCGCGGCCAATCGCCATGCGCGTGCACGCCAGCAGCTGGGTCGGCAGTTGGCCAGCGCGGCCGGCAACGGCGAGGTCGCGCAGGCCGGCAGGCAGGCGCTGGAACAGGCGATGGACGTGCCGGCGTGGCTGCGGATCGGCGCCGACACCGCCACCGGCGGCCGCGCCCAGCCCGGCGATACCGACCTGGCCGCCGCCGACTGGGCCCTGCGCCACGGCCAGCCCAGCGGCCGCTTCACCGACACGCTGGCTGGCGCGCAGTGGTGGTTCCTGCCCCTGCTGGATGGCGATGGCCGCGCCGTGGGCGTGGCCGGTCTGTACCTGCCCGGTGCGCAGGCGCGCCTGCTGCCCGAGCAGCGCCAGCTGGCCGAAGCGATGGTCGATGACATCGCCCAGGCCGCACTGCGCACGCGGCTGGTGGCCGAGCTGGAGCAGGCGCATGTGAGCAACGAGACCGAGCGGCTGCGCTCGGCGCTGCTGTCTTCGGTATCGCACGACCTGCGTTCGCCGCTGGCGGCGATGATCGGTTCGGCCGACAGCCTGGCCAGCTATGGCACGGCGATGGACGTGGCCGACCGGCGTGCGCTGCTGGACACCATCCTGGTGGAAGGCGAGCGCCTGGACCGTTACATCCAGAACCTGCTGGACATGACCCGGCTCGGCCACGAAGGGCTGACCATCAACCGCGACTGGATCGGCGTGGACGAGCTGATCGGCTCGGCCGCGCGCCGCCTGCAGCGCTACCAGCCCAGGGTGCGGCTGGAACTGGATATTCCTTTCACGCTGGCGCCGATCTGGGTGCACCCGGCGCTGGTCGAACAGGCGGTGTTCAACGTGATGGAGAACGCCGCCAAGTTCTCGCCGCCCGATGCGCCGGTGCAGGTGCAGGCACGCGAACGGGACGGCCAGCTGCGCATCGACGTGATCGATGCCGGCCCCGGCATCCCCGATGACGAACGCGCGCGCATCTTCGACATGTTCTACAGCGTCGAGCGCGGCGACCGCGGCCGCCACGGCACCGGCCTGGGCCTGACCATCTGCCAGGGCATGATCGGCGCCCACGGCGGCAGCGTGCAGGCGCTGCCCGGACGCGACGGTCGCGGTACTCTGATCCGCATCACCCTGCCCCTGCTCAAGCCAGCTGCCCACGATGAGCCCGATCCCGATTGATGCCAGCGTGCCGGCCGCGCGCGTGCTGGTGATCGACGATGAAACCCAGATCCGCCGGTTCCTGGACATCAGCCTGCGCGCGCAGGGCTACCAGGTGCGCCAGGCCGCCACCGGCCAGGAAGGCCTGGAAATGGCCGCCAGCGAAGACATGGACCTGGTGATCCTGGATATCGGACTGCCGGACATGGAGGGCCACGCAGTGCTGGCGCAGCTGCGGCAATGGAGCCAGGTGCCGGTGATCATGCTGACCGTGCGCGCCGGCGAGGACGAGAAGGTGCGGGCGTTGGATACCGGCGCCAATGACTACGTGACCAAGCCGTTCGGCACCCAGGAGCTGATGGCCCGGGTGCGGGCCCTGCTGCGCACCCGCAGCGTGCCCAGCGACGGCACCCCGCCGTTGTTCGATGATGGCCACCTGCACGTGGACCTGGTGCGCCGCGAAGTGGCGATCGATGGCGAGCCGGTGGCACTGACGCGTAAGGAGTACGCGCTGCTGTCACTGCTGCTGCGCAACGCCGGGCGGGTGGTGACCCAGCCGCAGATCCTGCAGGAGATCTGGGGGCCGACCCACCAGCACGACACGCACTACCTGCGCATCCTGGTCGGCAAGCTGCGGCACAAGCTGGGCGATTCGGCGCTGGATTCGCGCTACCTGTTCACCGAACCGGGTGTGGGGTTGCGGTTCAAGGGGTAGATCCACGCCATGCGTGGATGCCGTCGATCCGACCCCGTGCCGACCAACGGTCGGCACCCACCAAAGCAGAACGCCGTTCCAACGGATCGCAGGAAACTGTCGAAGGCGGGATGGGTCCGGTTGCGGGGGCGTGAGCGCCATGGATGGCGCGACCGAGCTTACAGGGACGTACTTGCAGCGTCCCCCGCAACCGGACCCACCCCGCCATCCCACGGATAGCCGGCTTTTGACGTTGACGTTGCCGTTGATTCGGCGGGTGCCGGGCGCAGCCCGGCCCCACCTCAGAAGCCCAGCGCGGTGTCGCCCAGCAGGCCCTGCAGCTGGCTGCGGAACAGCGCCTGGATGCGCTGCAGTGCAGCCTCGTCGTTGCCTTCGAAGCGCAGCACCAGCACCGGGGTGGTGTTGGAGGCACGCACCAGGCCCCAGCCATCGGGGTAGTCCACGCGCAGGCCATCGATGGTCGACAGGCGACCGCCGGCATACGGGTTGTCCTCGGACTGCGCCGCAGCCACCAGCATCGCCACCAGCGCATGCGGCGTCCCGGACGCCACCGGCACCTTCAGTTCTGGCGTGGACACCGTGTCCGGCAGCTCCTCCAGCACCTCGTGCGGGGTCTCTTCGCGCTGGGCAAGGATTTCCAGCAGGCGGGCGGCGGCGTACAGGCCGTCATCGAAACCGAACCAGCGTTCCTTGAAGAAGAAGTGGCCGCTCATCTCGCCTGCCAGTTCGGCATCGGTCTCGCGCATCTTCGCCTTCATCAGCGAATGCCCGGTCTTCCACATCAGCGGGCTGCCACCGTTGCGCAGCACATGGTCGGAGAGCTTGCCGGTGCACTTCACGTCGTAGATCACCATCGCACCGGGATTGCGCATCAGCACGTCGGCAGCGAACAGCATCAGCAGCCGGTCGGCATAGATGATCCTGCCCTCGCCGGTGACCACGCCCAAACGGTCGCCGTCGCCATCGAAAGCCACGCCGAGGTCGGCGCCGAAGCGCTTGACCGTCTGCACCAGGTCTTCGAGGTTGGCCGGTTCGCTGGGATCGGGGTGATGGTTGGGGAAGGTGCCGTCGACATCGCAGTACAGCGGGATGACCTCGGCGCCGATGGCTTCCAGCAGCTGCGGCGCGAACGCACCGGCCACGCCGTTGCCGGCATCGGCCACCACCTTCAGCGGGCGGTCCAGCTGCACGTCGTCGGCAATGCGCTGGATGTAGTCGGCGGCGACCTCGCGCTGCTGGTAGTCGCCCGGCTCGGCGGCCTGGGCCAGGCGGCCTTCGCTGATGCGCTGGTACAGATCGGTGATCGCATCGCCGGACAGCGTTTCGCCGCCGATGACCACTTTGAAGCCGTTGTATTCGGGTGGGTTGTGGCTGCCGGTCACCGCCACGCAGGTGCCCGTGCGCAGGTGGAAGGCAGCGAAATAGACCAGCGGCGTCGGCGCCAGGCCGATGTCGATGACCGAACAGCCGGCGCGGCGCAGGCCTTCGGCCAGGCTGGCCGACAGCTCCGGCCCGGACAGGCGGCCGTCGCGGCCGATCACCACCTCGCGCAGCCCCTGTTCGAGGGCGACGGTGCCGATGGCCTGGCCGATCAGCGCGGCGTTGCGTGCGTTCAACTCGGTGCCCACCACGCCGCGGATGTCGTAGGCGCGGAAGATGTCGGCCGGCAGGTCCACCGGCGGCGGCGGCGGTACGGCAGGCGGCCCGCCGGCGGTAGCGGCGGCCGCATCGGTGGCCGGCACAACCGGCGCGGCCATCTGCAGGCTTTCGCGCAGGGTCGGCCCCTGGTCGATCTCGGCCGCGGCGCTCCGACGGATCGGCATCGGCAACGACTTCGGCAGGCGGCCACGCCCGACCACCAGCAGCACGGCGATGAAGGCCAGCAGCAGCGCCACGATGGCACTGGGCAGGGCGCCCAGGCCCAGTGGGCCCGGCTCGATGTTCGGTACGCTGGCGGTCAGCCGCAGCGGGGTGCCCTTGATCGGCCGCGCCATCGCTTCGGCGCTGTCGGCCAGGCGGGCGTCACCGTGCGCGACGATGTCGTGCGCGCCTTGGCGCAGGGACAGGAAGCCACTGGACGGCGCGCGTACCTGGTCCAGCGGACCGGTCAGGCGCAGCAGCGGTTGCCGCACATAGACGACGGCCGGGCCCAGCGCGCCCAGCTGCACCGGCGCCGCCAGGCCGAGGCGGTTGCCCCCGCCATCGCGGACCACGCGCAGCCCCGGCTTGCCGTCGGCCAGCACCGATTCCAGCAGCGCCAGGCGGGCGTAACCGAAGGTCGCGCCATCGGCGTAGGCATCGGCCAGTCCGGCCGTCAGCACGTCCACCTGCTCGACCCCGGACCAGCTCTCACGCAGGGCCTGCGCGGCCCCGGCGGCGTCGCCGGCCTGCAGCGACTGCTGCACGCGATCGCCCTTGAGGTGCTGCTGCAGCTGCTGCAGCTGGCCGGTTGCGGCCTGCTGCACGCCCTGCACCGCCTCGTCGCGGGCCTGCGCCAGCGTGTCCCCGTTGGCCTGCTGCCGCCACTGCTGCACGGCGCTCCAGCCGAACCAGCCGGCCAGCAACAACAGCGCCACACCCAGCAACGGCGTATTGCGCCCCATTGACTGCTTCTGCCGTCCTTCCCCGCTGCCGCTCATCAGTCTCCCCCGTCAACGCACCCCGGTATGGCCGAATCCACCCGTTCCCCGCACGCTGTCGGTGAAAGTATCCACCACCTGCAGGCTGACACGGGCAATCGGTACGACAACCAGCTGGGCGATGCGGTCGCCCGGCTCGATGGTGAAGGCTTCGCGGCCACGATTCCAGACGCTGATCAGCAGCGGGCCCTGGTAATCGGCATCGATCAGGCCGGTGCCGTTGCCCAGCACGATGCCATGGCGGTGGCCCAGGCCCGAGCGCGGCAGGACCACCGCGCACAGGTTCGGGTCGCCAATGTGGATGGCCAGGCCACTGGGAACCAGCGCGGTATCGCCCGGCTGCAGGGTCAGCGCGGTTTCCAGCGCCGCGCGCAGGTCCATGCCCGCGCTGGCTTCGGTGGCATAGGCGGGCAGCGGCCAGCTGTCGCCGAAGCGCGGGTCGAGCAGCTTCACCTGCAAGGCCTGCAGAGGGGCCACCGGGGTGGATGTTGCCTGGGTCATGCGTGAAGCCTCCGCGCGATCAGCGCCAGCAGTTGTTCGGCCAGCTCGCGCTTGGAAGTAGCCGGGAATACCTGTTCGCCGTCCTGCCAATAGGCCGTGGCGGCATTGTTGTCGCTCTCGAAACCGCCGCCGCTGATGCCCACCTGGTTGGCGATCACCAGGTCCAGGCGTTTGTCGATCAGCTTGCCACGCGCGTATTTCTCCACGTCGTGGGTTTCGGCGGCAAAGCCGACCACCAGCTTCAGCGACTGGGTCTGTGCGGCGACCTCGGCCAGGATGTCCGGCGTGCGCACCAGCTCGATCACCAGCGACTGGCTGCCGGCGGTCTTCTTCAGCTTCTGCGCAGCCACCTGGCGCGGGGTGTAGTCGGAGACGGCGGCGGCGCCGATATAGATGTCGGCCGGCAGCGCCTTCAGCACGGCATCGCGCATCTGCGCGGCCGAGCGCACGTCCACGCGGTGCACGCCGGACGGCGTCGGCAGCTGCACCGGGCCGCTGACCAGCACCACCTCGGCGCCGAGGGCGGCGGCGGCACCGGCCAGGGCGAAGCCCATCTTGCCGCTGCTGCGGTTGCCGACGTAGCGCACCGGGTCGATGTCTTCATAGGTCGGGCCGGCGCTGATCAGCAGGCGCAGGCCCTGCAGCGCGCGGGTTTCCGGCGCGGCGGCGGCAGCCGGGACGCGGCCGCCCAGGCCGGCCAGCGCGGCGACGATGTCGCCCGGCTCGGCCAGCCGGCCGGGACCGGATTCGCCCTCGGCCAGCGGCCCGTCGACCGGGCCGATCACCTGCGCGCCACGCTGGCGCAGCAGGCTGATGTTGGCCTGGGTGGCCGGGTGCAGCCACATGCGGTGGTTCATCGCCGGGCACACGGTAAGCGGCGCGGTGCTGGCCAGGCACAGGGTGCTGACCAGGTCATCGGCGTGGCCCTGGGCCAGGCGTGCCAGCAGATCGGCGGTGCCCGGCGCGACCACGATGCGGTCGGCCCAGCGCGCCAGTTCGATGTGGCCCATGGCCTGTTCGGCGGCGCTGTCCCACAGGGTCGTGCGGGTGGGCTGGCCGGACAGGGCCTGGAAGCTGAGGGGGGTGACGAACTGCTGGGCGCCGGCGGTCATCGCCACCTGGACCAGCGCGCCGGCATCGCGCAGGCGGCGGACCAGCTCCAGTGCCTTGTAGGCCGCGATCCCGCCGCCGACGCACAACAGCAGTTTCTGGCCTTCCAGCGCGCGGGCCGGCGCGGGGAGGTCGTTGGGAGAATCAGCCACCTGGAAATCCTGTGCAAACGAGGGCGCTAGCTTACCCGATGGCCGATAACGTCCCGGTACATAGGGCACATAGCGCACATAGCGCGCAGCTATCAGCAGATGAAACTCCTGCTACATCGTTTTCCGGGTTGTCCCCCCTTCGATTCGGAACTTTCCTATACCTCAGCCGGCCGCGGCTTCATCAGAATCACGGTTGGCCCCCTCGGGTGCGCCATCTGGTTTTCCGAGGAGTGCACCGTGCATCCGCGCATCATCATCGCCGACGACCATCCGGTCGTACTGCACGGCATCCGCATCGTGCTTGAACGCCACCAGATGTGTGTCACCGGCGCGGCCGCCGATGGCGCCGGGTTGCTCGACCTGGTCGCCCGGCAACCTTGCCACGCAATCCTGACCGACCTTTCCATGCCCGGCACCGGGCCCGACGGCCCCGAGCTGCTGGAGGCGCTGCGCCAGCAGCACCCCGCGTTGCCGGTCGTGGTGCTGACCGGCGCGCGCCACCCGGGGCTGCTGGATGGGCTGCTGCGCGATGGCGTGAAGGGGCTGGTGGACAAGAGCGCCGACTTCTCCGAACTGCCCCAGGCCCTGCGCGCGGTGATGGCCGGCAAGGTATTCGTCTCCCACCAGCTGCGCCGCCTGCTGCAGTCGCGCGATCTGCTGTTCCCGAGACCGCAGGCGACGCTTTCGGCGCGGGAACAGCAGGTCGTGCAGCTGCTGGGCGAGGGCCTGAGCGTGAATGCCATCGCCGAGCACATCGGCCGCAGCGCCAAGACCATCAGCCGGCAGAAGGCCGAGGCCATGCGCAAGCTGGGCCTGGACAACAACCAGGAGTTGTACGACTACCTGCAGGCCCAGCGCGGTTGAGGGATCGGCCGACCATCGCGGGCGGCAAATGCCGATGGCTGGCGGACGCCGCGGCAGCGACCATGCAGCCATGTCCATCCACGACTGGCCACCCGAGGAACGGCCCCGCGAGAAGCTGCTGACGCGCGGGCCCACCGCCCTGTCCGATGCCGAACTGCTGGCCCTGTTCCTGGGCTCCGGCTTCGGCGGCCGCGATGCGGTGCAGACCGCGCGCGACCTGCTCGGCAGCCACGGCCCACTGCGGGTACTGCTGGACCGCCCGGCCGCCAAGCTGGCCCGCCTGCCCGGCTTGGGGCCGGCGCGCAGCTGCACGCTGGTCGCGGGCTTGGAGCTGGCCCACCGCTACCTGGCTGCCGAACTGGCGCAGGGCGAAAGCGTGGGCGACAACCCGCTGGCAGTCGGCCGCTATCTGCAGCACCGGCTTCGCGGCCAGGCGCGCGAACTGTTCCTGGTCCTCTTTCTGGACAACCGGCACCGCCTGATCGCCTGCGAGGAGCTGTTCGCCGGCACCATCAACACTGCCCCGGTCTACCCCCGCGAGGTGGTCCGGCGGGCCCTGCTGCACAACGCGGCAGCGGTGATCCTCAGCCACAACCACCCCTCGGGCGACCCGGAGCCGTCCGGGGCCGATGCGCGGATCACCGAGGAACTGCAGCAGGCCCTGGCGCTGGTCGACATCCGCCTGCTGGACCACTTCGTCATTGGCGAGGGGCGGCCGGTTTCATTTGCTGAACGGGGTCTGCTACCGCAGCACCAGCCGCGCCTGTTCGGCTGAGCCCGCTGGCCCCGCGCGCCCGGCCGCCGGAGGTCGCGCGCGTTCACATGGGCAGGCCTCGGTCAGCGTACGCGCCGGCATCTGCGCTAAAATGGGCGATTCCGCCGCTCATTCTCACAGCAGGCCTCGTGAAAAATCTCCTCCGCGCCCTGATCAGCCAAGGCATCGAAGCCTTGCGCGCCAATGGCACCCTGCCCGCCGACTCCCTGCCGCCGGACTTCGTGGTCGAGCGCCCGAAGACCCGCGACCACGGCGACTTCGCCACCAATGCCGCCATGCTGCTGGCCAAGGCCGCGCGCAGCAACCCGCGCGCACTGGCCCAGGCGCTGGTCGACGCGCTGCCGCGCAGCGAGGACGTCAGCAAGGTCGAGATCGCCGGCCCTGGCTTCATCAACTTCCACCTGGCCCCGGCCGCGTACCAGCGCGAAGCCGCCTCGGTCATCAAGGAAGCCCACGACTACGGCCGCAACCTGTCCGGTAATGGCCGCACGGTGGGCGTGGAGTACGTGTCGGCCAATCCGACCGGTCCGCTGCATGTCGGCCATGGCCGCGCGGCGGCGATCGGCGACTGCGTGGCGCGCGTGCTCGATGCCAACGGCTGGAACGCCAAGCGCGAGTTCTACTACAACGACGCCGGCGTACAGATCGAGAACCTGGCGCTGTCGGTGCAGGCACGCATCAAGGGCATCGCCCCGGACCAGGACGGCTGGCCGGAAGGCGGCTATCGCGGTGAGTACATCGCCGACGTCGCCCGTGCCTACCTGGCCGGCGCCAGCGTCGACCTGGAAGGCACCATGGTGGTGGGCGCCAAGGATCCGGACGACATGACCGCGATCCGCCGCTTCGCCGTGGCCTACCTGCGCAACGAGCAGAACCTGGACCTGGCCGCGTTCGGCGTCGACTTCGACATCTACTTCCTGGAAAGCTCGCTGTACGCCGATGGCAAGGTGGCCGAAGCGGTTGCCAAGCTGCAGGCCTCGGGCCACACGTACGAGGAAGGCGGCGCGCTGTGGCTGCGCAGCACCGACTTCGGTGACGACAAGGACCGCGTGATGCGCAAGTCCGACGGCACCTTCACCTACTTCGTGCCGGACGTGGCCTACCACCTGTCCAAGTGGCAGCGCGGCTACGAGCGCGCGATCACCGAGCTGGGCGCCGACCACCACGGTTCGCTGGCCCGCGTGCGCGCCGGCCTGCAGGCGATGGAAGTGGGCATCCCGCAGGGCTGGCCGGAATACGTGCTGCACCAGATGGTCACCGTCATGCGCGGCGGCGAGGAAGTGAAGCTGTCCAAGCGTGCCGGCAGCTACTTCACCCTGCGCGACCTGATCGAGGAAGCCGGGCGCGATGCCACCCGCTGGTTCCTGATCGCGCGCAAGCCCGATTCGCAGCTGACCTTCGACATCGACCTGGCCCGCCAGCAGAGCAACGACAACCCAGTGTTCTACGTGCAGTACGCGCACGCCCGCGTCTGCAGCCTGTTGCGGCAGGCGCAGGAGAAGGGCCTGGTGTACGACCAGGGCAACGGGCTGGGCAACCTCGGCCGCCTGGCCGACGACGCTTCGCTGCTGCTGATGAACGAAATCTCGCGGTACCCGGAAGTGGTCGAAGCGGCTGGCGTGGCGCTGGAACCGCACCTGGTGGCGCAGTACCTGCGTGAATTGGCGCACGCCTTCCACACGTGGTATCACGGGACGCCGGTGCTGGTGGACGATGCCACGGACCGCAATGCCAAGCTGACCCTGGCCTGCGCCGCGCGCCAGGTACTGGCCAATGGCCTCGACCTCCTGGGCGTCAGCGCCCCGGAAAAAATGTAAGTTTCAGGAGACGCAGTACACATGGCAGCACGACGCGGCAAAAGCCAGGCACGACGCAACAGCAGCAGCCAGGGCACCCCGGGATGGGTGTGGCTGGTCGCTGGTGTGGCCATTGCCGCGGTGGTGTTCCTGGCGGCGCCGAACCTGTTCAAGGGCGAAGGTGATGGCTTCCTGCGCGCCGGCCCGCAGCCGAACCCGAACGCGCAGCCGGCCCCGGTTGCCGATGCCGACAGCGATGTCGGCAGCCAGCCGACGGAAGTACCGGCCACGCCGAAGCCCGCTGAACCGGCCAAGCCGGCGGCCACCCAGTACGACTTCTACACCCTGCTGCCGGGCAAGGAAGTCGAGATGTCCGACGCCGAACTGGCCGCCAGCACGCGTGCCGAGGAACTGCGCCGGGCCAAGGCCGAGGCGCAGCGCGCGCAGGCGGCCCTGGAAGGCAAGCCGGTTCCGGCGGCTGCGGCTGCTGCACCGGCGGCGACCCCCAGCGTGGCCAGCACCGTCCCGGCCACCAGCACGGCACGGCCGCTGCCGACACCGCTGAGCGAACGCCCGGCGGCAGCCACGCCGCCTGCTTCGACGGCGGCACCGGCGGCCACCAGCACGGCGGCGACCACGCCGGCCGCGCGTGCGGAGGCTGCGCAGGCGGCTGCCGCGGCACCGGCTGCAGCGCCTGACAACACGCGCTACATCCTGCAGGCCGGCGCCTTCGGTGCGTCCGGCGATGCCGAGGCGACCAAGGCCAAGCTGGCAATGATGGGCCTGGCCGCGCGGGTGGAATCGGCGCAGATCAACGGCAAGACCGTGTACCGCGTGCGCATGGGGCCCTACGGCAGTGCCGGCGAGTTGTCCGAAGCCAAGCAGAAGCTGGATGGCACCGGGCTGCAGGCGATGGCGATCAAGGCGCAGTAAACCGTTGCGGATGTGCATGAAAAAGCCGGGCATTGCCCGGCTTTTTTGTGCTTCTGTAGAGCCGAGCCCATGCTCGGCTGCCGCTGAAAGGAGCCGAGCATGGCTCGACTCTACAAAACGCTACGACCCCGGTCAGCCTTCGCGGGCGACCTGGAAACCGGCGAACGACTGGCTCACCGGCATCAGTTCGAGGCGATTGATGTTCAGGTGCGGCGGCAGCGTGGCCACCCAGAAGATCTGCTCGGCGATGTCTTCGGCGGTCATCGGGTTGGCGCCGGTGTAGAGCTTGTCCGAGGCAGCCTGGTCGCCGTGGGTACGGACCACGGTGAATTCGGTTTCGGCCATGCCCGGCTCGATCGTGGTCACGCGCACGCCGGTGCCGTGCAGGTCCGAACGCAGGCCCAGCGAGAACTGGCTGACGAAGGCCTTGGTGCCGCCGTAGGCGTTGCCGCCCGGGTACGGGTACACGCCGGCCACCGAGGAGATGTTGATGATCGCGCCCTTGCGCTCGACCAGCAGCGGCAGCAGGCGATGGGTCAGGGTCACCAGGGCGGTGATGTTGGTGTCGATCATGGTGGTCCAGTCCGACAGCTTGGCGCTCTGCGCTGGCGCGGTGCCCTGGGCCAGGCCGGCGTTGTTCACCAGCAGGTCGATGTCACCGAAGGCCGGCGGCAGCGCCAGCAGCGCGGCTTCCATCGCCACCGGGTCGCGCACGTCGAACACGGCGGCGTGCACCACGTCCTTGCCATAGCGGTCGACCAGCGGCTGCAGGCGTTCGCCACGACGGCCGGTGGCGATCACTTTCCAGCCAGCCTGGGCGAAGCGATGGACGGCGGCGGCGCCGAAGCCGGAGGTGGCGCCGGTAATCAGGACGGTGCGGGTCATGCAGACAACTCCGTGGGGAACCAGACCCCCATTCTGGCACCGTCGGCCGGCGCCTGCGTTGCCCGATCAGGCCGGGTTCGCCGGGCTGGGGGCCTTGCTGGGGTCAGAGCCCTTTGCCTGCGGCAAGGGGATCCGACCCCGGCACGGGCCCCGGCAGGGTTCAGCGCAGGCGGAACACCCGTGCCTTGGGCAGGTCTTCGTCCACCTGCAGGAACCAGCGCCCGGCAATGCCCGGAATCACGTCGATCTGCGGCGCCTGCAGGGTCTTGCGCAGCTTCATCTGGCCCTTCATCACCTGCCACTGCTGGCCATTGTCGAGGGTGAAGACGGTGCCCGGCTCCCAGCCGGCGACATCGCCCACCACCCGTGCCGTGACCGGGCCTTCTTCCAGGCCCAGGTGCATGGCGGCCGGGGCCGGCACGTTGGCTGGCGAGGGTGCTGCAGGCAGCGCTGCCGCCGGCTGGGCTGCCACCGCCGCCGGCGCTGCGCTTTCCGCCTCGCGCAGCACCCGGTTCAGTGCCTGCAGCTGTGCCGGGCTCAGCCCCACTTCGGCCAGCTGGGCCGCCTTGAGGCGCTGTTCGACCGGCACGAAGCGGTCCTGGGCGGTGGCGGCAAAGCTGCTGGCGACCAGCAGGGCGGAAAGAAGGAACCGGCGCATCGGCGAAGTCTCAGCGGAAGTGCGCACACTTTGCTACGACGGGATGACAGTCCGGTGACACACGCCGGGCCGGTACAATGGGCCATGATCAACAACGATGTACTGCGCAGCGTGCGCTACGCGCTGGACCTGGGCGACCACCACGTGGTGACCCTGTGCCAGATGGCCGACCCCGCCTTCGTGGTCGATACCGAGCAGGTCAGGGCCTGGCTGCGGCGCGACGACGAGGCCGGCTTCGAAGCGATGAACGACGGCGCGCTGGCGCACTTCCTGGATGGGCTGATCGTGCACCTGCGGGGTCGCGACGAGAGCCAGCCGCTGCGCGCGGTGGAGACCCGCATCGACAACAACCTGGTGCTGAAGAAGCTGCGCGTGGCCTTCCAGCTGCGCGACGTGGACCTGATGGAGATCTTCGCCAGCGTCGGCTTCAGGGTGTCCAAGTCCGAGCTCGGCGCGCTGTTCCGCCAGCCCGGCCACACCAATTACCGGCGCTGCCTGGACCAGATGCTGCGCAACTTCCTCAAGGGCCTGAGCCTGCGCGTGCGCGGCTGAGCACGGCCTCGACGAAGGCCCGCGCCGCCGGCGTGGGCAGGCGTTGCCAGGCCAGGTGCACGCGCCGGGTCGGGGTGGGCTGCAGCGGTATCTGCACCATCCCCTCGAACCCCTGCGCGATCACCACCGGCACGATGCCCACCGCCAGCCCATGGCGGACGAAGCGCTCGATCAGCTCCATCTGGTTGACCTCGAAACGCACCTGGTGCGGCAGGCCGGCCGCGGCGAATGCATCGTCGGTCTGCCGGCGCGCGCCGGTACCGCGCGCGAAGTCCACCAGCGCCTCGTCCTGCAGCAGGGCCAGCGGCAAGCGCGCCTGCCCGGCCAGCCGATGCGTCGGCGCCACCACCGCCACCAGATCCTCTTCCTGCAGCATCTGGTGGCAGACGCCATCCAGGCTGGCCGACGGTGCCAGCCCGACCAAGGCGACATCCAGTTCACGCGCCTGCACCTGCGCGATCAGGGTTTCGCTCTTGTCCACGCGCAGCTGGAATTCCACCTGCGGGTAGGCCTGGCGGAAGGTGGCGAGGATGGCCACCACGTCGATGTCGGTGAGCGAGGAGATCTGCCCGATCGCCAGGGTGCCGCGCACCTCGCCGGTCACCGCCGCCACGTCGGCGCGCAGGTGGCGCAAGCTGGCCAGCACCTGCCGTGCATGCACCAGCAGCGCCTCGCCGGCTGGCGTGATCCGCACCTGCCGCGGCAGGCGTTCGAACAGCGGCGCACCCAGTTCCGCTTCCAGGTGCGCGATCTGGTGGCTCAGCGCCGACTGCACCACATGGCAGCGCGCGGCGGCACGGGTGAAGTTGCCCTCTTCGGCCAGGGCCACGGCAAATTCGAGCTGCGTGAGCTTCATGCGGGCTGCCCCTGTCGACCATCTGAATTTCAGATGCCAAGGATGATGATGATTCATTTCCATCATCAATGCAGCAGGAGGACACTGTGCGCCCCACGTTCTGGAATGCCCCGTGAGCCTTTCCCTCCCTCCCCTGCACCGCTGGCAGGTGCTGCTGATGTCGGTTGCCACCGGCGTGGCGGTGGCCAGCAATTACTACGCGCAGCCACTGCTGCACACCATCGCCGATGCGTTCGGCGTGCCGTTCGGCCAGATCGGAATGGTAGTGACCGCTGCCCAGCTGAGCTACGCCGCCGGGCTGATCCTGCTGGTGCCGCTGGGTGACCTGTTCGAGCGCCGCCGCCTGATCGTGGTGATGAGCCTGCTCTCGGCCAGTGGCCTGGTCATCAGTGCCTGTGCGCCGTCGCTGGCCTGGCTGCTGGTGGGCACGGCCATCACCGGGTTGTTCTCGGTGGTGGCGCAGGTGCTGGTACCGTTCGCCGCGACCCTGGCCGCGCCGGAGCATCGCGGCCGCGTGGTCGGCACGCTGATGAGCGGGTTGCTGCTGGGCATCCTGCTGGCACGCACCGTGGCCGGCCTTCTGTCCAGCCTGGGCGACTGGCGCCTGGTCTATGCCATCGCCGCCGCCGTGCTGGTGCTGACCGCACTGGCGCTGCAGCGCGGGCTGCCGCGCTTCCACCACACCGCCGGCCTGGGCTATTTCGCCCTGCTGCGCTCGATCGGCACCCTGTTCGTGCAGGAACCGGTGCTGCGCCAGCGCACCCTGCTGGGCGCGTGCAGCTTCGCCATGTTCGCCATCTTCTGGACCCCGCTGGCATTCCTGCTGGCACAGCCGCCGTACGAATACAGCGATGCCACCATCGGCCTGTTCGGCCTGGTCGGTGCCGCCGGCACCTTGGCGGCGGGGCTGGCCGGGCGCATGTCCGACCGTGGGCAGACCGGCCGCGCGACCGCCATCGCACTGGTGATGCTGCTGCTGTCGTGGCTGCCGCTGGGCCTGTCGGCGCACTCGCTGCTGGCGCTGCTGGTGGGCGTGGTGGTACTGGACCTGGCCGCGCAGCTGCTGCACGTCAGCAACCAGAACCTGATCTACGCGCTGCAGCCGGACGCACGCAACCGGCTCAACGCTGGCTACATGACCGGCTACTTCATCGGCGGTTCGCTGGGATCGCTGCTGTCGGCGCAGGTCTACCAGCACTTCGGCTGGACCGGCGTGTGCGTGGCCGGCGCGGCGGTGGCCGTGCTCGCCCTGCTGCTGTGGCTGCCCGGCGCGTGGCGTGCGCGCCAGGCAGCGATGGCCCGCTAGAAACTGCCCTGCAGGGCCAGCTCCCAGCGCCCGCCGGCATTGCCGGGGAACAGCCGGCGCGCGGCATTGTCGGTGTCGTGCACGGTGGCACGCAGTTCCCACGCCGGTGCCAGTGTTGCGACGGCGCTGAGCTGGCCATGCAGGTAGTCCGGGCCCTGGGCGTCGGCCAGCCAGTAGTGGCCGACCGCCGCTTCCAGGCGGAAGCGGGCGTTCAACGGCAGGCGTCCGCCCAGCTGCGCATAGGTGCCACGATGGCCGCCTGCCAGCGCATCGCTGGAATGGGCCAGCTGCAGCCACGCCCGCTGCTTCCAGCTGAGGGTGGCGCCGAGTTCGGTCCAGTCCAGCGTGCGCCCGGTGCCCGGGTACAGGTAGCGGGTGACGTTGGCATCCAGGCTCCAATCCCGCGCCACGGCACCGGACCAGCCGGCCACCAGATCGAATTCACTGCGCGCACCGATGTCCGGCGTGAACGACACGTTCGACCCCCACACGCTGGCATACAGGCCCGAAGGTAGCGCCAGCTTCGCCCCGGCCTGCACCGCCGGGTCGCCACCGGCCTGCGAGCTGCCGCGCCACACGTAATCGCTGGTCACCGCCATGTTGCCGCTGGCCTGCACCTGCGCCTGCGCGCTGCCGATGCCGAGCAGGCCGGCCACCAGTGCGGTCACGGCCGCGCTCATCCCCTTGCTGTCCACTGCGTGGTGTTCCTTGTACAAGGCGGTCGCACCGCCGGGACGGCAGTGTCGGCGGCGGGGCCATAACGGATCGATGGCGCAGCGGCAGCGTTCGCGCAAATTCAACGTAAAGCGAGCGGGCTCGGGCAGTTGCCGGGGTATCATGGCGCCCTGTTGAAAGGAGCCCTGCGTGGACGCCATCCTGACCCCGGTATCAATCGGCGAGCTGATCGACAAGATCACCATCCTCGAGATCAAGGCCGAGCGCATCGACGATGCCGCCAAGCTGGCCAACGTACGCACCGAACTGGACGGCCTGCTGCCGTTGCTGCAGCAGCAGCTGCAGGCGCAGCCGGCGCTGGGCGCGCTGCGCATCCAGCTCAAGGCCATCAACGAACGCATGTGGGATATCCAGGACCAGCTGCGCGACAAGGAAGCGGCGCAGGTGTTCGATGATGCGTTCATCCAGCTGGCGCGCGGTGTCTACGGCACCAATGGCGAGCGCATCGTGGTGAAGAACGAGATCAACCGCGTGGCCGGCTCGGCGCTGGTGGAAGAGAAGCAGTACCAGGGCGAGTAAACCCCTGCATCAGCCGCATTCGAGCAGATGGCGGATGCGGAACAGCTCGCCATCGCTGTGGATGCCCAGCTTCTGGTAGGCGGCTTTCTTCTGCGTGCTGATGGTGCTGGCCGAGCGCTGGAAGCGGCGCGCCACTTCACCGGTGCTGCAGCCCTGCAGCACCAGCCGCAGGACTTCGCGTTCGCGCCGGCTGAGCGGAGTGAGCGCCAACGCGGGGGCGCGCCGCGTGCGCGAACGATTGAGCTGCGTGCGCAGCTCCGGCGGCACGAAGCGGCCTCCGCGGGACACCGTATCCAGCGCGCGCAGCAGCATCTCCGGCGACGTCGCCTTTGACAGGAACCCACGCGCACCGGCCTGCATCGCCGTGGCCACCGTGCTGGCATTGCAGTGGGCCGACAGCACCAGCACGGGCAGGCGCGGCCAGCGCTGCGTCAGTTCGCGCAGCAGGGCCAGGCCATCGCCGAGGTCGCCCAGCGGCAACGCATCGATCACCAGCAGATCCACCGCGTGCGGGTCCTGCTGCAGCAGCGCGAGCAGCGGCGCTTCATCGTCGAAGCTGGCGCAGACCTGCACGCCGCTGTGCTGGCTCAACAGCACTTCCACGCCCAGCCGCAGGACCGGATGCGGATCCAGCAACGCCAGCCGGCGCGGCCGATCGGGGAGCAGGGGAGGAAGCGCAGGTGACATTGCGGCGGGTCCTGTTGGACAGGACCGTCATCCTGGGACCCCCTAAACAGCAGCGGAATCCAATTTCTTGCAATGCAGCAAGCGACACGGTGCGCAGTCACCTGTCGTTCCGCTTTGTCAGAACGCAACAGGCCCGGCATTGCCGGGCCTGTTGGTGCATCTCCAGCGCGCGGACGCGCCGTGCAGCAGTTACCAGCTGAAGCGCGGGCCGACGGTGTATTCCTTGTCGCCGTGGCGGTTCATCTTCAGCTCGCCGTTCAGGCCCCAGTTCTGGTTGAGCTTGACCTGGCCACCCAGGCGGCCGTACCACTGGCCTTCCGGGTTGACGCCGTGCTTCTTCGAATAGTCTTCGTAACCGACCAGACCGTAGACTTCGGCATGCGGGCCGAACGCGGTGCGGATACCGGCTTCAGCGCTGTAGCCATTGAAGTCCAGGCCGTGCTTCGGGTCGAACTTCTGGTAGGCGACGCGGGCGACGAAGTCGCTCGACGGGGCGATTTCGACGTTGTAGCCGGCACCGATCTTCCACTGGTCAACCTTCAGGCTGGTGTGGTCGATTTCCTGGCGGCTGTATTCGCCGAAAGCGTGGAAGTTCGGCAGGAAGCCGTAGGAACCCTTGACGCCCCAACCGTCGGCCTTGACGCCATCAACGTCGGTCTTGGCGTAATCGGCTTCAGCGTAGTTGTAGGACAGGTTCTCGGCGGCCGAGGCAGAGAACGGCAGGGCAGCGGCCAGTGCCAGAGCAATCAGCGAATTCTTCATGGGGGTACACCTTTACGTTCTTATGTTGTGCAGCAGCGCCAAAGCGCCATCGCATCGGGAATGTAAATTCTCCGTTATTCGCCACAACGCTCCCTGAAAACAGCCGTCTTTGCTTTGCTGAATTTTTTGGCTTGATTCAGGCAGTTTCAGGCATACGCGCGCGGTGCGCGAACGCAGCTCCGGCGTGATCGCCGCGTATTCACTGCACCGTTGTCGATTTCCCCCACGCCGGTTCGTCGGGTCATTGAAGGCCGTGCATGTGGCACGGCCCACCTCGGAGGCAAGCGATGAGTTACATCGATGGTTTCGTCCTGGCGGTGCCCACTGCCAACAAGGAAAAATTCCTCGCCCACGCTCGCAGCGGCGACGTGGTGTTCATCGAATACGGTGCCCTGCGCGTGGTCGAGTGCTGGGGCGATGACGTTCCGCACGGCAAGACCACCGACTTCTTCGGCGCGGTGAAGGCCACGCCGGATGAAACCGTAGTGTTCTCGTGGATCGAGTGGCCGGACAAGGCCACCCGCGATGCCGGCATGAAAAAGATGATGGAAGACCCGCGGCTGGATCCGGCGCAGAATCCGATGCCGTTCGACGGTGCACGGATGATCTACGGCGGCTTCGTTCCGGTCTACGAACTGACCGCCTGACGCAATCGACGCTCAGCGGGCGTCCGTTTCATCACTGCCTGCCGCATGGCCGGCGCCCAGCGCGGCGCCGGCACCCAGGCCCAGGCCGCCCATGCCGCCGCCCATGCCCCCTCCTCCACCGCCACCACCACCGCCGCCGCGGCCACCCTTGGCATCCCCGTCGCTGCGCGCCTTGCCGCTGCCACCACCGCTGCCGCCGGGCCGCGTCGGCCCCTGCGGCGGAATGCGCAGATCGCTTGGGATGGGTGCCAGGTCGAGGGCTTCGCGCACGAAGTCACGCAGCGACACCACCAGTTCGTGGGTGTGCACCGGCCGGCCCTGTGCCAGTTCCTCGGCCGCGCGCGCGGCCAGGCGCACCTGTTCGTCGGTGCCCAGCAGCAGGATGTCCGACAGGGCCGCTTCCACGGCATCGCGGATGCGCCGGGCGCGGTCCGAACCGGGCTCGGCGATGCCGTGTTCGGCTTCGCGCTGGCGCAGGTCGCGGCGATGGGTGGGGTCCACGCCCAGCTCACCGGTGAACGAACCGCCGAGGGTCTTGTAGGCCGCCATCAGCGTGCGCAGGCGTTCGTTGATCTGCCGGTTCTCGCGCTCGCGGCGCTGCTGCAGGGTCTGCATCACCAGCAGGCGGATGCCCACGCCCAGCAGGGTGATGAGGACCAGGCCGGCCAGGGTGGAGAGCACTCCCTGCCAGGAACTGAAATCGATGCCGCGCATGCCCGGGGCTCCAGCGGGAAGAACCTGCATCTTGCCGCAAAGCCCGCCCCTGAAATGCGAAAGGCCCTCCCGCCCAGTGGGCGGAAGGGCCTTCTGTCACCGCGCGATTACTTGCGCTTGGCGACCTTGCGCACGGCCTTGGCCGGAGCCTTTTTGGCAGCGGCCTTCCTGGCGACGACCTTCTTGGCCGGTGCCTTCTTGGCGGCAACCTTCTTCAGCGGCGCAGCCTTCTTGGCCACGGCCTTCCTGGCGACGGCGACCTTCTTGCCGACAACCTTCTTGGCAGCAGCGGACTTCCTGGTGGCAACCTTCTTGGTAGCTGCAACCTTCTTGCCGACGACCTTCTTGGCAGCGGCGGACTTCTTGGTGGCGGCAACCTTGCCGACAACCTTCTTGCCGACAACCTTCTTGCCGACAACCTTCTTCGCAGCCACGGCCTTCTTGCCGGCGACCTTCTTGGCGGCCACGGTCTTCTTGGCCACGGCCTTCCTGGCGGTGGCGACCTTCTTGCCGACAACCTTCTTGGCGGCCGCGGTCTTCTTGGCAACGGTCTTCTTGGCGACGGCAGCCTTCTTGGCAACGGTCTTCTTGCCGACGGCAGCCTTCTTGGTGGCGGCCTTCTTCACGGTGGCGACCTTCTTGCCGGCAGCCTTGGTGGTCTTCTTGGCCGCAGCGGTCTTCTTGGTCACGGCCTTGCCGGCAGCGGCGTTCTTTTTGGCCACTTCCTTCTTCAGGGCAGCGGCTTCGGCCTTGGCGTTCTTCTTGGCCGTTTCCAGCTTCTGCTTCGCCTTGGCGACGGTCTTGCCGACCGACTTGGCAGCCTTCTCGGCCTTGTTGGCAACGGTCTTCTCGACCTTGGCCACGGCCTTCTTTGCCTTGGCAACGCGGGTACCGGCAGCCTTGGTGGCGCGCTTGACGGTCTTCTTGACCGACTTCACGGCGTCTTCGGCGGCGTGGGCGATGGTCTCGCCAACGTTGGCGGCGGTTTCTTTAACGTTCTCGACGGCGTCGGTCACGACCGACACACCATTACCGTTGCTCATGTTGCCCTCCTGGGGGCCTGGATTGTCAAAACGGGGCGATGCTATACCGACATTGTCCGTCGTGGAACGGGGCGCACATATTCAATCGCACCGGATGCGACGGCACTGGTGTAGGCGAACACCAGCGCCGGACCGGGCTGCATTCAGAAAACCCCTTTATTTAAGTGCTGTGCGATGCTGGGCATGTGTCCGTGCCCCACCTGCGGGCCACGGCGCATCGCAGACCGACACGCTGCGTGCCGCGCACGATCGCAACGCCAGGATGCGTCGAACTGCGCAAGTGTCGGAACATGTCGGCGCGCGGCGGAGGCACGCCTGCAGGGTCGACATGCGCGTCGCGGGCCGTTCTTTTTTCATGGGCCATTTATCCGGACCGCGACACACTCATTCAGCTTGCTCTACCGTATAGCCCTACGGCCCCACTCCACCGTCTGCGAACCGACTCCCATGCGACCGCTTCCCACCCTGCTCACGCTCGCAATTGCTGCTGCCTTCGGCGGCTTCGTCGCCACCGGCATCAACGCCCATCTGGACAACCGCGCCGATGCGGCGCCGTTGCCCGCCGCGCTGCCGACCAGTGCCGCGTTGCCGGCGGCGGTTGCCGGACAGCCCGTGCCGTCGCTGGCGCCGATGCTGGAAAAGGCCATGCCGGCCGTGGTCAGCGTCAACACCAAGCAGGTGGTGCGGGTCCGCAATCCGTTCTTCAACGACCCGTTCTTCCGCCGCCTGTTCCCCGACGTGCCGCAGGAACGCATCAACGAATCGCTCGGTTCGGGTGTCATCATCGACGCCAGCGAAGGCCTGGTGCTGACCAACCACCACGTCATCGACAATGCCGACGACGTGCAGGTGACCCTGGCCGACGGGCGCACGGTGAAGGCCGAGTTCATCGGTTCGGACCGCGATACCGACATCGCCCTGATCCGCATCCCGGCGCAGAACCTTACCGACATCAAGCTCGGCAACAGCGACCAGCTGCGGGTGGGCGACTTCGTCGTGGCCATCGGCAACCCGTTCGGTTTCAGCCAGACGGTGACTTCGGGCATCGTCTCGGCGGTGGGCCGCACCGGCATCCGCGGGCTGGGCTACCAGAACTTCATCCAGACCGATGCGTCGATCAACCCGGGCAATTCCGGCGGCGCGCTGGTCAACCTGCAGGGCCAGCTGGTCGGCATCAATACCGCCAGCTTCAATCCGCAGGGCAGCATGGCCGGCAACATCGGCCTGGGCCTGGCCATTCCTTCCAACCTGGCACGCAGCGTGGTCGACCAGCTGGTCAAGCACGGCGTGGTGGTGCGCGGCACGCTGGGCGTGGAAGCGCAGAACCTGAGCGCGCAGATCGCCCATGGCCTGGGCCTGGGTGAAACGCGCGGTGCGCTGATCACCCGCGTGCTGGCCGGTTCGGCCGCCGCTGCCGCCGGGCTGAAGCCGGGCGACGTGGTGGTGTCGGCCAACGGCCAGCGCGTGGACAGCGCCGAAGCCCTGCACAACGTCGAAGGCCTGGCGGCGGTCGGCAGCGTGCTGGCGCTGGATGTGCGCCGCGAGGGCAAGGCGGTGCAGGTCAAGGCCACGCTGAAGGAACAGGCACGCTCGGTGGCCGGCGACAGCCTGGACCCGCGCCTGACCGGCGCCACCTTCACCGACCTGCCCGAGTCGCTGCGCCAGTCCGGCGTGGGCGGCGTGCTGGTCAGCGAGGTCAAGCGCGGCAGCCGCGCGGCCAGCAACGGCCTGCAGCAGGGCGACATCATCAGCGAGGCCACGGTGGGCGAATTCGCCGACCTGGCCAGCTGGCGTGCCAACTTCCAGCAGCGCCCGGCCAACCTGGTGCTACGCATCCTGCGCAACAATGGCCAGCAGCAGGGCCAGCTGGTGATGCGCTGATCGCCCCGCCGTAACACCCCCTATACCCGGCCGATGCTATTGCTGTACGCCCCATCGGCCGAACCGTCGTTCGTCCCCCCATCGCAACAGGAGTGATTCGATGAGCCCCACCAATACCGAGAACCTGAAGGAACACCTGGGTGAAGCCGGTTCCCACCTGAAGCAGGCCGCCAGTGCTGCCGGCGGTGCGATCAAGGGCGCCTCCGGCGCTGCGACCGACGAACTGCGCATCGGCAAGGCCAACGTCAAGGCCGAACTGTCCGACAGCGCGCTGTCCGGCCTGGCCGCCGCCGAATTCGGTGGTGCCGCAGCCAAGGAACAGGTCGACGCACTGATGGACAAGGGCAAGGACCTGGTCGACAGCGCCGCCGAGCTGATCCGTGAGCGGCCGCTGGCATCGTTCGGCGTGGCCTTCGCCGCCGGCTGGCTGATCGCCAAGCTGGCCAGCAGCAGCGACAAGTAAGCTGCGGCGTGAGCGAAGAGACCACGCAAGCACCCGATCCGGCGGCCACCCCGCCGCTGGACGAGAGCATCCGCCAGGTCGGCGCGGCGGGTAAGGCCGCCGCCGATTCGGCGAAGAATTCGCTGCGTTCGCTGCGGCGGTTGGCTTCGGCCGACTTCGCCCTGGCGCGCAGCGCATTCGGGCGCGCTCTGGCCTGGGCCGGGGTCGGCATCGTGTTCGGTGCCTCGGCCTGGCTGCTGATGGCCGCCACCCTCATCGCCCTGCTGCAGAGCTGGGGCCTGAGCTGGCTGCAGGCCCTGCTGATCACCTCGCTGCTCAGTCTGGCCGTCACCGGCTACGCCATCTGGCGGGTGTCCTACTTCTTCCACCACACCGGCATGCACGCCACCCGGCGCCAGTTGTCGAAGCTGGGCCTGTTCGACGAGCCCAGCGAAGACGACCCCGATGCCGAGGTGCAGATTCCGGAGGGCAAGCCATGAAGTTCGGCGCGCTGCAGCGGCGGGTCAAGCGCTGCGAACAGGTGATGGCCGTACGCATGGCCGAAACCGAGGACAGCTGGACCGTGCTCAGCCAGGTCTGGCGGCAGGGCTGGTCGCCGCTGCGCATCATCACCGTCGGGCTTGCCGGCGGTTTCCTTGCCGGCAAGCTGGAATTACCGGGCAAGGTCAACGGCGCACGCTGGCTGCAGATGATCGGTTCGGTATCCAACCTGTTTGCCAGCGGCCAGGCGGCATTTGCCGCCGCGATGGCCGCGCATGCGGCCAATACGGCGGATGAAGCGGCCGACCAGGCCGATGAAGCCGCCGAGCAGATGGCCCCGCAGGCCGCTCCCCGCCCGGCTCCGGGACCGGCAGCCGCCCCCGAACCGGAACTGCGCGAACCGCAGCCGGCCGAAGCGGCCACCGACGTCTCCGAACGTTGACTCGACACATCCGCCGCGTTGATCGCGGCGGGCGGATAATGGGCCTCCCTTCCCGGTCGGTGCGTCGATGAGCGAGTCCCTGCTGTCCCCTGCGGCCCCCGAACCGGAAAGCAGGGCTCCCCTGCCGCCGCCCTCGCGCCCGCGCGGGCCGATGTCGCTGGTGGTGCTGGCTACGCTGGCCGTGGCCTTCACCCTGTGGGCCGCGCAGGACATCATTCTGCCGGTGCTGCTGGCAATGTTCTTCGCCCTGGTCGGCAACCCGATCCTGCGCTTCCTGCGCCGGCTGTGGATCCCGCGCGCGATCGGTGCGCTGCTGATCCTCGGCACCGGCCTAGGCGTGACCGCCTCGCTCGGCGTGCAGCTGATCGGCCCGGCAATGGACTGGGCACAGGAAGCACCGCAGCAGCTGCGCAAGATCGCCCGCCAGGTGCAGGACCTGACCAAGCCGGTGCAGCAGGCCAACCAGGCGGCGGAAAACTTCGCGCGCGTCGCCGGTGGCGAGAGCAACCGCAGGATCCAGGTCATCCGCACGCAGCTGGACGACCCCTATCGCGTACTGACCCGGGCACCGAAGCTGGCCGCATCGGTACTGGCGGTGGTGCTGCTCACCCTGTTCTTCATGATCTATGGCGAGAGCCTGCAGCGCGCGGCCATCGCCCTGTTCCCCAACCGCCAGCAGCAGCGCTTCACCACCGACATCCTGCGTTCGATCGAACGCGAGGTCTCCCGTTACGTGCTCACCATCAGCGTCATCAACACGCTGGTGGGGCTGGTGTTTGCCGGCGTGCTGATGCTGCTCGGCATCGGCCTGCAGGAGGCCCTGCTGTGGGGCACGGTGGCCGCGCTGCTGAATTTCGCGCCGTACGTGGGCCCGCTGATCGGCGTGGCGATGATGCTGCTGATGGGCTTTGTCGAGTTCCGCGATCCGCTGCAGGCCCTGCTGCCGGCCGCCGCCTACCTGGGCCTGCATACGCTGGAAGGGCAGCTGGTGACCCCGGTCGTGCTGGGCCGGCAGATGAAGCTGTCGCCGCTGGTGCTCATCCTGGCCCTGATGGTGTTCGGCTGGGCGTGGGGCATGGTCGGCCTGCTGTTGTCGGTGCCGCTGCTGGTCTGCATCAAGCTGGTGCTGGCGCGCCTGGAGGGCATGCAGGGCTGGGCGCGGCTGCTGGAATGAAAGCCCCGGCGGGCAGGCGTAGAATGGCCGGGTGAAATTTCCCGTCCAAGCCATCACCCTCGACCTCGACGACACGCTCTGGCCGTTCGCGCCGATCGGCGCCCGCATCGACGTGGTCCTGCACGAATGGATGTGCGAGCACAGCCCCGCCACCGCCGCCATGTACCCGGTGGCGGCGATGCGCGAACTGCGCGAGCGCTCCTTCCGCGACAACCCGCAGCTGCACTTTGACCTGAGCGCGCTGCGCCGGCTGACGATCCAGGAGGCGCTGCAGAACAGCGGCGCCAGCCTGGACCTGCTGGAGCCGGCCTACGAAGTGTTCTATGCCGCGCGCAACCAGGTGGAGTGCTATCCCGATGCCCTCGACGCGCTGGCGCGCATCGCCGAGAGGGTACCGGTGGCGGCGCTGAGCAACGGCAACGCCGACCTGGAACGGATCGGCCTGTCGCATCTGTTCGCCTTCCAGCTGGGCGCGCGCGAACATGGCGCGGCCAAGCCGGAGCCCAGCATCTTCCATGCCGCCTGCGACCGCCTGGGCGTGGCGCCGGCGCAGGTGCTGCACGTGGGCGACCATATCGAGATGGACGTGGCCGGGGCGATCACGGCCGGCCTGCGCGGCTGCTGGATCAACCGCGACGCTGCCACCTGGACCCATCCGCAGCTGCAGCCGGACCTGCAGTTCGACACCCTTACCGGCCTGGCAGACTGGTTGGACGCCAACCTCGATGCCGCCGACGAACACCGGAGTAACTGACGCATGAGCGAGATCACCGGCTTCACCGCCACCGCCACCGCCGCACTGCCGCTGCACGTGCTGGACCGCGAGCAGTACGCCCGCTGGAAGGCCGCCCAGCCGGCTGCACAGCAGGCATGGCTGGACGCACAGGGCTTCAATGCCAGCGGCCACAGCGTGGCCCTGCTGCCGGGCGCGGACGGCCTGGCCGGTGCGGTGATCGGGGTTGGCGACCGCGCCGATGCCTACGCCTATGCGCATGCCCCGCACGCCCTGCCCGAAGGCAGCGTGTGGCAGCTGGCCACCGAACTGCCGGCCGCCGAACAGGCGCTGCTGCAGCTGGGCTGGGGCCTGGGCAGCTACCGCTTCGACCGTTACCGCAAGCGCAACCGAGCACCGGCACAACTGCTGGCCAGCCCGACGGCGGAAGTGGCCGACCTGATCGCGGCCAGCCTGCGCGTGCGCGACTGGGTCAACACTCCGACCGAGGACATGGGCCCGCAGCAGCTGGAAGACGCCGCACGTGCGCTGGCTGACACCCACGGTGCGCAGGTCGAAGCGATCACCGGCGATGAACTGCTGAAGCAGAACTTCCCGGCCATCCACGCAGTGGGCCGTGCCTCGCACCGCGCGCCGCGCCTGATCGTGCTGCGCTGGGGCAAGGACAGCGACCCGGCGCTGGCGCTGGTCGGCAAGGGCGTGTGCTTCGATACCGGCGGCCTGGACATCAAGCCGGCCGACGGCATGCGCAACATGAAGAAGGACATGGGCGGTGCCGCCCACGCGCTGGCCCTGGCCGGGCTGGTGATGGCCCAGCAGCTGCCGGTGCGCCTGACCCTGCTGATTTCGGCGGTGGAAAATGCGATCGGCCCCGATGCCTTCCGCCCGGGCGAGATCATCGCCACGCGCAAGGGGCTGAGCGTCGAGATCGACAACACCGACGCCGAGGGCCGCCTGGTCCTGTGCGACGCGCTGACCTTCGCCGGCGAGCAGAAACCCGACCTGGTGCTGGACTTCGCCACCCTGACCGGTGCCGCCCGCATTGCGCTGGGCCCGGACCTGCCGGCCCTGTTCAGCAACGACGACACGGTGGCCCAGCAGTGGCTGCAGGCCGGCGATGAAACCCGCGACCCGGTGTGGCGCATGCCGCTGTGGCGCCCGTACCTGCGTTACCTGAGCAGCGGCGTGGCCGACCTGGCCAATGCCGGCTCGCGCATGGCCGGCTCGGTGACCGCCGCGCTGTACCTGGAGCGTTTCCTGGAAAACGACCAGCGCTGGGCACACCTGGACGTGTATGCCTGGAACGACGGCGAGCGCCCGGGCCGTCCGGCCGGTGGCGAGGCCCTGGCCCTGCGTTCGGCCTGGGCGATGCTGAAGAAGCGATACGCCTGAGGGAGCCGCCGGGCATGGCCCGGCGCTACCGTTTGCGCTGCAAGTTTGACGAAAAATTGAATACCGGGCCTGGAAGGGTTCTGCGAGGATGTGCGGGTCGACCACCCACACGATCCGTGAAGGCAGGAACCCGACCATGTCGCTCTTCCGCTACACCCGCGCTGGCCAGACGCCGGGCGCATCGCGCACGCATTCGGCGTTGCCCTGGATCGCCCTGATCGCCCTGATCCTGGGCGGCGCCGCGCTGGCCTTCGCCTGGCTGGCCGGCTGGATCGGCAACCGCCTCACCGCGCAGCGTTTCACCGACACCATTGAAGCCACCGGCCCGGCCCATCCAGGCTTCCGGCGTGCGCACAGCAAGGGCATCTGCGTGAGCGGCTGGTTCGAACCCAGCGCGCAGGCGCCCACCCTGTCCAGCGCGCGGGTGTTCTCGCAGGCGCGCGTGCCGGTGATGGGCCGCCTGTCGATCGGTGGCGGCGACCCGTACGGCGCCGACAACACCGCGCGCGTGCGCAGCATGGCGGTGCAGATGGTCAGTGACGACGGCCAGGAATGGCGCATGGCGATGAACAGCTTCCCGTTCTTCGCCGTGCCCGACGCCGAGGCCTTCTACGAGCAGACCCGCGCCTCCATTCCCGACCCGGCCACCGGCAAGCCCGACCCGCAGAAGATGGCCGCCGTGCTGGCCAGATACCCCAGTGCGCAGGCCTTCCAGCAATGGGCGAAGACCGCGCCGTGGACCAGCAGCTGGGCCGATACCACCTACAACAGCGTCAACAGTTTCTGGTTCACCAACGCGCAGGGACAGAAGCGCGCGGTGCGCTGGCGCTGGCAGCCGCTGGCGCCGGTGGTAGAGATGGATGCGGAAACGCGCAGGCAGGCCAGCGTCGATTTCCTCAGCCAGGAACTGCAGCAGCGCCTGGCCAAGGGCCCGGTGCAGTGGAATCTGGTGGTCAGCACCGCCGCGCCCGGCGATGCCATCGACGATCCGTCGACGCCGTGGCCGGAGTCGCGCGAGCAGGTGGTGGCCGGCGTGCTCAGCCTGGACCGCATGCAGTCGCAGGAGGAAGGCGCCTGCGGCCAGGTCAACTTCGACCCGTTGATCCTGCCCAGCGGCGTGCGCGGCAGTGACGACCCGATCCTGGCCGCGCGCTCGGCCGTGTACTCGCAGTCCTTCAACCGCCGCGAGCGCGAACGCGCTGCCGGCAACGTCGAACAACCGAAGAAGGAGGCCGCACGATGAGTACCGGCAACGGCCACTTCAACCTGCTCGCGCGCATCCTGCACTGGACCATGGCGGCGATGATCCTGGCCATGCTGTTCGTCGGCGTGACCATGGTCGCCTCGCTGCACCTGCGGCCGATGCTGATCGACCTGCACCGCCCGCTGGGCATCGCCATCCTCGTGCTGGTGCTGTTGCGGTTGTACAACCGCCTGCGCCACCGCCCGCCACCGCTGCCGGCCGACCTGCCGGCGTGGCAGGCGCTGGCGGCGAAGGCATCGCACTGGATGCTGTACGGGCTGATGCTGGCGATGCCGCTGATCGGCTGGGCGATGCTGTCGGCCGGCGGCTACCCGATCACCCTGTGGGGCGGCCTGCACCTGCCACCGATCGTGCCGCACACCCCGGCGCTGTATGCCGCCCTGCGCAACGCGCATAGCCTGCTGGCGTATGTGTTGTTCGCCACGGTGCTGATGCACGTGGGCGCGGCGCTGTTCCACCTGTGGGTGCGCCGCGATGGCGTGTTCCAGGCGATGGCACGCGGAAAGGATTGAGCGGGGCCTCGAATCGGTAGCGCCGGGCCACGCCCGGCGGAAGGCCAACACCCGCCGCTGCGCTCGCCGGGCATGGCCCCGCGCTACCGGCACATGGCGCGCCTACAACCAGCCCTTCTGCCGGGCCAGCCGGTACGCCTCGATGCGGTTGGCCACGCCCAGCTTGCCGATGCACTCGGACAGGTAATTGCGCACCGTGCCGTGCGAAAGCCCCAGCTGTTCAGCGATCTCGCTGGCCGTGCGGCCTTCGCCGGCCAGCCGCAGCACGCGGCGCTCGCGGTCGGTCAGTGGATCGGCCTGCGACCACGCATCCATCGCCAGCTGCGGGTCGATCGCGCGGATGCCCTGCTGCACCTTGCGCAGCGCTTCGGCCAGGTTCTCCGCCGGTGCATCCTTCAACAGATAACCCAGCACCCCCGCTTCCAGCGCACGGCGCAGGAAACCGGCGCGGGCGAAGGTGGTCACGATGACGACCTTGATCGGCAGTTCGTGGCGGGCGATGCGCTGGGCCAGCTCGAGACCGGTCAGGCCAGGCATCTCGATGTCGGTCACCAGGATGTCCGGCTGCAGCTGCTGCAGCATGCGCCAGGCGGTTTCGCCGTCGGCGGCACTGCCCAGCACCTCGATGTCCGGCTCCAGGCCCAGCAGCGCCGACAGCGCGCCGCGCACCATGGCCTGGTCCTCGGCCAGCAGGATGCGGATCATGCCGCACCGTCCTGTGCCAGCGAGGCCGGTGGGACCGGAGTGGTGGCCGCTGCCAGCGGCACTCGCACGCTCAACACGGTCCCCTCTCCCCTGCCCGACTGCACCTGCAGCTGGCCGCGAAGCGCGGCCACGCGCTCGCGCATGCCGCACAGGCCATTGCCTTCGGCCTGAAGGCCGCCCCGTCCGTCATCGCGTATCTGCATCACCAGTTGCCGTCCTTCCTGCATGAATTCCACCCGCGCCTGGGTCGCCTGCGCATGGCGCACGATATTGGTGGCCGCCTCGCGCAGCACCAGGGCAAGGCCGCGCTCCACCTCCACCGGCATCGGTGGCGGCACCGTGTAGTGCAGGTGCACCTGCTGGCATTCCAGCAGCAGCCGCGCCGAGGCCAGCTCGCCGGCCAGATCGCTGGCACGGATGCCGGTGACCGCGCTGCGCACCTGCGCCAATGCCTCGCGGGCGATGGCCTCGGCCTCGCCGATCTCCTGCCGCGCACGCGCGTCATCGCGGTCGTACAGCTTGCGCGCCAGTTCCAGCTTCAACGTGATCAGCGAAAGCGTGTGGCCGAGCAGATCATGCAGGTCACGGCCGATGCGCTCGCGCTCGGCAGTGGTCGCCAGCCGCCGCACTTCCTCCTGCGACAGCTGCAGGGCCACGTCGCGCTGCTGGCTCAACGCCTCCACGTTCACCACCAGGCCGACGATGAAGGACACCGCCGGCATCCACACCAGCGCCTGCCACGGGTAGCCGAAGTACAGCGCGGCCGAGCAGAACACGAGGTTCAAACCGCTCAGCTGCAGCAGGTACATCCACCAGCCGCTGCGTCCGCTCATGCGCATCAGCACGCAGCCGAACACGAAGTAGCTCAGGCCGGAGGGGTACCAGGGCAGCAGCACCAGCGACAGCGCGACCATCGCCATTGCATAACGCGGGCCGTGGTGGCGCGGCGCCAGCATCACCCGTGCATACAGGAACAGGAACAGCGGATAGCTGGCCAGGGTGAGGAACAACCAGCGCAGGGTGAAGCCATTGCCCAGCGCGGGCGTCAGGAAGATCCACACCGACCACAGCAGGTGGATCGCCCCGCTCCACGGTGATTTGCCGCGCCGCAACTGGTCAGCCACGGCCGAATCCGGCGCGGGGCGCAGCAGGGAGGCAAGCCAGCTCGACGACACGGGCGGATCCAGGCGGGGACGTTCGCTGCCGATCATGCCAGTTCAGCCGACCCGGCGCAGGCGGCGACGCGCCAGCAGCAATGCCACTACGGTTACGCCCAGCAGCACCAGCAGATGCCCGGCGAGGCTGCCTGCCGCAGGCAGCCCGACCACCGGCAGCGCCAGCTGCGCCAGGTGCCAGGTCGGCCACAGCGGCGCCATCGTCGAGAACAGCTTCGGCAGCGCCGACAGCGGCAGCCACAGGCCCGAGAGCAGGGCCAGCGGAAGGTACACCAGGTTGACCATCGCCGGCGCCGCGCTGGCACTGACATGGCTGCCGATCAGCAGGCCGATGGCACCCAGCGGCAGGGCCGCCAGTGCGGCCACAGCCAGCAGCTGCAGGATCTGCTGTACCTGCAGATGCACACCGCCGAGTGTGCTGGCCGCGGTGACCAGCAGGCCGGCCACCAGCAGCGCGAACATCACCGCCATCGCCAGCCGTGCCAGCAACGGTGCCGCCGCCGGCATCGGCAGCGCGCGCTTGAGGGTCAGCAGGCCGCCTTCGCGGTCCAGTGCCAGCTGCACGCCGAAGCCGAACAGCGCCGGTGCCATCGCGCCGAAGACGCAGTAGGTGGCCAGCAGATACAGCGGCGCATGTCCACGCCCCAGCAGCACGCCGAACAACAGGTAGAACAGCACCGGGAACAGCAGCGACGGCACCGCGAAGGCCGGCGTGCGCCAGGCCCGGCGCAGCTCGGCCTGCAGCTCGGCGATGCAGGGACGCAGGGCGGCACGCACGGAAGCGCGCGGCGCAGCGAGGGTACGGGTCACGGTGTTCATGCGGCCTCCCGGGTCATGTCGAGGAAGGCGTCAGCCAGTGCCGCGCCCTGTAGTTCCAGTTCCTGCAGTCGTGCGTCGGCGGCCAGCAGGCGCGCCACCACCGGTTCGGCCGGGCTGGCCAGCAGCTGCAGGTGCGCTCCGTCGCGCTGCACCTGCTGCACGCCCGGCCAGTGCTGCACGTCTTCCACTGCGAGGCTGCTGCGGCAGCGGATGCGCCGCGGCCGGTCGGCCAGGCGCAGCTCGGCCAGCGGCGCATCGGCCAGCACGCGGCCCTGCTCCAGCACCACCACCTGCGACGCCAGCGCTTCGGCCTCCTCCAGGTAGTGGGTGGTCAGCAGCACGCCACAGCCTTCGGCCACAAGCTGCCGGATCGCCTGCCACATCACTTGCCGCGCCTGGATGTCCAGGCCGGTGGTGGGCTCATCCAGGAACAGCACGCGCGGGCGCCCACACAGCGCGATGGCGAACTGCACCGTGCGCTGCTGGCCACCGGACAGCTGCCCGTAGCGGCGGCGGGCCAGATCCTGCAGCCCGGCGCGCTGCAGGACCTCGGCCAGCGGCATCGGGTCGGGATAGCAGGCGCTGGCCTGCGCCACCAGCTCATCCACCTGCAGCATCGGCGGCAGGCTGGTGCTCTGCAGCATCACACCCAGGCCCACGCGGCTGGCGCGCTGCTGCGGATCACCGCCGAGCAGTTCGACCTGCCCGGCATCGGCGCGGCGCAGGCCCAGCAGCACGCTGATCGCGGTACTCTTGCCAGCACCGTTGCGGCCCAGCAGGGCCAGGACCTGGCCGGCGCGCACCTGCAGGTCGATGCCCTGCAGTGCGGCATGGCCGGCGTACTGCACCTGCACCTGGTGCAGGCGGGCCAGCGGGGCCGTAGTGGGAGCTGCGGTCGGATCCATGGGTGCGGTACCGGTAGCGGGGACGTTGCCATCCTGTGCCGCCCCGGTCACGTTTCGCAGTGGCCGCCGTCAGCTACATCGGGTGACAGCTGTCACTGCCATCCCGCCCCGTGCCACCTGCATGCTGTGCTGCACGCTTTGCCACCGGAACCGCTGCTGTCGCCCTTCCGGCCACTCCGCCCGAACGCCTGTGATGGAACGCAATGAACGCTTCTGCCGAGCTGTTGAAGGAACTCCGTATCGACCGCAGGAACCCGCCGCCGTCCTCCGGGGATGGGCCGGGCGGGCGCCGCTGGCTGTGGATCGCGTTGGTGGTGATCGTGCTGCTGTTGGCCGGCGGTGCCTTCTTCCTGTTCGGCCGCGAGCCGACGGTGGAGGTGGAAACCGCACCGGCAGTGGCGATCCAGCAGGGCAATGCCAGCAGCTCGGTACTCGATGCCAGCGGCTACGTGGTGGCCCGGCGCATGGCCACGGTGTCGGCCAAGATCACCGGCAAGGTACGCGAAGTGATGATCGAGGAAGGCATGCGGGTGGAGGCTGGCCAGGTCATGGCCACGCTGGACCCGATCGATGCCGATGCACAGCGCAGCCTCTCCGCCTCGCAGGTGCAGGCCGCACGTGCACAGGTGGCCGGCCTGCAGGCGCAGCAGCGCCAGGCCGCCGCCGAAGCCAGCCGCCTGCAGGCGCTGGTCGGCCAGCAGCTGGTCTCGCGTTCGCAGTACGACCAGGCCGTGGCCCAGCGTGACAGCCTCCGCGCGCAGCTCGATACCGCCCAGCGCAACGTCAAGGTGGCCAGCGACCAGCTCGCCATCGCCGACCTCGGCGTGGACAACAACATCGTGCGCGCGCCGTTCTCCGGCGTGGTCACTGCCAAGGCCGCGCAGCCGGGCGAGATCGTCTCGCCGCTGTCGGCCGGTGGCGGCTTCACCCGAACCGGCATCGGCACCATCGTCGACATGGAGTCGCTGGAGATCGAGGTGGAAGTGGGCGAAGCCTTCATCGGCCGCGTGCAGCCGAAGATGCCGGTGGAAGCCACGCTCAACGCCTACCCGGAGTGGAAGATCCCCGGTGAGGTGATTGCCATCATCCCTACCGCCGACCGCGGCAAGGCCACGGTGAAGGTGCGCGTGGCGCTGAAGGTGAAGGACCCGCGCATCGTGCCGGAGATGGGCGTGCGGGTCAGTTTCCTGGAACAGGCGCAGCCGCAGGCCGCAGCCACGCCGCAGGGCGTTCGCGTGCCGGCCACGGGCGTGGTCGAGCGCGACGGTGCCAGCGTGGCCTTCGTGCTGGGCGATGCCGACCGCGTTCAGCAGCGCGCCGTGCAGGCCGGCCAGGCAATGGGCAAGGACCGCCAGCTGCTGAAGGGCGTGAGTGCGGGTGAAAGCGTGGTGGTCAGCCCACCGGACACCCTGCGCGATGGCGCCAGGGTTCGACTGAAACAAGCGCAGTAATGGCCTGGCGCCCGCGTGGCGCCGCCGGCAGCACCGTTCGATGCAAGCTCCGGCCCGTGGCCGGCGCGCATCCCCGTGTCCCACCTTTCGTGGAGAACCCCGATGTCGACCCTGGTTTCACTACGCAACATCACCAAGACCTACCAACGTGGCCCGGAGAAAGTGCAGGTGCTGCATGGCATCGACCTGGACATCGCCAGCGGCGACTTCGTCGCGCTGATGGGCCCGTCCGGTTCGGGCAAGACCACCCTGCTCAACCTGATCGGCGGCCTGGACAACCCCAGTGGCGGCGAGATCAGCATCGAAGGCGAGCGCATCGACCAGATGAGCGGCGGCCAGCTGTCGACCTGGCGCAGCCACCACGTCGGCTTCGTGTTCCAGTTCTACAACCTGATGCCGATGCTGACCGCGCAGAAGAACGTGGAGCTGCCGCTGCTGCTGACCCACCTCAGCGCCGCACAGCGCAGGCGCAATGCCGAGATCGCACTGACCCTGGTCGGCCTCGCCGACCGCCGCAGCCACCGCCCCAACGAACTGTCCGGCGGCCAGCAGCAGCGCGTGGCCATTGCCCGCGCCATCGTCTCCGACCCGACCTTCCTGATCTGCGACGAACCGACCGGCGACCTCGACCGGCAGTCGGCCGAGGAGATCCTGGGCCTGCTGCAGCAGCTCAACCGCGAACACGGCAAGACCATCATCATGGTCACCCATGACCCGAAGGCCGCCGAGTACGCCACCCACACGGTGCATCTGGACAAGGGCGAGCTGGCCGACGCCCCGCTGGCCCACTGACGGAGGCCCCGGCGATGAAATACTTTTCCCTGGTCTGGGCCCAGCTGTTCCGCAGCCGCACCCGGACCCTGCTGACCCTGCTTTCGGTGGTCGCGGCGTTCCTGCTGTTCGGCATGCTCGATTCGGTACGCGTGGCGTTCAATTCCGGCGGCAGCGTGGAGGGTGCCAACCGCCTGGTCACTGCTTCGCGCCTGTCGATCACCCAGTCGCTGCCGATCCGCCTGGAAACGCAGATCCGCCAGGTCGACGGCGTGCGCGACGTGGCCTATGGCATGTGGTTCGGCGGCATCTACCAGGACCCGAAGAACTTCTTCCCGAACTTCTCGGTGTCGCCCAACTACTTTGACGTCTACCGCGAACTGCAGATCGACCCGGCGCAGCTGGAAGACTGGAAGCAGACCCGCACCGGCGCCATCGTCGGCGAGACCCTGGCCAACCAGTTCGGCTGGAAGATCGGCGACACCATTCCGCTGCAGGCAACGATCTTCCCGCGCGGCGGCAGCAATGACTGGCCGCTGGAACTGAAGGGCATCTTCCGCTCGAAGGACCGCGCGCAGGCAAGCAACGAAGAGCGCCAGCTGATGATGAACTGGAAATACTTCGACGAATCCAACGACTACATCAAGAACCAGGTGAGCTGGTACACGATCACCCTGGACAACCCCGACCATGCCTCGCGGGTGGCGCAGGCCATCGATGCGATCTCGGCCAACTCCGACCACGAGACCAAGACCCAGACCGAATCGGCGTTCCAGCAGGCCTTCGTCAAGCAGTTCGCGGACATCGGCATGATCGTCACCTCGATCATGGGCGCGGTGTTTTTCACCCTGCTGCTGCTGACCGGCAACACCATGGCGCAGGCCGTGCGCGAGCGCATTCCCGAGCTGGCTACGCTGAAGACGCTGGGCTTCAAGGACAGCACCGTGCTGACGCTGGTGATGGTCGAGTCGGTGCTGCTGATCGGCCTCGGCGGCCTGATCGGCATGGGCCTGGCCGCGCTGGTGCTGCCGGCGATCGCACCGAAGAGCCTGGGCATGCTGCCACCGCACGTACCGACCCCCACCTGGCTGGTGGGTATCGGCCTGATCGTGGTGATCGGCGTCGTGGTCGGGCTGCTGCCCGCGCTGCGCGCCAAGCGCCTGAAGATCGTCGATGCGTTGGCCGGCCGCTGAGGAGGACACCCCATGAACAGGATCAAGAAGTGGTTGGGCAATGCACTGACCGTGCTGCTGCTTGCGGTGGGCCTGGTGCTGTGGATCGGCTTGCCGTGGGTCGGTGTACTGGCCGTGGCGGTGCTGGTGGCGCTGTGGCTGCTGCTGACCCGCAGCGGGCGGCTGGCGCTGGCGGCCACCCGTATCGGCATCGCCAGCCTGCCGCAGCGCTGGGGTGCCTCCTCGGTGATCGTGGTCGGCATTGCCGGCGTGGTCGGCGTACTGGTGGCGATGCTGGCCATGGGCGAGGGCTTCCAGGCCACGCTCAACAACACTGGCGATGACACCACCGCCATCGTGCTGCGCGGCGGCTCGCAGGCCGAGACCAATTCGGTCATCACCCGCGAGCAGGTGCCGATGCTGTCCACCCTGCCCGGCATCAGCCGCGATGGCGAAGGCCGGCCGCTGCTGTCGCCGGAGCTGTCGCAGGTGGTGAACCTCGTGTCCAAGGCCGACGGCACCGACGTCAACGCGCAGTTCCGCGGCGTTGGCCCACAGGCGTGGGCAGTGCATGACAAGGTGAAGATCGTGCAGGGCCGCACGTTCGGCACTGGCCTGCGCGAGATCGTGGTCGGCCAGGGCGCGCAGGGACAGTTCCGCGATCTGGACGTCGGCAAGACGCTGACCTTGGGCAACCAGGCCTGGACCGTGGTGGGTGTGTTCGCCTCGGGGGATGCGCACGATTCGGAAATGTGGACCGATGCCGATACGCTGGCCACCACCTACCAGCGCAGTGCATGGCAGTCGATCAGCGTGCGCACCGATGGCAGGCCTGGCTTCGAACAGTTCAAGGCGGCCGTAGCGGCCGATCCTCGGCTGAAGCTGGACGTGGAAACCACGCGTGCGTACTACAGCAAGCAGGGCGGCGGCCTGACCAAGCTGATCGACATCCTTGGCAAGGTGATCGGCACGATCATGGCGGTGGGCGCCGTGTTTGGTGCGCTCAACACCATGTACGCCGCAGTCGCGACGCGTGCGCGCGAGATCGCCACCATGCGTGCGATCGGGTTCCGCGGCCTGCCGGTGGTGACCGCGGTAATGCTGGAAACCATGCTGCTGGCGCTGCTGGGCGGGTTGCTCGGCTGCGCCGTGGCCTGGTTGTTGTTCAACGGATACAGCGTGTCCACCATCGGCAGCAATTTCAGCGCCGTGGTGTTCAAGTTCCATGTATCACCGGAGCTGCTGTGGAATGGGCTGAAGTGGGCGCTGGGCATCGGCCTGGTCGGTGGCCTGTTCCCGGCACTGCGCGCGGCGCGCCTGCCGATCACCACGGCGCTGCGCGAAACCTGATCAGCGCATACGTGCGTGCGGTGATGGATGTGGAAGGGCGAAGCGAAGGCTTCGCCCTTTTTTGTGGGCGTCATCCACGCATGGCGTGGATCTACCGATGCCCTGTCTACGCATGGCGTGGATCTACCGATGCCCTATCCACGCATGGCGTGGATCTACCGATGCGCGTGTCGATCGCGCGGGTGTCCGCATTCCAGTAGATCCACGCCATGCGTGGATGAACACACGCACACCCTGCGCATTACAGATCATGCGATTGCAGCCGTTATCGGTGCCTCTGCGCATCGAGTACAGCGCGCGCGTGACGTTGCGCACAGCCCTCCTGTGGATTGTTGGTTGCGATTCATCTTCAACGCGATGAAACACGCAGGGACAAACAGTTACGAATGAAAACACTCTAGAATCCCGCCCCCACGTTGGTTTGCAGTACCCCACGCGCCCACAGAACGGGCGCATGTTTTTTTCTGAAACACGAGATTTCACGGATGTCCCTGAAGACCACCCCGCTGCGCAACGCGATCGTCATCGCGCTGGCTGCCAGCTGCACCACCCCCGCCTTCGCACAGGATGCGGGCGACAACACCACCAACCTCGACCGCATCGAAATCACCGGCTCGCGCATCCGCCAGGCCAGTGTCGAGACCGCCCAGCCGGTGGTCGCGCTCAACCGCACCGAGATCGAGAAGAAGGGCTACGTCAACGTCGCCGACATCCTGCAGGACGTGACCGCTGCCGGTTCGCCGAGCATGAGCCGCGCTTCGTCGCTGACCTCCTCGCGCGACTTCGGTGGCATGTATGTCAGCCTGCGCAACCTGGGCCCGGAACGCAGCCTGGTGCTGATCGACGGCCGCCGCATGGGCGTCAGCGCCGGCGGTTATTCCGACCTGGCCTCGATTCCCTCGGCCATCGTCGAGCGCGTGGAAGTGCTGACCGACGGTGCGTCGGCGCTGTACGGCTCGGACGCCATCGCCGGTGTGGTCAACATCATCACCCGCAAGAATTTCGACGGTGGCGAAGCCAGCGTCTACGTCGGCCAGTACGGCGAAGGTGACGGCCAGAAGCGCTCCTACAGCGCCACCTTCGGCAAGACTTTCGACCGCGGCTGGTTCAGCGTGGGCGCCGAGCGCACCAAGGAAGACGAAGTGATGGGCGGCGCGCGTGAGTTCACCCGCTACGTCAACGGCCCGCGCCACCCGAACGACGGCCTCAACGGCACCACGCCGTGGGGCAGCGTCACCGTCGGCGGAAAGCCGGTGACCGTCGGCCCGGGCGGTGACCCGACCGATGCAGCCAACTTCCACACGCTGAACCCGGCCGATGGCGCCAACACCAAGACCAACATGAGCCTGCTGACCGGCCTGGAGCGCACTTCGGTGTTCGCCAACGGTGGCTTCTCGATCAACGACAACCTGCGCGTCGTCGCCGATGCGCTGTACAGCAAGCGTGAATCGAGCAAGCACCTGGCCGGTTACCCGTACTCGGTGACTGCCGCACAGGCGCGCAACGGCACCCGCGCCGCCCTGTCCAAGGACAGCGCATTCAACCTGTGGGGCCAGGACGTGCTGTTCTCGCACCGCACCGAAGAAATGCTGCGTGGCACCGAGAACAACCTGGAAACCAAGCGCGGCAGCCTGGGTCTGGAAGGCAGCTTCGACACCGGTTCGCGCTACTGGGACTGGAACGTCAACTACACCTACAACCGCAATGAAGGCGAGCGCATCGGCACCGGCAGCATGTACCAGCCGAACGTCAACCTCGCCGTCGGCCCGTCCTTCATCAAGGATGGCGTGGCCTACTGCGGTACCACCAATGCGGTGATCGCCGGCTGCGTGCCGTGGAACCCGGCCGCACCGATGGGCTACACCGGCCCGGGCTCGCTGAGCAACCAGGACGTGCAGGACTACCTGTTCGCCCGCTTCGTGGACAAGAGCCAGACCACCACCAAGGTGGCCAGCGCCAACATCTCCGGCTCGCTGTTCACCCTGCCGGCCGGCGACGTGCTGACCGCGATGGGCTTCGAGCACCGTACCGAGGAAGCACGCTACACCCCGGACCTGATGGTGCAGAACGGCCAGATCGCCGGCACCAGCGGCAAGCCGACCCAGGGCGACTACTCGCTCAGCGAGGTCTACCTGGAACTGCAGGTGCCGCTGCTGGCCGACATGGCCTTTGCCCGTGAGCTGTCGCTGGACGTGGCCGGTCGCTATTCGGATTACAACAACTTCGGTTCGACCACCAACAGCAAGTTCGGCGTGAAGTGGAAGCCGATCGACAGCCTGCTGGTGCGCGCCACCTACGGCACCGGCTTCCGTGCGCCCACCGTGGACGACCTGTACGGCGGCACCGTCAGCAGCCGTGACTCGTTCACCGACCCGTGCGATACCTCGTTCGGCACCGCCGCCACCAGCGCTGCGGTTGCCGCACGCTGCAAGGCCCTGAACGTGCCGGCCAACTTCCGCCAGCTCAACAGCGACGGCAGCGTGGCCAGCAAGCCGGGCCAGCAGGCCACCACCGATTTCAACTCGGGTTCCAACCCGGAGCTGAAGCCGGAAACCGCCAAGACCTGGACCGTCGGCCTGGTCTACAGCCCGGACTTCGTGCAGGGCCTGGACGTCAGCCTGGACTGGTGGAAGATCCGCATCGACAACGCCATCGTCGGCGAGTCGGCCACCAGCATCCTGGAACAGTGCTACGTGCAGGGTTCGGACGCGGCCTGCGGTCGCTTCACCCGCGGCAGCAACGGCCAGGTCAATGCGCTGGACCGCTCGCTGGTCAACGCCGGCTACCGCGAAACCGCCGGCTATGACATCAGTGCGCGCTACCGCCTGCCGGAAACCGCGTTCGGCAAGTTCGCCGTCACCTGGAACACCACCTATACCGGCTACCTGGAACAGCGTAACGACAACGCCGTCACCACGCCGGTGGAACAGCTGACCAGCTGGGGCGGCAACTTCCGCGTGCGCTCGACCTTCAACCTGGACTGGCAGTACGGCAACCTGGGCATCGGTTGGACCGCGCGTTACTACTCCAGCATGAAGGAGAAGTGCTCCTACCTGGACGAGTGCAACCTGCCAGGCTTCAGTTCGGCCTACACCGATGCCTCGCCGACCAACAAGGTGGGTTCAAACACCTTCCACGACCTGCAGGTGCGTTACAGCCTGCCGTGGGATGGCACCGTTTCGCTGGGCCTGAACAACGTGTTCGACCACCAGGGTCCGGTGATGTACAGCCAGCCGAACAGCAGCTTCGTCTACTACGGCGGCTTCGACATCGGTCGTTTCATGTACATGAAATACCAGCAGCGCTTCTAAGCCTGCACCCGCGTTCCCGTTCCGGCCAACTCTCTCCTGGCCGGAGATGGAAGCAGAACGGCGCCCCTCGGGGCGCCGTTCTTTTTTGCCGGAGCCGGGGTCGGATCCCTTCGCAACGCGAAGGGCTCTGACCCCATCGCGATTACCGCTTCGCCGCCCGCATCGCCCGCACGTTCTCGCCGACGAACAACACCAGCCCGGCCCAGATCACCGCAAAACCAATCGCCTTGCCGGTATCGAACGCCTCGTGGAAGAAGAACACCCCCAGCAGCAGCTGCAGGCTCGGTGCGATGTACTGCAGGATGCCGACCAGCGACAGCGGAATGCGCTTCACCCCGTAGGCGAAGCCGATCAGCGGCACCGCAGTGACCACGCCACCGAACACCAGCAGCAGATCGTTGCGCCAGCCCCAGCCGTGGAAGAACGCGCCGCCATGACCGTTCTCGGCCCACACCGCAAACGCCAGCGCGGGCAGGAACAGGTAGAGGCTCTCCACGCCCAGTCCGGCCACCGGATCGACCGACACCAGCTTGCGCAGCAGGCCGTACAGGCCGAACGAACACGCCAGGCCCAGCGCGATCCACGGCGGCGTGCCGGCATCGATGGTCAGCCAGGCCACGCCTACCGCGGCCATCGCCACTGCGATCCACTGCACGCGGCGCAGGCGCTCCTTCAGCACCAGCACGCCCAGCAGCACGTTCACCAGCGGGTTGATGAAGTAGCCCAGGCTGGTTTCGATCACATGCCCGGCATTGACCGCCCAGATGTACAGGCCCCAGTTGAAGGCAATGGTCAGGCTGGATACCGCCAGGATCGGCAGCGCGCGCGGCTGCGCGGCGATCTTCCGCCACCAGCCCAGGCGCGCGCTCAGCAGCAGCCACGCCACCACCAGCACCGTGGACCAGATGATGCGGTGGGCAATGATCTGGAACGACGGCACCTCGTTGAGCAGATGCCAGTACACCGGCACCAGCCCCCACAGCACAAAAGTGGACGCGGTAACCAGTAGGCCGCGTCGTTGTTCCTGTTCGTCCATGCTCACTTCCTCATGCTCACTTCTTCCACGTCCGGGCCATGGTCAGCACCACCACGCCCAGCAGGATCACCGCCATCGCCAGGAAATCGCGCCAGCCGAAGCGCTCGCCGTTCAGTACGGCCCCCAGCAGCACCGCGATGACCGGATTGACATAGGCGTAACTGCCCGCCAGCGCAGGGCGCACGTTGTGCAGCAGCCAGACATAGGCGGTGAACGCCACGATCGAACCGAACACGCACAGGTAGGCCATGGCCAGCAGGCCGCCGGCGTCGGGCAGCGTGGTCGGGCGCTCGCCCACCGCCAGGCCGATCAGCACCAGCAGCACGCCGCCGCAGATCATCTGCCCGGCGGCGGTCATGAACGGACCAGGCAGGTCCAGGCCGCGCGCCCACACCGAGCCGAACGCCCAGCCGACCGGTGCGATCAGCAGCAGCACCAGCCCGGTGGGCGACGCCGTGAGGCTGCTGCCGGCATTGAGCCAGACCACGCCGATGAAACCGATCGCGATGCCCAGCCATTCGCCGCGGCTGGCGTGCTGGCCGCGAAACGCGGAGAACAGCGCCATCCACAGCGGCACCGAGGCCACCGCCGTCGCGGCCAGGCCTGAGGACACTTCGCGCTCGGCCAGCACCACCATGCCGTTGCCCAGCACCAGCATGGTCGCGCCCATGATGACCAGGTTGCGCCACTGCCGCAGGCTCGGCCGTGGCATCTTCCAGAACAGGCGCAGGGCCAGGTACATCAGGCCGCCGGCGATGATGAAGCGGCTGCCGGAGACCATCGTGAGCGGCAGCGCGCCGCCGTGCAGGGCCTTGGCGATGCCCAGGTAGGTCGAGCCCCAGACCACGTAGACCAGCAGCAAGGCCAGCGCGACAAGGCCACCCCGGGGGGCAGCCGCAGAAGGGACAGGAGAAGCCGACATGACGCACCAGCAGGCAGGGGAAAAGAGATTCTAGAAGGTTCGGGTGACGGAGCAACCCCGCTTCCGGCAGCCACGCAGGCCTTGCAGGGCTTTACTGAACGCGCAGCCCGCGACATCGCGTACGACGATCTAGCTATGGTTCCCTCTGCAGGCCGCTGTCACCCTGTGCGGTCCCCATGCGCTGCCCGCCCCTCCGGCACCCGGCGTTGACGTGGGATGCAGTACCTAGGAGGCTGGCTGGCAGCGCCCCACGCGCGCGCCTGGCACCGATCTTTCCCGCACGGAAGCACCGCATCGAGGATCCTCACCCAGATGAGCACCACGTCCCAACCTGCTGTTCCCAGCACCGACGGCGCCGCGCTGCGCCGCTCGATCTCCAATACCCTCAAAGGCTCCGCCGGCAACCTGGTGGAGTGGTATGACGTCTACGTGTACTCGGTGTTCGCCGTGTACTTCGAATCGCAGTTCTTCTCGCCCGAAGACAAGAACTCCACCCTGTACGTGTGGGCGATCTTCGCCGCCACGTTCCTGATGCGCCCGATCGGCGCCTGGTTCTTCGGCCGCTTCGCCGATCGCCACGGCCGTCGCCTGGCGCTCACCGTGTCGGTCACCCTGATGGCCGTCTGCTCCTTCCTCATCGCCATCACGCCCACCGCGGCCAGCATCGGCATCTGGGCGGCAATCATCCTGCTGTTCGCGCGCCTGCTGCAGGGCTTCGCCACCGGCGGCGAGTACGGCGCCAGCGCCACCTACATGTCCGAGGCCGCCATTCCCGGCCGCCGTGGCTTCCTGTCCTCGTTCCACTACGTCACCTTGGTCGGCGGCCATGTGCTGGCCCAGCTCACGCTGTTCCTGATGCTGAACTTCTGGGGCAAGCCGGAAATCTCCGAGTTCGGCTGGCGCATCGCCTTCGGCATCGGTGGCATTGCCGCGGTCGTGGTGTTCTGGCTGCGCCGAGGCATGGACGAGACGATGGAAGAATCGTCGATCGAGGCCGCGCGAGAAGGCAAGGCGAAGAAGTCCGGTTCGATGTACGAACTGGTCGTGCACCAGTGGCGCCCGCTGCTGCTGTGCTTCCTGATCACCGCCGGCGGCACCATTGCCTTCTACACCTATTCGGTGAACGGCCCGAAGATGATCCAGAGCGCGTTTGCCGCGGATGATCCGATGACCGCCACCCTGGTCAACCTCGGCGTGCTGACGTTCCTGATGGTGCTGCAGCCGGTCGGTGGCTGGCTGTCTGACATCATCGGCCGCAAGAGCCTGCTGGTGTTCTTCGGCGTGGGCGGCGTGCTGTACAGCTGGTACCTGATCACCCAGCTGCCACACCAGCACGATGCCACCCTCGCCTTCCTGACCCTGGCGCTGGGCTTTGTCATCCTCACCGGCTACACGTCCATCAACGCGGTGGTGAAGGCCGAACTGTTCCCTACCCACATCCGTGCACTGGGCGTGGGCCTGGGCTATGCGCTGGCCAATTCGCTGTTCGGTGGTACCGCCCCGCTGCTGTACCAGGGCGCGCTGAAGACCGGCCACGTCGATTGGTTCGCCATCTACGTCACCGCCACGATCGCGGTATCGTTGGTGGTCTATGTCTTCTTCCTCACCAACAAGGGCCCGAACTGGCTCGACGGCACCCGCAAGTAAGGGCGTCGTACTGATCGCAGCCACCGGTGCAATGCCGGTGGCTGCTGCGTCTCCGGCGTCGCCGCTGATGTGGATCGCGGCGGCGCTTGCCGCAGCCACGGCACTGGCCTGGCTGCTGCGCCGCCCCGGCGCGCAGGCCTCATGGCCGCGCATCGGCTTCGGGGTGGCGCTGCTGGTGTTCTCTGCCGCACTGGTGCTGCAGCTGTCGGTCGATCTGGGCAGTGGCCACAGTTCGATGGCGATGAGCAGCAACCCACGCGGCCGGGTGCTGCACCCGGTGGGCCTGCGCACGATGGTGGTGTGCTATCTGGCCGTACTCGCCGCCAGTGGCTGGGGCGCGTGGGTGCTGTTGCGCCGGCGCGGATGACGCCGGCGCGGTAGAGTCGACCGTTGGTCGACTGCTCTGCCTTCTAACGTGCAGGACCGACGCTTCGCGCAGAGTCGACCAACGGTCGACTCTACCTCCGTCGTCGCACCGGGTTGCCGGCCAGCGGCCGGCACTACCCTCAACGGCGGGCGGCGTCGCTCTTCTCGCGGGTGCCGTGGAATTCCGACTCCTTCTCCCACTGCGGCCAGCGGCGGCTGTTGGCCAGCTCGGCGCCCAGGTCGTAGACCAGCAGGGTATCGGCGGCGTGGCCGGCCGGGTCCCAGCTCGGGGTCCAGGCGTCGCAGGCCTGGTGGTAGCAGTCGGCGAAGTACTTCTCGCGCAGCGCGCGGCCGGCCTCGACGCCGCCGTCCAGCTTGTCCAGGCCCGGGCCGATGGTGATGGCCGGCACGCCCAGGCGGGCGAAGGCGAAGTGATCAGCGCGGTAGAAGAAGCCCGCTTCCAGGTTCGGGTCGGGGCTGTAGCTGCGGGCGCGGGCCTTGGCCACGCGCTCCAGGTCGCCTTCCAGCGACACCCGGCCCTTGCCCCACGAGGCGATGTCACGGGTCGCGCCATCCGGGCTGAACATTTCGATGTTCAGCACCGCGGCGGTCTTTTCCAGCGGTGCCAGCGGGTGCGCGGCGTAGTAGCTGGCACCCAGCAGGCCCTTCTCTTCGGCCGTCAGGGCGACGAAGTACAGGCTGCGCTGCGGCTGCGGGCCAGCGGCGAACACGCGGCCCAGTTCCAGCACGGTGGCCACGCCGGTGGCGTTGTCGATGGCGCCATGGCGGATGCGGTCACCCTTGGCGTCGGGCTGGCCGATACCGAAGGCATCCCAGTGCGCGGAGAAGATCACGGCCTCATCGCCATGCTCGCCGCCGGGCAGCTTGGCCACCACGTTGCGGGTCACCACCGGCTCGCGCTTGATCGCGAAATCCACGCTCAGCTTCGCGTTGTCCAGCACCACCGGACGAAAGTCGGCCTGCATGGCCTTGCGCTTCTCGGTGTCGAAATCCAGGTCGGCGTCGGCGAAGATCGCCTCGGCCAGCTCGCGCTGCATCCAGCCACGCAGCGGCGTGTGCTGGGCCATCGCTTCGGCCTGGCTGCGCTCGATGTCGAACAGCGGCGAGGTGCCTGAGCTCTTCACCGTGGCCCAGCCGTAGGCGGCCGGCGCGGTCTCGTGCACGATCAGCACGCCCTCGGCACCGCGGCGCGCGGCTTCCTCGAACTTGTAGGTCCAGCGGCCGTAGTAGGTCACCGCCTTGCCATCGAACGCACCCGGCGCATCGGCTTCAAAGTCGGCGTCGTTGATCAGCACCACGGCGATCTTGCCGTGCAGGTCCACGTCCTTGTAATCGTTCCAGTGGCGTTCCGGTGCGTCGATGCCGTAGCCGACGAACACCAGCGGTGCGTTGTTGATCTGCACGCGCTTGCGCGGCTGCAGGCTCTGCAGGGTCACGTCCACGCCATTGGCCAGCGTGCGCTTGCCCTTTTTCAACTGCAGGCTGGCCCTGGCCGGGCCGTCCAGCTGCGCGCGCACCAGCGGCACCTGCTGTACCCAGCTGCCATCGGGGCCGCCCGGCTGCAGGCCGTAGCTGCGGAACTGCTCGATCAGGTACTGCACGGTGCGCTCTTCGCCTTCGCTGGCCGGTGCGCGGCCTTCGAATTCATCGGAAGCGAGCACCTGCACGTGACGCGACAGTGCCTGCGGATCGATGCCGCCACCGGGCAGGTCGTTGGCCGCATGGGCCAGGCCCCCGACGAAGAGGCAGGACGACAGCAGCAACACACGCATCGGATTCACGGCAATACCACGGCAGGAAGGGGAGTCACCCGAGTGTAACGTGGTCGTGACATCACGGCGCGGGCCTGCGTCATCCACGCATGGCGTGGATCTACCGGCTGATGCGGTCGAGCCAGCAGGCCAGGCCCTGCGCGTTGAGCTCGATGTCCATCGCCAGCACCTCGGCCACCGCGGCCTGGTCCAGCGCGCAGCCATGCTGCTGTGCACGTTCCAGGTACAGCGCCTGCAGCGCGGCCAGCAGGCAACGGTGGCGGTCCGGGCGCCCATCGCACTGGCGGCCGATCGTCGCCATCGCATCGATCTGCTCGAACAGGTCGTCGGCCAGCTTCTGCACCTGCTGCACGCGGCCATAGTGGGTCAGGTACATCGCCTGCGGGCCGTAGCCCAGCATGCGCTGGATCGACGCTTTCATCGCCTCCGGATCGAACTGCACCGGCGAGGACGTGGGGAAGATGAAGGCACCCTGCGCACTGTCCAGCTCGCGGTAGGAAATGCCGAAGGTATCGCCGGTGAACCAGCTGCGGCTGCGCGCATCCCACGCGCAGTAGTGGTGCAGCGCATGCCCCGGCGTGTGCAGCAACAGCAGTTCACGGCCGGCCAGGTCGATGCGGTGGCCATCTTCGGCCACCACCACGCGGGCCTCGGGAATCGCTTCGATGCGACCGTAGCTGCGGGCGATTTCCTCGGCGCCATAGACCGCCGTGGCACCGGCGATCAGCCGGGTCGGATCGATCATGTGCGGCGCGCCGCGCGGGTGCAGTACGGCTTTCGCGTTCGGCAGCTGCTGCATCAGCAGGCCGGCGCCACCAGCGTGGTCCAGGTGCACGTGGGTCAACAGCAGCCAGTCCACCGCCTCCACGCCCAGCCCCGCATCGGCCAGCGCCTGCAGCATGGCCGGCACGGACAGGCCGGTGCCGCAGTCGACGAAGGCCGCGCGGCCGTTCTCGACGATGAGGTAGGCCGCGTCGAAGTCGGGACGCTGGAAACCGGTATCGATGGTGTGGATGCTGGGATCGGCGGTCATCGGCACGCACCTGGCAGGATCAGGAACAGACCCCCATGGTAGGCGCGTGCGTGGGGCCGGTTCGATGCGGCTTTGGTCGGAGGGGGCAATTCTGTAGAGCCGAGCCCGCGCTCGGCTGCTTTCTGCAAGACATCAGCCGAGCATGGGCTCGGCTCTACAGAGGGCGCGTGCAGTCGAGCATGGTTACCGGGCCAGGTACCGTGGCCGCAGCAGCAAGGCCAGCACCAGCACCGCCAGGAACCCCCCATAGGCATACAGCACCGCCAGCACCTGCGGCCAGATCGGGCCGGCGCCGGGCTGCACCCGGCCGATGTGGTACCCCCACAGCATCGAGCCGATGCTCAGGGCGAAGGCCAGCGCCAGGGTGGCGGTGTCGAACAGGCGCCGCCGCGCGGTGCGCGGCTGGCGCGGAAACAGCCAGTAAAGGCTGCCCAGCAACAGGAACCAGGGCAGGAACAGCAGCAGCGACAACCAGGCCATCGCAGACTCCATGTCATCGCGCCGGGGGCGCGTGGGCATCATGCCATGTGTGGTGTGGTCGGGTAGAGCCGAGCGTGGGCTCGGCTCTACAAAAGCAAAGCCGAGCGTGGGCTCGGCTCTACATCGGCGGAACGGGTCAGGCCGCTTCGCGCAGCATCGCCAGCGCGGCCAGCACGGCATCGACCTCGGCTTCCAGCTTGAACAGCTCGCTCTGCAGCTGGTCGCCCTGCTCGGCCTGCTTGATCACGGCGATCAGCTGGCCGGCATCGCGCGGCGAATCGAAGCCTTCGCTCTGGATCAGCAGCGTGCCGTCGCCGGCGGTCAGCTTGAAGTAGAAGCGGCCGTCCTTTTCGCGGTACTGCTTGAACAGCGGCGGTGCCGCGCGGGCGACGCCGGCATCCTCGCTGGCGATGTCGCCGGCGCCTGACAGGTCGCGCAGGCCCACCGCATGGCGCAGTTCTTCCAGCAGCGGGGCTGCCAGCTGCTCGCGCAGCTGCTGGCCACGGCGCTTGAGCAGCGCTTCGATCTTCTCCGGCTCGGCCATCAGCGCGTTGTAGCGCTCGCGCAGCGGCGACAGCTCGCCGTCGATGCGCTCGAACAGCTGCTGCTTGGCATCGCCCCAGCTGATGCCGGCGGCGAAGGCCTTGGCGAATTCGGCGGTCTGTTCCGGGGTGGCGAAGGCCTGGTACATCTGGAACAGCGCCGAGCCCTCGGTGTCCTTCGGTTCGCCCGGTGCGCGCGAATCGGTGAGGATCGAGAACACCAGCTTCTTCAGCTCGTCGCGCGGCACGAACAGCGGAATGGTGTTGTGGTAGCTCTTGCTCATCTTGCGGCCGTCCAGGCCGGCCAGGGTGGCCACCTGCTCGTCGATCACCACGTCCGGCAGCGGGAAATACTCCTTGCCGTACACGTGGTTGAAGCGCTGGGCGAAATCGCGCGCCATTTCGATGTGCTGGATCTGATCGCGGCCCACCGGCACTTGGTTGGCCTTGAAGATCAGGATGTCGGCGGCCATCAGCACCGGGTACATGAACAGGCCGGCGCTGACGCCCGCATCCTCGTCCACGCCCTCTTCGCGGTTCTTGTCCACCGCCGCCTTGTAGGCGTGGGCACGGTTGAGGATGCCCTTGCTGGCGATGGCGGTGAGGAACCACATCAGCTCGGTGGTCTCGCGGATGTCGCTCTGGCGGTAGAACCACACGTGTTCCGGATCCAGGCCGCAGGCCAGCCAGCTGGCCGCGATCTCCAGGGTCGCGCGCTGGGTGCGCTGCGGGTCCTGCGATTTGATCAGGCTGTGCAGGTCGGCCAGGAAGAAGAAACTCTCGATGTCCGGCGCGCGGCTGGCCGCGATGGCCGGACGGATGGCGCCAACGTAGTTGCCCAGGTGGGGCGTGCCGGAGGGGGTGATGCCGGTAAGGACTCGGGTCGTCATGACTGCGGGGGGGTAACCTTCGATGAACAGGGCCAGTTTACCGTGCCCGCGTCCAACCCCGTCAGGGCCTGCGGCGCGTTTGTTCACCCAACCCCGCTGGAGACGCCCGATGAAACGCCTGCTGCCCCTGTTGCTGATCCTGCCCCTGGCCGGCTTCCGCCCGGCCCCGCTGCCGCCACCGGTCTCCCCGGACGGCCCGGTCCGCATGAGCCTGGTCGACCGCGACCGTGGCACCGAACTGCGCAGCTACCCCGCCGATGGCCAGCGCTGGGTAGCCGGCGAGCGCGGCCATCGCTATGCGGTGCGCCTTTACAACGACAGCCCGCGCCGCGTGCTGGTGGTGCTGTCGGTGGACGGCATCAATGCCATTTCCGGCGAAGACGCCAACCCCTCGCAGACCGGCTACGTGCTCAACCCCGGCCAGAGCGCGGACATCACCGGCTGGCGCAAGAGCCAGGACGAGGTGGCCCAGTTCGTGTTCAGCAGCCCCGGCGGCAGCTATGCCAGCCGCACCGGGCGGCCGGACAACGTGGGCGTGATCGGCATCGCGGTGTTCAACGAGATGTACCGCTGGCGCCCGCAGCCCCGCGCGGAACCGCGCCTGCGGCAGTTGCCGCCACCGGCGCCCGCGGCCCCGGCGGCCGAAGCGGCCGCTGACAGCAGCGCCAGCCGTGCCGAAGGCCATGCGGCCAAATCTCCGGCCCCGGCACTGGGCACCGGCCACGGTGAGCGCGAGACCTCGCAGGTGCGTGACACCGCATTCGAGCGCGCCAGCCGCAGCCCCGCCCAGGTGCAGGAGCTGCGCTACGACAGCGCACGCAACCTGCGCGCACGCGGCATCGTGCTGGACGCACGCCCGCTGGAGCCGCGCTCGCGCCTGCCGCGCGAACCGCAGGCCTTCCCCAACCGCTACGTGCCCGACCCGCCGGCACGCTGAGGCAGACAGCACGACGCCCGCACCATCACGGTACGGGCGCCAGGCTGTGGGGGCGCGCTGTGGGGGAAGCGCGACGGACTTACTTGAAGTCCGGGTAATCCTTGCGGACGCTGTCGGAGAACTCACTCACTTCCTTCTCGGCGCGGTCCTTGGCCCAACCGTAGCGTTCCTGCAGACGACCCGACAGGTACTCGGCATTGCCTTCGGCCACATCGAAATCGTCGTTGGTCAGATCGCCCCACTTGGCCTGGGCCTTGCCCTTGAGCTGCGACCACTTGCCGGAAATGATGTCTTTGTTCATTGCTGGAGTCCTCGGTTGCAACGGCGTTCTTACCGTGGCTGCAGCATCGCGCACCGGGCGTTGAACAACAGTCAACCTGCCATGAAAAACGTGCTCACCTGCTTGAATGGTTCACTACCGGCGGGCTGAGCTGCGCACACAAAAAAAGCCGGGACAGTGTCCCGGCCTTTTCATTCGGTACCACCCCGGGCTCAGTTGCCCTTGGCGGCATCCTCAACCGACTGGCCTGCCTTCTGCACATCCTTGCCGGCGCCGGCAACGGTATTGCAGCCAGCCAGCATGGCCACCGAGAACATCGACAACAGCATCAGGGCAACGACACGCTTCATGGGTTTTCTCCTGGGGTTTGCCACTACATGGGTTCTTCGCGCTCGGACATTCCCGAAGTGGAATGCCCTTGCGTGACGTGCAATCTGGCGTCTGCCGCGTGCAGCGAGTGTGAACAGGCCCCGAAGCCATTCAGGCGCAGACAGGTGGACTCAGTCGCGCATCAACGTGGACTTGCCGAACAGGCTCTCCACCAGGTCCACGGCCAGCTCGGCGGTCGCGTTCTGCTTGTCCAGCAGCGGGTTCAGTTCAACGATGTCCAACGAACCCATGCGCCCACTGTCGGCGATCATCTCCATCACCAGCTGCGCCTCACGGTAGTTCACCCCGCCCGGCACCGTGGTGCCCACGCCCGGGGCAATGCTCGGGTCGAGGAAGTCCACGTCGAAGCTGACGTGCAGGTGGGTGTTCCCGTCGATGCCGGCCAGCGCCGCTTCCACGGCGCGCTTCATGCCGTTCTCGTCGATGTAGCGCATGTCGTAGACATCGACCTTGTGGGTCTTGATCAGGCGCTTCTCGTCCGGGTCCACCGAACGGATGCCGATCTGGTGCATCTGCGCCGGGGTGATGGCCGGGCTGCTGCCGCCCAGCTGGGTCAGCGCGTCCGGGCCGAGGCCGCACAGGCAGGCCACCGGCATGCCGTGGATGTTGCCCGACGGGGTGACCTCGCTGGTGTTGAAATCCGAATGCGCATCCAGCCACAGCACACGCAGGGTTTTGCCCTGTTCGCGGCACCAGCGGGCGACGGCAGTGATCGAGCCGATGCCCAGGCAATGGTCGCCACCCAGCATGATCGGCATGCGCCCGGCCTGCAGTTCAGCGTAGCTGGCCTCCATCAGCGCACGGTTCCAGGCCACCACCTCGTCCAGGTGGCGATAGCCCTGCACCGGTGAGGTCCACGGGTTGCGCGGGCCATCCAGGTTGCCCAGGTCGCGCACGTCCACGCCGCGCGCCTCCAGCGCCTCCGGCAGGCCGGCCACGCGCAGGGCTTCCGGGCCAAGCCGCGCACCACGATGGCCCGCGCCCACGTCGGTGGGCACGCCGATCAGGGTGACGGAAATGGGGTGGGCCATGGTGCCTCCTGCAGACGAAAAAGAAGCACAGTCTAGCCAGAGGGATGTGACACCACTCGCGGCGGTGCAGCAGGGAAGGTGGCCCGCTACCCCTGTGCTTTCCGCATGGATGATCAGCCCCACCGCATGAACCACGCCGCGTTCGCCTCGACCCACCAGACAGGCATGGGCGGCTACGTCAGCCATTTCGAGAAGAACGTGTTCCCGTGGCGGCATCTGGTGCCGGGCGATAGCGGGCAGCGTTGATGGTTGCTTGGTGCTGCGCGGATTGTGTGCGAGGTACGGCACGGCGGTTAAGGCTGCTTTGCAGTGCAGGTGCCGATTGGCCTGCAGCGTGGTGGTGTAGTCGCATGCGCCATGGCAGTGCGATCACGCACGCGCAAATTGTCGTTTCTGCCTGAAAAACTAGCGAAACAAGCCAATCGCGATAATTCATTCTTCCTTTCGGGAACGCCGAATTCATCAGAACAATTGATTGGTACGTCACGGCTTGGCATGCCCAAGATGAATTGCTACCTGCATCGGGTAGCCGGGACTTCCAAGCCCGCAGTGTCAATGATGTTTACGCTTGTCAGTCGGCGTCGCTTGGTTGTGGGCGACGCCGACTGGCAATCCGTCTGCCGCGCTATGGCGGGCGGTGCGTGGGGGTCTTGTACCCGCCGGTTCATTGACACGGTCTTGGAAGCCACGCATCGCCTGCCACCTTTAGTGGGTGGCATCTCCGTTCCTGCCGAGGATGCCCGCATGTCCAAATCCCGCCACCCGTATCTGGCCGCCACGCTCGGTGACGCCCTCACCCGCCTGCCGCCCGAGCTGGCCCAGCCGCTGGAAGCCGCCTTCGCTGCCGCGAACGAAGCGCCCTCCCCCATCACCCTGCGCAGCTGCCTGCAGCAGATTGCGGCCGGCGATACGGCCGACGGACAGCCATGGCATGGCCCGGTCCGCACGCCCGGCGAGGCCGTCGCCAACGCGCGACGGGATCGGTCCGCCACAGGCCTGGTGTCGCTGCTGGAGCTTTATCACGCCACCGAGCGCGCGCGCGTGGATGGCGAGGAGAAAGACGATATCGGCGACGGCTCGCGCGAAGGACTGATGCTGGCCTGCCGGGGCCTGGCCGAGTACGTGGCGTTGCAGTCGCGGGCGGGGTGAATACCGGCACCGTAGCACTGACTGTCGGCATTTGCCTTGCAAAGAGATGCGCGCGCCGCTATAGAATGGCCGCACCACTCCTCCTTTGCCGCGTCATTCGGTTGACTCACCGGCTCAGGACGAAAAAACCGCCGAAAGGCGGTTTTTTCACATTTGCAGGAAGCAAACATGGCAATCGCGACAGCGGTCTACGTGGACGGTTACAACCTGTACTACGGGCGCATCAGGAACACGCACTTTAAATGGATTGATGTCGTGAGGCTATTCGAAATCCTGCTTCGCGATCAGGACCCGACCAGCGAACTCGTGCACGTGCACTACTTCACAGCCATGGCGTTGGGCCGCTTCGCCAGCCATGGAGGGGCGTCGGTTGCAGCGCAGGAGTCCTACCTGCGTGCCCATGAACACCTCTACCCCGACCGCTTCTTCAAGACTTTGGGCAGGCACAGCATGGAGAGGAAGGGAAGTTTGCTTCCCGTCTTCAACCCAGACGGCCCTTATGACCGCACGAAGCGCACGCGCGTATGGAAAATCGAGGAAAAGCAGACGGATGTGAACATTGCATTGGCGATGTATCGCGATGCGCTCTCTGGGCAATACGGGCAGCTGGTCATCTGCTCGAATGACAGCGACGTTGAGCCCGTGCTCAAGGCAATCCGCGAGGATTTCCCGAACATACGGTTGGGCCTGGTGACGCCCAGGCATCCTCCAGATCGGGATGGTGCCAAGAGGAGGTCAGTGAGTTCTGCACTTGATGAGCAAGCGGACTGGACGCGAGCGCATCTGCTGGACGTTGAACTCGGACGCGCCTTGCTGCCACCGCGGATACACACAGGCAGGAAACCGATCCGCAAGCCCGGTCACTGGTAAGGGGCCTGCCGAAAGCTGTCATGGAATGCCGGGAGGCAATCGCCGGCAGGGCCGGCCTTGAGCTGGTGCCGCTTATCCGAATCGAACGGATGACCTACTGTTTACAAGACAGTTGCTCTACCAACTGAGCTAAAGCGGCATGGGTGCTTCACCGGCGGCAGCGCCGCGGTGGGGCGATTCTAGCGCAATCGCGTGCATTCCAGCGATCGCTGCTGCGCGGCGCCGCTGCGCTGCTGTGCCTGCGCCGGTTCGCTGCCGGCGGCCAGCTGCCCTTCCAGCCACCACTGGCCGGCGTCGCCGCTGGCCACCAGGCGCGGCTTGAAACCGGCCGCCTGCACGGCGGCGATGCGGCGCTCGGCGCCTTCGCGGTTGCGGTACTGGCCCAGGGCGACGGCGTTGCTCTCTTCGCCCTGGCTGATGATGTAGTAATCGCTGAGCCCGGCGGCGACGATGCGCTTGACCGTGGCCTGGGCCTCTTCGCGGCTGGCGGCGGCCGGCAGCAGCACGCGGTAACGAGTGCTGCCGCTGGCGGCGGGCTGTTCGCGCAGGCGCGCCGGGGCCAGCAGCTTGCCGGCCCGGCCCTGTGCGGCCACGGCCGCGGCACGGTCGGCGAAGGGCCCGAGGGCGACGCAGCGTGGCGGCGCGGCAGGCTTCTCCACGGCGGGCGTCTCGACCACGGGCTTCTGCACAACGGGCTCTGCCGGCTGGGCGGCCGCAGCCACGGCAGGCGCGGCCTCCGCAGTCGCAGCGGCGTCGGCAGGCGGCGTGATTGCCGGTGCCTCGGTGGCGGCCACGGCGGCGCTGGGCGCAGCCTCGCGCTCCTGCAGTGCCTCGGTCGGCGCAGCGGCAGCGGCGGTCTGCGCCACGGCAGCGGCATCGGTGCCGCCCGGCAGCCAGCGCAGCTCGGCCACCCCGGTGGCGGGCTGGGGCGGCGTGGCCGGCGCGGGTTCACTGCGCAGCAGCCACCAGCTGGCGACGCCTACGTTGAGGATGGCCAGGACGACGATCAGGGCACGGGTCAGCATGCTGCCGATACTAGCCTGCGGGCTGGTGCACCGCCCAGCGGGCGAGGCCGTCCAGCACCAGCGACGGGTGGTAATCGGCGCCGTCCAGCAACGGCATCAACGCCGGTGCGCCGCCGCCGTGCACCAGCAGCGCGGGGGCCACGCCCAGCAGCGCCTGCGCCTGGCGCGCACTGCGTTCCACCAGGGCCACGGCGGCGCCATCACAGCCGGAGGCCAGCGCGTCGGCGGTGTCGTTGGCGAATTCGCTGTAGTGGCCGCCACTGGCCGGCAGCTGCACCGCGCGCGCATGCAGCGCCTCGCGCATGGTGGTGGGCGAGGCGGAAATGCGGCCACCGTGATGCTGGCCATCGGCGTCGAGCAGATCGATGGTCAGCGCGGTACCCACGCCCACCACCAGCACCGGGCGCCGTGCGGTCGCGGCGGCCAGCAATGCGAGGAAACGATCGACGCCGAATTTTTCCGGCTTGGCGTAGGCAATGCGCACGCCCGCGCATTCGGCACTGGTACGCACCACGCGCACATCGCCGAAGCGGGACTGCAGCTGCTGCAGCATGGCGGTGGTCAGCGACGGTGCGGCCACGCTGGCCACGAAGGCGGTGCCGCCGGTGGGCAGGCTGTGCGGCGGCTGTGCGGCCATGCCTTCGGCGCCATGCGCCCAGGCCTGCACATCACCGGCACGATCACCCTGCAACGGCGCGAACTTGAAGCGCGAATTGCCGAGGTCGAACAACCAATCGCTCATGCCTTCCTCACGCTCACTTCGCCGGCATGCAGCAGGCGCTCGTGGCCATCAATGCGTACACGCAGGGCGCCGTCATCGGCCAGACCCAGGGCGGTGCCGTGCTGCCACTGGCCTTCCAGCTCCACGCGCACCTCGCGGCCGGCCAGCATGTCGAAGGCGGCATAGCGCGGCAGGAACGGGGCCAGGCCCTCGCGGTCGAACACGTCCAGCGCCGGCAGCAGGCGCGCCAGCACGGCGGCCACCACCACGTTGCGGTCCACGTGGCTGCCGGCCAGGGTGTCCAGATCCACCCAGGGCTGGGTGATCTGTTCGGCGAAGGCCGGCGGCATGTGCACGTTGATGCCGATGCCGATGACCGCACGCGCCGGGCCAGCGTATTCGCCGCCGCCCTCGGCCAGCAGGCCGACCAGCTTGCGGCCGTCCACCAGCACGTCGTTGGGCCACTTCAGCTGCGCTTGGGTGTGGCCCAGGTCGTGCAGGGCCTCGGCTACGGCGACACCGGCCACCAGGCTGAGACCGGCCAGGCGGCCCAGGCCACCGGAGAACAGGCGCAGTACCGACAGGTAGACGTGGGCGGCCAGCGGCGAGGCCCAGCTGCGGCCACGACGGCCGCGGCCACCGGTCTGTCGCTCGGCCAGCAGGACGCAAACGCCGCGCTGCGGCGCGCTGCACCGCAACAATTCGGCATTGGTGGAATCCACCGTCCAGGCCACCTGCAGGTCATGCAGCAGGGCCACGGCGTCGCCGGGCAGGTGTGCGCGGATGGCCGCCGGGTCCAGCAGCTCCAGCGGCCGACTCAGGCCGTAGCCCTCGCCTGCCCGGCCTTCGATGTCCACACCGGCAGACCTAAGTCCTTGAATACGCTTCCAAATGGCCGCCCGGGTCTGGCCCAGCTCACGGGCCAGGGCGTCGCCGGACAGGCGACCGGCAGCGAGTTTGGCCAGCAATTGGCGATCGTCCACGGCAGCTTCCACAAGGTCAGAACGGAATTATGCGGGAAAGCCGCCAGCGACGCCCGCGGGGTGCCGGGGGCGGGGCTTCCAATCCAGGGCCGGGTTCGGGCTAGAATCGGGAACTCACCCTCCCTTAACCTGGATGTCGTCAATGCGCCACTATGCCCATTGCCTGATCCTGCTGGCGATGCCCTTTGCGGCCTCGGCAACAGCATCGCTGGACGACAGCCGTGGGGCCTGTGTGTACTCCACCCCGGATGCCGCTTCGCAGCGCGCGCCGAGCACCACCGCTTCGGCCACCGCGGCCAAGCCGGCACCGGTGCGCCCGGCGGCGAGCAGCGCGACCAGCAGCGGCGGCGGCGGCAGCGATGACGATGTGCTGCAGCGCATCCGCGCGCCGAAGTGGCACAGCTACCTGCCGGGTATGTTCCGCTGATCAAGTCGTTGCTGCAGTGGCTTCGGCCTGCGCCGCGGCCGATCGAAGATGCGGTGTGGAATGAAGCCTGCGGCCGCGCCGCCTGGCTGCGGGGCCTGGACGATGCGCGCCGTGCGCGCCTGCGCGTGCTGGCCACCCGCTTCCTGCATGAGAAGACCATTACCCCGATTGGCGACCTGCAGCTGCAGGTGGCCGACGGCGTGCTGCTGGCCGCGCTGTGCTGCCTGCCGCTGCTGGAATTCGGCGAGGTCGGGCTGGAAGGCTGGTCGCAGCTGATCGTCTACCCCGATGCCTTCCGCGTGCATCGCAGCCACATGGATGCCGCCGGCGTGCTGCACGAGTGGGATGACGAACTGATCGGCGAGTCGTGGGACAGCGGGCCGTTGATCCTGTCGTGGGCCGACGTGCAGGCCGACCTGGCCGAACCGCACGAGGGCTACTGCGTGGCCGTGCACGAGATGGTGCACAAGCTGGATGCACTGGATGGCGCGATGGACGGCACGCCGCCGTTGCCGCGTGCGTGGCAGCGCGCATGGGCCGCGGTCTTCCAGGCGTCCTACGATACGTTCTGTGCGCAGGTGGATGCCGGCGTGGAAACGCTGATCGACCCGTATGCAGCCGAGGCGCCGGAAGAGTTCTTCGCGGTGGCCAGCGAGTACCACTTCTCCGCGCCGGATGTGCTGGCGCAGGCATTGCCGGAGGTGGCCGCGCATCTGCGGCGGTTCTATGGTGAGCCGCCGGCGAGGATCCGTTGATTCATCCGTACGCCGGGCATGGCCCGGCGCTACCTGGGGGCACGTCGACCGGTAGCGCCGGGCCGTGCCCGGCGGATCGGATGCCGGATCGTTACGGCCCCGGCGGCAACCGCACTTCGAAGCGGGCGCCGCCCAGTTCGCTGGAGCGGGCCACCAGCAGTTCGCCGCGGTAATCCTTGATCAGGTCCTGCACGATCGACAAACCGATGCCGTGGCCCTGCACGCGTTCGTCGCCGCGCACACCACGCTGCAGCACCTTGCCGATGTCTTCCGGGGCAATGCCCGGGCCATCGTCGTCCACCGCCAGCAGCAGGCCGGCGCGGCGCGCGTTCTGTGCCGGCAGCGGCTGCGCGGTCAGCAGCACACGGCGCTTGGCCCACTTGAAGGCGTTCTCCAGCAGGTTGCCCAGCAGTTCCTGCAGGTCGCCCGGTTCGCCGTGGAAACGCGCGGCCGGGTCGATGTCGAATTCGCAGAACACGCCCTTCGACGCGTAGACTTTCTCCAGGCCACGCACGATTTCCTCGGCGTTGGATTCCACTGGCAGCGGCGCAGAGAACAGCTTGTGGCCCGACGAGGCGGCGCGCGCCAGCTGGTAGGACACCAGGTTGTTCATCCGCTGCAGCTGCACGTCCAGTTCCTCGCGCAGGGCGCCATCGCCGGCACCGCTGTCCATCTGCGTGCGCAGCACGGCGATCGGCGTCTTCAGGCTGTGCGCCAGGTCGGCAAGGGTGTTGCGCTGGCGCTCGAGGTTCTCGCGCTCGCTCTCGATGAAGGCGTTGATGCTGTCGGTCAGCGGCTCCAGCTCGCGCGGGTGGCGTTCGCTCATGCGCTCGGTTTCGCCGCGCTGCACCTTGGTCAGCTCGGTGATGACCCGGCGCAACGGGCGCAGGCTCCACTGCAGGATGACGGTCTGCAGCAGCAGCAGGATCAGGCCGATGCCGCCCAGGTAGAACCAGACCCGGCTGCGGAACACGCGCAGCTGCGCGCCCAGCGCGCGCGAGTCTTCCATCACATAGATGGTGTACGGGAATTCGGTGGCGGGGTCGGCGTCGGCGTCCCACACCAGGCCCAGGCCATAGCGGTACACCGAGCCTTGGCTGCCGTCGATCTGGATCATCGGCAGCGGGCCTTCGAACACTTCCTGGCGCGGGGCCAGCAGGCCGCCGCCCACGGTGGGCAGCATCGGGCCTTCGGCGGACATCGAATTGCCCTTGCCGTCCGGCATCACCACCTGCAGGTACAGGCCACTGCCTGGCACGTCGAAGCGCGGATCCGGCGGCTGCTCGCGGATGTACAGCGAGCGGTCGCGGGTGAAGTCGATGCCGGCCGCGTAGGCCGTGGCGTAGTTCTTCAGGCGCTCACGCAGGTTCGCCTTCGCCGTGTCGGCGAAGGCGGCATCCAGCGCGTAACCGGCCAGGGCCAAGAACGCGACCAGGCCCACGGACGCGGCGAACAGCTGGCGCGCCTGCAGTGAGCGCGGCCGCCAGCGTCGGAAGAACCACAGACGGCCGGACATCGTTTATCGCCTTGTGGAAGGCTCAGCCCTCGTTGCGCGGGATCGCGAAACGGTAGCCGCGGCCACGCACGGTCTCGATCGGCTTCAGTTCGCCATCCGGGTCCAGCTTCTTGCGCAGGCGGCCGATGAAGACTTCCAGCACGTTCGAGTCGCGGTCGAAATCCTGCTGGTAGATGTGCTCGGTGAGGTCGGCCTTGGAGACCAGTTCACCGGCATGCATCATCAGGTATTCCAGCACCTTGTACTCGTAGCTGGTCAGGTCGACATTGCTGCCGGCGACGCTGACCGTCTGTGCTGCCAGGTCCAGGGCAACCGGACCGCATTCCAGGGTCGGCTTGCTCCAGCCGGCGGCGCGTCGCAGCAGCGCGTTGACGCGGGCCAGCAGCTCTTCCACATGGAACGGCTTGACCAGGTAATCGTCGGCGCCCTGCTTGAGGCCTTCGACCTTGTCCTGCCAGCTCGAACGCGCGGTCAGGATCAGCACCGGGAACTTCTTGCCCTCGTCGCGCAGGGCCTTGATCAGCTCCATGCCCGACATCTTGGGCAGGCCCAGGTCGATGATGCCGACGTCGAACGGTACTTCGCGGCCCATGTAGAGGCCTTCCTCGCCGTCCTGTGCGGCATCGACGGCAAAACCTTCGCGCTTGAGCCGGGCTGCCAGGGTCTCACGCAGCGGGGCTTCGTCTTCGACCAGAAGGATACGCATGAACTCTCCCTAGTGTCCTGGGTGTGGCCCGGAGGCCTGTGGGTACGGTGTATTACGGCAACTATCCCTGTTCAGGGGTTATCGCCGCGTAGTGATGACATATCCTGCCGCGGCGTGCGCGGCTGTGAACGTGCCGGAGCGGGATCGTCCATGTAGCGGACCCGGCCCCGGTCATCCATGTATTTCACGCGACGAATGTCCCGCCCATCGAACTGCACCCGTTCGGCGCCGAGGATGTGGCCACCGGTGGAACGCTGCACGCTGCGCACGGCATCGGACAGCGAACGGTCGTCGCCACGGCCACCACGATCCATCATGTCCGCGCGCATGGCTGCCCGAGGCTCACCACCACCGCGCGGTGGCTGCTGGGCCATCGCTGCAGAAAGGGGGGCAGCGGCCAGGACCACGCAGGTGGCCAGGGCAATGCGGCGGTGGAAGGGGGCGGAAGACATCGATGCGATCCTAGCCGAGCACGGCGATTCGTTCAAAAGTCGTAAATCCAGAGCGCCGGATACGGGACCCGGCCTTTACATTTCCTTTGCAAATGATTGGTTTGGCGCGGTGAATCCGATCTGAACTTTTCCGGGTACTCTCCAGCGTCGTTCATCTAAGTGAACATTCGGGACGAATCCCCGGGCCTTGTCAAGTCAGGAATGTGACTGAAATCACGCTGCGGCGCGATCGGCCTCGCGCTCGGTGACCGCCAGCGCCTGCTCGATCAGCGCCCAGTCGGCGCTGGGGCGGTGTGCGCCCTCGCTCAGCACCTGGCGGAACGCGCGGCCGCCCGGCTGGCCGTGGAACAGGCCCAGCAGGTGGCGGGTGATGTGCTTCAGGGCCAGGCCCTCGCCCAGGCGAGCCTCGATGTAGGGGCGCATCGCGCGCAGCAGTTCGCCACGCGGGCGCAGCGCGGCGCCGGTGTGCAGCGCCTCCAGCTGATGCAGCAGGTAGGGGTCGTGGTACGCGGCGCGGCCGAGCATGACGCCATCGACATGCGCGGCCTGGGCCTGCACGGCCTCCACCGTGGCCAGGCCACCGTTGATGACCACCGGCAGCGCCGGGCGCTCCTGCTTCAGGCGGTGGGCCCAGTCGTACTTCAGCGGCGGAACCTCGCGGTTCTCCTTCGGCGACAGGCCTTTCAGCCAGGCGTTGCGCGCGTGGACCACGACCATGGCGGCACCGGCGGCGACCTGGCGGTCGACGAAGCTGGCGAACACGTCGTACTCGTTGTCCTCGTCCACGCCCAGGCGGCACTTGACCGTCACCGGGATGTCCACCGCCGCAACCATCGCCGCCACGCACTCGGCCACCAGCGCCGGTTCGCGCATCAGGCAGGCACCGAAGCGCCCGGCCTGCACGCGGTCGGACGGGCAGCCGCAGTTGAGGTTGACCTCGTCGTAGCCCCAGTCGGCGGCGATGCGCGCGGCCTGCGCCAGCAGGGCCGGATCGCTGCCGCCCAGCTGCAGGGCCAGCGGCTGTTCGCTGCCGTCGAAGCCGAGCAGGCGCTCGCGGTCGCCGTGGATGACGGCGTTGGCGTGCACCATCTCGGTGTACAGCCGGGCACCCGGCGCCAGTACGCGGTGGAACACGCGGCAGTGGCGGTCCGTCCAATCCATCATGGGGGCAACGGACAGGCGCAGGGAATCGGCGTAACGGGCGGTGGCGGACGTCATCGGGGTGTTGATCGTGGAGACTGGCATTGCCAGTGAGATCAATAGTTTACACCGGGCGGCTGAATGGCGCCGGGCGGGCCTTGGGCGCTGGGAAACGGCACCGGCGCGGCCTGCCTGAAGGCCAGGCCGATCCAGACCCATCATCCTGAGCAACCGGCCACAGTTATCGCCCTCCGTTGACGGTGTCGGAATGTTGACGCCGCTATAGTCCCGCGCTCGCAATGGATTGGACGTGTGGAGCAGATGATGCAGCACAAGCGTATAAGCAGGACCCTCGCCGCAGCACTGGTCGTGGCTGCCCTGGCCGTCGGCACGGCGACTGCGGCACCGGCCGCGACCGGGCTGAGCCCGACCTTCACCGCCTGCAGGGACAAGGCGCAGGGGGCGATCGAGCAGGCCGCGTGCCTGTCCTCGGAAACCAACCGCCAGGACCAGCGCCTGAACCAGGCCTACAAGCAGCTGCAGGCCAAACTGAGCGGCGCCAAAAAGACCAGGCTGGTGAACGCGCAACGCGCTTGGCTGCAGTCGCGCAGCCGCGATGGCGAACTGGAGACCGCGCTGTACGACGATTCGCAGCCGGGCAACCTGCAGAGCGGATTGAACGACGCGATGCGCCTGAGCGCACGTGCGGACCAGCTCCAGGCCTACCTGCAGCTGCTGGACTGACCTTCGGGAGGGCATGCCCTCCCCCTGCACAAGGATGTAGAAGATGCCTACCAATATCGACACCCACGACCTGGATGCCACCTCCGGCGCGGTGTACTTCGCGGTCGGCCGCGGCACCGAGGGCGGCCCGGCGTCCTACCACCTGGCCATCGCCGGCATCACCCAGGGCGTGAGCGAACCGCACTGGGGCACCGTCAGCCGGGTCGCACAGAACAGCGGTTACAGCCTGGGCGCGATCCAGGTCGACTTCGGCCAGCGTGGCGAATGGGCGCTGGGCGCCATCGACGGGCACGCTCTGAAACCGGGCGAGACCACCTATGTCGATGCAGTGATCGAACAGGCCAGCTCCTATGCGAAGGCTCACAACCTGCCCTTCACCCAGGACCACGCCGACCTGCGCCGCGACCTGCTCAGCCACGGCAATGGCCTCAGCGGGCGCAGCTCGATCGAATTCATCGACACCAACACCCGCGACAGCATCAATGCCTGGGCGGGGTCGGCCGAAGGCAAGCAGTGGATCCACGCCAACATCGATTACCCGCAGGTGCGCAACGCCACCCAGACTGGTATGACGATGGTGGACACGCATGGCAGCAACATCGCCGAGGAAAACCGCTTCGAAGCGATCAGCCTGATCGCCAAGACCGCCAACCAGCTGCCCAGCCAGCTGCCCAAGCTGCAGAAGGTGCTGGAAGAAGGCGGTGACTACGAGGCGCTGCGCGCCAAGGCGGGCCAGATCCGCGAGACCTACCAGTATTTCGATGCGCCCAAGGCCGGTGACATCGCTGTGCGCTACGAAGACGCCTACGCCAACAACAAGGACGCGATGGACCGCGCCCACGCCAAGGTGAGCAGCCGCGACTTCTCGCCCGCCGGCGAGCAGAACGATGCCGACATCCAGGTGGCGCTGGGCCAGATCGGCGCGCCGCGGCAGCAGGCTGCTTCGCAGACGCTGAAGGAAGGCTCCAGCGGCCGCGAGGTGCTGAAGCTGGAGAACAACCTGGTGGCGCTCGGCTTTGCCAGCGCGGACGGCCAGCAGACGCTGAACCCCGACCGCCGCTTCGATGCCAGCACCCGCCAGGCGGTGGAAGCGTTCCAGCGCGCGCACAACCTCGATCCGGTGGACGGCAAGGCCGGCCGTGACACGCTGACCGCCATCGACCGCGAAGCGCGCGAACTGCAGGGCAACCTGGCCGCGCTGGGGCTGACCGATGCCAAGGGCCAGGCCATTGCCAGCGATGGCTACCTGGGCACTGGCAGCCGCCATGCCATCAACACGTTCCAGCAGCAGCACGGCCTGCCCGCCACCGGCATCGCCGATGCGGACACCCGCCAGGCACTCGCCAGCGAAGTGCAGCAGCGGGCGCAGGGCCAGGGCCAGAACCCGGGACAGCAGACCGCCGCCGATCCGGCGCGCGAGACGGTGTACCCGATGTCCGACCCGCGAAGCCCGCAGAACTGGCTGTACACCGAGACGCTGGTGCAGGTGAAGTTCGCCGAGGAAGCGCGCGGGCTGCCGTCCGGCGAACACAGCGAGAAGCTGGCCGCCGCCCTCACCGTGGAAGCGACCCGGGCCGGGATGTGGAAGATCGACCGGGTGGAGCTCAACCAGGATGGCTCGATGGCGCGCGCCGTGCAGGCCAATGCGATGCGCGACGAAAGCGCGTTGAACCGCAATTCCGCGCCGGTGTCCACGGCCGAGGCGATGGGCCAGAGCGTGCAGGAAAACAGCGAGCGCGCCCTGCAGGCAAGCGACCAGCAGCGCGAGCAGCAGCGGATCGACCAGCAGACCCAGCAGCACGGCCCGCGAGCCATGATGGCGTAAGCTCACGACAGGCCCCGGGACATTCCGGGGCCTGCCTTTTCAGCAGCGTTACAGCGCGCGCCCCTTCACCTGTTCCTCCTGCTGGGCCTGCACCTGCGGGCTGAACTGGGTATCCAGCTCGGCACTCTGCCGGGTGCTGGCTTCCACCGACTGCGACACCGCCTGCTGGCGATCGACGAAGGCGCGCTGTGCAGCCGGGTCGCCCACATTGCCCTGCACCGCGAACAGGCCCGTGCCATCCGGGCGCGCGAGCACATGGTCGATCTGGCGCATGCCGGCAACCTTGCTCTCATAGGCCAGCTGGCCGGCGGCACGTTCGGTTTCCTGCGCGTTGGCAAACAGCGGGCTCTGCCCAGCCTGCATGCGCTGCTGCTGCAGCGCCTGCAGCTTCTCCAGCGCCTGGTTGAAGCGCGGGTTCTCGACATGCCCGGCGTCACGCATGCTGGCGGGTGCGGCCGGTGCCACCGGCTCGGTGCGTGCCGGGGCGGCGGTGGTCTGCGCGCCGGCCTTCACTGCAGCCGGATCCTGCAGGCGCGCCAACGTCAGGCGGCCGGCCTTGCCGTCGTCGTCCAGGCCGTTGTTGGCCTGGAACTGCTTGACCGCAGCCAGCGTGTCCTTGCCGAAGATGCCATCGGCGCCCAGCGCTTTGCCGTCGGCGGCGGTGTAACCCAGCGCGGCCAGCCTGCCCTGCAGCGCCTTGACCTCATCCCCCCGCTCGCCTTTCACCAGCATGCCGTCGGCCATCGGCGCCTGCTGCGCACTGTGCGCGGCCTGCGCGGCGGCGGGGCCCTGCGCGTGCACCGTGCCGCCCAGGGTGATGCGGTCGTTGAGCATGTCGCCCAAGTAGCGGCGGTACTGGTCCGGCTCGAGCTCGATGTGGGCGTGCACCGCCTTGGTGCCAGCGTTTGACTGCTTGACCAGCGGCGCGCCGTATTCAACGAAGTCACCGTTCTTGTACGGCGACGATCCAGCCGCACCGTGCATGACCTGGCCGACCAGCTCGCGACGCGGATCGCCGGCCGGGTGGCTGTAGATGCGGATGCCGTTGGTGGGGTCCTTCAGGAACTCCACGTAGCCTGCCACCGGGTTGGGGATCATCACATCGCGGTTGGCCAGGCGGTCGGTCAGGATCAGGTCCTTGCGCACCAGCGGAATGCCGTTCTTGTCGCCGGTGGTGCGGATGTTCTCCATCTCCCCTTCCACCATGCCGGACTGGCGATCGGCCTTGCTGGCATCGCCGGTCCGCACCGCTTCGGCGTTGGTGTTGGGGTGGTGGATCTTCAGCAGGCGATACGCCTCGTCCCCGCTCATGCCATGGGCCAGCGTGCGATTGCTGGTGACGTTGCCATACGGTTCGACCACGGTGATGCGGCCCCCACCGGGGGCGGCAGCAGCGGCCGCAGGGGCCGACGTCTGCGTCGGCGTCGGCGTCGGCGAGTGGCTTCGATCGTCCGCGGCTGCTCGCGTCTGGGTACCCGCGCCCAGCGCGGCCAGCGTATCGCGACCGGCCTTGCCATCTTCCTCAAGCCCATGGGCCTTCTGGAACTGTCGCACCGCGTGTTCGGTATTGCCGCCGAAATCGCCATCGGGATTCAGCGCCTTGCCGTCCTTGCCGGTGTAGCCGGCCTGCGCCAGCTTCTGCTGCAGGGACTGCACCTCGGCACCGTGCTCGCCCTGCACCAGGACGCCGTCGGCCATCGCTGGGCGCACGGCATGACTGCCCCGCGCACGGTGCAGCGGCTCGCCGAACGCCTGTTCGTAGGTCTTGCCCTGGAAATCCTGCGGATGGCGGCTGACCTGCTCGTAACGCGCCAGCCCGACCAGATCCGCCTTCTCGTTGAGCGTGCGTTCGCGAAGCGCATTCCATTGCGTGGGTGAACTCTCGAAGTGCATTTGCACGTTGTCGTGCTTGTAATCCTGCACCGCGCGCACGATCTGCTCATCACTCAGTTCAGACAGCTTGTAACCATCGCCATAGGCCTGCTTCAGCCCGTTGACGAAGACACCGCGGGTCATGTTCCGGTACTGCACCGACGTGCTCCACAGGGCATCCTGCACCGCTGGGCCACGGCCGTGCAGATCCACCCCGGCATCCTTCAGGCGCGCAAGCTGCTTGTCGTAGTACTGGTGCTGGATGAAGGTATGCTGGTCGCGACCGAAGGCCCCCGGGTCCCGGTCGGCGACCTCCTTCCAGCGATCATTGAAGGCCTGGGTAGCCGGTGCCAGGCCACGGAATTCGGCGCCGTAACGCGAGCCCGCCAGGTATTCGTCCACCCCGCCCACTGCGCTGGCGAACTGGTAGGTGCCATAGGACACGCCGCCATGGTCGCCCTTTCCGGAGGAAATCCAGCCCGGGCCGCGGTTGCTGGTTTCGTAGCTTGCGGACGTCTGGCCGCGGTGCCAGCCGTCCATCGCCTTCTTTGCGTCGGTCACCACGTCCATGCTGCTGGTCTCCTTGCGTTTGGAGGTTCGAAGGGGGTGCTCAGGGTTGATCGGTCGAAGCGTTCAACTGGTCCACGCGGTTGGCCACGCGGTTGATGCGGCAGGACTGTGCGTCCAGCATCTGGCCCTGGCCTTCGGTACCGGGGTCCGACGTGCAGTAACGGTTGGTGTCGGACCACCACGCGGCCTGCGCCTCCATCCAGTCATCCTTGGCCTTGCTGTCCGGGCGGGCCACCTGCTCTGCGACAATCGCCGCCAACCGGTCTTCCTGGTAGCGCAGTTCCTCATCGCCACAGGCCTGCAGAGCGGGCGTCGCGCCGCCGGAAGCATTCACGCAGGTCGCGTATTGCGGACGCAGCGTAGCCGTCTTGTATGAGTCATCCGGGCGCGGGGCCGGGAAGTCATCCGCATCGGCGTCGGCCGAGGTGGACGCGCCGGGTGCGGCGAGCGCTGCCGGCGGGGCTGCGGGGGCAGCGTTACCTGAATGGGCCGCGGCTGCAGGGGCCGCAGCCGTCGTCGCGTCCGCCGTCGTGTCCTTGCAGGCGGTCAGGGCGAAGCTGATAACCAGCGCAAGAACGAATGCAGCCGCATTGGCGGGTAGAAGGCGTCGGTTGCACGTGAACAGCATCATTGCCTGCATTGCTCATCTCTCCTTGGAAGCGGGATCATTGAAGGTGTGCCGCCAGCTCGCGCGAACGCAGCTCGACGGCGCGGCGGGCATACCGGTTGATGCGGCACGACTGTGCATCCAGCATCGGTCCCACGTGGTCGCTGGCTGGTGAACAACGCATGTCGGTGTCTTCGGCCCAGTTCGCCTGCTCGTCCATCCAGCGGTCCTTGGCCGGACCATCGGGGCCATCCATGAGGCGCGCGACCTCGGCCTCCATCTGCTTCTGCTGGTAGGCCAGCTCGCTGGCGTCGCACGCTTCGAGCTGGTCGTCCATGCCACGCGCGTCCTGCACGCACTGGCTGTATGCAGGCCGCAGCACGGCCTGCGCGGGCGCGGTGGCGGCCGCTTCGGTCGATGGCGTGGAGGAAGACGCCTGGCACGCGCCCAGTGCCGTGCACAGCATCAGCGCCGTCCAGCGTCGACGGTTCAGGGGCATGTGCTTACGGAAGCGCATTGCCTGCATCACCTGCATCTCCCTGGCGTGGGGCCAGCAGACGCTGGCCCGGGCGGGGCCGTCCATCGGTCCCCATCACGCCGGCAATCCTACGGCGGCCCGGGTTTCAGGTGCCTGACCGGATTCAGATTGTGTGGGCGCCGGCGCGGTGGCTCAATGTCCGCCGCGCGCGCCACCCACCTGCTCGATCAGGGTCTGGCTGGCGGCATTGAGGCCCACCACCGTCACCTGCGCACCATGCGCGGCCAGCTTTTCTTGGGCGCGCTCCAGCGCCGCCACCGCGGTCAGGTCCCACAGATGGGCATCACGCAGGTCGATCTGCACCTTCGGCGCCACGTGCTGGTAATCAAACACCGCGCCCAGCTGCCCGGCCGAGGCGAAGAACACCTGGCCGCGCACGCGGTAGACCTGGGTATCGGCGGTGTCGTCACGCTGCACATCCAGCATGCGGCCGACCTTGCGCGCGAAGAACAGTGCCGACAGCAGCACGCCGCTGAGCACGCCCTTGGCCAGGTCGTGGGTGGCGACGGTGACCACCACGGTCAGCAGCATCACGGCGGACGAGCTGCGCGGATGGGTGCGCAGGTCACGCAGCGAGCGCCAGCTGAAGGTGCCGATGCTGACCATGATCATCACCGCCACCAGCGCCGCCATCGGGATCTGCCGCACCAGGTCGCTGCCGTACACCACCAGCACCAGCAGCAACGCGCCGGCCACCAGGCAGGACAGGCGGCCGCGGCCACCGGAGGTCACGTTGATGACCGACTGGCCGATCATCGCGCAGCCGGCCATGCCGCCGAGGAAGCCGGTGACCGTGTTGGCCACGCCCTGGCCGACGCACTCGCGGTTGCGCTCGCTGGGGGTCTCGGTGATGTCCTCGACGATCTGCAGGGTCATCATCGATTCGAGCAGGCCGACCACGGCCAGCGTGGCCGACACCGGCAGCAGGATGCGCAGCGTTTCCCAGGTGAGGGGCACGTCGGGGATGAGGAAGTGCGGCAGGCTGTCGGGCAGCTGGCCCATGTCGCCGACGCTGCGTACGTCCACGCCGAAGCCGACGACCACGGCGGTGAGCACGACGATGGCGACCAGCGGCGACGGCACCGCGCGGGTGATGCGCGGCAGCAGGTAGATGATGGCCAGCGCGGCGGCACACAGCACGTAGACGGTGGGGCCGCGGCCGATCAGTTCCGGCATCTGCGCCAGGAAGATGAGGATGGCCAGCGCGTTGACGAAGCCGGTGATGACCGAGCGCGAGACGAAGCGCATCAGCGAGCCGAGCTTGAACACGCCGGCCAGCACCTGCAGCAGGCCGGCCAGGATGCTGGCGGCGAACAGGTACTGCAGGCCGTGGTCCTTGACCAGGTCGACCATCACCAGCGCCATTGCGCCGGTGGCGGCGGAGATCATGCCGGGGCGGCCGCCGGCGATGGCGGTGACCACGGCGATCGAGAACGCGGCGTACAGGCCGACCTTGGGGTCGACGCCCGCGATCAGCGAAAAGGCGATGGCCTCGGGAATCAGGGCCAGGGCGACGACCATGCCGGACAGCAGATCACCACGGATGTTGCCGAGCCATTGCTGGCGCAGGGGGTAGGACGTTTGCATGGGAAAACTCCGCGCGCACGGGCACGGGGCCACATGGCGCTGCAGTGGAAAGACACGGGTTCCTGAGCCGGGCGGGCCGGCTGCCGAGGTGCGGCAAGGGTCAGGGTGGCGTGATCACTGCAGTCGGGAGCCGGTACGTGGGAGGCGCGCAGTCTACGGGAAGCGACCCGGCAGGGATAGCGCACGGGGGCGACACAGCAGCGGAGCATGGCTCCGCTCTACAATTGAACCATGGCCGCCGAGCATCCCCGCTTCTTCGACCCCGCCACCGAACAGGGCGTGCTGCGCCTGTCCATCGCCTTTTCGCTGGCCGTTGCGCTGGCCGGCGTGGTGTTCGGCCTGCTGGCCAATTCCTCGCTGATCATCTTCGACGGCATCTACGGCCTGATCGACGTGGTGATGACCTGGCTGTCGCTGCTGGTGGCACGCCTGATCGCGCTTTCCACCCAGACCGATGCGCTGCAGTCGCGGCTCAACCAGCGCTTCACCATGGGCTTCTGGCACCTGGAACCGATCGTACTGGGGGTGAGCGGCCTGCTGATGATCGGCGCGGCGCTGTACGCGCTGGTCAATGCGGTGGATGCGCTGATGTCTGGCGGGCGTCACATCGCTCTGGGACCGGCCATCGTGTTCGGCGTGGTCTCGCTGCTGGCGGAAAGTGCGTTCGGTGCGTTCGTGTGGCGCGCCAACCGCCGCATCGGTTCGGATTTCATCGCCCTGGACGCGAAGAACTGGGTGATCGCCGCCAGCATGTCGGCCTGCTATGTGGTCGCGTTCGTGGGCGGCGTGCTGGTGCAGGGCACATCGCTGGCCTGGGTCGGGCCCTATATCGATCCGGCCATCCTGGCGGTGGTCTGTCTGTTCGTTATGGTGGCGCCGCTGGGCACGGTGCGCCGCGCGCTGGCCGGGATCCTGCTGGTGACCCCGCCGGAGCTGCAGGCGCACGTGGATGCCGTGGCGCGCGACATCGTGGCCCGGCATGGTTTCGTCGAACACCGCAGCTACGTGGCCCAGGTCGGCCGAGGCGAGCAGATCGAGCTGTTCTTCGTGGTCCGCGAGGACGACCCGGCACGGCCGCTGGTGGAGTGGGACCAGCTGCGCGACGAGATCGGCGATGCGCTGGGCGAGGCCTCGCCGGACCGCTGGCTGACGATCATGTTCACCACCGACCGCGAGTGGACCCTCTAAGCCGACAGGACGATGCATCAAATATCCAGGACGGCTCATCACCTATCGTCCTGCTGGATCGGGCAAAGTAGACCCATCGAAACACCCACCCACTGACCAGGAGCATTCCATGTCCATCGAAAAGGTTCTGTACACCGCCCAGGCCACCTCCACCGGCGGCCGTGAGGGCCGTTCGGTCTCCTCCGACAACGTGCTGGACATCCAGCTGTCGACCCCGCGCGAGCTGGGCGGCGCCGGCGGCCCGGGTACCAACCCGGAACAGCTGTTCGCCGCCGGCTACTCGGCCTGCTTCCTCGGCGCGCTGAAGTTCGTCGCCGGCCAGGCCAAGGTCGCGCTGCCGGCCGAGACCACCGTCACCGGCAAGGTCGGCATCGGCCAGATCCCGACCGGTTTCGGCATCGAAGCCGAGCTGACCATCAACGCCCCGGGCGTGCCGCGCGAGCAGCTGGAAGAGCTGGTGCAGAAGGCCCACATCGTCTGCCCGTACTCCAACGCCACCCGCGGCAACATCGACGTGACGCTGATTGTTGCCTGATGCGCTGATGCCGGCCAGCGTCCGGCACTACCCGCGCGCGGGGCAAAAAAATGGGCGGATGCCGGTCTAAACCGGGCATCCGCCCATCCCACCTCGGGTGGGCCCCGGCACATGGCCGGGGACGCATTTGCTTGTGTAGCGCCGAGCCCATGCTCGGCTGATCCATGCAGCCGGGCATGGGCTCGGCCCTACACGTTCAAGCTCTATTTATCGCTCGTGATGAGCTGCACGACGCTGGAGAAATCCAGCTTGCCGCGGCCGGCCTGGTGGTTCATCGAATACAGGTTGCGGGCCACTTCACCCAGCGGGATCGAGGCGCCGACATTCATCGCCGCTTCCACTGCCAGGCCCATGTCCTTCAGCATCAGGTCGCTGCCGAAACCGCCGCTGTAGCCGCGCGAAGCCGGGGCGTTTTCCAGCACGCCCGGCCACGGGTTGCACACTTCGGTGGCCCAGCTGCGGCCGGTGCTGACCGCCATCATCTGCGACAGCACCTTCGGGTCCAGGCCGTGCGCCACACCCAGGGCGATGGCTTCGCCGGTGACGGCCATGATCACGCCCAGCGCCATGTTGTTGCACAGCTTGGCGACCTGGCCGGCTCCGCTGGCACCGACATGGAAGATGTTCCTGCCCATGGCCTGCAGCACCGGGCGCGCGCGTTCCAGCGCGTCCTCTTCGCCGCCGACGATGAAGGTGAGCGTACCGGCCTGTGCGCCGGCGGTACCGCCGGACACCGGTGCGTCGAGCATCTGCAGGCCACGCGCGGCGGCGGCTTCAGAGACCTTGCGGGCGCTGGCCGGAGCGATCGTGCTGCAGTCGATGACCAGCGCACCGGCCGGGATGTCGGCCAGGATGCCGTCATCGCCGAGGTACACGCCTTCGACGTGGCGGCTGGCCGGCAGCATCGAGATCACCACGTCGGCGTCGGCCAGGGTGTCACGCGCCGACGGCGCGGCGGCGGCGCCGGCGTCGACGGCGGCCTGGACCGCGGCCGGCACCAGGTCGAACACACGCACGGTGTGGCCGTTCTTGACGAGGTTGGCGGCCATCGGGCCACCCATGTTGCCCAACCCGATGAATGCAATACGGCTCATGCAAGGCTCCTTTCAGCAAGCGGAGTGCCCAGGTCGGCCAGCGGGTGCGCGGCCTCGGCCCAAGGGGAAACAAAGAAGGTGTCCGCCCACGCGGCGGTGGCCTCGGCCAGGGTGGCCGGGTTCCACTGCGGGTTGCGGTCCTTGTCGATCAGCAGCGCGCGGATGCCTTCGGCGAAGTCGCCACGGGCGGCGCAGTGCAGCGCAGTGACGTACTCCAGGCGGTAGACGCTGGCCAGGTCCTGGCCGGCGCTGCGGCGCTGCAGTTCAAAGGCCAGCCGCGCCGAACCGGGCGCACCGGCAGCGAGGGTCTTCTGTGCGGCCTGCAGCCAGGCATCGTCGGTCTGCAGGTCGCGGATGCGCGCGATGATCGCGGGCAGATCATCGCCTGCGCACAGCGCGTCGACCTGCGCGGCGTTGACCAGCAGCGGGCCGGTGGCCGCATCGCTGCCATGCGATTGCAGCAGATGATCCAGGCGTTCGTGGTTGAGCGTGGCATCGCCTGACCAGGCCACCTGCAGCAGCGCATCGAACACCGCACTGCGGCGTTCTTCGGCAACGTGCACGTCGGCCAGGCCGGCGTAGATGGCATCGCCCGGGTTCAGCAATGCGCCGGTCAGGGCCAGGAACAGGCCGCCCTTGCCCGGCACGCGCGGCAGCAGCCAGCTGCCACCCACGTCCGGGAACAGGCCCACGGTGATTTCCGGGAAGGCCAGCTTGGAGCGCCCGCTGACCACGCGATGGCTGGCGCCGGACATCAGGCCGATGCCCCCCCCCATCACGATGCCGTGGCCCCAGCACAGGATCGGCTTGGCGTAGGTGTGGATGAGGTAGTCGACGCGGTATTCGACATCGAAGAACTCGGCGGCGTAGTCGTTTTCGCGGATGTCGCCGTGGCCGGCGTCGCGGAAGGCGACCATCGCCTTGTACAGGCTGTGCAGGTCGCCACCGGCGCAGAACGCCTTTTCGCCGGCGCCCTGCAGCACCACCATCGCGATGCCGTCATCGTCGGCCCAGGCGTTCAACTGCTTCAGCAGCAGGTGTGCCATCGGCAGCGAGAAGCCATTGAGCGTGCGCGGTGCGTTGAGCGTGGCGAAGCCGATGCGCGTGCCGTTGCCGGCCACGCGCTCTTCGAACAGCACCGGTGCTTCGTCGGCAACGGTGTCGGTGGTCATGCGTTCTTCCACTGCGCGGCGCGCTTTTCCAGGAAGGCGCTCACGCCCTCGACCTGGTCAGCGGTGTCGAACAGATCGACGAAGGCTTCGCGCTCGGCCACCAGCGCCGAGGCGTGGGTGCCGGTGCGGGTGGCCTGCACCAGGGTCTTGCAGGCGGCGATGCTGGTCGGGCTCTGCTTGCCGGCCTTCTTCGCCCACTCCAGCGCCAGCGCCTTGGCTTCGCCCTTGCCGACCTTCTCTTCGGCCAGGCCAATGCGCACGGCGGTTTCAGCGTTGATGCGCTCGCCCAGCAGGATCATGCGCTTGGCCCAGCCCTCGCCGACCAGGCGCGGCAGGTTCTGGGTGCCGCCGGCGCACGGCAGCAGGCCGACGGTGGCCTCCGGCAGCGCCACCTGGGCGTGGTCTTCGATGATGCGCAGGTCGCAGGCCAGCGCGCATTCCAGGCCACCGCCCATCGCGTAGCCGTTGATGGCGGCGATGGACACGCCACGGAAGGCGGACAGCGCTTCGAAGGCTTCACCGAAACGGCGTGCGGCTTCGCGTGCGGCGGCCTTGTCACCCGAGGCGAACTGGTTGAGGTCGGCGCCGGCGGAGAAGAACTTCTCGCCTTCACCGGTGATCACCAGCGCGTAGATGTCGCGGTCTGCGTTGAGCGCGCCCACCAGGTCGCGTAGCGCGGACAGGCTGTGCACGGTCCAGGTGTGTGCCGGCGGGTTGTGCAGGGTGACCACGGCGGTGTGGCCATCGGCCTCGACCTTCAGGCCCACGTGCTCCTGGGTACGCCAATCCTTCATCGCAGTTCCTCTTCGGTGTTGAGCAGGTGGCGGGCAACGATCACCCGCATGATCTCGTTGGTGCCTTCCAGGATCTGGTGCACGCGGCTGTCGCGCAGCAGGCGCTCGATCGGGTATTCGCGGATGTAGCCGTAGCCGCCGTGGATCTGCAGTGCTTCGTTGCAGATCTTGAAGCCCGCATCGGTAGCGAAGCGCTTGGCCATGGCGCACCACACGTTGGCATCGCTGGCACCGGCGTCGAGCCTGCGCGCGGCCGAGTGCACCATCTGCCGGGCAGCGACCAGTTCGATGGCCATGTCGGCCAGCTTGAACTGCAGCGCCTGGAAATCGGCCAGCGCCTTGCCGAACTGGCGGCGCTCGCCCATGTAGCGGCGTGCGGCATCCAGCGCGCCCTGCGCGGCACCCAGCGAGCAGGCGGCGATGTTGATGCGGCCGCCGTCCAGCCCCTTCATCGCCAGCTTGAAGCCGCCGCCTTCCTCTCCCAGAAGGTGGCTGACCGGCACGCGGACGTTTTCGAAGGTGATGCCACGGGTGGGCTGGCTGTTCCAGCCCATCTTCTCTTCCTTGCGCCCATAGCTGATGCCCGGCAGGTCGGCCGGCACTGCGATGGCACTGACACCGCCCGCACCGGCACCGCCGGTACGCGCCATCACCACCAGCAGCTCGGTGGCACCGGCGCCGGAGATGAAGGCCTTGGAGCCGTTCAGCACATAGACGTCACCCTCGCGCATGGCGGTGGTCTTCAGCGAGGCCGCATCGGAACCGGCGCCCGGCTCGGTCAGGCAGTACGAGGCCAGCTTGCTGCCCGAGGACAGATCGGTGCCCCACGCATCGCGCAGCTCGGCCTGGCCCCACTTGGACACCATCCACGAAGCCATGTTGTGGATGCTGACGTACGCCGCGGTCGACGGATCGACGTTGGCGAGCTCCTCGATGACGACGGCGGCGTCCAGGCGGCTGAGGCCGCTGCCGCCGACTTCCGGGTCCATGTACAGGCCACAGAAGCCCAGTTCACCGGCCTTGGCGATCGCCTCGCGCGGAAAGATGCCCTCCGCATCCCATCGCGCGGCGTGCGGCGCCAGTTCGGCCTGTGCGAAGTCACGCGCGGCTTCACGATACGCCTGCTGCGCTTCTTCCTGCTCCGTCGTCATCGAGTGGCTCATGGCTGCTCCTGCCCTTACTTCAGGCTGATGGTGGTGTTGACGCCGTGGCTCAGCGTCTCGTCATCGAACCAACGTGCGGTGACGGTCTTGGTCTGGGTGTAGAACAGCACGACCTGCTTGCCGTAAGGGCCCAGGTCGCCCAGCTTGGACGCGCGCGAACCGGTGAACGAGAACAGCGGCACCGGCACCGGGATCGGCACGTTGATGCCGACTTGGCCGACGTCGATGTCTTCCTGGAATTTGCGTGCAGCGGCGCCGGACTGGGTGAACAGCGCAGTGCCGTTGCCGTTCGGGTTGCTGTTGACCATGGCGATGGCCTCGTCCAGCGTTTCCGCTTCGAGGATGACCAGCACCGGGCCGAACACTTCTTCCTGGTAGATACGCATGTCGGTGGTGACACCGGCAAAGATGGTCGGGCCGACGAAGTTGCCCTTCTCGAAGCCATCGACCTGGGGGTTGCGGCCGTCGAGCACCAGCTTGGCGCCCTGCTCCACGCCCGAGGCGATCAGGCCTTCCACGCGCTCGCGGGCGCTGCAGGAAATGACCGGGCCGACGTCGGTGCCGGACACGGTGCCGCCGCTGACTTTAAGCGTCTTGGCCTTGGCCACAAGGTCCTGCACCCAGTTGCGCGCTTCACCCACCAGCACCAGGGTGGAAGCGGCCATGCAGCGCTGGCCGGCTGCGCCGAAGGCGGCGCCGACCATGGCGTTGAGGGTCTGTTCCTTGTTGGCGTCCGGCAGCACCACGGCGTGGTTCTTGGCGCCCATCATGCACTGCACGCGCTTGCCGGCCAGCGAGGCACGGTTGTAGACGTGGGTGCCGACGCGGGTGGAACCGACGAACGACACGGCCTTGATGTCCGGGTGGTCGCAGATCGCGTTGACCACTTCCTCGCCGCCGTGTACGACGTTCAGCACGCCCTTTGGAATGCCCGCTTCAAGCGCCAGCTCGACCAGGCGCATGGTCACCATCGGGTCCTGCTCGGACGGCTTGAGGATGAAGGTGTTGCCCGTTGCAATCGCCATCGGGAACATCCACAGCGGGATCATCGCCGGGAAGTTGAACGGGGTGATGCCGGCGCACACGCCCAGCGGCTGCATGATGCTGTAGGTGTCCACGCCGTTGGCCACGTTGTTGGCCAGCTCGCCCAGCTGCAGGTTACCGATGGCGGCAGCGTGCTCGACCACTTCCAGGCCGCGGAACACATCGCCTTCGGCGTCGGGCAGGGTCTTGCCCTGTTCGGCGGTGAGGATGTGGGCCAGCTCGCTCATGTTCTCGCGGATCAGCTGCTGGTACTTCAGGAAGATGCGCGCACGGGTGCCGATCGGGGTCTTGCGCCAGGTCTTGAAGGCTTCCTTGGCGGCGGCGACGGCAGCATCCACTTCACCGGTGGTGGCGAACGGCACCTGGGCCAGCACATCCTGGGTGGCCGGATTGATCACGTCCTGCCAGTGGGAGGTGGCCGATTCAACGAACTGGCCATCGATCAGCATGCGGATACGGGGCGCTGCAACAGTCATGACGACAATCCCACTGGCTCGAAAGATGCTTGGCATTATTCACAGCAGCCACCTCGATTTCCGGCCTGAATCCGCTTAATCTGGCCAACACGCCAGACGATTCATGTTAATTCTGTGAATTTCCAGCCTTCACAACGCCAGCTGGGCCTGCGCCTGCTGCGCCTGCGCGAGCAGCGCGGCTACAGCCAGGTGGACCTGGCCCGTGCCCTTGGCCTGTCGGCCAGCTACCTGAACCAGATCGAGCGCAACAAGCGTCCGCTGACGCCGGCCGTACAGAAGAAGCTGGGCGAGGTCCTGGGCGATGTTTCCGCCCTGTTCGACGACGATGAGCCCGCCGCGCTGCAGGAGGCGCTGGGCGAGACGCTGCGCGACCTGGGCCTGGCAGAGGTGAGTGCCACCGAGCTGCGATCGCTGGCCGGCAACCTGCCGCAGGTCAGCCGCGCCCTGCTGGACCTGCACCGCCGCCATCTGGCCCTGCGCGAGCATGCCGCCGCGCTCGAGTTCCAGCTGGGCGAGCCCGCGGCCGGCAGCACCCTGCCTGCCGGCGACCAGGTGCGCGAGTTCTTCAACCGTATGCACAACCACATCCCCGAGCTGGACGAACTGGCAGAGCGCCTGTTCGCCGAGTGGGGGCTGTCACCGGGGCATGTGGCGCCGCGCCTGCGCCAGCTGCTGGCCGACCGCCACGGCGTGCTGGTGGAAGTGGCCGCGCTGCAGGCCGGGCGCGAGAAGCGCCAGTTCGATGCCGGCGCGCGGCGGCTGTGGCTGCCCGATTACCTGGAACCGGGCCAGCAGGCCTTCCAGATGGCGGCCGAACTGGCCCTGCACGGTTACCTGCCGCAGATCGATGCGGTGATCGCCCGCGCGGGCTTCCACGATGACGCGCGCATCGCGCAGGCGCGCATCGGCCTGTCGAATTACTTCGCCGGGGCGCTGGTGATGCCGTACATGCGCTTCCTGCGTGCGGCCGAGGCCAGCAGCTACGACATCGAACTGCTGGCGCATCAATTCGGCGTGGGCTTCGAGGCGGTGTGCCACCGGCTGAGCACGCTGGCGCGGCGCAGTGCACCGGGGCTGCCGTTCTTCTTCATCCGCGTGGACCGTGCGGGCAATGTGTCCAAGCGCCATTCGGCGACCGACTTCCATTTCTCGCAGGTGGGTGGGTCGTGCCCGCTGTGGATCGTCTACGAGGCGTTCAACCAGCCGGGGCGGATCCTGACGCAGACCGCGCGCATGCCCGATGGGCGGCGCCATTTCTGGCTGGCACGGCAGGTGAGCAGCGGGCCGGTGGGGCATGGTCAGCCGCGCAAGACATTTGCGGTGGCGCTGGGCTGCGATCTGCAGCATGCGGAGCGGCTGGTGTATTCGCTGGGGCTGGATGTGCAGAGCCCGGGGAATTCGGTGTCGATTGGCCCAGGGTGCCGGGTGTGCCCGCGGGAGGACTGCATGCAGCGCGCGTTCGCGCAGTTGCCGGGGAGGTAGGGGGTTTTGCAGGGCTGCGCCCTGCACCTGCCGAATCAACGGCAACGGCCGAAGCAAAAGCTGGCTTTCCGTGGGATGGCGGGGTGGGTCCGGTTGATGGGGACGCGGTAAACCCATCCATGGGGGCTTGGTCGCGGCATCGATGCCGCTCACACCCCCTCAACCGTACCCACCCCGCCTTCGACAGTTTCCTGCGGCTGTTGGAACCTGATGCTGATGCTGCTGGTGGGTGCCGACCGTTGGTCGGCACGCTTTGGCCGTGCGCAAAATGCATCCACGCGTGGCGTGGCTCTACTGGTGGGTGCCAACCTTGGTTGGCACGTTTTAGTCCCAGAACACGGTCAATACGCGGTGGCCTTCCGAGGGCGCGGGGGCGTCGATGTGTTGGCCGTACGGCCAGCCTTCGCCAACACCGTCGCATTCCAGGCCCTGCAGCCAGCCTTCCACGGTTGCGGCGTCGGCGCGGGTCAGCACGTGCACGTTCTCCGCGGCAGGCCACTCGCTGTCGTCTTCCAGTGCGCTGCCCCAGTCCTGGTGCAGGCCCACGTAGACACCTTCCACTTCAGGCTTTTCGGCAATCGCGGCCAAGCGTGCGTACAGCTCGGCAATCGGCGGGCGACCGTAGCCCCATTGGTTCGGTGCGATGCACTCTTCGAAGTCGTTGCCTTCGAAGTACGCGGCCAACGGTACCACCGGCAGGTGCTCCGGATCACGGGCGTCGAGGCGTGCAAGCAGATCCAGCAGTTGCTGACGGGCGGACATGGGGCGGTCCTTGCAATGGGGGCCGCGATTGTATCCATCGCGGTCAGTAGATCGGCGTCACCTTCATCTGCGGCAACGGCCGTGGTGCGCCGTCGGTCAGGTCCGGGCCCAGGTCTTCCCAGGTGCGGCCCTGCTCCACCATCTGCGCCCACAGCTGCTGCGACCCACGACGCTTGTCTTCCGAGCCCAGCTTGTACGACGGCGGCACGGGTTCGCCGCGGGCGACGATGGAATACGCCGCGCGGTATGCCAGAACCTGCTGCGCCGGGTCGTCGGTGCGCGCCACTTCCAGCGTGTAGCGCTGGTAGGCCGAAGCGAGGTTGCGCCAGCGGATCCAGTAGTGGTTCTCGAACGAGAACGCGCAGAAGCGTGCGCCTGCCAGGCTGCCCTTGTCGGCGATGCGGCTCAGCACCTCCTGCGGCATGTCCAGGTTCATGCCGCCTTCGTCGCCCTGCAGGCTCACATGCACGATGCGGTCGCGGTAGCCCGGTGCACGCGCCTGCAGCAGGTCGCGCCAGTTCTGCATGGTCGCCACCACCGCGAACAGGAAGCGACCCAGCTCGGCCGCGGCCAGCGGCGTGGCGATGGACTGGTAATGCCTCTGCCAACCATGACGGTTCTCGGTGGGCAGCACCACCGCACGCTCCAGTGCCTGCTGGCCCGTGGTGCCGTGGCTGACATCCTCGACGTGCTGCGGGTAGACCAAATTGATCGCGAAGGTCGGCCAGCGTGGCATCGCCGCATCGAACAGGTGGATGGGGAAGTTGCTGCTGATGCCACCATCGGAGAACCAGCAGATGCGGAACGCAGTGATGACCGGGCCGCAGGACTGGCCGGCACTGGTCAGTCCTTCCATGCTGTCGGCCACGTTGTGTTCGGCATCGGCCGCGGCCGGCGACGGCTCGCAGCGGCGCTCGCGGCGCGCGGGTTCATGCAGCGGCACCGCGCTGATCAGCAGCGGGAAACTCAGGCTCATGCGGGTGGCCACCAGCACCGGCAACTGCGGGCCCTGTGGCAGGTGGTAGTACTGCCGCCCTTCCACCTCCACCGGCGCACCGGCGTGGTCGACCAGCCACTGCACCACGCTGGCCGGGAACAGCTGCTCGAACTCTTCGCGCAGGAACCAGAACTGCGCACCGCCCAGCGGCAGCGTGCGCGGTTCGTTGTGCGAGACGCAGGTGGTGATCATCTGCAGGCTGATGGCATGCGGACTCTCCGGCTCGCCGGCATAACGCGGTGCATCGTGCAGATCGGCAAAGGTGAGCGGTGCGTCCAGCGGCTTGCCGGACAGCTCCTGCAGGCTCTGGTGCAGCCATTCGGTCAGTGCCGGCTTGCGTGCATCGCGGCCCAGGCCGCTGCACAGGCCCAGCAGGTTGCGCCGCGCCACCCGCGCCACCCGCAGCGCGGCACCGGCCACGCCGGCACCATAGGCGCACAACAGCGACGGCAGCAGGGTGGCCGCCACACCGCTCCAACCGCCGCCCCACCAGCCCAGGCCGAGCAGCAGCGCCAGCGACACCAGCACTTCCAGCGGGGCGATCTCGAACACGGCCACCGCCAGGCACAGCAGCTTGCGCGGCCAGCCGTAACCACCGGTCAGCGCGACCAGCAGCCGGTAGGCCGCCCGTGCACCGCGCGCCGGCTGGAACAGGCTGTAGATGAAGCCGCGCCGCGACAACTGCGCCGACACCGCCGACAGGCCGCCATAGCCGGCGTCGCCGGCCAGGTGCTCGCCGGTCTGCTGGCGGCGATCGCCATAGGCCGCCGCTGCCGCCACCGCTGCGGCAATGGCGCCAGCCGAGGTGCCGCCAATGCTCTTGAACCGATAGTCGCGGGCCAGCGCCAGTACAGCATTGGGGTACACGATGCCGCTGGTGATGCCGCCCTTCATGACCAGATCGCAGTACTTGTGTGCCACTACCCTGCCCCCGCTGACTGTGCCTGAGATGCCACCCGACGCTACGGATGGAGTATGACGCGAGGGTTTCTCACAACTTGAGAACCCGGCCACGCATCCACGCATGGCGTGGATCTACCGGTGCACTTGACCCTGACGACCATCGGCGTAGCATCGACAGCAAGCCAAGGGACAGACCCGCGGCTACCACAACGACATGAGGGATTCTCATGGAATTCGACTATCTCGTCTTCATCGGGCGTTTCGAGCCCTTCCACAACGGCCACGCCGCCGTTGCCCGCCTGGCCCTGAGCCGGGCCCGCAAGCTGATCTTCCTGGTCGGCTCTGCCGATACCCCCCGCAGCCTGCGCAATCCCTGGACCGTGGCCGAACGCGCCGTGATGATCCAGGCCGCCCTCGATGGCAACACCGAACGCCTGCTGATCCGCCCGCTGCGCGACCACCTCTACAACGAGGCCCAGTGGATCGCCAACGTACAGCGCCAGGTGGCCGAAGCCCTGCGCAATGATGGCGCCGCCGCCGATGCCAAGGTCGGCCTGATCGGCATGGACAAGGACGCCTCCAGCTACTACCTGCGCGAATTTCCGCAGTGGCCGCTGGTGGACGTGCAGCACACTGCCACCCTGTCGGCCACCGAGCTGCGCCGCTACCTGTTCGAGGCCGGCGACGTGGACTTCCACGGTGCGCTGCTGATGCTGCGTGGCAACGTGCCGGCGCCGGTGTACGACATGCTCGAAGCCTTCCGCAAAAGCGCACCGGCCTATGGCCAGCTGGTGGCCGAGTACCGCTTCATCGAACAGTACAAGGCCGCCTGGAAGGACGCGCCCTACGCGCCCACCTTCGTCACCACCGATGCGGTGGTGGTGCATTCGGGCCACGTGCTGCTGGTGCGCCGCCGTTCGGAACCCGGCAAGGGCCTGTGGGCGCTGCCCGGCGGTTTCGTCGGCCAGGAACAGAGCCTGCTCGACAGCTGCCTGCGCGAACTGCGCGAAGAGACCCGGCTGAAGATTCCGCTGCCGGTGCTGAAGGGCTCGCTGAAGAGCCAGCAGGTGTTCGACCACCCCGACCGCAGCCAGCGCGGCCGCACCATCACCCACGGTTTCCACTTTGAATTCCCGGCCGGTGAACTGCCGGCGGTGCGCGGCGGCGACGACGCCGACAAGGCGCGCTGGATTCCGGTGAGCGAAGCCCTGGAGATGGGCCCGCAGCTGTTCGAAGACCACCTGCACATCCTGGAGTATTTCCTCGGCCGGGGCTGACCCGACCGGCTTTCCCCACCGGCGGATAGACCGCCGGTGTCACTCGACGCGAAGGAGCTTCCGTCATGCATTACCTCGATAATCTTCTCCTCGACACCGACAGCTACAAGGCCAGCCACTGGCTGCAGTACCCACCGGGTACCGATGCCACGTTCTTCTACGTGGAATCGCGCGGCGGCCTGCATGACCGCACGGTGTTCTTCGGCCTGCAGGCGATCCTCAAGGACGCGCTGGCACGGCCGGTCACCCACGCCGATATCGACGACGCCGCTGCGGTGTTCGCCGCGCATGGCGAGCCGTTCAATGAAGCCGGCTGGCGCGATATCGTCGACCGCCTCGGTGGCCACCTGCCGGTACGCATCCGCGCCGTGCCCGAGGGCAGCGTGGTGCCCACGCACCAGGCGCTGATGACCATCGAATCGACCGACCCGGCCGCGTTCTGGGTGCCCTCGTACCTGGAAACCCTGCTGCTGCGTGTGTGGTACCCGGTCACCGTGGCCACCATCAGCTGGCATGCGCGGCAGACCATCGCCGGTTTCCTGCAGCAGACCAGCGACGACCCGCAGGAGCAGCTGCCGTTCAAGCTGCACGACTTCGGCGCGCGCGGTGTGTCGAGCCTGCAGTCGGCCGCGCTGGGCGGTGCCGCGCATCTGGTCAACTTCCTCGGCACCGACACTGTCTCGGCGCTGTGCCTGGCCCGCGCGCACTACCACGCGCCGATGGCCGGCTATTCGATTCCCGCCGCCGAGCACAGCACCATCACCAGCTGGGGCCGCGAGCGCGAAGTGGATGCGTACCGCAACATGCTGCGCCAGTTCGGCAAGCCCGGTGCCATCGTCGCGGTGGTGTCGGACAGCTATGACATCTACCGCGCCATCAGCGAGCACTGGGGCACCACCCTGCGCGATGAAGTGATCGCCTCGGGCGCGACCCTGGTCATCCGCCCCGATTCGGGTGACCCGGTGGAGGTGGTGGCCGAAAGCCTGCGCCGCCTGGATGAGGCGTTTGGCCACACGATCAACGGCAAGGGCTACCGCGTGCTCAACCACGTGCGGGTGATCCAGGGCGATGGCATCAACCCGGACACGATCCGCGCCATCCTGCAGCGCGTCACCGCTGACGGCTACGCCGCCGACAACGTGGCCTTCGGCATGGGCGGTGCACTGCTGCAGCGGCTGGACCGCGATACGCAGAAGTTCGCGCTGAAGTGCTCGGCCGCGCGGGTGGACGGTACCTGGATCGATGTCTACAAGGACCCGATCACCGATGCCGGCAAGACCAGCAAGCGCGGTCGCATGCGCCTGCTGCGCCGCTTGGACGATGGCAGCCTGCATACGGTGGCGCTGCCGGCCAGCGGTGACGACACCCTGCCGACGGGCTTCGAGGATGCGATGGTGACCGTGTGGGAGAACGGGCGGTTGCTGTACGACCAGCGGCTGGATGAGATCCGCGCGCGGGCCGCGGCGGGGCGTTGAAGGTACGTCCCGCCCGGGGTCAGAGCCCGCTGCGTGGCAGCGGGATCCGACCCCGGTGCCCCTTGACCGGCAGCAGCAACGCGTCCACCGTGGGCACGCCGAAGGTATCCCTGCTGTCGTCGCGACGACGACAGGGATTTGAACGGGAATCCGGTGAAGGCGCCTCGCGCGCCCATTCCGGAGCTGCCCCGCAGCGGTGAATGGAAACGAATCCTGCCAACAGCACTGGGCTCGCGCCTGGGAAGCGGCAGGTAGTAGGTGGGCTGCGGCCCGGGTCCATCAGCCCGAATACCGGCCCCGGCCGGGGGACACGACCGTCCCCTGACTCGACCTGGAATCTCCGCGGGGAGGTTGCCGGGGCCAATGTCGTCCTGCGCGTGCAGGCGGCGTGGCCGCGCGCGTCCTGTTCACGGTTTCCGGCCAGACCCGTTGCCCACGCCCAGATGCACCCGACGATGACCGAGTTCCAACGCCCCGCCCTGTCCCTGCCCGCCGACGGCAAGCGCCTGCTGCTGCATTCGTGCTGTGCGCCCTGCTCGGGCGAAGTGATGGAGGCGATCACCGCCTCCGGGATCGACTACGCGATCTTCTTCTACAACCCCAACATCCACCCGGTGAAGGAATACGAGCTGCGCAAGCAGGAGAACATCCGCTTCGCCGAGCAGCACGGCATCCCCTTCATCGACTGCGACTACGACACCGACAACTGGTTCAGCCGTGCGCGCGGCATGGAAAACGAGCCCGAGCGCGGCATCCGCTGCACGATGTGCTTCGACATGCGTTTCGAGCGCACTGCGCTGTACGCGCATGAGCACGGCTATGACACCATCAGTTCGTCGCTGGGCATTTCGCGCTGGAAGAACATGGCGCAGATCAACGATTGCGGCGTGCGCGCGGCGTCGCGCTACGAAGGCCTGCAGTACTGGGAATACAACTGGCGCAAGGGCGGCGGTGCCAGCCGCATGGTGGAGATCAGCAAGCGCGAACAGTTCTACCAGCAGGAATACTGCGGCTGCGTGTACTCGCTGCGCGATGCCAACCGCCACCGCCGCGAAACCGGCCGCGAGCGCATCAAGATCGGCCTGCTGTACTACGGGCAGGAGGCTGAAACGCCGCAAGGCGATTGACGTGTGCGCGGGAGGCGGCCACGCTGGTCGCCCCCTCAGCTGTGCTGGACCCTGCCATGACCGCCCTGCCCGCCGATGTCGCCCTGCTGGTGATCGACCTGCAGCCGGACTTCATGCCCGGTGGCGCGCTGGCCTGTGACCAGGGTGATGCGCTGGTGGCGCCGATCGCCGAGCTGCTGGCGCAGCGCCGCTACCGCACGGTGGTGGCCACACAGGACTGGCACCCGGCCGACCACGCCTCCTTCGCCAGCCAGCACCCGGGCACGCGCCCGTTCGAGAGCATCCTGCTGCACGCGCAGCCGCAGACCCTGTGGCCGGACCACTGCGTGCAGGGCAGCGACGGCGCCGCGCTGCACCCGGGCGTGGACTGGACCGTGGCCGACCTGATCCTGCGCAAGGGCACCCGCCAGCAGGTGGATTCGTACAGCGCGTTCCGCGAGAACCATGGCCCGGAGGGCGAACGCCCGCCGACCGGTCTGGCCGGCTGGCTGCACGAGCGCCGCATCCGCGAAGTGCATGTGTGCGGCCTGGCGCGCGATTACTGCGTGCTGTGGAGCGCGCAGGACGCAGTGAAATCCGGCTTCCGGGTGAAGTTCCTGTGGGACCTGACCCGGCCGGTGACCGAAGCCAACGACACGATGGTGCGTGAGGCGCTGGGCAAGGCGGGAATTGCGATCCTTTGATCCATCGCCGCCTTCACAGCTGTGCGGGGGGCAGGTCCCTCATCCATGCCGGGCCCCGCGCGACGATGCCGGTCGGGTTCAACTGGCGATGGCTCTGGTAGTAGTGGTGGGTGATGTGGTGGGCATCCACCGTGCGCGCGACCGCAGGCATCGCCAGCATCCGCTGCAGCAGCCCGTTCAGACCGGGGTAGCTGGCGATCTGCCGCACATTGCATTTGAAATGGCCGTGGTAGACCGCATCGAACCTCACCAGCGTAGTGAACAGGCGGATATCGGCCTCGGTCATTCGACCACCCACCAGCCACGGCGACTGCTGAAGCTGCGCATCCAGCATGTCCAACGTTTCGAACAACGGCCCCACGGCCTCGTCGTAGGCCTGCTGGGTGCTGGCGAAGCCTGCCTTGTAGACGCCATTGTTGACCGTTTCATAGACGCGCGCGTTGATCGCATCGATGTCCGCACGCAGGGCTTTGGGGTAGTAATCGCCGGGCAGCGCGCCGTGACCGTCGAACGCTTCGTTGAACATGCGCAGGATATCGGCCGATTCGTTGCTGACGATGCCGCGCTGCTCGCGGTCCCACAGCACCGGCACGGTCACCTTGCCGGTCATGCCCGGCTTCGCGGCGGTGTACAGCCGATGCAGGTACCCGGCCTGCAGTTCCGGGTCGGGTATCACGCCGCGTCCCGGCTGAAACGTCCAGCCCTGGTCACCCATGTACCAGTGCACCACCGATACGGGCAGCAATGATTCCAGACCCTTCAGCGCGCGCATGATCAGGGCACGGTGGGCCCAGGGGCAGGCCAGGCTGACATACAGGCGGTAGCGCCCGGAAGCGGCCGCATGGCCTGGCTGGCCCTGCGGACCGGGCCCGCCATCAGCTGTCAGCCAGTGGCGGAACGTGGATTGTTCGCGGTGGAACTGCCCATCCTCGCTGGCGGCCCCTGCGGTGCCGACCTGCCAGACGCCATCAACGAGTTGGCCCATACCGATACTCCCTCTGCTGCAGAACCGATACCGTAGCGCGTGCAGCCGCAACGTCCGGTGAGAACTGCGTGGAGGCGGGCCCCCTCAGCGGAACACTACCGTGCGATGCCCGTTGAGCAGGATGCGGTGCTCCACGTGCCGGCGCACGGCACGCGCCAGCACCTGTGATTCGGTATCGCTGCCCAGCCGCACAAGTTCGCGCGGCGCCATCGCGTGGTCCACGCGGGCCACGTCCTGTTCGATGATCGGGCCTTCGTCCAGATCCTCGGTCACGTAGTGCGCGGTGGCGCCGATGATCTTGACCCCGCGCGCGTGCGCCTGGTGGTACGGCTGCGCGCCCTTGAAGCTGGGCAGGAAGCTGTGGTGGATGTTGATCGCGCGACCGGCCAGGGCACGGCACAGCGTGGGTGAGAGGATCTGCATGTAACGCGCCAGCACCACCAGGTCGATGCGCTCGCGTTCGACCAGGTCGATGATCTGCTGCTCCTGAACGGCGCGCGTGTCCGCGTTGACCGGCAGGTGGTGGAACGGCACCTGGTAGGACGCGGCCAGCGGCGCAAAATCAGCGTGGTTGGACGCCACCGCGGCGATGTCCACTTTCAGTTGGCCGCTATGGGCGCGGAACAGCAGGTCGTTCAGGCAATGGCCCTGCTTGCTGACCAGCACCAGCAGGCGCGCGCGGCGGCGACCGTCGTGCAGCTGCCAGTCCATGCCGAAGTCGGCGGCCAGCGCGCCCATCGCCGCATGCACGGTGTCCAGCGGCAGGCTGGCGTCGCGGTCGAAATGTACGCGCAGGAAGAAGCGGCCGCTCTCCTCATCGCCGAACTGCTGGGCGTCGAGGATGTTGCAGCCGTGGTCGAACAACAGCCCGGATACGCGGTAGACGATGCCGGTGCGGTCGGGGCAGGACAGGGTAAGAATGGAATCGGGGCGCATCGCCCGAGTGTAGGGCAGCATCCTGCCGCGATGCACAATGCTGTCAGATGCAACCGATCTTCAGTGCGGATGCACCGTCAACGCGACCAGACGCACCACCAGCGGGCGTACCAGCAGCACCCCGCAGAATGCCACCGGCATGGCCATCTGGTAGGCGGCCAGCACCCGGGCCAGGTAGTCGCTGCCCAGTCCGGCATTGGCAGCGGTGATGACCAGGCACATCAGCAGCGCCATCAGGCCGGCCATGAAGAACGCGAAGACAAACGGCGTGCTGCGGGCGTGCAGCTTCCAGCGGGGCGATCGGGGTGGGGCCATGGCACATCGCATCGAATGAAGTGGGCCGGCAGGCTAGCGGTGCGGCGGCCCGCGCACAGCCCTGTCGCGCTTGGTACAGACCCAAGCGATACTTGTCCTCCCGCATGGCAAGCTGGCCGGTCATGAACCTGTTGCAGCTCATCCGCAGCTTCACCCGCACCGCAGAGACAGGCAGCATTGCCGCCGCGGCCCGCCACCTTGGCATCAGCGCCACCGCCGTGGGCCAGAACATCAACCGGCTGGAAGCCCACCTGGGCGTGCGCCTGCTCAACCGGAGCACGCGGCAGCTCGCACTCAGCGAAGCCGGTGCCGTGTACCTGGCGCAGGTGCGGCACATCGAGGCCGACCTGGCGCGCGCGCAGGCGATGGTCACCGCCGGCGATATCGAACCGTCCGGGCCGCTGCGCATCGCCAGCAGCAGCGCGTTCGGCCGCCACGTGCTGGCACCGCTGCTGCCCAGCCTGCAGCAGCGCTACCCGCGGCTGCAGCTGGAACTGCGGCTGAGCGATCGCGCCGTGCAGCATGGGCCGGAAGCGGTGGATGCCAGCATCCGCATCGGCGCGCAGCTGGAAGACGGGTTGGTAGCGCGGCCGCTGGCGCGCATCCCGTTCGTGTTCTGCGCCTCGCCGGCCTACCTGGAGGCGCACGGCACGCCGGCCGATCCGGCCGCACTGAACGGCCATCGCGGGCTGCTGCACCGCTTCCCCACCGATGGCCGGCCGCTGCGCTGGGGCCTGCTGAAGGACGGCCAGCGGGTGGATGCGGCGCTGCCGCCGAGCATGGTCTGCGATGACATCGACGCACTGGCCGAACTGGCCGCTGCAGGCGCGGGGATCACCCGGCTGGCTGCGTTCGTGGCCGAGCCCTATCTGCGCGATGGCCGCCTGCAGGCGGTGTTCGGCCCGGCCAGCGACTGGCAGCCCGAGCCGATGGAGGTGTTCTTCTGCGTGAGCGACCGCCGCGATTTCACCGCGAAGATCCGCGCGCTGTTCGAGCACCTGCAGGCCGGCATCGCGCCGGCCTGGCAGGTCTGAGGCTCAGCGCGCGCGGAACACGTTGCGCGCTTCGCGCGGCTCGCAGCGCAGGTACTGCGGCGACGGCACCACGCTGTCGCCCAGCGCGGCAGCGGCGTGCCACGGCCAGCGCGGGTCGTACAGGATGCCGCGGGCCAAGGCGATGGCATCGGCCTGGTTGTGGCGCAGGATCGATTCGGCCTGTTCCGGCTCGGTGATCAGGCCCACCGCGATGACCGGCATGCGCAGCTTCCTGGCCTTGATGGCCGCCGCGAACGGCACCTGGTAACCCGGGCCGACGCTGATCTTCTGGCGCTCGTCGAGGCCGCCGCTGGACACGTGCAGGAAGTTGCAGCCGCGCGCGTCGAGGATCTGCGCCAGCGCTTCGCTCTGCACCAGGTCCCAGCCGCCGTCGACCCAGTCGGTGGCGGAAATGCGAACACCCACCGACACCTTGTCCGACACCGCGGCGCGCACTGCATCGAACACTTCCACCAGCAGGCGCAGGCGGTTCGGCAGCGAGCCACCGTAACCGTCGGTGCGGCGGTTGCTGAGCGGCGACAGGAACTGGTGCAGCAGGTAGCCGTGCGCGGCGTGGATCTCGATCAGCTCGAAGCCCAGGCGTTCGGCGCGCACTGCGCTGGCGGCGAAGGCGGCGATGACCTCGGCGATGCCGGCTTCATCCAGCGCCTCGGGGGCCGGGTCGGTGGCGTGGAACGGTACCGGCGACGGGGCCACGGTGGCCCAGCCGTTGGCATCGTCGGCCGGCAGCTGGCGGCCGCCGTCCCACGGGCGGGCGGTGGAGGCCTTGCGGCCGGCGTGGGCCAGCTGGATGCCCAGCGGCATCGACGACCAGCGGCGGACGCTGGACAGCACCTGGGCCAGGGCGGCCTCGGTCTCGTCATCCCACAGGCCCAGGTCGGCCCAGCTGATGCGCCCGCGCGGCTCGACCGCGGTGGCTTCCAGGATCAGCAGGCCGGCGCCGGACTGCGCCAGGTTGCCCAAGTGCATGGCGTGCCAGTCGCTGGCGCGGCCCTCTTCGGCGGAGTACTGACACATCGGCGCGATCACGATGCGGTTGGGCAGGGTCAGGGGGCCGAGGGACATCGGCGAGAACAGCTGGCTCAAGACGGTAAGGACATGCGTAGGGGGTGCGTATTGCACCGCTGCACGGGCTGCGGATCAACCTTCTGGATGGATCGCTGTTTCGCGCGGCCTGGCACCGGTAGCGCCGGGCCATGCCCGGCGAACAACGGCCGCCGCGCTGCGCGCTCGCCAGGCATGGCCCGGCGCTACCGGATCACGAAACCCGCCAAGGCCTCGGCGCAGTCCCGTTCATCCTTGAACTGGAGCAGGTCGTCGGCGCGGGTGCGGCCGCGGTTCAGCGCCGCCACCGGCAACCCGGCCTTCGCGGCGGCCTGCACGAAGCGGAAGCCGGAATAAACCATCAGCGAGGAGCCCACCACCAACACGGCATCGGCCTGCTGCAGGTGCTCGTGCACGGCCGCCACGCGCTCGCGCGGCACGTTTTCGCCGAAGAACACCACATCCGGCTTCAGCAGGCCGCCGCAGTACGGGCAATCCGGCACCACGAAGGCGGAGAAGTCGGCTTCCAGGTCGGCGTCGCCGTCCGGGGCGATGCCCGCTTCCAGCGCGTCCCAGCCCGGGTTGGCATCCAGCAGACGCTGCTGGAAATCCCCGCGCCCGCTGCGGCGTTCGCAGCCCATGCAGCGCACCCGATCCAGCCGCCCGTGCAGGTCGATCACGTTCCGGCTGCCGGCGCGCTGGTGCAGGCCGTCCACGTTCTGGGTCAGCAGCACCTGCAGTGTGCCGCGGGCTTCCAGCGCGGCCAGCGCCTGGTGGGTGCCGTTGGGCAGCGCCAGGCCGAAGCGTGGCCAGCCCAGCAGGCTGCGCCCCCAGTAGCGCTGGCGGGTGGCCGCCTCGCCCATGAAGGCCTGGTAGGTCACCGGTGGCGTGCGTTTCCACTGGCCGTCGGTATCGCGGTAATCGGGGATGCCCGAGGCGGTACTGCAGCCGGCGCCGGTCAGCACGAACAGGCGTTGGGCGCGGTCGATGAAGTCGGTCAGCGGCGGGGTCATGGCAGCCAAATGGGGGCGCGCGGACGCCCCTGCAAGCGCGTGGTCAGCTGGCCGGGTCGGCCACCGGGGCGCCCGGCAGGCGCGGCACGGCGGTCGGCTGGCCATCATCACCCAGCGCGATCATCACGAAGTGGCCGCGGGTGCACAGCTTGCGCTCGCCGCTGTGCAGGTCTTCGGCAATCAGCTCCACCTCAACCTTCATCGAGCTGCGGCCCACTTCGACGATGCGGCCCACGGTTTCCACCATCTGGCCGATGCGGATGGGCAGCTTGAAATCGACCTGGTCGCTGCGCGCGGTCACCACGGTGCGGCGCGAATAGCGGGCGGCGGCCAGGAAGGCGGCCTTGTCCATCCACGCCAGCGCCTGGCCACCGAACAGGGTGCCCATGTGGTTGGTGTGGTTGGGGAAGACGATTTCGGCCATGCGCACTTCGATGGGCGGCACGGTTTCGGGAATGGGGGTCATGGCGGGGCCATCGGTGTGGGGTGCGGCAATGTTAAGCCAGGCCCGGTGCAGGCGGCGCTACACTGCGCCACGCCCACCGCACGGAACGCCGCCATGCCCGCCGCCACCGACCTGCTGGCCTTCGCCCTGCTGTCGCTGGGCATGGTGCTCACGCCTGGGCCAAACATGGTCTACCTGGTCTCGCGCTCGATCTGCCAGGGCCGCCGCGCCGGGCTGGTGTCGCTGGGCGGCGTGGCGCTGGGCTTCGTCTTCTACATGCTGTGCGCGGCGCTGGGCATCACTGCCCTGCTGATGACCGTACCCTTCGCCTACGACGCGCTGCGCATCGGCGGCGCGCTGTACCTGCTGTATCTGGCCTGGCAGGCGATGAAGCCCGGCGCCCGCTCGCCGTTCGCGGTGCATGCGCTGCCCGTCGACAGCCCGCGCCGGTTGTTCGCGATGGGTTTCCTCACCAACCTGCTGAATCCGAAGATCGCGGTGATGTACCTGTCCCTGCTGCCGCAGTTCCTGCACCCGGACGGCCACGGCAGCGTGCTGGCGCAATCGCTGGTGCTGGGCTTCACGCAGATCTCGGTCAGCCTGGCGGTGAACACGATGATCGTGCTGATGGCCGGCAGCATTGCGGCATTCCTGGCCGCGCGACCAAGCTGGCAGGCCGCGCAACGCTGGTTGATGGGCACGGTGCTGGCCGGGCTGGCCGTGCGGATGGCGGTGGAAGGACGGCGGTAACGACCCTGTACAGCGTGGCCTTTTCCACCTGATCCCCTTGCAGACTTGGTGGAAGGGAGCAATCGGTATCGCCACCCCAGCCATCACGCTCCATCCTTGCATGACAGGCTTGTCCATGAAGTGTGCACTGTGCGCCGCGACATGTGCACCTCCGACGCAGCGATTTTCCTATCTCAGGAACGATGGACCGTCCTGCGTATGAGCATGCTGTGCCGGCTCTTGTTCAAGGCCCTTTGCTCGCGATTGACTCAACACATCAGCTCGATGAAGCGACTCCGCCTCAGGTGTACGAAGCGCATCTATCGTGTTCATGTGTCCTCGGCGATGGGCGGGATCATCCATTGCCCCCTCCACTATGAAAACCCTCTCGCCGCGGGCCAAGCGTTCCGTCGAGTTGTTGAGCACAACATGGTCGACCCGCGAAAGCCCCTGCTCCTTCGCCAGTACCAACAGGCTCGCGGTCATCCGCTGGCTCGACTCGTCCCACAGCTTCCCATGCTCAGCGTCCAAGCGTTCCACACCAGCCCTTATCTGCATATGGAGAGAACGGTCTGCATCACCAAGTTCAGCTGTTGAAGAAGAAACTCGATGTAGCGACGGCGAGTCGTCGATGGATGTGGCAGATTTCTCTGCAGCCGCAGTGCGTTCGGCGTCAAGTTGTGGCTCCGGCCTGCGACGCCGCTGCGAGGGCGCTATGTGCTGGTCATAGAACGCGCCGTAGTAGAGCTCGTAATTCGCATGAGGACCAACAGACGGAGCCTCCGTCTTGAACACCTCCGCGATCTGCCCAAGCGCTTGGCTTCGATTGATCCGTCCCGCCTGGAGTTCCACCGCAATGGCCCCATACTGCTGTGGTCGATTGCCCGTGCCTGACACGCCAATGTCCGGTCCACCAGCCGCGACAATTTCGCGCTGGACCTGCACATTGCTGAGCGTCGCGGCGGCTTCCCCTCGCAACATGCTGTTTACATAGGCTTGCTTGGAAGTCAGATCTGGGCGATCGGTGAAGAGATGGTGCCCAACTTCGTGAGAAAGAGATCGTGCGATTCTGGGGCCTTGCCCGATCGCGTTCTCGTCAATAACGATCTTCACACCAGGAACAAGATAGGTGCCACCACCGGCTTGCCCCCAGACAACATCCAGACCATCGCGACCTGCTTGGGCGAGACCCGCTTGAAGTGTTATGGATTTCGCTAGAATCGGCGTAAACGACGGGTCGGCCAATGGTGATGCAGGACGACGTGCGGCTCCTGGGCGCTCCCCCCTCCTGCTGCTGTGGCAGTCCAGCTTCTTCAGTACGCTCGATGGCGCGGCTCCTTCGCAATAACAGGTGGTTAGCGCTGCCTGATCGATACGTAGGTCAGCGTCACGTTGTCGGCGGCGAGCCCGAGCACGACCTCTGCCCCGTTCACTTGCGCAGACCAGTAAGGGCGGGAGCCAGACGCATCAGGGTGAGCTGGATTTACGATGGAGCCCTCCCAATTAACGTCCTTGAGTGCAATGCCCGGTGGCGCGACCTCAAAGATCAGGTTTGCATGCGCAGGATCGTCGGCAGCACTTCTCAGCTTGATGTTCCGGACCTCAAGGTCACCCAACATTCCGCGCTCTGCGATCCGCTCGTCCCTCAAACCCTGTCGGGCCGGCTCTCCGAGGTGCGTGTGAAGCTGTTCATTCAATGCATCGACATCATCAAAACGCACACTGATCAAACGCTCGATGTCGTTCTTGAATCGCTCCATACCAATGTCACTCCCTGATTTGACGGACTGTCTTTGATCCAGATGATATGAGGGGGTTGGGGGCGCACTGCTCGAACATGCTGGCAATACCAACGCCGCAACAGCGGCTGTGAGACAGCGACGCACTGCTTCCATGGGGCGGCCCCGCAGTCGCCTTTTTGATGAAGAGGCGCATTTCTCGACCCATGCATCCATGACAGAACCTCTCGCGGCAATCCCAATTTCATCAATCTAGCACTACTTCGGGAGTCAAGCAGTTCAGCCGGCCGGAGGCACTTGGTCGCCGACGTGGCAAGGTTGCAGTTGGCTGGCGTGGTTGATCTTCTCTCAAGAAAGATCACAGCTTGAGTGATGCGATCGACGATGCACGCCGCTGGCCGGGTGGGCAGTGCGCATGGCGGTGGAAGGACGGTGGTCAGACCGTTGGTAGCGGTAGCGCCGGGTCATACCCGGCGAGTGCGCAGCGCGGTCGATGTTTCCCGCCGCGCCGGAATGATTCCGCCGGGCGTGGCCCGTCGCCACCTACAAAAAACCCCGGCATTGCCGGGGTTTTTCATTGCGACAGACCTGACCGGTTCGATCAGAAGTTCATGTCGAAGGCGACTTCGCCCTGCACGCCGACCTGGTAGGCCGAGGCGCGGCGCTCGAAGAAGTTGGTCAGTTCCTGCACGTCCTGCAGTTCCATGAAGCTCAGCGGGTTGCGCACGTTGTACTTGCGCTCCATGCCCAGGCGATGGAAATGGTTGTCGGCGCAGTGCTGCAGGTACTGGCGCATGTCGCGGGTGGAGATGCCCGCCACGCCACCGGACAGCACGTCCTCGGCGAACTGCACTTCGCACTCGATGGCTTCGGCCAGCATTTCGTAGACGTCCTGCTTCATCTTGTCGTCGAACAGGTCCGGCTCTTCCTCGCGGATCACATCCACGCATTCGAAGGCGAAGTCCATGTGCGCGCTCTCGTCGCGGAACACCCAGTTGGTGCCCGAGGCCAGGCCGTTGAGCAGGCCGCGCGAGCGGAAGTAGTACACGTAGGCGAAGGCGGCAAAGAAGAACAGGCCTTCGATGCACGCGGCGAAGCAGATCTGGTTGAGCAGGAACTGGCGACGCTCTTCGCGGGTCTCGATGCGCTTCAGGTTCTGGATCGAGTCGATCCACTTGAAGCAGAAATCGGCCTTCTTCTTGATCGAGTCGATGTTCTCCACCGCGTCGAAGGCTTTGGCGCGCTCATCCGGATCCGGCAGGTAGTTGTCCAGCAGGGTCAGGTAGAACTGCACGTGCAGCGCTTCTTCATACAGCTGGCGCGACAGGTACATGCGCGCTTCGGGCGCATTGAGGTGCTGGTACAGGTTCAGCACCAGGTTGTTGGACACGATCGAATCGCCGGTGGCGAAGAACGCGACCAGGCGGTGGATCAGGTGGCGCTCGCCCGGCGACATCTTGCTGTGCAGGTCGCTGATGTCGATCTGGAAGTTGATCTCTTCCACCGTCCAGGTGTTCTTGATCGCGTTCCGGTACATGTCATAGAACTGCGGGTAGCGCATCGGGCGCAGGGTCAGTTCAAAACCGGGATCGAGCAGCATCTGCTTGGGCTTGTCGGCCATGGGTGTTTCCTTGAATTCCTGGGTGAGCCGCCGGGCATGGCCCGGCGCTACCGTGGGTGTTTCCGCAGCGGAGCAGGCGTGCCGACCAACGGTCGGCACCCACCGCGCGGTGTTACTGGCAGGCCTCGCAGGCTTCCGGGTTCTCCAGCGAGCAGGCGATGGCCTCTTCCGGGCTGAACACCTTTTCCGGCGCTGCGGTGGCAGTGTGGCTGACCGTGGTCTTGGCGATCTTGGTAGCCGGGCGCGAACGCAGGTAGTAGGTGGTCTTGATGCCCTGCTTCCAGGCGTACATGTACATGGAGGACATCGCGCCGATGTTCGGGCTTTCCATGAACAGATTGAGCGAGGCGGACTGGTCGATGAAGGCGCCACGGTCGGCAGCCATGTCGATCAGCGAACGCATCGGCAGTTCCCACGCGGTGCGGTAGACGTGGCGCAGCGTTTCCGGAATCTGCGTGATGCCCTGGATCGAGCCTTCGGCCAGCTTGATGGCGTCGCGCATTTCCGGGGTCCAGTGGCCCAGCTTCTTCAGCTCGTTCACCAGGTAGCGGTTGACCTGCAGGAAGTCACCGGACAGGGTTTCGCGCTTGAACAGGTTGGACACCTGCGGTTCGACGCACTCGTAGCAGCCGGCAATCGAGGCGATGGTCGCGGTCGGGGCAATGGCGATCATCAGCGAGTTGCGCAGGCCGTGTTCCTTGATGCGCCCGCGCAGGGTGTCCCAACGCTCGGCATCTTCGGGCACCACGTTCCAGGCATCGAACTGCAGCTCGCCGCTGGCCGCACGGGTGTCGGCGAAGGACGGGTGCTTGCCGCGTTCCTGGGCCAGTTCGACCGAGGTTTCCAGCGCGTGGAAGTAGATGGTCTCGGCGATCTTCTTCGACAGCGCGCGTGCTTCGGCGCCATCGAACGGCAGGCGCTTGCGGAAGAACACGTCCTGCAGGCCCATGCAGCCCAGGCCGACCGGACGCCAGCGCAGGTTGCCGCGGCGCGCCGATTCGATCGGGTAGAAGTTCAGGTCGATGACGCGGTCGAGCTGGCGCACGGCCAGGCGCACGGTGTCGGCCAGCTTGTCGAAATCGAACTCGCCGTTGCCGTCGAAGTGGTTGCCCAGGTTGATCGAACCCAGGTTGCACACTGCGGTCTCTTCGGCCGAGGTGACTTCCAGGATTTCGGTGCACAGGTTGGACAGGTGGATGACGTTGCCAACGCGCAGGGTCTGGTTGCTGGCGCGGTTGCACTTGTCCTTGAAGGTCATCCAGCCGTTGCCGGTCTCGGCCAGGGTCCGCATCATCCGCGAGTACAGCTTACGGGCGGAGATGGTGCGGTTGGCCTTGCCCTGTGCTTCGGCCTGCAGGTAGGCGGCCTCGAAGGCTTCGCCGAACAGGTCGGTGAACTCCGGCACGACGCGCGGATCGAACAGCGACCATTCCTGGTCGGCCTCGACGCGCTTCATGAACAGGTCCGGGATCCAGTTGGCCAGGTTCAGGTTGTGCGCACGGCGCGATTCGTCGCCGGTGTTGTCACGCAGCTCGAGGAAATCCTCGATGTCGGCGTGCCAGGTTTCCAGATACACACAGGCCGCGCCCTTGCGCTTGCCGCCCTGGTTCACCGCGGCCACGGACGAATCCATGGTCTTCAGCCACGGCACGATGCCGTTGGAGTGGCCGTTGGTGGACTTGATGAGCGAACCACGCGAACGCACGCGGGTGTAGCTGACGCCGATGCCGCCGGAGAACTTCGACAGCTGGGCGATGTCGCCGTACTTGGAGTAGATCGATTCCAGCGAGTCCTGTGGCGAATCCAGCAGGAAGCACGAGGACAGCTGCTCGTGGGTGGTGCCGGAGTTGAACAGGGTCGGGCTGGACGGCAGGTAGTCCAGGTTGCCCATGCGCTTGTACAGCGCCAGGGCCTCGGGCACGTCTTCGCTCAGCGCGCTGGCGATGCGCAGGAAGAACTGCTGCGGGGTCTCGATCACCTTGCGGGTGTGCGGGTGGCGCAGCAGGTAGCGGTCGTACAGGGTACGCAGGCCGAAGTAATCGAAGTTCAGGTCCAGCGAGATGTCGATGGCATCGTTGAGCTTGCGTGCGTTGGTCTGCACGAAGTTCAGCAGGCGGTCGTTGATCAGGCCGACTTCGTGGCCACGGCTGACCGACTGCGAGAAGGCGTAGATTTCCTGGCCCGACACTTCCTTGGCGATGTAGTTGGCCAGCAGGCGCGCCGCAAGGCGGCCGTACTCGGGCTCTTCACCGATCAGCAGGGCGGCGGTGCGGATGGACAGTTCGTCCAGCTCGCGGGTGGTGGCGCCGTTGTACAGGCCGGAGATGGTACGGGTGGCCACACGCATCGGATCGACGGCGTGCAGGCCTTCGGAGGAACGCTGCACCGCGCGCACGATCTTGTTCAGATCCACCAGCTCGGTCGTGCCGTTGCGCTTGGTCACGCTCATCGCGTTGGCCGTCGGCGGCGACGTCAGCAGGAACTCGCTTTCCTTTTCGATGGTGGCGCTGGATTCGGTGGTCACGGCGTGTGTCCTCTTGGCGTGATTGGGGGTGCTGTATGCATCAGGGTTGCTCGACCCGGGACATGACAGCCCAGGGTGGCAGGACGGCGTCGCAGGAGGTGAGACCCTGCGCCTTCCGCTGCCGGTTGGCGATCGCTGGCGGGTACCGCGGTAGAGCCCCGTTGCGGACCCCAGGCGATGGGGTCGTTGCGACCGACGGCCACAAGATAGTGGGGGTGGTGGGGGCCGTCAACGCCAAATGTAGTGAAATCTGGTAATCCCTTGCGGCGCAAGGATCATGCCGTCGGCGCCGCGTCTGGACGCTTTGGACCTGCCGGAACGGGCTGCGCAGTCAAGCCCGGAAGGCGTCACATCGGCGGTACAACGTGCTGCGGAAACGGAACAATGACAGCTTCACATGACAGTGATGAAGCTGGCTAGGGACAACCCTGTGGATAGGTGGTGGGCAGCCGGTGGGAAAGCCGGTATGGCAGAGCGATGGCTATCGGGCAGTGACTTCCGGCCGGTGACGGCACCGTGCGGGCGCGGGATGCTGGGGGCCTGCACTGACCGGAAAGGATTCCACCATGCGCCTGCCCCTGCCCGCCCTGGCCCTGCTGGCCTGCCTGGCCACCGCCCCGGTGCTGGCCGGCGACGCCCCGAAGCTTCGCTCGGACCAGTGCGGCATGCGCACCGACTACGACGTGCTGGTGGACAGCGGCGGCATCTGGCTGCGGCATGGCCCGCAGGCGCCGCACGAGGTAGTGTTCCACGATGGCGTGCTGAGCCTGGACGACACGGTCGTGCCGGTCAGCGAGGCCGACGCCGCCCGCCTGCGGCAGATGGAGGCCGGGGCGCGGCAGCTGATGCCGGCGGCCACGGCGCTGGCCCATGAAGTGAGTGGACTGAGCTTCGACGTGCTCGACGGGGTCTATGAGAGCCTCACCGGCACCGCCAACAGCCGCAAGGTCCGGCGCCTGCGCCGGCAGGCCGATGACTGGATCGGCGGCACACTGGGCAAGGGCTACTGGGAACAGGCGGTGTTCGGGCCGGGCTTCGAGGCCAAGGTGCAGCACATGGCCGAGTCGCTGTCCGCTTCCATCGCCCGCAGCATGCTGTGGCAGATGGTCACCGGCCGCAGCGACGCGATGGAGGAGCGCGGCGACCGCCTGGACGCGCAGATGGAGCAGCAACTGGAAGGCCGCGCCGAGCGCATCGAGGCCCGCGCGCAGGCGCTGTGCCCGCTGGTGGCCGCCGTAGCCGAGGCCCACGACGCGCTGGAGGTGCGCTACCAAGGGCAGCCGCTGCGGCTGATCCAGCGCAGTGAAGGCGTGCAGGTGGCGGCCAGCGTGCGCGAGCAGCCGCAGGGCGATGCGGTGGCGCCGAGCCGATAAGCCCGCAGTGCTGTTGTAGAGCCGAGCCCGCGCCCGGCTGCCTTTCGGCGCTTCATTCAGAAACAGCCGAGCATCGGCTCGGCTCTACAACCCGCGGCCCCCTCACGCCCGGTGCGGGGTGCCCAGGTACTCGGCGCTCTGCATTTCGATCAGGCGCGAGGCGGTGCGCTCGAAGGCGTCTCTTACTTCAAGAAGATTCCTGGATCCCTATAGGCGAGCGGACTACTCCTCGGTCAGCCCCAGCGCTTCGCCCAGACTTTCCACAAAGCCTGCCTGCTCATCTGAATAGTCCATTGCGATGCTTCTGAACTGCGAGCACAACGATGATTGGGACTCCAGGTCCATCATCTGCAGTGTCGAAGCCAGTTGTTCGAGCCGCTGGATTGCAGCGTCAGGATCCAATACATCATCCGCCGAAAACTCGAGGAACACGGCGAGGTCAACGAGGGCTCGCGCAACGTGCTTGTCGATTTCCTGGCTCATGAATCACCTCTACCGGAATATTTGAAACAGCCGAGCATGGGCTCGGCTCTACAACCAGCGGCCCCCTCACGCCCGGTGCGGGGTGCCCAGGTACTCGGCGCTCTGCATTTCAATCAGGCGCGAGGCGGTGCGCTCGAAGGCGCCCTGCAGGCGCTCGCCGGCATACAGCTCCACCGGCGAGGTGCTGGCGGTGCACACCAGGTTGACGTGGCGGTCGTACAGCTCGTCGATCAGGTTCACGAAGCGGCGCGCGGCATCTTCGTTCAGGCGGTCGAAGGCGGGAATGCCGCCCAGCAGCACCGTGTTGAACTCGTGCGCGATCTCGATGTAATCCGACGGGCCGCGCGGGCCTTCGCAGAGCGCGGCGAAATCGAACCAGGCGATGCTCTTGCCGCGGCCCCGCACCGGAATCTTGCGGCCCTCGATCTCGATGTTGCCGGCCTTGGCCGGCTGCCCACCGCTCAGTTCGCCCCAGCGGCTGGCCAGCCAGTCGTCGCTGTCGGCGGCCAGCGGCGCGCGGTACACCGGCGAACGGGTCAGCGCGCGCATGCGGTAATCCTCGGTGCCCTCGGCGTACAGCTCCACGCAGAAGCGCTGCAGCAGGCCGATGGCCGGCATGAAGCTCTCGCGCTGCAGGCCGTTCAGGTACAGGTTTTCCACGGCCGTATTGGAGGTGGTCACCAGGGTCACGCCCTCGGCGAACAGGCGCTCGAGCAGGCGCGCCAGCAGCATCGCATCGCCGATGTCGGTGACGAAGAACTCGTCCAGCACCAGCACGCGCAGGTTGCTGCGCCATTCCTGGGCGATCTTCGCCAGCGGGTCGCTCTGCCCCTGGTGCTCGCGCAGGCGCTCGTGCACGCTGCGCATGAAGCGGTGGAAATGCGTGCGGTACTTCTGCTTGATCGGCAGGCCGTCGTAGAACAGGTCCACCAGGAAGGTCTTGCCGCGGCCGACACCGCCCCAGAAGTACAGGCCCTTGACCGGCTCGGGCTTCTTCCAGAACGAGGACAGGCGGTCCAGCCAGCCGTCCTCGGCGCTGTCGACCAGGCCCAGGTGGATGCGGTCCAGCTCGGCCAGGGCCGCGTGCTGGGCCGGGTCGTCCTGCCAGTCGCCGCTGGCAACCCCGGCCGCGTACCGCTGCGACGGGGTCAACGCCTGCTCGCTCATGCCGCCGCGCCCAGCCAGTGCTTGACGCCGTGGGTGAGCGCGCCGCGCAGGTCGATCAGCTTGCGGTGGAAGAAGTGGCTGGTTTCGGGCATGCGCACCAGCTCATGCGGGAAATCGAGCGTGTCCAGCCACTGGTAGACGGCCTGCGGGTCGACGATCTCGTCCTGCTCGCCCTGGATGACCAGCCAGCGGGCCGGCGGCTGCACGCCGCTGAAATCCCAGCGGCCGGCCGGCGGCGCGATCGAGATCAGCGCTTCCGGCTGCAGCTCGCCTGCGGCCTTCAGCGAAACGAAGGAGCCGAAGCTGAAACCGGCCAGCCACAGGCGGTCATCCGGGCGCTGGCTGCGCACCCAGGCGGTGACCGCCTTGAGGTCGTCCTGTTAGCCC
>Ga0209676_1000249_pt1 | contig 115154 bp, 97 predicted proteins | sample AraplaCvi_mLB_r2_FD_184282 | JGI IMG/M metagenome (GOLD analysis project Ga0209676, IMG submission 184282) | Arabidopsis root microbial communities from North Carolina, USA - plate scrape MF_Cvi_mLB_r2 (SPAdes) (version 2) | ecosystem: Host-associated > Plants > Roots > Endosphere | place: USA...
CCATCGTCTAGAGGCCTAGGACATCACCCTTTCACGGTGGCGACCGGGGTTCGAATCCCCGTGGGGACGCCAATTACAGAAGCAGAAAGCCCTGACTCCGGTCGGGGCTTTTTGTTTTGGTAGCCTACGCCCATGTGCTATTCCGCCCAGATCCGCGCCGACTACACCAAGCTGGTCCGTGAATTCGGTGCCACCCTGTCGCTGGACGAGTTCGCCCAGCTCTACGCGCACGACCCCGGCAAACAGCGTCCGAAAACCCCCAAGTCGATGGACGATGGTTTCGCGGGCGCGCGCACGCCGCTCGGCCAGGACATCGTGGCGAAGATCCAGCAGTGGCACACCCAGGAAATGCACGCGCTGGACGAAGAGCTGCGCGTACAGGGCGCGCGCCTGAAGCAGGCCGAGGAAAGCCTGGCCCACCGCCCCACCCAGAAAGCGCGCAACGAGATCCGCATTGCCGGCAACCGCATCGACCGCGCGCAGGCGCGCCTGGCCGACCTGCACCGCAGCGGCCTGCTGCCACGCGACAGCCGCATCTTCCCGGGCGTGTATGCACCGGTGATCGTCTCCGAGCAGGGCCAGCGCGTGATCAAACCGATGCGCTACCAGTGCCGGCTGCCGGACAAACCGGCGCGCAACGACACGCTCTACCCCGGCACCTACAACGCGCGCCGCGACAGCCTGGAGGCGTACTGGAAGAACGCCTTCGGCCATCACCATGGCGTGGTGGTGGTGCAGTCGTTCTACGAACACGTCCCGCGCCATGCACTGGAACAACGCACGCTGGCACCCGGCGAAGGCGCGCAGAACGTGGTGCTGGAATTCCGCCCGCAGCCGCCGCGTGACCTGCTGATCGCCTGCCTGTGGTCGGAATGGGAAGGGCCGGAAGGACGGCTGCTATCGTTCGCAGCGATCACCGACGATCCGCCACGGGACGTGGCGGCGGCGGGCCACGACCGCTGCATCGTGCCGATCCGGCGCGAGAACCTGGATGCGTGGTTGAATCCAGATCCAGGCGACCTGGCCGCACTGTATCGAATACTCGACGACCGCGAACCGGTGCAGCTCGGCTACCAGGAAGCCGCCTGACGCGTGCGGTCAGCTCGCGACCGGATGATCCTGCAGCGCGTTGGCCAGTGCCGCTTCCAGTTCCTTGGTCAGGTAAGGCTTGACCAGCACCACGCCGGCACGGAACGCGTCGGGCAACTCGTGCGGCGCCATGCCGGTGGCCACCACGAACGGCAGCCCCTTCGCGGCCAACCGTTCGGCGACCGGGTCACTGGTTTCGTGGTGGGCCAGACGGTAATCCAGCAGCACGATCTGCGGCGAGGCGGTGTCCACCAGGCGCAGCGCGTCGGCCACCGTCGCCGCGGTACCCACCACGATCGCGCCCGATTGCGCCAACTGCATTTCCAGCAGCGTTGCGCTCATCTCGTCGTTTTCGACCACGAGTATCCGCAGGCCCTGCAGCGCGTTCATCCCGTTTCCCTGTATGGTTCAGCGCTGTCAGTATAGCGTTGCGTCCCCATGAAGGCCGGGGCACGGGTGAACCGTTCAGGCCTCCCCAATCCCGCCGAGTTTGTATACACTACGCGGCCAGCCAGCCGAAGTGGCGGAATCGGTAGACGCAGCGGACTCAAAATCCGCCGCCCTTAAAAGCGTGTGGGTTCGAGTCCCACCTTCGGCACCATGGAATCCAGAAGGCCAGATCGAAAGATCTGGCCTTCTGCTTTTCCGGCCTTACACCAGCCGCAGCACCGGCGCCGCGCCCGGCCCACCGGACTGCGCCGCCTGGCGCAGGGCCTGGGTGACGGCGCCGTCGACGCGGAACGCGGCCACGGTCTGCAACAGCTGGGTCGCCTGCTCCTCCATGCTGCGTGCCGCTGCGGAGGCTTCTTCCACCAGCGCCGCGTTCTGCTGCGTGCTCTGATCGATGTGCTCCACCGCCTGGTTGATCTGCACGATGCCGTCGCTCTGCTGCTGTGCGCCGGTGCTGATGCGCGCGATCAGTTCATCCACGCGGCGGACGCTGGCGACGATTTCTTCCATCGTGCGCCCTGCACTTTCGACCTGGGCGGCGCCGGTGCCCACGCGGTCGACCGAGTCGTCGATCAGCTGCTTGATCTCCTTGGCCGCGCCGGCCGAACGTTGCGACAGCGAGCGGATCTCGGCCGCCACCACGGCGAAGCCGCGGCCGTGCTCACCGGCGCGCGCCGCTTCCACCGCTGCGTTCAGGGCCAGGATGTTGGTCTGGAAGGCGATGCCGTCGATCACTCCGATGATGTCCACGATGCGGCGCGAGGAGGCGTTGATCAGCGCCATGGTGGCGACGACGTCGCTGACCACCCTGCCCCCCTGCGCTGCAACCTCCACCGCGCCACCCGCCAGCTGGCTGGCCTGGCGCGCATTGTCGGCACTCTGCAGCACCGTGCTGGTCAGGCCCTGCAGCGACACCGCGGTTTCCTCCAGCGACGCGGCCTGCTGCTCGGTGCGCGCGGACAGGTCGCTGTTGCCCACCGCGATCTCACTGGCGCCCAGCGCGACGGCATCGGCGGCGACGCGGATCTGGCCAATCATGTTGCCCATGGTCTCGACCATGGCGTTGATCCCTTCGCACAACGCGGCGATCTGCCCGCTCTTGTCGTGGGTGTCGATGCGGCCGCTGAGATCGCCGGCCTGCGCGGCACCCACCACTTCGCGGGTCTGTGCCACGGCAGCCGCCAGCGCCTGCGCATCGCGCACCTGGGCGGAAACGTCGGTCGCGTACTTGACCACCTTGAACGGCCTGCCGTTCATGTCGAAGATCGGGTTGTAGGACGCTTGGATCCACACCTCGCGGCCGCCCTTGCCCAGCCGCCGGTACTGGCCGGCGTCGAACTCGCCACGCCCCAGCTTCTGCCAGAACTGCCGGTACGCGTCACTGCGCGCGTACTCGGCATCGGCGAACAGCGAATGGTGCTGGCCGCGCACTTCCTCGAGGCTGTAGCCCATGGTCGAGAGGAAGTTTTCATTCGCGGACAGGATGCGCCCGTCCAGGCTGAACTCGATCACCGCCTGCGAGGTGTTGATCGCGGCGAGCTGGCCGGCGAAATCGGCGGCCTGCATCTGCTGGGCGGTGATGTCGGTGGCGAACTTCACCACTTTCACCGGCCGGCCAGTGCTGTCGAACACCGGGTTGTACGAGGCCTGGATCCAGATTTCGCGCCCGCCCTTGCCCAGCCGCCGGTACTGCCCGGCGTCGAATTCGCCGCGACCGAGTCGGGCCCAGAATTCGCGGTAGGTGCTGCTGCGCGCGTGCTCGGGGTCGACGAACATCGAATGGTGATGCCCGCGGATCTCCTCGAGCGTATAGCCCAACGTCTGCAGGAAATTGTCATTGGCCTGCAGGATGGTGCCTTCGAGGTCGAACTCGATCACCGCCTGCACACGGTGCAGTGCGGCGACCTGCGCCTCCAGCTCGGCATTGCGCTGGGCCAGGGCCGCGCTCGTCTGGCGTGTCGCGCGCGGACTGAACGCCAGGGCGCCCAGCGAGCGCAGGAGTGAGGTGGTTGCGGAATCGCTGCTGCGAGCGGCCGCCGGTGGCTGAATGGCTGCGGTGGTCATCGATGTTTCCTCGGTTCCAACAAGCTCAATGGGCTGCGCCGGGCCCGATGCCCGACGAAGTACGCAGTACGCTTGGGGACTCACGAAGACCGTCCTGGGGGCTGACGTTCCTTCCGTGGGGTGAAGCGATACAACAGGTCGCCCTCTGTAAGCGGCGGCTACCGCAAAAACTTTAGTCCCGGGGGGATCAGCGGCGACGCCCCGGCCCTGCCGGATGACCCCCGCACTTCTGCCCCAGCGCCCGAGCCAGCTCCTGGGCCGGCTGCACATGGAACATGCGTGCGTATTGGGCCGCCATCCGGCCCAGGTCCCAGACCCCGAAACGCGAACAGATGCTGGTCACGGTATCCCCGGTGCGGGCCGAGCGCAGCTCGCCCCGGATCGCGTGCAGCCGCTCGATCAGGTAGAAATGGTGCGGCGCCATTCCGTACAGATCGTCGAACGCGCGGTTCAGCGAGCGCTGCGAAACTCCCACCGCGAAGGCGATGTCCTGGAATGCGGCCTCGCCGCGCAGGCTGCGCTGGATATGCTGCACGCCCCGGCTCACGATCTCCCGGCGTGGCAGCGGCGGGCGCCCTCGCCGCGCCGGGCCGGACCCACCGGTGGCGTGCCGGTGGCACTGCAGCACGGCCGCCGCGAGCTGGGCCGCGAAGGCCTGCCGTGGCCCGACCTCGGCGAAGGCGTCGGGCCGGTCCTCGCGCACGTCGAACGCCCGCTGCACCATCGCGGTGACATGCCCGACCATCGCCGCTGTCGTGGTGATCGTGCCCGTGCGGTACAGGCGCGGCACGTCCAGGCCATCGACCCGCGCCGCCTGCTCCATCAACAGCCGCTCGCCCAGGTCGATCCCAAGGAACCGCGCCGGCACCCGGGTGAATCCGTGCAGCTCCACGCGTGGCGCCAGCCAGGTGAAGCTGTCCTCGCCGAGCAGCTGGCCATCCAGGGTGGTCTGGCTCCCGGGCAGCGCCAGGTACACCCCGAAGTGGCGGTCGTGCGGAGCACCGTGATAATGCACCGGCGCGCCATCGATACCATGCAGCAGGGTGGCCTCACCCAGTTCCAGGCAATCCAACAGCCAGGCGTCGTCGCCGCGACCGGTCACCCGCATCTCGCCGTCGATGCCCTTGACGGAATTTGAATATGCCTCGAAGTCCGGAAATATCAGCGCAGGCATGTGGTCCAAGGGTCGTGGAGTTAATCAGGCGATGTTTGTCGAAGACAATCGTCCTGAGCCTCGCCGTGCGGGCGGGGGTTACTCTACGGCACGTGAAGACACGCGTGCACGCCTGAAGGTCATGGTGTATTTCCCATGATTTGGCCAACTTTACGTAGCGGGCAGGAAATCCAAACAGTAAGAATCAGCACGCCTCGCGACGGGGTGCTGGACGGTGGGGACTGCCCAGCACCCTGTTGCAGGAATTGATACTGCATCGAATCTGTCCAGCACATTATCGCCAGTAATTACGCAGCCCAGTCCCACCCGGGTTCCAGCATTTACTTGCGCGTGCCGCCGCACTGGCTGCGGAAGGGTATCGACCCGGCATCGGCCCGCTTGAGTGCCGGGGTGATCGGCGGCACGGTGAAAACCTGACCCGTTCAGCTCGGACCACCCTCGCTGGTCTCGGCGTCGAGGTCGCCGTCGCCCGGATCGAGCGGCTCGGCACCGCCATGGGCAGGCGCTTCCACCTGCACGTTGTTCCGGCCCAGTGCCTTGGCGCGGTAGCACTGCGCGTCGGCCGCCGCCACCGCTTCGTCCACGCTCATGCCGCCGTGGATCGCGGCAATCCCGATGCTGGTGCCCACCTGCAGCCGGTTTGCGCTCCATGGAACGCTCAGCGTGCGTACTGATTCGAGCAGGTCGCTGGCGATCCGGCGCGCACGCCGCAGCGAACAGCCCGCCAGGATCACCGCGAACTCGTCACCGCCCATCCGCGCGACCACGTCCGAATCGCGCACGCCGTTGCGCAGCACGTTGGCCACCGCCCACAGCATCGCGTCGCCGGCCAGGTGGCCATGGTTGTCGTTGATCGGCTTGAAGTTGTCCAGGTCGATGAACATCAGCGACGCCGACTGCCCGGTGCGCGCCACCCGGGTGATCGCCTGCTGCAGGTGTGCTTCGAAGCCGCGCCGGTTGCTCAGTTCGGTCAACGGGTCCACTTCGGCCAGGTGCCGCGCTTCGCGCTGGCGTGCGCGCTGCTGGGTGACATCGCGGATCACCCAGACCGCGCCGCTGACCCGCCCGTCGCCATCGTGCAGCCAGGCCCGGGTCACATCGACCGGTACCAGGCGCGCCCCCACCGACAGCAGCAGGTCCGAGTGCAGGTCCACGGCGTTGCTGTCCGGATCCAGCAGCACGGCCAGGTCCAGCGGTGAGCGTGGCGCGTATTCGGTGGTGAGCTCCATGACCTCCTGCACCTGGCTGCCGGTCAGCGGCGTGGCGCCCTCACCGGCCAGCGCGCGGGTGGCCGCGGCGTTGGCATACTGGATCAGGCCCTGCAGGTCCAGGGTAAGCACCATGTCGGCCACCGCATCGAGGGTGACCCGGGTGCGTTGTTCCGACTCGCGCAGCTGCTGCGCGCTGAGCCGTTGCACGGTGACGTCCTGGATCTGCGAGACGAAATGCAGCGGTTCACCGTGCGGCGCGCGCACCAGCGACACCGACAACCGGCCCCAGACCACGTTGCCGCCCTTGCCCAGGTAGCGCTTGTCCATGTGGTAATGATCGCGCCGGCCCGCCAGCAGGTCCCCGACCAGGACCAGGTCGGCATGCAGGTCGTCAGGATGGGTCAGGGTCTGGAAATCGATGTCGAGCAGTTCGGCACGGGTGTAACCGAGGATGCCGCAGAGCGCGTCGTTGACATCCAGCCAGCGGCCTTCCAGCGACACCAGCGCCATGCCCAGCGCCGCCGAATTGAAGGCGCCGGCGAACTTCTCGGCAGACACGAAGGCCTGCTCGCGCATTTCCAGCAGCGGGGTGATGTCCACGGCCATTCCCACATAGCCGAGGCGCTGCCCGTTGCCGGAATCCAACGGGCTGATCGACAACCGCACCTGCCGGTGTTCGCCATCCTTGCGCACGAAGGTCCACTGGTGCGACCAGGTCCCATGCGCGGCCTGCGCGGTCAGCGCCTGGAACACGGAAGGGGCGCCTCCGTCGGCACCGGCCAGCGGCTGCAGGAAGTCCTGCATCTCCAGCACATCGTGGAACAGGCCGGGATCGACCCGCCCGATCACTTCCTCGGGCCGGTAGCCCAGCAGCTTCTGCGCGCCGGAATTGAACAGGTTCACCACCCCGTCGGGATCAGTGGCGATCACCGCCACCTCGTCCGACGCATCCACTACTGCCTGCAGGCGCTGGCGCATGTCGGCCGCGTCCTCGCGCGCGTTCTGCAGGTCGCTGACGTCGGCGTGCGCACCGGCCATGCGCAGGGGCCGGCCATGCGCGTCCCATTCGTAGACCCGACCACGGTCCTGGACCCAGATCCAGCGCCCGCTCTTGTGGCGCATCCTGCACAGGCTTTCGTACTGCGACGAACGGCCGTCCAGGTGCTCGCGCAGCAGTTCGTCGGAACGGGCGAGATCGTCAGGATGGACCAGCCCGAGGAAGGTCTGCGGGGTGATCGGCGCCAGTTCCTCGCGGGTGTAGCCGACGATCTGCGCCCAGCGCTCGTTGACCCGCAGCTGGCCGGTCTGGCAGTTCCATTCCCAGGTGCCCATCGCGGTGCCGTCGATGATCATCTCCAGCCGCCGATGCCGTTCGGTCATCTCACGCAGCGCGCGCGCCAGCGCCGCGCTGCCATCGCTGGCATCGTCGTCGTGGCCCGGACCCCGTTGGCCTGCCTGAATATCCGTCATCCAGCCTCCCGCTGCCGGTACAGCGTACCGGCATTCCACGGGAAACGGGGTCAAGCCATCCTCACCCCCGGCCGGGCGTCCGCTCAGCCGCCGCGCTTTGCTCGCGCGAAGGCGTCGGCCAGCGCGTTGTTGGCCGGCGGCGCGCTGCTGCCCGGGCGTGGGCCCGCGGCGGCACCGCGCCCGGCCGGGCGGCCGGCGCCACCGCCGCCGCCGTCGCGTCGGCCCGCACCGGCCGGGCGCGCGTCGCGCTCACCGGGCGGCCTGGCCGGCGCCGGGCTGTCGTCCAGGCGCCGGGTCAGTGCGATGCGCTTGCGCGCCACATCCACCTCCAGCACCTTGACCTTGACGATGTCGCCGGCCTTGACCACGTCGCGCGGGTCCTTGACGTAGGTGTCCGACAGCGCCGAGATGTGGATCAGGCCGTCCTGGTGCACGCCGATGTCGACGAACGCGCCGAACGCGGCCACGTTGCTGACAACGCCTTCCAGGATCATGCCCGGGACCAGGTCCTTGATTTCTTCCACGCCGTCGGCAAAGCGCGCCGCCTTGAATTCCGGGCGCGGATCGCGGCCGGGCTTCTCCAGTTCCTTCAGGATGTCGCGCACGGTCGGCACGCCGAAGGTGGCATCGGTGAACTGCTCGGCCTTCAGCCCGCGCAGGAAGCTGCCATCGCCGATCAGCGCCTTGATCGGGCGCGCGGTGGCAGCCACGATCCGTTCCACCACCGGGTAGGCTTCCGGATGCACGGACGAGGCATCCAGCGGCTGGTCGCCGTCGGCGATGCGCAGGAAGCCGGCGCACTGTTCGAAGGTCTTGTCGCCCAGGCGCGGGACCTTGAGCAGGTCCTTGCGGCGCTTGAACGGGCCATTTTCATCGCGGTGGCGGACGATGTTCTCGGCCACGGTGGACGACAGGCCGGACACGCGCGACAGCAGCGCGGCCGAGGCCGTGTTGACATGCACGCCCACCGCGTTGACGCAGTCCTCCACCCGCGCATCCAGCGCGCGCGCCAGGCGATACTGGTCCACGTCGTGCTGGTACTGGCCGACGCCGATCGCCTTGGGCTCGATCTTGACCAGTTCGGCCAGCGGGTCCTGCAGGCGGCGTGCGATCGACACCGCGCCGCGGATCGACACGTCGAGGTCCGGGAATTCCTTCGCCGCGAATTCGGACGCCGAATACACCGACGCACCGGCTTCGCTGACCACGATCTTCTGCAGCTTGGCGTCGCCGAGCGCCTTGATCACCTCACCGGCCAGCTTGTCGGTTTCGCGGCTGGCGGTACCGTTGCCGATCGCGATCAACTCCACGTTGTGCTTCATGCACAGGTGCTTGAGGGTCTGCAGCGACTGCTCCCACTGGCGGCGCGGCTCATGCGGGTAGATGGTGTCGGTGGCCACCAGCTTGCCGGTGGTGTCGACCACGGCGATCTTGCAGCCGGTGCGGATGCCCGGGTCCAGGCCCAGCACGGTCTTCGGTCCGGCCGGCGCGGCCAGCAGCAGGTCCTTGAGGTTGTCGCCGAACACGCCGATGGCCTCGGCCTCGGCCTTCTCACGGGCCTGGTTGAACAGGTCCAGCAGCAGGTGCATGTGCAGCTTGGCGCGCCAGGTCAGGCGGCAGGCATCCAGCAGCCAGCGATCGCCCGGGCGCCCGGCGTCGCGGATGCCGGCGTTGAAGGCCACCCGGCCCTCGGCGTACAGATGACCGGCTTCGGCGTCGCTGCCCGGGTCCAGTTCCAGGAACAGGATGTCCTCGCGGCGTGCACGGAACAGCGCGAGCAGGCGGTGCGACGGAATCTTCGCCAGCGACTCGGCGTGTTCGAAGTAATCACGGTACTTCGCGCCCTGCTCTTCCTTGCCCTCGGCCACCCGCGCACGGATCACGCCGTGTTCGCCCAGCCACGCACGCAGTTCGCCGACCAGTGCGGCGTCCTCGCCCCAGCGCTCCATCAGGATCGCGCGCGCCCCTTCCAGCGCGGCCTTGGTGTCGGCCACGCCCTTGTCGGCATCCACGAAACCGGCCGCGAACACCTGCGGGTCCAGTCCCGGGTCGGCCAACAGGCCATCGGCCAGCGGTTCCAGCCCCGCTTCGCGCGCGATCTGCGCGCGGGTGCGGCGCTTGGGCTTGTACGGCAGGTACAGGTCTTCCAGCCGCGACTTGGTGTCCGCGCCCAGGATGTCGTTGCGCAGTTCGTCGCTGAGCTTGCCCTGTTCGTCGATGCTGGCCAGCACCGCCGCGCGGCGCTCTTCCAGCTCGCGCAGGTAGGTCAGGCGGGTTTCCAGGTTGCGCAGCTGGGTGTCATCCAACCCGCCGGTGACTTCCTTTCGATAGCGCGCGATGAACGGCACGCTGGCGCCTTCGTCGAGCAGCGCGATGGCGGCGTGCGCCTGGGCGGTCTGGGCGCCGATCTCGGCGGCGATGGTCTGGGCGATCTGCTGGGCGAGCTTGAGGTCTGGCATTGCGTCCGGCCGAAGCCACTATGCGGAAAACACCGATTGTGGCAACGCACGGCGGCGGGGGAAAGCCGTTGACATTCCCGAAACCGCGCATGCCGGAAAACGGGCATGCCGACCAACCGTCGGCATCTACCGGCAGCGTTGTGATCCCGGTAGGTACCGACCGTTGGTCGGTACGAATCACCGGTAATGCCGGGCTGCGCGCGCCTTCACTGCCTCGTCCTGCAACGATTCCAGCGCCATCACGCGGACCTTGCCCAGGCCCTGCAGCTCCATGAACCGCTCGGTGTAGATCTCCGGGCCAGAGTCGGTTTCAGCCTGCAGCTTGCTGAATCCGTGCGGGACCAGGCCCTTGTCGCCATCCTTGCTACCACCGACATAAAGAACGATCGCCATGTGATGTATTCCTCCCGAAGCGTCACGCAATTCCCACGGGCCGCAGCTTAGCGCGCTGGACCTGACTGCCGCGTCAGAGGCTAATGACGGTTGCTTTCATGCAGATGACGTCGCGTGGGCCACCAGCCGTGACCGTGCAGCGCATACAGGTCGGCGGCGCGCTCGAACGGATTGCGCGCACTGACGCCCCCGCACAGCAGGTACACCGGCAGGTACAGGGGTCCCAGCACCAGGTACTGGAAGACGTGCGCGCGTTCGTGGTCGTGCAGTGAGATCACCGGCTCGGTGCAGTGCCCGGCCTGGTGTGCGTAGGTGCGGCACGGCACCTCAAGCCGCGGCCCGGTATGCAGGATCACATTGCCCAGGGTGATCGCCCCGCCCGGCCCCCACGGAAACTCGCGGAACACCAGCGCGCAGTCGCGCCGGCGCCAGTACGGGCGTGCCCCGGCCAGCATGCCGGCCAGGCCGCCGAGCAGGCCGACCAGGGTGTTGGGCGCGGTCCACAGCGCGCCCAGCGCCTGCAGCGCGCGCAGTGCCGGTCGCGGCAGGCTCAATCGGCCTCGTTGGGGATCAGCAGCCACAGCACCAGGTACACCAGGATGCCCGGAAACGCCGCCGAGGCCAGCGAAACCAGCACGAACAGGACCCGCAGCAACGTCGGGCTCCAGCCGAAACGGTGGGCGATGCCGCCCATCACCCCGGCGATCATGCGGTCGTTGAGGGATCGCGACAGCGTGCGGGGGGCGGTGGTGTTCATGCGGGTGATCTCCTGCGGTTTTTGCGACAGGCTAGCGCACCGGCTGTGTAGCCGGTGCGTTGGCGTCGCGTCCGGCCAGCCAGCTGGAAATGGTGCCCGGCACTTCGCGCTGGGCGCGGCCGGAGACGTAGATGCCGATATGCCCGCCGCGGAAGCTGCTTTCGGTGTAGTCACGGCTGCCGAGACGCCCTGCCATGGCGCGCGAGGCGTCCGGCGGCACCAGGTGGTCCTGCTCGGCGTAGATGTTCAGCACCGGCAGGGTGACCTGGCGCAGGTCCACCTGTTCCTCGCCGATGCGCACGCCGTCGTGCATCAGTCCATTGCCCTGGTAGAACTGCTTGATGAAGTCGCGGAAGGCCTCGCCGGCCAGGTCGGGCGAATCGAAGATCCACTTTTCCATGCGCAGGAAATCCTGCAGCGCGGCCTTGTCGTCGAGGATGTCCAGCAGCCCCACGTATTTCTGGATGTTGAGCCGGAACGGCTTGAGCATCAGGTAGCTGGCATTCATCAGGTCGGCCGGGATGTTGCCCAGCGTGTCCACCAGCAGATCCACGTCGACCTGCCGCGCCCAGTGCGAGAGCATGTTGTCCGGGGTGTGGAAGTCGACCGGGGTAACCATGGTGATCAGGTTGGCCAGCTTGTGCTGGCGCAGGGCCGCATAGCAGAGCGCGAAGACGCCGCCCTGGCAGATGCCGAGCATGTTGATCGGCGCGCCGTCGTTGGCGGCCAGCAGGTGGTCCACCGCGCCGTCCACGAACCGCAGCAGGTAGTCCTCCAAGGTCTGGTAACGCTCGGAGCGGTCGGGGTAGCCCCAGTCCAGCACGTAGACGTCGTGGCCCAGCGCCAGCAGGCGCTGCACCAGCGAACGGTCGGCCTGCAGGTCGACCATGTAGGGCCGGTTGACCAGCGCGTAGACGATCAGCAGCGGGGTGCGCTGGACCGGCGCCTGCTCGCCGATGAAGCGGTACAGGGCGACCTTGCCGTCGCGCCACACTTCCTCGCGTTGGGTCGCGCCGTAGTCCACGTCCTCTACCGAGGGCAGCAGCTTCAACCCGTCCATCAGCTTGCGCTGCATCGACAGGGTTTCCTGCAGCAGGTCCTCGGCATTGAAGCCCAGCGGTCCCTTCATGGCGCCGCCTTGCCTGCGCGCGGCTTGGCTTCAGCCTTCCCCGCCGGCTTCTTCGCCACCTTCTTCGTGGCCTTTTTTGCCGGCCTGGCGGCAGCCGGTGTCGGCGCGGCGGCAGCGGCCATGCGCCGCACCAGCCGCTCCAGTTCGGTGATGCGCCGGTGCGCGGCATCCATTTCGGTGCGGGTCGGCAGGCCGACCGCCTCGCACAGCCGCTCGACCTCCTGCTGCGCGCCCGCGCGCAGGCGCATCTGCGCATTGCCCAGCGCCGCATACACCTGCTGGAAGGCCTCGGACAGCGCGACCTTGGCGTAGGCATCCTCGGCCGCTTCGATCCACAGGTCGAACAACGCGCGCGCACTGGTCAGCTGGTTGCCCGGCGCTTCGTGTTCGGCCAGGCGCTGCTCGAACAGGGCGAAGGCGTCGTCCAGCGCCTGCTTGATCTGGTCCACGTAGTCGCCCGCGTGCCCCTGGAATTCCTGCTGGGCGCGCAGCAGCGCCTGCCAGCGCGCCTGGTGTTCGCGGCCGGGGCCGAACGCCGGGCTCTGCAGCCACGGGCCCAGGTCCTGCTGCAGGCGCTCCAGCAGGGCCAGCAGGTCCGGCCCCCCGGGCTGGGTGTGGCCACGCGCGCCCTGCAGCATCCACTTCAGCAGGCCGTCGCCCTGCCCTTCAACCGCTCCGCGCCAGGCCTGGGCGATGTCGGCACTGCTGGCGTCCTGGCCGGCAAAGCGCGCGGCCACCTGCTGCATGGTGCCGTACCAGCCGCCGGCCTGTTCGCGGAAGCGGTGCACGGCGTCCGCGGACTGGCGGTTGCCCGGGCTGGACATCAGCTGCGCCCAGCCTTCGATGGTCTGCTGCCAGCTGCCCGGCGTGGCGGCGTCGCCCGCCCCGGGAGCAGCCGCATGCCGCAATGCGTCGCCCCAGGCGCTGAAGTACTGCCGCGCCAGCGCCTCGAAGTCGCCGGCGTCATGGCCGCTGCCGGCCGTGCTCACAGCAGCGCTCCACGGCGACGGGACAGGCGCGACGGCATGCTCGGGCTCCGGCTCACGGCTTGGGAATACGCAGGGTCTTGCTGATCATCAGCGACCCGGACAGGGCAAACAGCAGCACCAGCGGGTGCAGCTGCCACGGCCCGAGCTGCCAGCGCCCCAGCCACAGCTCGTGGCCGATCGCACCCGTGCTCGCGGCAACTGCCAGCACCACCACCAGCGCCAGGCTGGTCGGGATCGGCGTGCCCTCGAAGTACGGCACCTTGTCGCCCTCGCCGGCCAGCGCCTCGGCGGTGACGTTGTAGCGCGCCAGGCGGCTCACCCCGCAGCAGACGAAATAGCTCAGCACCAGCCAGTCCCAGCCGCCCTGCATGCCGCAGGCATAGGCCAGCGCGGCCGGGGCGACGCCGAAGGAGATTACGTCCGAAAGCGAGTCCAGCTCGCGGCCCAGGGTCGAACTGGACTTGCGCCATCGCGCGATGCGCCCGTCCAGCGCGTCGAAGATGAAGGCCAGCGGGATCAGCGCCATGCCGAACAGCAGGTAGCTGCGCTCGCCGTCCTGCAGGAAGCGCATCGCCGCGAACACCGCACCGGTACCGCAGAAAGCATTGGCCAGGGTGAACCAGTCGGCCAGCTGGAACTCGCGCAGCATCGTGAAGTGACGTTTCATGGAAGCTCGATTGGCGGCAATACCGAAAGAGTACCGCGAGCAGGCCAAACCGCGACAGCCTTCACGGTCCCGACGGCCTTCGCATGGCGCTCACGCGACCGCGACGTGCGGTGAATTTTTCGCCACCCATCTTGACAGCCATGGGGACTGGTCGATGCCGGGGCTTATCCACAAACTTACGCACCGGTCATCCACACCCCCTGTGGATAACGCGGGGGTTCCCTACAGACGGGTGAAGGACCAGCCCTGCATGGCGCCGTCCCGATACGGCATCACGCCGTGGAACGGGCGCGGGTCGGCGTCGAACACCATCGGCAGGAACTGGCGGTCGCCCTCCCACAGCGGCAGGGTCTCGAGCTTGTCCACGTCCACCCATTCCAGGGTGCCCTCCGGGTTGGAGGCGAACGGCGTTCCGGTGAAGTCGTCGATGACGAACACGAACCCGAACCAGTCCTCGCCCGCCTTGCCGAACCCCGGCCAGCTGATCGTGCCGCGCATGCGCATGCGGCCGCATTCGATGCCGGCTTCTTCCAGGATCTCGCGGCGCATGCCGGCGGCCACGTCTTCGTCGCGCTCGACCTTGCCACCCAGGCCGTTGTACTTGCCCAGGTGCTGGTCGCCGGGGCGGGCGTTGCGGTGGATCATCAGGGCCTGGCGGCCATCGGGCGACAGCACGTAGCCCAGCGTGGCTACGATCGGGGTATAGGGCATGGGTCAGCTGGCAAGTTGGGTGCGGCGGGTATCGGAAGGTGCCGGTGCGGCGTCCTGGTCACGGCGCAGGGTGGCCACGCCGTGGCCGCGCTCGGCCAGGTATTCCAGCCATTTGCCCAGGAAGGTGTTCATGCGCATGCGATGGCTGATCAGCTCGGCCGGCGGCGGGTACATGCCCACCACGTCCTGCCAGCGGCGCCCCACGTAGCAATGGGTGGTCTCGGCCTGGCGGGCGTCGCGGTACAGGCGCACGTATGCGGACGGGTCGGGCTGGCCGGTGACCGGGTCGGCGAAATCGTAGGTCAGGCGCAGCTCGACCGTGTACCGGTGGCACTCGATCACGTCCAGGCGCACGTCCAGGCCATCCCCCACCGAGGACACGTAACTGCCGGGGGCCAGGTCGGCCGGTCCGAACAGCCGCACCAGATGGCGGTAGTTCTCGGCGTACAGGCCCATCAGCCAGCTGAGGCGGCTGAGCCGGGGGATGCGTTCGATGCGGGGCGATGCCTGGGCCATGAATCCGATCCTACACGTTGGTAGCACCAACGTGGGGACGCACCAAGCGCGGCGGTAGGTCACGACCGTTGGTCGTGACCCCTTCCGTTAATACAGTTCGCGGCGCAGCCCCAGCGTGGTCAGCACCTTGCTCGAGATCTCCTCGATCGAGGTATGGGTGGTGCTCAGGGTGGGAATGCGCTCCATCCGGAACATGGTCTCGGCGGCGGCGACCTCGCGGCGGCAGGTGTCCAGGTTGGCGTAGCGCGAGTTCGGGCGGCGCTCCTGGCGGATCTGCTGCAAGCGGTCCGGATCGATGGTCAGGCCGAACAGCTTGCTGCGGTACGGCCGCAGCCGTGCCGGCAGGCGGTCCTGCTCCAGGTCCTCTTCGGTCAACGGATAGTTGGCGGCGCGCACCCCGTAATGCAGGGCCAGGTAGATGCAGGTCGGGGTCTTGCCGGCCCGCGACACCGCCACCAGGATCACGTCGGCGTCGTCATAGTTGATGGCGATCCCGTCGTCGTGGGTCAGCGCGAAGTTCATCGCGTTGATGCGCCTGTGGTAGGTCTCGAAATCGACCATGCCGTGGGCCTGGCCGACCCGGGAATGGCGGTTGACCGCCAGTTCGCGCTCCAGCGGTTCGATGAAGGGGGCGAACACGTCGAGCATCAGCCCGCCGCTTTCGGCCAGGATCATGCTCAGCCGGCTGTCCACGCAGGAACTGACCACGATCGGCCGGACCTGGTAGCGCTCCCCGGCCGCCCGGATCCGTTCGCAGGCTTCGCGGGCCTTTTCCGGATCGTCGATGAACGACATGCGGTCGGTAATGAAGCTGAATCCGGAGAACTGGGTCAGCAGGCTATGTCCAATGGTTTCAGCGGTGATACCGGTTCCATCGGATACGTAGAACACCGGACGGATCGTCGACATACGGCTTTTAACCCCTCTGAAGCTTAAAAATGCCGTCGATACAAGCTTGTGCCGATGGCGGTATGCCCGGCATCATATCGGCTTCTTCCTACGGACGTGGCCATTAAGCCCGCCTCGGGCGATGGCCAAACGGAGCATCGCGCTTGAACGAGAATATCCTGTGGTTGCACGAACTGCGCCTGGCCGACCTGGCCCGCGTAGGCGGCAAGAATTCGTCGCTTGGCGAAATGATCGGCAATCTTGCCGGGCTGGGGGTGTCCGTCCCCGGCGGTTACGCAACCACCGCTGAAGCCTTCAAGGACTTCATCGCGCACAACGATCTGTCCAAGCGCATCTTCGACAAGCTGGCCACGCTGGACGTGGAAGATGTCGCCGCGCTCACCGCGGCGGGCAAGGAGATCCGGGGCTGGGTGATCGACGCTCCGCTGCAGCCGCAGCTGGACCAGGACATCCGCAGCGCCTACAAGCAGCTGTGCGACGAGAACGGCGGCGGCGACGTGGCCGTGGCGGTGCGCTCTTCGGCTACCGCCGAAGACCTGCCCGATGCCTCGTTCGCCGGCCAGCAGGAGACCTTCCTCAACGTGACCGGTGCCGACGATGTCGTGCACAAGGTCAAGGAAGTGTTCGCCTCGCTCTACAACGACCGTGCCATCGCCTACCGCGTGCACCACGGTTTCAAGCACGAAGACGTGTTCCTGTCCTCGGGCGTGCAGCTGATGGTGCGTTCGGGCGTGGGTTCGTCCGGCGTGCTGTTCACCCTGGACACCGAGTCGGGCTTCCGTGACGTGGTGTTCGTGACCTCCAGCTTCGGCCTGGGCGAAATGGTCGTGCAGGGCGCGGTCAACCCGGACGAGTTCTACGTCTACAAGCCCACGCTCAACGCCGGCAAGCCGGCCATCCTGCGCCGTTCGCTGGGCAGCAAGGCGATCCGCATGGTGTATTCGGACGTGCCCGGCGAGCGTGTGCGCATCGAGGACACCCCGGTCGCGATCCGCAACACGTTCTCGATCAGCGATGAAGACGTGCAGGAGCTGTCGAAGCAGGCGCTGATCATCGAAAAGCATTACGGCCGCCCGATGGACATCGAGTGGGCCAAGGACGGGGTGAGCGGCAAGCTGTTCATCGTGCAGGCGCGTCCGGAGACGGTGAAGTCGCGCGGCCATGCCACGCAGATCGAGCGCTTCGCGCTGAACCAGAACGACGGCAAGGTGCTGGCCGAAGGCCGCGCGGTGGGCGCCAAGATCGGTGCGGGCGTGGCCCGCGTGGTCAAGTCGCTGGACGACATGGCGCGCGTGCAGCCGGGCGACGTGCTGATCGCCGACATGACCGACCCCGATTGGGAGCCGGTGATGAAGCGGGCTTCGGCCATCGTCACCAACCGCGGTGGCCGTACCTGCCACGCGGCGATCATCGCGCGTGAGCTGGGCGTGCCGGCGGTGGTTGGTTCGGGCAATGCGACGCAGGTGCTGCAGGACGGCCAGGAAGTGACGGTCAGCTGCGCCGAGGGCGACACCGGCTTCATCTACGAAGGCAAGCTGGACTTCGAGCGCACCACGACGGACCTGGGCAACATGCCGCCGGCGCCGCTGAAGATCATGATGAACGTGGCCAACCCGGAACGTGCCTTCGACTTCGGCCAGCTGCCGAACGCCGGCATCGGCCTGGCCCGCCTGGAAATGATCATTGCCAGCCACATCGGAATCCATCCGAACGCGTTGCTGGAGTACGACCGCCAGGATGCGGCGACGAAGAAGAAGATCGACGAGAAGATTGCCGGTTACGCTGATCCGGTCAGCTTCTACGTGAACCGCCTGGCCGAGGGCATCGCCACGCTGACCGCGTCGGTGGCGCCGAATCCGGTGATCGTGCGTTTGTCGGACTTCAAGTCCAACGAGTACGCCAACCTGATCGGCGGCAGCAATTACGAGCCGCACGAAGAGAACCCGATGATCGGCTTCCGCGGCGCGAGCCGTTATGTCGATCCGAGTTTCTCGGCGGCGTTCGCGCTGGAATGCAAGGCTGTGCTGCGCGTGCGCAACGAAATGGGCCTGGACAACCTGTGGGTGATGATTCCGTTCGTGCGCACGCTGGAAGAAGGCCGCAAGGTCGTCGAGGTGCTGGAACAGAATGGCCTGAAGCAGGGCGAAAACGGGCTGAAGATCATCATGATGTGCGAGGTGCCGTCCAACGCGCTGCTCGCCGATGAGTTCCTGGATATCTTCGATGGCTTCTCGATCGGTTCCAACGACCTGACCCAGCTGACGCTGGGCCTGGACCGCGATTCGTCGATCGTGGCGCACCTGTTCGACGAGCGGAACCCGGCGGTGAAGAAGCTGCTGTCGATGGCGATCAAGGCGGCACGTGCCAAGGGCAAGTACGTGGGCATCTGTGGCCAGGGCCCGTCCGATCATCCGGACCTGGCCGAATGGCTGATGCAGGAAGGCATCGAGTCGGTGTCGCTGAATCCCGATACGGTGGTGGATACCTGGCTGCGGTTGGCCAAGTTGAAGGCCAAGGGCTGATAACGAAAAACCCCGCTTCGGCGGGGTTTTTGTTTACTGCTTCCGTTGGATTCTGCGCCAACAGCCTTCGCCTGCGTACCTATCTGGTTTGGGCCGACGCGCTACAGGTGAGTCACCAAAAATCAACATCGTAGGGACACGCCATGCGTGTCGGCCTTCCCTTCGGGCGCCAGGAATGGGGATTACGCCGCGACTTCTTCGGCGGTCGGGTAGTCGGTGAATCCGGCTTCGGCGCCGCCGAAGAAGGTGGCCTTGTCCGGGGCGTTCAATGCCAAGCCCTGCTGCAGGCGGGTAGGCAGGTCCGGGTTGGCGATGAACGGGCGGCCGAAACCGATCAGGTCGGCCCAGCCCCTGGCCAGCGCTTCTTCGGCGCGCTCCACGGTGTACTTGCCGGCGTAGATCAGGGTGCCGCGGTAGATCATGCGCAGCGCTTCCTTGAACGCCACCGGCATCACCGGGGCGTCTTCCCAGTCGGCTTCGGCGATGTGCACGTACGCCACGCCGATGCTGTCGAGGAGGTGTGCGGCGGCAAGGTAGGTGGCCTGCGGGGTGTCGTCCACGGCGCCCTGCAGGGTGGTCAGCGGGGCCAGGCGCACGCCGACGCGGTCGGCGCCCACTTCTGCGGCAACGGCTTCGGCGACTTCGCGCAGGAAGCGCAGGCGGTTCTGCAGCGACCCGCCGTAGGCGTCGGTGCGCTGGTTGGAGCCGGAGTCGATGAACTGGTTGATCAGGTAGCCATTGGCCCCGTGTAGTTCCACGCCGTCGAAACCGGCATCGAGGGCGCGTCGCGCCGCCAGGGCGTAGTCGCCGACGATCTGCGGGATCTCGTCGATGGCCAGGGCCCGGGGCATGGAGTGCTGGACCATCTCGCCCACCCCAGCCTGCGGCCCGGTGCCGGCCACGTCGACGAACACCTTGACCCCGTCGGCCTGCAGCGCCGAGGCCGACACCGGCGCGGCGCCGTCGGGCTGCAGGGCAACGTGCGAGACCCGGCCCACGTGCCAGAGCTGGGCGAAGATGCGGCCGCCGGCAGCGTGCACGGCGTCGGTGACACCGCGCCAGCCGGCGACCTGGGCATCATCGTGGATGCCCGGAGTCCAGGCGTACCCCTGCCCCTGCGGGCTGATCTGGGTGCCTTCGCTGACGATCAGCCCGGCCGAGGCGCGCTGGGCGTAGTACGCCGCCATCATCGGGGTGGCGACGTTGCCGCTGGCGGCCCGCGAGCGGGTCATCGGCGGCATGACGATGCGGTTGGGCAGCGTCAGCGCGCCCAGGCGGTATGGGGTGAACAGCATGGGGGAGATCCTTGGTAAACGACTGTGCCAAGGATGGGGACGGCCGGACGTGTCAAAAAGCGCCATGGAGGCAAAACTGTTGTGCCGTGGGTGCAATGATCAGATGCCGGGCGTAGCGACACGCCATGCGTGTCCCAGGTCAACCGTACGAAGCAGCCGCACTGGCTGCCGCTAGACCGCCTGGGACACGCATGGCGTGTCGCTACGGGGTTGCGCCTGCGATCTGGTTGTACGCCGCACGCACCGTTTCGTACCCGTACTGCTTTTCCAGCCGACGCACGATGAAATGGCCGCGCGCCATGTCCTGGTAGTAGTCGGTGAACATGGTGTTGAGGGTCGCGCCGGCGACCGCACCGATCACCGGCACGGCCTGCGCGGCGAACTTTTCGGTGACCACGACGCCGAAGCGTGCGGCGACCTTCTCCACGATCTTGGCCAGCCACTTGCCGGCTTCCTTCGGGGTCAGCCCGATCATCACGCCACCGCCGCCCACCGCCGCGCCGGCCAGTTCGGCCGACAGGTGGCGCATGACCTCGGCGGTGAAGCCGCGGGTGATGTAGTAGCCGGTCTCGCTGGCATCGTCCTGGCCGGAATTGCCGCCCAGCGCGAACACTTCCAGGCAGGCGTGGCGGGTGCCCATTTCGCTCAGGTCGAAGCCTTCGCTGCGCGCCACGTCGGCCACCGAGCGCATCATGATGGTGGTGGACACCGGCAGTTCCAGGAACAGCGCGGTGAAGCCGAAGGCGCCGCCCAACGCACCCGTGGCCGCCGCAGCCGCCTTGTGCCAGCGCGTCGAAGCGGCCTTGCCGGGCGTGTTGTCCATGCTCCACAGCGCGGCCTGGGCCGATTTGAACAGCGCCGCCTCGACCGCGCCATGGATGCGCCGCGACACCACCCCCGGCAGCTTCCTGACCGCGAACTCCAGCGGCGAGCCGATCAGGTTGGCCATCTTGGCGGTCAGCGTCGGCGATTCGAGCAGCGCGACCGCACGCTCGAGGTCGGCCCAGTCCTTAGACGCGGGCGCGATCTTCGCTTCCAGCGGCGGCGGGAGGATACGGACGATATGGCTCATCGGCCGATCATACCCCCGCCAACGCACCGCGACCTACCGGTAGCGCCGGCCGTTGGCCGGCCCTCATGGACGTCGCAGCCATGCGAGGACCTTCAAGCCGCCGGAAGCCCCGACAACGCCCCCATGAACTGCCGATAGTGGCGCAGCTCGGCGATCGAGTCGTGCACATCGCTGAGCGCGGTGTGGCTGGAGGTCTTCCCCACCCCCGCGGCCACCGACGGCGCCCAGCGCCGGGCCAGCTCCTTGACCGTGGACACGTCCAGGTTGCGGTAGTGGAAATACTTCTCCAGCCGCGGCATCTCGCGGTGCAGGAAGCGGCGGTCCTGGCAGATCGAGTTGCCGCACATCGGCGAGGCGCCGGCCTTGATCCACTGCGCCAGGAAGTTCACGGTCTGCGCCTCGGCCTGGGCCAGGGTGACCTGACTGTCGACCACGCGCTGCCACAACCCCGAACGGCGGTGCTGGTTGCGGTTCCATTCGTCCATCGCCTCCAGCCGCTCCAGCGGCTGGTGGATGGCCAGCTCCGGGCCTTCAGCCAGCACGTTCAACTGCGCGTCGGTGACCACGGTGGCGATCTCGATGATCGCGTCGTTGTCGGTATCCAGACCGGTCATTTCCAGGTCGATCCAGATCAGTCGTTCGCCTTCCGCGCCGATATCCGCCATGTGTCCACGCCTTGTCTACGAGGAGGCCATGATATCGCGTAGTGGCGGCCGGCGTTACGGTAGCAGCAGCGGCGGCTTGCCGCGCTTGGCGCGGAAATAGTTGGTCAGGCGGGTACTCGCGTGCATGGCCAGCACGCCGCCATGCACGTCCACGCGGTGGTTGTGGCGCGGATCGCCGAGCAGGTCGAACACGCTGCCACAGGCGCCGGTCTTGGGGTCGCTGGCCGCATAGACCAACCGCGCCACCCGCGCATGCACCACTGCCATCGCGCACATCGCGCACGGCTCCAGGGTCACGTACAGGGTGCTGCCGAGCAGGCGATGATTGCCGAGCGCCCTGCCCGCGCGCCGCATCGCCACGATCTCGGCGTGGGCGCTCGGGTCGTGGTCGGCGATGTTGAGGTTCCATCCCTCGCCCAGCACCGCGCCATCGGCAGCGACCAGCACCGCGCCTACGGGGATCTCGTTGAATTCGCGTTCCGCACGTTCGGCCAGCTGCAGCGCGTGCCGCATCCAGTACTCGTCCTGGTCGTGCACCGGCACGCCCAGCGGCGGCGGCGCGGGCAGGCGTTCAACCATGGCCGTCGGACCTGCGCAGGAAGGCCTCGAACGCGGCCAGGGTGGCCTCGCTCACGTGATGCTCGATGCCTTCGGCGTCGCGCCGCGCCGAATCCGGGTCAACGCCCAATGCCAGCAGGAACCGCTCCACGGTCTGGTGGCGGGCGCGCATCTGGACCGCCAGTGCTTCGCCGGCCGGGGTCAGGAACACGCCGCGGTACGGGCGCTGGATCGCCCAGCCCTCCTTCACCAGGCGCTTGAGCGCCTTGGCCACGGTCGGCTGCGCAACGCCCAGCCGGGTGGCGATATCGACCTGCCGGGCCTCGCGGCCGTCCGCGATCAGGTCGGCGATGAGTTCCACGTAATCTTCGACCAGCTCCGAGCGTCGCGCCTCGCGCACCTGCACGAAGCCCTCGACGTGCACCTGGGCATCGATCAGTGGACTGGGCGTCTTGCGGGCGGGAGGCGACATGCCTCCAGTTTACCGCAGGCGCGGCCGCTCACTCCCCGCGACGCAACAGCCCGGTCTCGAACACCACTTCCCCGTCCAGGTTGCGCGCGGCCAGGTTGCCGCCGTGCGCGCGGGCGAACTCATGGGCGATGAACAACCCCAGGCCCAGCCCGCGGCTGTCATGGAAGCTGGCCTTGAACGGTTCGAACAGGCGCGGCAGCAGCGCCTCGGGAATCTGCCCCGCATTGCGCACCTGCAGCCGGAGGGAGTCGCCCGGGAGCCCCCGCACCAGCACCTGCACCGGCGCGTTACCACCGTGCAGGACGGCGTTGCCGACCAGGTTGGAGAGCAGCTGGGCCAGCCGGTCCGGATCGCCCTGCAGGCAGGTCTCGCCCTCCACCTGCAGCTCGATGCGCGCCTGCGGGTACGCCCGCCCCATCTCGCTGACCACCGCTGCCGCCACTTCGGCCAGGTCGCATTCCACCTGCTGGATGCGCAACCCGCCGCTGCGGATGCGCGAGAAGTCCAGCAGCTGTTCCACCATCCGCGCCATGCGCACGGCGCTGTTTTCCAGGTGCACCAAGGTCTGCTGCACCGACGGGTCCGCAGGCAGGTCCAGCGCCAGCTTGTCCGCACACAACAGGATCGCCGACAGCGGCGTGCGCAGGTCGTGCGTGAGCACCGCCATCATCGTTTCGTTGAGCTTGAGCGCGTGCTCCAGCGCCTGGTTGCGCGCCTTCAGCAGCTGCTTCTGCTGGTAGAGCTCGATGAACACATTGACCTTGCTCATGATCACCTGCGGCTCGATCGGCTTGTGCAGGAAATCCACCGCACCGCTTTCGTAGCCCTTGAACGCGCGCACCGGGTCGTTCGGCGAGGCGGTCAGGAAGATGATCGGCACGTCGCGGCTGCGCTGCGAACCGCGCATCAGCTCGGCCAGCGAGAAGCCGTCGATCTCCGGCATGTGCACGTCCAGCAGCGCCAGCGCCACCTCGTGCTCGAGCAGCAGTTCCAGCGCTTCAGCGCCCGACGCCGCACACAGGATGTCCAGCCCGTCGCGGCGCAGCAGCGCTTCCATCGCCACCAGGTTCTGCGGCACGTCGTCGACGATCAGCAGGTTCACCCGTTCGGTGGAGGCCGAGGTGGTGGGCGCAATCAGGTTCATCGTGCAAGGCCTTTCATACGCGAACAAAGGGAAACAAGGGTCAATACCGCATCGGCGCCGGCGTGGGCCAGCGCCGCTGCCGGCATGATCGGGGAAAAGGCATCGTCCGGGCTCTGGATCCAGGCCTGGCCACCGGCCTCGCGCACCCGCGCCACGCCGGCGCTGCCATCGTTGCTGGCGCCGGTGAGCAGGATCGCCAGCACGCCGCTGCCGAACACCTCGGCCGCGCTTTCGAACAGCGGGTCGATCGCCGGCCGCGAGAACAGCACCGGCGGGTCGATCGACAACGCCACGCTGTCACGGCTTTCGACCAGCAGATGATAATCCGGCGGCGCGAAGGTGACCGTGCCCGGCTCCAGCGGTTGCTTGTCCTCGGCCTCGCGCACCGGCAGCACGCAGCCGCCGTCGAGCAGGCTGGCAATGCCGCTGGGGCGGTCGCGCGGCAGGTGCAGGACCACCAGCACCGGCATCGGCAGCCCGGCCGGCAACGCGGCCAGCAGCTGCTGCAGCGCGCTGACGCCGCCGGCGGAAGCGCCCACCACGATCAGTTCGATTCCGGAATGCGCGGACGCTGCGTTCATCAGGCCAGCTTCCGGTACAGGCGCTGCTCGCGCGCGCAGGCTTCGAATGCATCGGCATGGGCGCCGAACTGCAGCGACTCCTTGCTGCCCAGGCCGAGGAAGCCGCGGTGCACCAGCGCCTCGTGGAACAGGCCGATGGCGCGATCCTGCAGGGCGCGCTGGAAATAGATCAGCACGTTGCGGCACGACACCAGGTGGACCTCGGAGAACACCGTGTCGGTGGCCAAGCTGTGGTCGGCGAACACGATGTTGCGCTTGAGCCTGCGGTCGAACACCACGTTGCCGTAGCCGCTGCTGTAGTAGTCCGACAACGAACCACTCCCGCCAGCCGCCAGGTAGTTGCGGCTGAACTGGGCCAGGCGCTCGATCGGGAAGGCGCCCGCTTCAGCCGCTTGCAGCGCTTCGGGGTTGATGTCGGTGGCATAGATGATGGCGCGGTCGAGCAGGCCTTCCTCGTGCAGCAGGATCGCCAGCGACCACACCTCTTCGCCGGTGCTGCAGCCGGCGATCCACAGCTTGATCGACGGGTACGTACGCAGCACCGGGATGGCGTGTTCGCGCAGCATGCGGAAGTACGCCGGGTCGCGGAACATTTCCGACACCTGCACGGTGAAGTACTGCATGGCCAGCGCGAAGGTTTCCGGCTCGTGCAGCAGCCGGTGCTGCAGGGCGCCCATGCTGTCGCACTCGAACCGCGCCATCGCATGGCGCATGCGCCGCCGCAGCGAGGCCAGCGCGTAGTCGCGGAAATCGTAGTGGTAACGCTGGTACACCGCCTCCAGCAGCAGGCGCAGCTCCAGGTCGAACAGCTCGGCCTCGTTCATCGGCGCGAGCACCACACGCGGCACAGCGAGACCAGCTTGTCCACGTCGATCGGCTTGGCGATGTAGTCGTTGGCGCCGGCCTGCAGGCAGTGCTCGCGGTCGTCGGGCATGGCCTTGGCGGTCAGCGCGATGATCGGCAGGTCACGCCAGCGGTTGTCGCTGCGGATCTCGCGCATCGCGGTCAGCCCGTCCATCTCCGGCATCATGATGTCCATCAGCACCAGGTCGATGTCCGGGCCCAGCCGATCCAGCGCCTCGCGGCCGTTACGGGCAATCTCCAGCTTCACCCCCAGCGGTTCGAGCACGCTGGACAGGGCGAAGATGTTGCGCACGTCGTCCTCGGCCAGCAGCACGGTGCGCCCGTCCAGCACCGCATCGCGGCGGCGTGCTTCGCGCAGCAGGCGCTGCTGGTCGCTCGGCAGCGACGCTTCCACGCTGTGCAGGAACAGGGTGACCTCATCCAGCAGGCGCTCGGGCGAGCGCGCGCCCTTGATGATGATGCTCTTGGAATAGCGGCGCAGGCGCTGCTCTTCGTCGCGGGTCAGCGCACGCCCGGTGTAGACGATCACCGGCGGGAAGCCCAGCGCTTCGTTGCCGGCCATGTGTTCGAGCAGGTCGTAGCCGGTGCCGTCGGGCAGCGCCAGGTCGGTCACCATGCAGTCGAAGGTGGAATTGGCCAGCTCGGCGATCGCCTCGGCCAGTGTACCGACCGCGGTGATCTCCAGCTGGTCGCGCCCCAGCAGCAGCTGCAGGTTGGAGCGCAGCGCGCTGTCGTCCTCGACGATCAGGAGGCGGCGCACGTCACGCTCGCTGGTGGCTTCCAGCTGCTGGATCGCCTCGACCAGGCGCTCGCGCGTGGCCGGCTTGATCACGTAGCCGATCGCGCCCAGCTCCAGCGCCACCTGCGAACGTTCCAGGCCGGACACCACGTGCACCGGAATGTGGCGCGTGGCCGGGTCGCGCTTCAGACGTTCCAGCACGCTGAGCCCGGACACATCGGGCAGGCCGATGTCGAGCAGGATGCCGTTCGGCCGCAGCTCCGACGCCAGCGCCAGCGCTTCCTCCGCGCTCTGCGCGACCACGCAGTCGAAGTCCAGCTCATGCGCCATGCCCACCAGTGCCTCGGCGAAGGTGACGTCGTCCTCGACCACCAGGATCATCCGCCCTGCCCGGCTGCGGCGACCGCGGTCGTCGGCAACGCGCGGCGCCTGCGCGGCCGGTGCGTCGTGGGACGCGCCGAACAACGGCGCCGGGGCCGACGGCTTTGCCACCGTTACCGGGCGCACATCCGGCGCGCTGGCCAGTGGCGCAGCGCTGGCGCTGGCCGCCAGCGGCAGCTCCAGGGTGAAGCAGCTGCCACGGCCGGGTTCGCTGGTCACGGCGATATCGCCGCCCATCCGCGAGGCCAGGTCGCGCGAGATCGACAGTCCCAGCCCGGTGCCGCCATAGCGGCGACGCGTGCTGCCGTCGGCCTGGCGGAAGGCCTCGAAGATCACCTCGGTCTGGGCCTGGGCAATGCCGATGCCGGTATCGCTCACCGCGAACTGGATGCGTCCATTGCCGTTGCCGCGCACCACCAGCGAGACACTGCCGTGCTCGGTGAACTTGACCGCATTGGCCAGCAGGTTCTTCAGGATCTGCTGCAGGCGCTGCCCGTCGGCCACCAGCTGGGTGGGCGCATCGGGCTCGGCGCGGATGTCCAGCGCCAGTCCCTTCTGCGCCGCCAGCGGTTCGAAGGTCTCCTTCAACCGCTGCAGCACGCTGGACACCGCCAGGTTCTCTTCGGCCAGCTCGACGTGGCCGGCCTCGATCCGCGACAGGTCCAGGATGTCGTTGATCAGCGCCAGCAGGTCGTTGTTGGACGAGTGGATGGCCTGCGCGTACTTGACCTGTTCGGCGGTGAGCGTGCCGTCCTTGTTGTCGGCCAGCAGCTTGGCCAGGATCAGCGCGCTGTTGAGCGGCGTGCGCAGCTCATGCGACATGTTGGCCAGGAATTCGGATTTGTAGCGCGAGCTCGCTTCGAGCTCGCGGCTGTTCTGCACCAGCTGGCCCTGCGCCACCAGCAGCGCCTGCTGCCGCGCTTCCAGCTCGTGGGTACGCTCTTCCAGCTGGACGTTGGTCTGTTCCAGCTCGGCCTGCTGCTGTTCCAGGTTGGCCTGCGAATGCAGCAGGCTGCGGCTCTGCTCTTCCAGTTCCTCGTTGGCCACCCGCAGCTCTTCCTGCTGGGTCTGCAGTTCTTCGCTCTGGCGCTGGGTTTCTTCCAGCAGCTCCACCAGCTGCGCACGCAGCAGCGCCGTGCGCAGCGCCATGCCGACCGGTTCGGCGCACACGCGCAGCAGGTCCAGCTCCAGCGAACGTGCCGGGGAGACCCCGGCACGTCCCAGTTCGACCATGCCCACGACCACGCCGTCGGCGGTGATCGGTCCCAGCAGCCGCTGGTGCACGCGGGCGCGGCCCAGCGCGGTCTCGATCTCCAGCGAACTTTCGTCTTCCTCCAACCGGCGCGGCTGGCCCTCCCGCAGCACCTCGCCCCACTGCCCCGCCTTCACCGGCAGCGACTCGGGAAGCCCGGTCGGCAGTGCCGCTCCGCCCACCAGCACCAGGCGCTCGCCGTGCAGCCGGTACAGCGCGCCAACGTCCGCATTCAGGCGAGCGCACAACGAGCGCATGGCCGCATCGGCCAGCGTGCGCGGCTCCGGATCGCCACGCAGGCTCACCGTCACATCGTTCTCGCCTTCCTGCAGCCACAGCGCGTCGGCGGCAGTGCGGCGGGCCTGGATCGCCTTGACCACGGTCAGCGCCATCAGCACGAACGCCACGCCGCCAATACTGCGGTTGACGAAGGAGAACGACGAATTGTTACTGGCCGGCGCAAGGTTGTAGCCCACCGCCAGCAGCACGCAGGAGCCCAGCGCCACCAGCACCGGCGCTTCCAGCCGACGCTGGAACAGAGTGATCGCCACCGCCATGAAATAGGTCAGCCACACCGCATACCCCAGCGGCACCACCAGTTCCAGGCCGATGGTCAGGCCCATCAGGCCGGCGGACGCCAGCCAGATCCAGCGGTCGCGAGCAGTCGGCGCAGCATTCATCCAGACGGTTCCAACGCAAAAAAGGGGTTCGATGGTAACCGAACAGTGAATGCGTGCGTTATCCGCCAGTTGGCGACGTATCAAGCCACGTTCTTGACACTATCTTCACACCATCACTCCTAGGGTTCAGCCCCTTACAGGGGGAGTAGAGCCGTCGCCGTGGTCCAGGCAATCACCGACATCGCACCACATGCTGATGATCGCCTGCAGTTGCAGTTGTTGATCGATCACGTCTCCGACCATGCCATCTACATGCTCGACGCGCAGGGCTGCATCCGCAGCTGGAACCGCGGCTGCGAGCGGGTCAAGGGCTACACCGCCGAGGAAGCGCTGGGCCAGCATGTCGGCCTGTTCTACGGCAGCGACGACCGCGCCCGCGACGTGCCCCGGCAGACCCTCGCCCAGGCCGAAGCCCAGGGCCGGTTCGTCGGCGAAGGCTGGCGCGTGCGCCGCAGCGGCGAGCGGTTCCGTGCCAGCGAGGTGATCGAAGCCGTTCGTCAGGACGGCGCCCTGCTCGGCTTCGTCAAGGTCACCCAGGACATCACCGAGCGCTACCAGGCGCAGCGCCTCCTGCAGGACGCACAGCGCGCACGCGAGCAGCTCCAGCAGTTCGAAGGCGTGGGTCGCCTCACCCGTGGCTTGGCGCACGAGTTCAACAACCTTCTGACCACCATCGGCACCGCGCTGGACCTGATTGCCCTGGGACCGGCGGCCGACGCGCGGACCCGTGAACTGGCCGAGCTGGCCCAGGCCGCCGCCGATCGTGGCTCGCTGCTGACCCGCCAGTTGCTGGCCTTCTCCGCCGACCAGACCCTGATCCGCGAGCCGTTGCAGGTTGCCCGCCTGCTCGAGGACGAGCTGCACTCGCTGCAGCGTGCCTGCCCCGCCAACATTCTGCTGCGTACGGAAGTGCCTTTCGACCTACCTCGTATCAGCACCGATGGCGTACAGTTGCATACCGCCGTGCTGAACCTGCTGCTGAACAGCTGCGAGGCGATGCCATCGGGCGGGACCATCACGCTCAGCGCCCAGGTCGAAGAACGCCTCGCCCCGGACCTGGCCACGCCAACCCAGCGCCGTTATGTGGCGATCACCGTCACCGACGCCGGCAGTGGCATGCCACCCGACGTGGCCGAGCGCGCCAGCGAGCCGTTCTTCACCACCAAGGAAGTGGGCAAGGGCAGCGGACTGGGCCTCAGCCAGGTGTTCGGCTTCGTGTCCCAGTGCGACGGCTTCGTCGATGTCCAGACCGCCCCCGGACGCGGCACCACGGTTCGTTTGTTGTTACCTGCCCTTGAGGAACCCACACATGTCTGATCCCCTCCGCGTGTTGATGGTCGAAGACCAGGCCGAGCTGCGCGAGATGATCGGCACGGCCCTGCGCGACTTCGGCATCGATGTCCACACCGCCAACGACGGCCCGGATGCATTGAGGGTGATTGATGAAACCGGCGATTTCCATGTCGTGTTCAGTGACATCAACATGCCCAACAACATGACCGGGCTGGAATTGAGCGAGCACGTGGCCGAACTGCTGCCCCATGCGCGGATGATCCTGTCTTCCGGGTACGCACGCTCCCAGCTTCCCAACCTGCCGGACAACGTGACCTTCATACCGAAGCCGTACCGTCTCCGTCAGCTCGTGGACCTGCTGCGCGGCACCGCAACGGCAAGCTGATGCGCATGGGCGCGCTGCCTGCACGGGCGTGAACGCTTCATCCCTGAACGGACCACTTCACACCGGCACTGCAACGGCGGCAGGATAGTACCCGTGTATTCCGTATGACAGGACGCACCGGATGCTCGACCGCAGCCAGGATCTTGAACGTGTCGCGCTGATCGAAGCGCTCAATGTGATGGATCCAGCCTTGGGCCGTTCGCTGGACCCGATCACCGAGCTGGCAGCGTTCACCTTCGGTACGCCGATCGCGCTGATCTCGATCGTGGATGCCGACACCCAGCAGTTCATTTCGCGGGTCGGGCTGGCGCTGGAACGTACCGACCGCCACCATTCGATCTGCTCCTGCGCGCTGCAGTCCGCCGGCATCCTGCAGATCAGCGACCTGCGCAACGATCCGCGCTTCCGTGACAACCCGATTGTTTCAGGCCCCGAGCGCATGCGCTTCTATGCGGGGGCGCCGCTGGTGACCCGCAACGGCATCGCACTGGGCACGTTGTGCCTGATGGACCGCGAGCCCAGGCTGCTGTCCAGCGACGAGCAGCGCCAGCTGCAGACCCTGGCGCGGATCGTGATGAACCAGATGGAGCTGACCATGTCGGTGGGGCGCCGCGAGCCGATCAGCGGCCTGCCCAACCGCCAGCAGTTCCAGGCCGACCTCAGCGTGCTCAGCCGCCGCGATGGCGCCGCCCGCTATACCGGTGTGCTGCTGGATGTATTCGACCTGCAGAGCGCCAACGACGCCGGCCAGGCGCTGGGCCTGAAGCCGGTGGAATCGCTGCTGCGGCAGGCCGCATTGCGCGTGCAGGAGGTCCTGCGCGACGACGTGCAGATCTACCACGTCGCCTCGACCCGGTTTGCCTTCGTACTGCGCGACCACGCGCGCGACCAGGCCGAGACCTTGATGGGTCGGCTGCGCGAGCGCATGCGGCGCCCCCTGATGGTCGGCAGCATTCCGATGTCACCGCAGTTCCACGCCGGCCTGTGCGACTTCCATGCCGACCCCGATGAAGCCAACGACCTGCTGCGCAAGTGCATGGTGGCCCTGAACCACGCGCTGCACACCGACGCGTGCCTGTGCTGGTACTCGGCCGACCGCGATGCACACCTGCGCCGTCGCTACCGGCTGGCATCGGACGCGGCCCGCGGCCTGGCGCAGGACCAGTTCAGCCTGGTCTACCAGCCCCGTTACGATCTTGACAGCGGCGAGCCGGTGTCGGCCGAAGCGCTGCTGCGCTGGACCCACCCGATGCTGGGGCCGGTCACCCCGGGCGAATTCATTCCTGTGCTGGAATGCACCGCGCTGATGCCCGCGCTGAGCCAATGGGTGATCGAACACGCGTTTGCCCAGGCGGCGCGATGGCAGCAGGCGCTGCCGGACTTCGCACTCTCGATCAACCTGTCGCCGCGCGACTTCGACGACGAGCACCTGTGGACCGGCATGGCCGAACGACTGCGCATGCACGGCCTGGTACCGACGCAGATCGAAGTGGAAATCACCGAGGGCCAATGGCTGCACAGCCACCCGGCCGCCCTGCCGCAACTGCGCGCGATGGCAGCCGCCGGGGTGCGCGTGGCCATCGATGATTTCGGCAGCGGCTACAGCAACTTCGGCTACCTGAGCGAGGTGCCGATCAGCCACATCAAGGTCGACCAGAGCCTGGTCACCGGGCTGGCGCGCTCGCGCACCGCGCGCTTGAAAGTGGAGGCGATCATCCGTCTGGCACATCAACTGGGCTACCGCACGGTCGCCGAAGGCGTCGAGCATGAGGCGGAACTGTCGCTGCTGCGCCTGTGGAACTGCGACGAGGCGCAGGGCTACTACCTGGCGCGCCCGATGAGCGCGGAGGCGGTGACCCAACTGGTACTGGCGCACCGCGCCGGGCCACCGGACGATGTGGAAGGCGCGTAGCCCCCTGCCCGATCCGTGACCGCGGACCCGCCGTGGCAGCGATGCCACTGCTAGGATGATGTCGCTGCGAACACCGTGCTCAAGGCGACGTTCGCGCGACCATGCCTGGCTGGAGTGCCGCATTGAATCGACTGACCCTCTTCTGTCTTTCCGCCGTACTGATGACGGCCTGCAATCGTTCGGAGCCTGCCATGAGCCGCGATCTGTCGACCGCTGAAGCCGATGTCGCCGCCGGCGGCCGTGGGCTGGCCACACTCAACCCCGCACCGGTGAAGGCGTATCAGGTCACCCTGCGCATCCACGGTGCCCCGGGCACCTTCCAGCACGTCCGCGGCAGTGCCCAGTACGACGTCGTCAATGAAGAACAGTGCGGGCATATCGAACCGGCCACCGGCACGCCCTCGCGCATCACCAGCCAGGAGCCGCTTGAGCTGACCCGGATCTCCGACGAAGAGTACCAGGGCACCCTCTACCTGGACCGGATGCAGGACCAGGACTACTACGGGCGCGGCCTCTGCCGCTGGGAATTCACTGGGGCCGGCGCCCTGCTCAAGGCCACCGGCGCGCACGAAGAGACGCGATTCCTGACGTTCATGGATGCGCCGGAATTGGTGGCCGGGAAGACGTATACGCGGTATTACCCGCTTCGCGATTATCCGCGTGCAGGTCCCGTCGATGGCGCGGATATCCCCGCCATCGATGATTACGCCTCCAGCGGCGAAGACGACCCGACGGAATACAGACCCGGCTTGCGGGACGCACTCTTCTCAATATCGATCACGGCGGTTGAGAAATCCCCGTGACAATGACCAGCCGGGACTACGCAGCGCTGGCCGATGATGCCTACAAAGATAGAGTTGTCGGCCGACGGATCCCTGGTCAGGAAGAAAAAGTCCATCTCAATGGGCATCAATACAAGATCCGTGAACATGTAAGCGATCCGCGAACAGGCTATCAAGGCACCCTATATCAACGCGTGGACTCCAAGGAACTCGTCGTCGCCCATCGCGGTACGGCCGAGATCATCAAGGATGGCATGCTCACCGACGCAGCGATGGTGCTGGCTCGCAGCAATCCCCAAGCGGCGCAGGCGATCGCCTTGACCGGGCGTGCCTTGGATGAGGGCAAGCGCCTGAGCGACAACGTTGGCCACGATATCCCGGTGACGGTCACCGGCCATTCCCTGGGCGGGTCACTCGCGCAGATCACCGCCCACCATCACGGACTGAAGGGCGAAACCTTCAACGCCTATGGCGCGGTCAGCCTCTCCGGGAGCCGCATTCCGCAAGGCGGCCACAGCGTGATCAATCACGTGATGGCCGCCGATGCAGTCAGCGCGGCCTCGCCGCATTTTGGCGAAGTGCGGGTGTATGCCAGGCAGCACGAGATCGACACGTTGTCCCAGGCGCACTACAGCAACAGCGCGCTCAACGTCCTGATCCCGGATTACCCCATCACCGCCGCAGCCGCGTCTGTGGATTCCCACAAGATGGGCCAGTTCATCGGCGATGAATCCGTCCTGCTGATGGGCGGCGCCCAGCAGCTGGCCGCCGCCAACGCACGGATGATCCAGGAGTACCGCAGCGATATCGACGGCCTGCGCACGGGCGCTACCGTCATCTCGCGCGGCGTTCCTGGCGGTGTGATCGATGCCTACGACAAACTGCGGGGACCGCTTGAGCCGGGCGAGCCGGCCCGTCGCCATACCGGCCAGGGCAACCCTGACCACGAGGGCGCGCGCATGGATCAACCGGGCCACCCCGGCTACTCGCTGTTCAAGGACGCCCAACGCGGCGTGCACGCGCAGGACGCCCGGGTGGGCCGGACCCCGGACCACGCGAGCGACCAGCTGTCCGGCAGCCTGGCCACCCGCATGCATGCCGCCGGCGGCAATCGCATAGACGCCGTCCTGATGAGCGAAGACGCAGCACGTACGTTCGCGGTGCAGGGCCGGGTCGACGACCCTGCCCACCTGCGCGTCGCTGTCGAGACGGTCCCCGCGATGAACACGCCGCTGGACCAGAGCAGTCGTGCGTTGCAGGCAGCTGCCGAAGCCCAGCAGGCCGAGCAGCAGGACCGACAACTCACCCAGGTCCAGTCCTCGACACGCAGCATGATGGTCTGACAGACCCGGTACGCCGGTCTCGCCGTAAAATGGTGTCACACCTGCCAAACGATGGTTTCCCATGGCCGATCTGACGCCCCTGCCCCGGCTTACACCCGGCCTGTACCGCCACTTCAAAGGCGGCAACTACCAGGTGCTGGATGTTGTCCGGCACAGTGAAACGCTTGAACCCATGGTGCTGTACCGCCCCTTGGATGAGGATCTGGGGCTGTGGGTACGGCCGTACGAGATGTTCTGCGCCCAGGTCGAAGCTGACGGGCTACTGCGCCCGCGTTTTGCCCTGGTTACCGCTGATTGAGCGCCATCGGCGCTCATTTGGTCTTCAGCGCCAGCTCAAGAAGCGTCGTCTGCATGATGTCGGACACCGCATCCGAGGTGGGGTCGCCCTGCAGCGCGGCCCGGGCGATGGTGTTCTGTCGCGACTGCATGACCGCGATGTAGGCATCGTACGCCTGCATGCGCGTGGACCACTGCTGCGCCATCAAGCTGAGTTGGGTGGACAACCTCTCTGTATCGCTCTGGGTAGCCTGCACGCCGCCACTGGTGTTGTTGCTCTCCACCCGGGCCTGGAAGATGTCCTGCATTGCAGATTCGGCATCACTGATCGTGCGCTCCAGGAACGTCACGGTCTCGTTGAATTTGCGGTTCTGCATCATCTGGATGTTCACGCAGATCTGCCGCTGCTGGGCTTCTCTTTCCTCCCTTTGTTCCCGTCGCGCGAATCGCAAGGCCGGCACTGACCGCTGCATCTCAAGACCTGCGGCACGCCTGCCGCAGGCTTCCACGACCAGATAGTCTGGCGGGACAGCCTCCAGCGCCGCCCCCGCGGGCAGGCCAATACTGAAGCGCAGCGGGTCGAAGATCGCGCGCACATCGTTGATCTGTGCCTGCACTTCCTTCCAGCGCTCCGCTTCCTTGGCGTACTGGATGGTGTCGTCCAGCCAGGCGCGGAGATCGCCGATGATCGCGGTGATGTCGATGACCGGGGCGCCGGCATTGGCGGTGGGTGCTGCCAGGAGAGCGGTGATCAGCAGGCGGGCTGCGATGCGCCCTCCGCGCGAGGAGGTGGAAAGCTTTCCGCCTGTTTCCTTCAGGGATTGCATTGAGCGCTCCAGATCCGTCGTGGTTGGGAGGACACCATGTGCTGCGCGCGGTTTGGTGGGAATTTGATTGTTTGATTCGAAACCGGTGTTTTGGTTGATGGGGGCTACTGGCGCTTGCGGATGATTTGCCACGCAGGGCGTGGCACTACGCCACGGGCTGGGATGTAGGAAATTCCCTATACGCCGTCGCGGTTTCCGCCGCTATTGTGGGAGGATGATCCTCACGCCCGCGCCTGCGTGGCACACCATCCGGGAAGACACATGAAACGTAGGTTGCTTGACCCCATGCGGGTACGCGGGATACTGGCTTTCGCGCTGATGATGGCCGGCGTGGCAGGTGCGCAGGATGCCCCCGCCGGCTTGCCGCCGCCGGGCACGATGAGCGCGCAGATGCCGGAAGGCGTCGAGATGTTCTTCAGCATGGCGGTCAGCGACGCCGACCAGCAGGTCAGCCAGAACATGGGCATGAGCGCGGCGGAGGCACGCATCCGTTCGCTCCAGGAATGCAACGGCAAGCACAAGGGCTGCGTCGAGCTGGTGACCTTCCCGCTGCGCAACCACTGCATGGGCATCGCCGTGGACAAAAAGGCGAAGCCGAACGTACGCGCCCTGTTCGTCAACGTGGCGGAGAGTACCAAGACCAAGCCCGGCGAACTCGCGGCGAAGTCGCTGGAGCAGTGCAAGGCTGGTGGTGGCGCAAAGTGCGAGTCGCAGAATGACTACTGCTTCTAACCTCGTCACCACGCTGCTGGCAACCGCCCTGCTGCTGGCGGCGCCGGCCATGGCGCAGAACAGCGCCCAGGCCGAGCAGCAGCGACATGCGCAGGCCGTGCACAACTACGAAGGCTGGATGCGCAACCAGGCGGCCGGGGCCTACGTGAACCAGGCGGAGGATGCCGCAGCCGCGCAGATCGCCGCCAACTTCCGCGCCGCCGAGAAGGCCAAGATACGCAAGGATGCCATCCGTGACTGGTGGGGCGTGGTCGTGGTCAGCACCGACGACGGTTCCTGGAACGTCGTGCTCAACGAGCAGGACAAGGGCGAGGCCATGCTGGATGCCATGCGCCAGTGCAAGGGAACCTGTTCACCGGTGCTCACGTTCGCCAATGCGTGCATGGCGCCGGCCTACAGCCAGCAGGGCGGCATGTTCTGGGGCCAGGGTGAGAGCCGCGAGGCAGCGGGTGCCGCGGCGACGACCGCCTGCAGCGCGGCCGGGGGCGCACAGTGCCAGAGCCCGGCGCAGGAAGCCTTCTGCTCCGGCTGGAAGTACGCCTACCGTGCCGTCGACCGCTTCCTGCACCGCGCCGACCTGACCGCGCGCGGAGACGTGGCCACGGCCAAGCTGATCCCCTTCCCCGGCGCTCAGGAATATCTAGCCAAACCGCCCGCCAGGCGCGGCACCTCCACCGCGATGAAGGCAGTGAACACCGACATGCCTGCGGACCCCAACCGCTCCTACGCCGGGGTGATGACGGAGCGGCGCGCCGAAGGCATGACGCGCATGGCCCAACCCTGGACCGCCATTGCCACGGGCACCGGTGCTAACGCCTATGCGGTGCATTGGGGACTGAACCAGCAGGACGCCAGCGATACCGCCCTGAGCAAATGCGGCGGCGGCGACTGCAAGGTGTTGGTGGCCGTTCCGCACGGCGAGTGCGCAGCCGCCATCCGCCTGCGCGGCGCGGACGGCCGCAGCATCAGCTTCGGTGGTCGCGGCAAGACCAAGGACGTGGCCGAAGAAGCAGCATTGACCGACTGCATCGGCGCCGGCGCCAAGGTCTGCCCGATTGTCTTCAGCGAATGCATGAAGTGACGCGGTAAGCGTCACAGCGGGCGGTCAGTAGCCCGCCGTCAGAAGGACTTGAACTCGGACATACTGCAAGCCGAGTAGGCAAGCGAGCATTGATCTGCACCACCTGTGGAGCAGCGCCGAATCGCTTCAGTCTTGGCTTGGCTTAGCGTCTCGGCTCTGTAGATCACGGACTTTCCGCCCTTACCGCCCCGACCGCGTGACTTTGGATCAGCAATGGCGACGCATTGGTTGTTATAGGTGAGAACAACCCGACAGGATTGGCCACCCAACTTTTCGCACTGTTGGAGTGCCGCTGACTGGGCTTCACGCTTTGATTGCTGCGACTCGGAGGCGCCGGTTGCGCCCGCGACACCTCGCTCATTGGCACTCACATCCTCGGCGATGGCACCCCACCTCGTCTCCCACTTTCCGGTGGGACGCGCGGCAGACGAAGATGCGCCAGGACTGCCCCCTGAGATGGGAGCGCACCCTTGGACACCTTGCCCACCTATAGGGTACTGGCCCGGCGGGCAGCCGCCCTCTGCAAAGGCCGCCAAAGGCATCAAGCAAACAAGGAAAACGAGCAATAGCCTCACGTCGACCCCTTCATTTTAATAGCTGTACACGGTCGTTCATCATCGTCATGGTCAAGCCGTGGGGGCGTTCCCATACTTTCCCGAGGTGTTGCCATTTCCAACGCTTTGACTCTGCGTACTCATCACCACGCGACCCTCGTTGAACTGCTGACCGCTGTTACCTGCGTCGCCCTGCGACGAGTTATGAGTCTGCTGCGGCACATAAGAACCTGGCGGCTGGCCCTGGGGGCCCGGTTGCGCTGCAGGGCTGCCGCCTATCTGGGAATATGCCATGAAGCTGCCGAGGGTGCCCTGGAAGAAGAACGCGGCCATTGGGGGCGCAGTCAGAATCAGGGTGGTGAGGATCAGGCCCATGCCGCCCTGCTGCATGGCCTGGCTGGTGAGGCCTTCACTGGAGGCGCCGTCTAGCAGGAACCTGTCGAACGCGGCGCGGGCCCAGAACGCAACGGACACGCGGATGATCATGTCCAGCGCGATCGAGACCATCGCTGCGAGGACCGCCATCGAGAACATCGTGCCCAAGCCATATAGCAGCCATTTCTGGAACAGCGCCTTGGTCTGGTCGAACAGCAGGCAGAGGATGAACAGTGGCCCGAAGCCGACGAACAGTGCCAGCGCAATCTGGTAGAGCAGCAGCATCGAACCGGCAACCACGGCGGGACCGCCGGTGCCCATGCCGATGAACAGCTGTGCCTGGGTCTTCTCGCTGCTGATGCTGGGATCGTCGATCACCTTGATCGCGTCCACGCTGGACAGGGCCACCTGCATCCATGCCAAGGCTTCGTCGATCTGCTCCTCCGGCGCTTTGTTCTTGCCGGTGACCACAGCCGAGATCGCGCCCTTTACATCGTCCACCAGGAAGTCCTGGATCTTCGTGCCGAACATGGCCATGCTCGTCGCCACGCTGACGATGAGTGCCGCCCGGGCCATGTTGGTCACCAACGCCATCATGGAATCGCGGCTCTGTCCGGTGATGATGCGATACCCCTGGATCAACACCCACAGCGTCATCAGGACCAGTGCAATGCCACCGACCCAGGTCATCATGTGGTTCAACAGGTCCAGGCCGAACTTGTTGATCCGGTCGGACAGGTAATCCAGGATCAGGCGGAAGAAAACGAAGTCGCCGACCGAGATACGCGATGCGTACCCAAGCAGGTCCTGCAGGCCTCCGGGGAGGTCAAAGTGTGCGATCGATGCGAGCTTCATTTCCATGGTCCTTTGGTATTCCAACGTGCCACGCCCGTGGCACAGCGTCTTGCGGGACTCGCCAACGTCAATCGACGCTCAGCGCACCCTTCAGCGCAACGGTCTGCACGATGTCGCCGATGAACTTGTTCTTCGGGTTGCCTTTCAGCGCCGTCCTGGCCAGTGCGTTCTGGTTCGCTTCCATGGTTGCGATGTACGCGTCATACGACTGCATCCGCGTCGCCCACTGCTGGGCCATCGTGTTGAGCTGGTTGCTCAGGCGGGCGCTGTCGCTGTCTGCCGACTGCACGCCGCCCACTTTGCTGGTCCCGGCACGCGCAAGGAAATTCTCCAGCATCGCTTCCTGGGCCTGCTTGATGGTCTTGTCCAGGAAGTCCACCGAGTCGTTGAACTTGCGGTTCTGCATCATGCGGATGTTCACGCAGATCTGTTGCTGCTGCGACTTGATGTCGCCCGACTCGATGCCGGCCAGGCTCATCGCCGTGCGCAGGTTGAAGCCCATGGCTTCCTGGCCGCAGGTCTCGGCCACCAGGTACTTCGGATCCACCTTCTTGAGCGGCTCGCCCATCGGCAGGTCGATGACGAAGTTCATCGCGTCCATGATCGCGCGGACGTCATCGATCTGCTGCTTGATCTCATTCCAACGCAGGGCTTCCTTGCCATACTCGATGGTGTCGTCGATCCAGCTCTTGATGTCCTGGAAGATGGAGGTGACGTCGATCACCGGGTAGCCACCGGCCTGGGCGCTCGGGGCACCCACCAGCAGCGCACCTGCCAGTACCGTCGCCGCCATGCGTCGATGCAGCGGTCGTTTTGCCACGCGGCCAGCCTTCTGATGGGTCTTCATTGCAGTCTCCACTGTCGTGTAGGTCATGGGCGGTCGCCTCTGGTCACGCCGCATCCGGGCTGGCCGCCGCCGGCTTGCCCGATCCCTTGCGTTGCTTGTAGAACTCTTCCAGCCACTGCTCCGGGGTGAGCTCGCTTACCGGCACCCGCGCCCGGATCGCCGTGGTCTGCAGCACCTTGTGCATGACGTCGATGTTGTCGGTGGACGCGGAGATCACCGACAGGATGTTGTCCATGCCGCGCAGGTTGAGCTGGCACACGCTGGAGGCGTGGCCCTGCTTGACCAGGAAGCAGCGCGAGCGCTCGTCCAGGGCGGTAACCACCCGGAATTCCGCCTCGGTCAGCTTCAGGCCGTCCATGTAGTCGCTCTTGCTGGCGTTCGGATTGGGCAGCAGGATCAGCGTGGCGGTCTGCTCGATCAGCGCCGCGGAAATGTCGCTCTTCAGCGCATCCTCCGGACTCTGGGTGGCGAAGATGCCCAGGCCATTCTGCTTTCGGATGGTCTTCTGCTTGTTCTTGGCGAATTCCTTCAGGCCACCCTCGCCGTCCAGGATCTTCCAGAATTCGTCCATCACGTAGATCAGCGGGCGGCCGTCGATCAGCGACTCCAGGCGGTGCAGCAGGTAGTTGATCACCGGCACGCGCACTTCAGGGTTGTCGATGATGTCGGTGTAGTCGAAGCCGATGATGTTGGCCTTGCTCAGGTCCACCGTATCAATCGGGTTGTCGAACACCCAGCCAAGCGAATTGCCCGACGTCCAGCGGCGCAGGCGCGCGTACAGGCCGTCGTCGCCCATGTTGGGCAGGCTCTTCTGGAAGTTGGTCATGTTGCGCAGGTGCATCGGGGTGTCGAGCATGCTCTCCACCGCGCGGTAGATGTCCTCTTCCTCGCGTGCGCTGTATTCCTTCTTGCCGGCCAGCACCTTGATCAGGTCGGCCAGGAACTGCACGTTGGCCTCGTTGTTCTCGCACTGGAACGGGTTGAAGCCGGTGGCCGCGCCGTTCTCCAGCGCCAGGTAGTTGCCCCCACAGGCACGGACGAAGATCTCCGCGCCCCTGTCCTTGTCGAAGAAGAAGATGGTCGGCGACGGGTCGTACTTCTGCACCTGGCTGAGCAGGAAGTTGATCAGCGCGGTCTTGCCGGTACCGGACTTGCCGATGACCATCGTGTTGGCGATCGCCTTCTCGCCCAGCGAGTTTTCCGACGGATGGGTGGCGTGGAAATTGAAGTAATACGGCTGGCCATTGGTGGTCTGCAGCGTGGTCACGCAATCGCCCCACGGGTTGTTGTGCTGCTTGCCGGTAGCAAAGTTGTGCAGCGGCGACAGGCCCAGGAAATTGAGCGAACTCAGGTTGGCCAGGCGGGTGCGGTAGCGCCAGTTGCCCGGCAGCTGGGCGTAGAACGACGAAGTCACGGCGAGGTCTTCCTTCACCGAGACAAAGCCGGCATTGGAAAGCTCGGCGCGCGTGGTGGCCACGTTCTGCGACAGCTTGGCCTGGCTGTCGGCGTAGACCGCCAGCGTGTAATGGTATTCGCCCAGCACGAAGTTGCCCGATGACAGCTGGTCCATGGCCTGGTCCAGCTCGATGATCTGGCTGACCGCCTTGTCGCCGGACGAGATCATCATGCCTTTGGTCCGGTCCAGCACCTTAAGCGCGTCCTGTCGGCCCATCGGACTGAAGGAGTGGGTCACCACATACTCGAAATCCAGGTACTTGAGGCCGTTGAGGATGCCCGGGTAGGTCCCTTCTGCGTACTCCTTGATATTCAGGATTGCGCCGAAGTGGTTCACCCCGTTGGGCGTGGCGATCACGAAATCGCCGGTCTTGGCCGAGAACAGGTGCTTGCTGACCGGCAGGTAGTCCTTGACCGGAGCGGGCAGCACCGGCACCGGCTCGTCGATGCGGTTGATCAGGTAACCGAAGAACTCCAGCGTCTCGGAGAACACGATACCGTTCTTCGCCTCGTACATGCCCAGTCGGTACGGTGCGTAGTCGCGGATGACCGCTTCCACGTTGCCGGCCAGTTCCAGCAGCTTTTCGACTGCCTGGTTCTGCTCGGCCTGCAGCTTGGTCACGTTGGCCGACCGCTCCACGAAGCGCTTTCCGGCCACCACGGGGCGGTAGATCATGGTCAGGTACAGCTCGTTCTGCATGATCCGCTGCGACGACAGCATGCCCATGTACTGGTCGGAGACGTCCTGGTTGAACTTCTGGCGGAACGAAGTCCGCCCCTTGAGCGTGCGGCGGCGGCGGATGTCGTGGGCCCAGAACGCCACGTTGACGAAGTCCGGCGCTCGCAGGGTCTGCAGCAGGCGGTTGAAGGTGTTGTGCTTGTGCTCCAGCTCCCAGTCTTCACGGCCAACGAAGGGCAACCCTTCCAGGTGCCAGGTCAGCAGGTAGTCGCCACCGGTGGTCTTCACGACGTTGGCGGCCACGTGCGACGACAGCGGGATGAACTCGGCAATGGACGTGTCTGGGCTGAACATGCTGCGCCTTGATGGGAATTACACGGATTCTGGAAGGTCCGCGCAGCTGGCTGCGCGGACCCGGTGGCACTCAGTCCCTGGGTGCCGGTTTGCTGCGGTAATGGTTGGGGGTGAACACCCACATGCCATCGTTGGCCTGGACATTGCGCGCCTTCAGCTTGAACTGGAGGCGCAGGCCCATGAGACGGAAGATCATCTCGTCGCGCTTGGCCATCTGCCGCATCACGAAGATGGCCACCGGGATGCTCGCCAGGTACCAGAAATTCGTGTAGACGCTGAGCAGGAACAGCCCACCGACGACGAAGAAAAACGGCACGTAGGGAACGCCCAGGAACATCGCCGGGCGCGTGCAGCCGCGGAAGACGACGTTCTTATGCACCGTAGTAGATCGCGGCCTGTTCCAGCAGGAAGGCGGTCGGCTTGGCGCAGGCCGAATTGCCTGCGCTGTCACCGAGCAGCATGCTGGCGATCTGGCCGGCCGCGCCGATCAGCAGGCCACCGATCAGGATCGGGGCGACATCACCAATGCGCTTGTGGGCAAAGGCGATCTGGTAGCCGGCGAAGATGACCGCGATGGTCACCACGGCGATCGAGGCGATGCTGAGCAGGCCGTTGATGCTGTCGAAGAAGCCGCAGACCTTGACGTCGGTGCCGCCGAACTCCTGCGCGAACGCCTGCGGGGCAGCCAATGCGCCAGCAAAGGCAACGGCCATCAGGATGGTCTTCAGCGTGCGCTGTGCGGTGACCAGATCGGGGGTGAATCGCTTCATGGGTGGGTATCCTTGTTGATGGGCTTGCATTGTTGAATTGGCCAATCGGGGGCCTGGCCGCGCCATGCCTTCGTCAGAACACGAAGGCCGCATCCCCTGCGGGAATCGGGTGCACCGGCGGCGGCGCCACCGGTGCGGAATAGGTTGCCGGTTCCACCGGCAGCGCTGCCGGCGCGTTGCGTTCGCTCCAGGGCCTGAGCCTGACCGGGCCTTCCGCCGCGGCGGGCGCGACCGCAACCGGCGGTGCCGGTTGCGGCTGCGGCGCCTGCATGGCGTTGTCGACCGCGCCCAGCACCACGCGCGAAAGTGCCTGGTCGGCCAGATTGACCAGGCTGCCGCGCGCCATGGCTGCGGTCGAGGGATACACCACGTAGGCACGCGCCGGGTCTTCGGGAACGGCCGGGGCCACGTACGTGGGCGCGTTCTGGGCCACGATGCGGCCCTGCATTCCCACGGTCGTCTGCGGGTGGTGCTCCACCTTCACCGCGCGCCGGGTACCGCGGTCGATGACGTTGATGGGGGCCACGCCGCCGTTGGCGGCCATGCGCTGGCCTTTCTGGATCGAATCGTAGATCTTCTGCACGTAACCATGCCGGAAACCCGTGGTGAAGTTGCCGGAGTAGTAGCAGCTGAACGACTTGCCCCAGTCACCGCCCGAACGCTTGTAGCACTCAGCCAGGATGCGCGAGCCGGCCACCAGGTTGTCGCACTGGCGGAAGGCCTTTTCGTACGAATCCAGGCCGTACTTGGGCAGGTTGTACCGGTTGACCTGGGCCAGGCCGACCGAGAAGTTGTAGCCCTTCTCTTCCAGCATGCGCACCGTGGCCAGTGCCTCGTCCAGCTGCTTGGGCTGGCGCGCCAACGCCCCGCCGACCACGCCGATGGCATAGGGGTTGCGCGATGATTCCACGTTGATCACGTGCTGCATGACGTCCATGGGCACGGCCATTTCCGGGCACGCAAGCATTTCCAGTCCTGGCAGCATGTCAGCCCTCCTGTCCCTGGGTACGGCCGGGATTGAAGTCGATCCCGGTGATGTAGCGCGCACCGGCGTGTGCCTTGATGTGCACCACGATGTCGATGGTCATCATCAGCAGCCGTTTGATGACCGCAAATTCCAGCCCCGACCCTTCCGCAGACGCCTTCACCATCAGCGCCAGCTGGTCCCAGGTCTGCTCGGGGCTGCCGGCGTGGCAGCTGGTGATCGAACCGGGGTGACCGGAGGCGCAGTTGCGGATGAAGTAGAACGCCTCATCGCCGCGCAGCTCGGCCAGGATGATCCGCTCCGGCTTCATGCGCAGGCAGGCTTCCATGCAGGTCTTGGCGGTGACGTTGCTGGTGCTCTGCCCGCCCTTGGAGTACAGCAGGTGCACGACGTTGGGCTGGGTGATGAACAGCTCGCGCGCGTCTTCGATGGTGACCAGCCGCTCGTCGTCGGGGATATGGTTGACCAGCGCCTTCATGAAGGTGGTCTTGCCGCTGCCGGTGGCGCCGGACACCACGATGTTCTTGCGGTACTTCACCGCGCGCCGGAAGAACTCGGCGTAGTCACGCGAGCTGCGCAGTTCCAGCAGTTCGCGGTCCTGCTCGCTCAGGCTGCCGTCCTGCTCCAGGATCTGGTTGAAGAAGCCATCTTCCTGGTACTGCCCGAGCGTCTTGGTGTGCTTGGAAGGCAGGCGGATGGTGATCGACACCTTGCCCGCATCGCAGGCCGGCGGAATCACGAACTGGGCGCGCTGCCCCGTCGGGAAGGTCAGCGACACCACCGGATCGGCATCGGTGATGCGCTGGCCGGTGTTGCTTTCATTCACCACGGCGGTGCAGAACTGGCGGGCACGCTCGAAGGTGAGCCCGGGAACTTCCACCCGCTGCCACCCTGCCCGGGTCTCCAGGTACAACTCGCCCGGACGGTTGATGCATATCTCCGTCACTTCGGGCGAGCGCATGTACTCGGCGATGCCCAGCACTTCGTACTGATAGTGCAGGAAATCGCTTGAGACCAGGGCAAGAGGGGCCACTTCGGCATCCATGATCAGGTCAGTCCGTCAACGGCGTCCAAGCACATCGGTGAAGTCGACATCCTTGGCGACATAGACGTTGATACGCGTGCCCTGGTTGATGGTCACGGTCGGCGGGCGACGCTGGCTCAGCGCTTCGCCGGCCAGCCGCTCCATCTGGCGTGCGGTGGCACTCTCGTAGGGCGACTGCACGGCCAGGCCGCTGCCGGTAATGGTGGTGGTCTCCGGACCGTTTTCGGCGGCGGCGTACTTGAAGGCATCGGCGATCAGGCTGATCATCAGCGCGGACGCGATCCGGCTGCCCCAGTGCGCGCTGTACTGGCCAGGCATGCCGGCGCCGCCCAGGCCGTCGATGCCCGGACTGGACATGGCGACGTCGATACCGTTGGGCGTGGTGATGCGGTCCCAGATTACCTCTACCCGCTCGCCGACCGGGCCACCGCCGTAGGAACCGTAGATCTTCGACCCCTTCGGCAACAGCAGGGTGCGGCCGTTGATGGAGTACACCGGCTCGGTCAGCAGGCACGAGGTGTAGCCCGCGAAGTCGGTGATGATGCGGGTTTCCAGGATGCAACGCAGGTAGGTGCCGCGCACCAGCAGCGCATCCGGCGAGCGGATGAAGGCCGCGCTGGACACGTCGTCGACGTCCGGTCCGCGCCGCACGCGCTGCGGGCCAGCGGGCTGGGTGCCATTCTGGGCCTGGATCGCCGCCAGCATCGCCTTGGTGTAATCGTCGCTCGCGCTCTGCGCGCGTTCGACCTCGCTCACCGTGCCGTTGCCGGCGCCGATGCGGCGGTCGAGCAGCGTCGGGCCGCGATCGAGGTCACGCTCGGGCAGGTCGCTGGCAAAGCCGCGACGACTGCTGCGCGACAGTTCCTCCTCCGGCAGCGGCGGCAGCATCGGAATCGGCTCGGCGGCTTCGGCCGGCGGCAGCGGTGCGCTGGGCGCCAGCCGCGGCAGTTCCGGCGCGGCCGCACGCGTGGTTTCCGGCGCGCGCCGGACCGGCTCGTCGGTGCTGGCCTTGCGGAACAGGAGGAAGCCCATCGCGATCAGCAGGACCACGATACCGCCCAGGAAGGCCAGCGCCTTGCGGTTCAGCCGCTGTTCTTCGGCAGACCGCAGCTGCGGCGCGCCGGCGTCCAGGTCCGGGGTCGCCGTGGCGTGTGCATTGCCGAAATAGGGGTTGGACGGGTCCGCGCCATGGCGTTCATCGCGCGGGTCGTTCGGGTCGTTCGGGCCGTTGCCGGGAGTGGTGTGCTGGCTCATTTCTTGACGTTCCTTCGCAGGCCCACCACGTTGTCACCGTGGCGGACGACCAGATACGGGTAGGTCCCATGGACGATCAGGGTGTTGCCCTCCACCGTCGTATTGACCACGTACTCCTCGCCGTACTCTTCATCGCGGCCGAACACGGCCGGGAAGATGCCGGTCTTGTATTCGGGCGAGCTGGGCAGCTTGACGTAGGTGAAGCGGCTGTCGTCGTACACGTTGACCGGGATCAACCAGCCCATCTTCTTGGCGCGCCGGGTGGAATACGAATAGTCGAAGTTGTACTGGCGGTCCTTGGCCAGTTCGGTGCTCAGCAGCGGCTTGGCCTCCTCTTCGACCGCTTCCTGGGCGATGCCGAACTCGGTATCGCTCGGGTAGGTGAAGGCGATCTTGTACTGAACGCCGGCACGACGCGCCTGCTCGAGCTCACGCCAGTCGGTCGCCACCACCTTCAGCTCGAAAATGTAGGAGTGGGTCTCGGTGCGCACCATCATGTTGGTGTCCACGTCGACGTTCTTCGGCTTGAGATAGAACACGTTCTCACGGCGCGTGAGTTCCCAGCCGGTACTGAAACCGGTGCTGTAGTCCAGGATCTTCTCGTTGGGACTCAGCTCGATCTGGGTGGTCAGGCCCAGGCCGGTACGCACCGGGTAGATGCGGTCCTGCTCGTACTGGTAATGGTCCACGGCCTGCGCCGACACGGCGGTGGAAAACATCATGGACAGCATCGACGCGACCGCCAATACGCTCCCCTTTACCTTGCGACTACTCATCGGTTGCTCGCTCCATCAGCACGTCCGGTGGAAATTCCCTGTGCCGGCGTCGGTGCCGGCGGTCCCTGCATCTGCTGCCCCTGCACCGGGTGCGGCCCCGGCACTGCCTGCTGCGCCGGGTAGGCCTGAGCGGGCGCGGGGGCCTGCCCCGGATAGCCCGGCGCCTGGCCTGCCTGAGCCTGCGGGTAGCCTGGCGGCGCAGCCACCGGCTGGCCAGTGACCGGGTCGATCGCGGCAGCGGCGGCGGCGGCCTGGCTGGCCTCCCAGGCGGCCTGCTGCGACTGTTCGGCCTGCTGCTGGAGTGCCGCGTCATCCGGACCCGGCACGCCGCGCGCGTAGTCGTTGTCCACCCGGTACTCGAAGACTTCCATGCCGAGCGGATTGAGGATGCGTTCCTGTTCGTTCAACGCCAGGTTGTTGTCATAGCGGAAGCGCAGGGTCACCAGCTGGTTGTCCAGATAATTGGTGCTGGCCTTGACCTTGTCGTAGATGCTGCGCTGGATGCGCACCGACGCCCCGCGGAAGCCGCCATTCGGCTGCGCTTCCAGCGGCGTGATGCTCAGGATCTTGATCCGGATCGCGCGGTCCTTTCCGTACAGCGTGATCGGGCTTTGCGGATTGTTGTTGGCGTAGCGCGCACGGATGGCATCACTGACCGGCCTGCTCGACATGACGTGCACCAGCTGCCAGTCGCGCAGGCCCATCACCGCGAAGTCGTAGGACTCGCGCGCCATGACGTACTGCGCCACGTTGCTGCGGTTGATCGCATCGCTTGCGGTGATGGCCTGGCCTTCGAAGCTCCCGGTCAACCGTGCCACCGTGGCCGTACCGGTGTAGGCGTCGGCCATGACCAGGAACGGCACCTTCTCCTTCAACGGCAGCATGTAGTAATAGCCACCGGCCAGTGCCAGCGACATCACCAGCGACGAGCCGGCCACCCACCACGCGCGGCGCTCGCTGCGGCGCGCGAGATCGGCGACGGTCAACTCATAGCTGACCGCCTTGGCGATGGCCTGGTCGACCTTGGGGCTGGTGCCTGCGTCCTTCTTTCGAAACATGGAATTCTTCCGTACTGCTCGAACATCCTGGGAACGTCACCCTTGCGGGCATGCGCTGCGTGGAACGGTGTCAGCTTCCGCCGGCGGCGTCGGCGCCGGCTGCCGCAGCAGTGGACGCTGCCGCATGCTGCACGACGATCTGATTGCCGACGATGGACACCAGCACGCCCTGCCCCGCGTACGCGGCGCTGACGTCGACCACCGCCTGCTGCGGATTGGTGGTGCCGATCGTGGACACCGCGCCATACAGCGTGTAGTCGGAGCTGAGACGGTAGTCCAGCGTCATCCCCGAGTCCTTCGCCCACCGCTCAAGCATGGTCTTCAGCGTGCCGTCCATCGGCGAGGCCTGATACACGTAGCTGGTGTAGAGCGGGATTTCCATCGTGGTGCTGGCGAAGCGGTTCACCGGCTTCCAGCGCCCCCCGAAATCCGGGGCGGGCTTGGTGGCGCAACCTGCGAGCATCAGCATCGCGGCTGCCGCGACAACGCTGATGGACCCCTTGGACAGTAACGCTTGCTTCATACGGAACTTCCCTATGGCGTACGGAATAGCGGCTTGATCTGAAAAATCGGAAATACGAGGCCGCATCGCGGCCTGCAAGGGCGCGACGAGGTTGCATCGGATGCAAGGTGAAACACTTTTCGCGAGTGAAACCGGGACCCCGCCCGCCTGGTGTGCAATCGCCCCGAACGCCTGTCCGGTCCCTGCGCCGCACACCCAACCCGCGAAAAGCCATCCATGAATTTCTATTGCGTCAGTACACCTGGAACAGCACAGCTGATAACGATGCTTTCATGACGCATGGAACGTCCATCACAAATACGATGCCACACCTTCGCGTCAATTCAACGTCAAATGCGACAAATTTTTAACCTTCACCGCAAATTTTATTGACGTGCGTCACAGGCGTTCAGCTATGCAGCGCTCAAAGCGCCAGCATGGGGACGTCGGTCTTCGGCAGCAGTCGTGATGTGAAATAACGGTCCTTGTAATACTTGATCTTGTCGCACTTCACCGGGTGCGGAATTCCTTCGTAGAGGAACACCTCGTGGTCATTGCCCATGGCCTTCAGCTCCTGCGGCAACATCAGTGCGCGGCGCTCCTCGGTGAAGGTATGGGTCTTCTCACGCGCGTGGGTGACGTTCTTCCTGCGCACGGTGGTGTAGCCCAGCATCTCCGAATAGTCGTTGGCGTCCTGCTGCTCGCGCGGCGCATACAGGATCTGCAGCGCATGGTTGGTGATGATGGTGCGCGACACGTCCCTGCCGTACGTAGCGTCGAGCTGCGCCATGCTCTGGATGATCGGCAGCAGGCGGACGTTGTAACCGGCCATGTAGGACACCGCCGAAGCGATGATGTCGACCTTCCCGATGGCGGTGAATTCGTCCATCAACAGCAGGCACTGGTACTTCAGGTCCGGATTGGACTTGGGCAGTTCCTTGGTGTTGAGGTTGATGATCTGGCTGAAGAACAGGTTGATGATCAGTCGGCTCTCGGCCAGCTTGTTGGGCTGGATGCCGATGTAGATGGTCATCTTCTTCCGGCGCAGGTCGGTGAGCAGGAAGTCGTTGTCGCTGGTGGCCTTGTCCAGCACCGGGTTGATCCAGGCGTTCAGCGGCTCCTTGAAGGTGCCCATGATCGACGCGAAGGTCTCATCGGCCTGCGACAGCAGGTTGGCGAACGCCGCACGGGCGTTGCCGCTGAGGAAGGTCTTTTCCGAGAGGGATTTCAGGTATTTCCGCAGATCGCTGCCGTCGCCGGTGGACAGCCGGAACACCGCGCCGAGGGTTGGCGCACCGTGGGTAGCGGGGAAGCCCTGGCGACGTTCATCGTCGCGGTTCTCGAACAGATACAGGGTGAACGCCATGAACGCGTTGCGCGCCTGGCTGATCCAGAATTTCTGGTCGTCCGCGCCATCCGGATACAGCATGGCCGCGATGCTCATCAGCTCCGAAACGCGGAATGCCGGGTCATCGGACACGTAACTGAGCGGATTCCAGCGGTGGCTCCGGCGGTCTTCGGCAAACGGGTTGAACAGGAACACCTCGTGTCCCTGGCTGGCGCGCCAGCCACTGGTGAGGTCGAAGTTCTCCTGCTTGATGTCCAGCACCACCACGGATTCGCCGTACTCCAGCAGGTTGGGAATGACCACGCCCACACCCTTGCCCGAACGCGTGGGTGCGGCGAGGATCACGAACTGCTGGCCACTCAGGCGCACCAGCTTGCCGCCAAAGCTGCCGACCACGATGCCGTTGTCGGACTTCTTGAACAGGCCATGTTTGGCCAGATCGGCGGCGCCGGCGAAGCGCGCGTCCCCATGCAGCGACTTCTTCTTCGGCTTGACCAGGAAGAACAGCGCGGCCAGCCACGCCAGCGCCGGCATTCCGAAGCCGAGCACGCCGGCGACCTTGATCCGGGTCAGGTACGGCGCGACCGCAGGCTGGTCCATGGCCTGGATGTATTGCTGATAGATGTTCCACTTGAACAGGCTGGTATCCAGGCCGAGCAGCACCAGCGTCAGGTATCCAGACAGGCAGTAGCCGACAAGCGCGGTCAAGAGCACTGCAACAGCAACGACGACAATCTTCTGCGTGGACAAACGTGATCCTCCATGACGCGCTTTCAAAGCGCTGCTAGCGTGTCCCGCACCTGCCCCGTCACCGGACACGCTGTTCGTTCTGTACCTCACGACATGCCGGAAACGTTCGGAGCACACTTCCGGACCACTGCCATTGACGCGCATCCTAATGCACGTTTGCAGCGCTGCCAATCAGAAAAAACCGATAATACGCCTGTAAATACGGGTGTATTCGCGTCAATGATGCGCACAGCGGGACAATGGAACAAGATCGTGTCCAACGCAGACGCCTACGCACGCAAGACGACGCTGCATTCTTCACATCGCGCTGCTTGACGATGTTTTACATGCGCGCGTGCGAGACAGATCCAATGATCGAAAGTGTGCACTTCATCACTTCGATTAAGGAATGTGCAGAGCGATTTCACGCGCATGAAACATGACAGCTTGAGGGAGTGCGGCGGCTCACACTTTTCCACGCGTGAAGGCTGCGTGAAAATTTCGCGGGCACCGAACCGCGCGGCGCCCCTCGATCCACAGCATTCCAGTAGCGCCCCCGCCCCAGGCGGGCGCATGCTGCGCTGCAGCAGTACAATAGCGGGCCACGTTTCCGCACCCTGCCCATGAGCCCCACCCACCTTCCCCTGGCCGCGCGGCTGACTCCTCGCCAGCGCACGCTGATCATCCTTGCCCTGTCGCTGGGCGGCTTTGCCATTGGCACCAGTGAATTCGCCAGCATGGGCCTGATGCTGGAGATCAGCCGTGGGCTCTCGATCAGCGAAACCCAGGTCGGCCACCTGATCAGCGCCTATGCGGTTGGCGTGGTCGTCGGCGCACCCGTGCTGGCCTTTGCCGGCGCCGGTTACGCGCGCCGCACCCTGCTGCTGGCGCTGATGGGCTTTTATGCCGTTGGCAACCTGGCCAGCGCGCTGGCGCCGGACTACGCGACCATGCTGGTCGCCCGTTTCGTGGCGGGGCTGCCGCATGGCGCCTACTTCGGCGTGGCCATGCTGGTGGCGGCCGCCATCAGCCCGCCGGCCCAGCGCGGCGCGGCGGTATCCAAGGTGCTGCTGGGCCTGTCGATCGCCATCCTGGTCGGCAATCCGCTCACCACCTGGCTTGGCCAGCAGCTGAGCTGGCGCACGGCCTTCGCCCTGGTCAGCGTGCTGGCCATCGCCACCGTGGCGATGATCGCGCGCTTCCTGCTGCCGGATCCGGACGAGGTGCGCACCTCACCGATGCGCGAGCTGCGCGCGTTCAACAAGCCGCAGGTCTGGCTGGCGCTGGCGATCGGCTCGGTCGGTTTTGCCGGCATGTTCTGTGTGTTCACCTATCTGGCACCGACGCTGGTGCAGGTGACCGGGCTGGCCGAATCGTGGATGCCGGTCGCGGTGGGCATCTTCGGCATCGGCGCGATCATCGGCAACGTCGCGGGCGGCTGGCTGGTGGATCGATTCCAGTTCCGCGCTGCTGCCGTCGTGCTGGTGTGGTCGATCCTGGTGCTGCTGGCCTACCCGCTGGCGGCTAATTCGGTGTGGACCATCTTCCCGATGATCATCGCCGTGGGCACGATGGGCGCACTGGCCGCAGTACTGCAGACCCGCCTGATGGACGTGGCCGGGGAAGCGCAGACGCTGGCGGCGGCTTCCAACCACGCTGCCTTCAACACCGCCAACGCACTGGGCCCGTGGTTCGGCGGCATGGCCATCGGCGCCGGCTTCAGCCCGGCGGTGACCGGCTACGTCGGCGCGGCCACGGCCGTCGGCGGCCTGCTGCTGTGGGGCGTGGCGGTGCTGGTGGAGCGGCAGTCGCGCAGCGCCGCCGCGGTAGCCTGCGAACGCTGAGCGGACGCACGCCTGCTGCAATGAACGGACCCCGCTGCGGCGGGGTTTTTTTTCGCGGTTTTTCCTATCATGGCGCTCCCCGCTTCGCCGGTTCGGCTCCGCGCCGACGACCGCCCGCTTTCCCTGGATGTACTGATGACGCAGCACTGGTCCCCTTCGCCTTGGGGGCGCCGCCTCGCACGCTCGCCGGACTGGCAGCTGCGCCGGGTCGGCGACCGCTTCGAGCTGACAGCGGACGCGCAGGTCTACTCGCTGGATGTCGCCGCGACCACGGCCTGGCGCGTCCAACGCGGACCGGTATGGGCCACGCTGTGCATCGCCACCGAGGACGGCGACCTGCAACTGGGCGGCCTGCCGACGGCGCAGGCCAAGGAGCTGCAGCAGTTGTGGCAGGCCGGCGTCGATACGCGGCAGCAGGACCAGCGGCTGGGCGATGCGAATGCCGCGCTCGCCGATATCCGCCAATGGCTGGATGAGGTCGATGGGGTGCTTGAAGGCGCCGATGCGGACCGACGCTGGCTCACCCTCGAGCAGCAGCATGCGCTGCTGGCGTGCCGGCCGCTACCGGCCCTGGGCGAGGATGGGTTGTGGGCGATCTTCGACGACCCTGCGCTGCGCCCGTACCTGCAGGGCGCGCCGGCCGCGATCGAGGACGATCTGCTGCGCTGGTCAGGGGACTGGACTGCACACTGGGCGTCACGCAACGAGGCCCAGCTGGCCGATGCGCACAGTGCGGCCGCCGGCCTGCTGGCGCAGGTGGAACGCCAGCCGCTGAGCGCGGAACAGGCGCGGGCGGTGCTGTGCTTCGACAGCCGGATGCTGGTGGTGGCCGCCGCCGGTTCCGGCAAGACCTCGACCATGGTGGCCAAGGCCGCTTACGCGTTGCAATGCGGGCTGATGGCGCCGGACCAGATCGTGATGCTGGCATTCAACAAGGAAGCCGCCAGCGAACTGCAGCAACGTACCGATGCCGCCTTCCAGCGCCTGGGGCTGGCGGTTGGCGAGGTCACCGCCTGCACCTTCCATGCGCTGGGCCGGCAGATCATCGGCAGCGTCACCGGGCGCATGCCGGACGTGCCCGCCTGGGCGGTGGATGGCACCAAGGGCTTCGATTACCTGGCCGACATCATCGACCGCCTCAAGGACCGCTCGCTGCACTTCCGCACCCAATGGGACATGTTCCGGCTGGTGTTCGCGCGCGACCTGCCGCCGCAGGGGCACCTCGTCGCTGCCGATGGCTGGGACAGCGACGGCACCCGCTACATGCGCACCCTGCGCGGTGAGCGGGTGGACAGCATCGAAACGTGCGTGATCGCCGACTGGCTGTTCTACAACGGGGTGGACTACACCTACGACGCGCTGCCGAAGCTGGATACGATCACGGACAGCTGGCAACCGGGTTCGGCGGCGTTCTTCTACCCCGGTACGTCGCTGTATCACGTGCACGGCGATGGGGAAGGCCGCGACGCGGCAGGCCTGCGTACCACCAGCGCGCAGCTGCGCAGCGGTGCGCTGTTCGACACGTTGGCCAAGGCGCTGGGTGAACAGGGACGGTTGCTGGACCCGAATCCGGACCGCGAGTTGCCCGCCGAAGGCGCCCGACCGATGTCGGACAGCGACCTGATCGGCCTGCTGCGCACCTTCATCAGCCACGCCAAAAGCAATGGCCTGGACGGACCCGGGCTGGCCGAGCGCCTGCGCCGCCTGCCCGAAGACCGCTTCAAACACCGCTACCGGTTGTTCCTGGAACTGGCCACGCCGATCCTGCACGCCTGGGATGATGCGCTGGCTGCAGCGGGCGGCATCGATTTCGAGGACATGCTCAACCAGGCCGCTGCTTACTTGGAACAGGGCCGCTACCAGGCGCCGTACCTGATGGTCATGGCCGACGAGTTCCAGGACGCCTCGCGCGCCCGCGCGCGGCTGTGCCGGGCCCTGGTGCAGGCGCCGGGACGCCACCTGTTCGCGGTGGGCGACGACTGGCAGTCGATCAACCGGTTCGCCGGCGCGGACGTGAGCGTCATGACCGGGTTCGCCGACACTTTCGGGCCGTCGCAGGTGCTGCACCTGTCGCAGACCTTCCGCTGCCCGCAGGCGCTGTGCGATGCCTCCAGCCACTTCATCGCGAAGAATCCGGCACAGATCGCCAAGCAGGTGCGCTCGACCGCGCCCGCGCAGGGTCCGGCGCTGCAGGCGTTCCAGGTAGCCTCGCGCGAGCGGCTGCAGGACGCGATCTACCAGTACCTGCAACGGCTGCAAGAGCAACTGCGAAGCGGGGCCATCGCACCCGGACGCAATGGGCGGCTCTCCGTGTTCATCCTGGGCCGCTACAACGCCGAGCGCAGCTATCTGCCCGCGCATTGGGCGCAACGGTTCGGCGCGCAGCTGGAGCTGGGTTTCCTTACCGCGCACCGCGCCAAGGGGGCCGAGGCCGATATCGTGATCCTGCCGGCGATGCTGGAGCGCAGCTTCCCCAGCGCCCGCGCCGACGACCCGGTGCTGGGGCTGGCCATGCCGCACGCCGACAGCTTCCCGCTGGGCGAAGAGCGCCGCCTGTTCTACGTGGCCCTGACCCGCGCGCGACGCTCGGTGGCGATGTTCACCGTGCAGGGCAAGCGCTCGCCGTTCCTCGACGAGCTGGTGCACGACGGCGCCGTGGAGATCACCACCAGCAGCGGCGAGCCGATCCATGAGCAGGCCTGCCCGGTCTGCGACGGCGGGGTGATCGTGCAGCGTACCGGGCCCTACGGGGAGTTCGCGTCTTGTTCTAGCTACCCGCGCTGCCAGTACAAGCCGAATAGCCGTTAGCGCGGCCGTCCAAGCACCTTGCTCGGCGGCCCTCCAACCAACTGCGTGACCATGAAGGAAAAGGCACTGACGCTGCTGTATCCAAGGTCCATGGCAATCCGGCTCACCGAACGGCCTTCAGCTGCCAATGCAAAAGCCCTTGAAAGCAGCACCTGCTTGCGCCAATCGGAGAAGCTGCATCCCAGCTCCAGCAGGAAGAGTCGGTTGATGGTGCTGATGCTGGCGCCGGCACGTGATGCAAGTTCGTCGAGGGGGCGATCCAGCCGGGCGTCGGCCAGGAACGACTCGCAGACGTGTCGCAACCGCTTCTCCTCAGGCATCAGGACGCCAAGTGCGATACGCGGCGCGTTGCGCAACTCGATCATCGCCAGGTCAACCAGGCTTGCATACCGGTTCGATAGCAGTCCGGCACGTTCCTCCTCGCTGACCGCCTTCACCAGTTCGCGGAGTAACGGCCCTACCTCAAGCACGTGGCATTTCCGCCAGCTTTCCTGATCTGACCGGGAGCCCGGATCACTCAGCAAGTGCAACGCGTGGAGCGTTGCGTCCTGGATCACGACCGAGGCGTGAAAGGTGTCAGGTGGAATCCAGACTGCGCGCCACGGTGGCACGGTGAATGTCCTGCGTTCGGCGTGCACACGCACGGTGCCGTACTCCGAGAACACCATCTGTGCCCAGGGGTGCCGATGGGGCTGAATTTCCGTTTGCGCCGTATGTGTACGCACTACACATCGCATCGGAAAATCCTGACAAGGAGCAAACAGGCCTCCTGATTGCGGTTCAACTCGGCGCCTATTCGAAGTTCGGATTGACATGATTTCGACAACGAACGCGCCGTGCTGGAAAGCAGACGCTACCACAGCTTCCTATTCTCCCCCGGCGCACTGCTTCCCACTTTCGCCAATGAAAGGTGGATGCGTGGAGCGGCACTCCATGAGGAAGAACTTCAATGCAATACGCGGCATCCTTTGTCGACACGCGCTCGTCCTTCGCAGGACAACCCTCACCAACGCGATTCACGCTCTCAATCTGCGGCCCGTTCAATTCCCGGTCTCGACAGAGTAGACGTCATGCTTGACCGGACTGATCGCACCATTGCGCTGACACTCATACTTGGCGCCACCCTTCCCCTGCTGGATGCAACGCTGCTCAACATCGCCATTCAGAGCATTGGACGCTCGCTTGGCGCTCCACTGACGCAGACGCAGTGGGTCATTACGGCGTACGCCCTCGCCGCCGCCGCCACGGTGCCACTATCCGCATGGCTCTGCGAACGCTTGAGCGCAAAGACCGTTTGGTTGGCCGGGCTTTGGTTGTTCCTCGCCGGAGCATGCCTGTGCGCGCTCTCATGGAGCATGGAGATGCTCGTCTGTTCCAGAGCACTACAGGGCATTGCTACAGGCATCATGCTTCCAACCATGCAGACGATCCTGGTAACCGCCATTGGGCAAAGCAAGACACGGAGCGCCCTGACGATGATGTCCATTCCATCGGTTCTAGTTCCGATTCTGGGCCCATTGCTTGGTAGCGCTGCGCTGCAGCTGTTGGACTGGCGAACGATCTTCTGGCTTCACGTCCCCATAGGGCTTCTGTCTGTACGCTTTGCTTCCCATGTAATTCCCGACATGGTGGCATCGCGGCGCGCGGCCCTCGACGCGACTGGGTTTCTGCTGCTCTCCTCGGCCTTGTCCGGCTGCATCCATAGTCTGTCGACAGCGGCCGGCTCCACGCGCCAGTCATTGATTTCAGGAACTGCGGGGCTCTTCGGGCTTGTCGCTTTCCTTATGCATGCCTTGCGCAAGCGGGGAGACGCGATCGTGGACGTTCGTCCCTTCCTGAGTCGGCCGTTCCGGCGTTCATGTGCCCTGCTACTCCTCTCCAGCGTGGCGCACTACGGCGGCCTGCTTTTTTTCCCGCTCTACTTCATCCAGATCGGACGACATGGGCTGACCGTCGCTGGCGTGCTATTGGCGCTGCAGGGTGTTGGCATGCTCGTAGGCCGCCAGCTTCTTCCCATGGCTGCACGTCACTGCGGCGAGTTCCGCGTTGCATTCAGCTGCGTTCTGGTTGCAGTGATCGGCTCGATCGCGCTTCTGCCACCCTTCTTCAACGATCTGATCCTGATGGCGGTGGGCATGATGTTGCGCGGCGCAGGTATCGGCGTGCTGACGCTCTTGTCCATGTCCAGTGCCTACACCGGGTTGGGCCCAACCCAGATACCACACGCCAGCTCGCTGACCCGCATGATGACCTTGCTGGGGGCTGCAATCGGTGCGGCGCTCGTTGCCGTGCTATGCGCAGGTGCGGGAGGCGAACTTTCAGGCACCACGGCCAGCGGTGCCAGTGTGCATCTGGCGCTGATCCTGACTCTGCTCTTGTGTGGCGCCGTGTGCCCTCGGCCTGCGCACCGCGCCATGAGGCCGGGTGGTAGCTTTTAGTCCAGCAGACCCAGCAGCGAGCGGTGCACCGCAACTCCAACCAGTGCCCCCTCGCCCACCGCCAGCGCGATGCTGCCGGCCATGCGCCCGGCGTCGCCGCAGGTGAACACCCCGGGCACCGTGGTCTGCTTGGCGGAATCGGCGGTGATGCAGCCTGCGTCCATCAGCTCGCAGCCGAGCTGCTGGGCCAGATCACAGGACAAGGTGGAGGTCGGCAGCAGGAACAGCGCATCGAGCACCACGCGTCGGTCGTCGGCCAGCACTACTGTGGCCGTGTCTTCGACACGCTGGACGCGAGTCGATTCGATCACCACACCGCATGCATCCAGTCGCTCGCGCTTTTCCGGCTCGATGCTGGCCGGATCCGGGCAGAACAGGGTGATTTTTCCCCAGTCGCACAGCAGCAACGCCTGCCCTACGCCACCATCCTTGGCACAGCCGAGCACGCCGATGTTGCCTTCGTACAACTCATAGCCGTGGCAGTACGGGCAGTGATACACGCTGCGCCCCCATCGTTCGGTCAGGCCGTCGATGGGAGGCAATGCATCCGTCACGCCATAGGCCAGCACCAGCCGATCGGCAGCGATCGTGCGGCCGTCGTCGCAGTCCACCTCGAAGGAGACACCCTCCTCCACCACGCGAGCCCGGGACGCCCGGCCCTCCATCCAGGTCACGGTCGGATAGCTGAGCAGTTCGGTGCGCGCCTGTGCGGCGATTTCCGCAGGATGCATGCCTTCCCGGCCAATGAAGCCGTGAGCTTCAAGGGAATTCCGGTTTCGCGGCAGGCCGCTGTCGATCACCAGCACGCTGCGCCGGGCCCGTACCAGCTGCAGCGCAGCGGACATGCCGGCATAGCTGCCGCCCACGATGATGACGTCGAAATGGTCGGGCGCTGGACGGCTCATGCGCGGTCGAAACCTTGGCAGGGGGATTACGCCAGCATACGGTCGTGTCGTGAAGCAGTACTCACGTGGTCGAGGCCCGGTTCAAGCGGCCCTGTTGCACCGTGTACATGAACGGACGGAAAGCGTGCGTTCCGCGTGAGGCAGTAGTTCACCACTTCGCCACTGCCGCCCACGCAGGATGGTTTCACCCACAACGGGTTCAACCACGAGGTATTTGGACATGGACAAGAATCGTACTGAAGGCGCGAAGAACCAGGTCAAGGGCACCGTGAAGGAAGTCGCTGGCAAAGTGACCGGCGACAAGTCGCAGGAGCTGGAAGGCAAGGTGCAGAAGGAAGTAGGTAAGGTTCAGAGCGATGTTGGCAAGGCCAAGGACAACGCGCGCCATTGATTCCGCGCCAGCTGCTCCCGGGCAATGGCTCGGGAGCGGTGGCTTCACGTCGGCGAAATGCTTCATGGATATGATTCGCAGCCAGTCACCGACGCGGGCCTGCCTGATCCATGATTGCACCGAAGCGTGTGTTGCCCTTTCCGGTCGCCCCTCTCCTTCTGGTGCTGCTGGCAGGGTGCTCCCGGGAACCTGATACAAGCGCCTCGAAGATCGTCGAAGGCGGAGCAACCACGGCATCGGGTGAGTCCCGGGCGGCTGGCACCCCGACTGATGAGACCAGCAGCGACGTTCCTGCGTTTCCCATCGTGCCCAACATCGTCGTGCCCGAGATCATCGGTGTCACGCCAGCGCAGCGCGCTCTTGAATCTTCAATGCAATCGATCCTCGACCCAGTGCGTGGCGTGACAGTGTCGCCTGCGCGCTGCAGCAGTGAGGGCGCGCTGATCAGCGACGGCGGCATCACCCGTGTCGACGAGCACGGCCAGCTGATGCGCAACGGCGAGGAAGGGTTGTTCGTCATCAACGCCGATGGCAGCGGCACCGCGAACTTCGAGGGTGGGCTGGTCCGCGTCAATGCGGATGGCAGTGGCACCATCAATGGCAGTGCCGGCGGCAGCGGCGATGGCGAAGAGGCGATCATCCGCGTGGAGGCCGATGGCTCCGGTACCTATAACGGCCCGGCCGGTCTGATCCGTCTGGACGGAAAAGGCGCCGGCACATGGAACGGCGACAGCGGCCTGATCACCAACAATGGCGACGGCAGCGGCACCTGGAACGGTCCCGACGGGCTGCTGCGGATCAACGCGGATGGGTCGGGCACCTGGAACGGCGATGCTGGCCTGATCACCAATCATGGCGACGGCACCGGCACCATCGGGCCTCCGGCGCGCCCGGTCAAAATGCCACCGATGCCTCGCCTGCAGCCTGCCGGCAGGTTCCCGCCACTGAAGAAGTTCGCGCCGCCCGGCGCGCCCTGCGGTTACCTGATCACGCTCAACGACCGTGTGTTGTTCGACTTCGACAAGTCGGACATCCGCCCTGACGCTGCGCAGCTGCTGGATACCCTTTCTGATGCGCTGAAACAGGTCGAGGCCAAGGGAATGGAGATCCGAGGCCATACTGATTCGAAGGGTGACGACGCCTACAACCAGGCGTTGTCCGAGCGCAGGGCTGCGGCCGTGGTGACTGCGCTTCGTCAACGGGGCGCGGCACAGGATGCTGCGGCAAAGGGCTATGGCGAAAGCGAGCCGGTCGCACCGAACATGCTTGAGGAAAAAGACAATCCCGCCGGTCGGCAGATGAATCGGCGGGTTGAGATATTCGTACGGGCGTGAGCTGACGCCCGGTTTGGATGATCGCCAAGGAGTGACCCATGAGAGCAGGATTCATCACCGCCATCGCCATCGTCGCTTCCGTGGCAGGTGCGCCGACCGCTTCGGGCCAGGACTTCAGCCTGGGCTATGACGTCGACCGCTTCCCCGCCAAGACACTGAGCCTGCCTGCGTGCCGCGCGGCCGTGTCGCGTGGCGCCGCTGCGGTGGGATATACCACGCGGGTGGACCAGGACCAGAAGACGCTGGTCCTGCATGTGTCGGCGCCGCCAGGGGATGGGCGCTCGCTGGTTTCGTATTGCATCAGCGCCGGCGATCAGACCGTGTTCGTGATCCAGGCGTTTGATTACACGCGTCCAAACAGCCCGGAGGTGGACAAGATCAAGGCGCGGGTTGCGGCGGAGGTTAGAAAGGCTGCCGGAAGGTAGCACCTTGAACAAGAATGATTTTTCCTGACATCGCACGGACGGCAGTCTTCACCATGAGAAAAAACACCAGAATTTTCACCATCAGCCTCGCACTTGTGATGTATGGATCAGCCGCGCAGGCGTATGAAAGCACCGCTCAGGTCATCAAGCGTCAAGCGCCCCCAGGCATCAGCAATGCCTTCTATGGCTGCGTCGAAAAAGCGGAATCAGACGACATCGCTCTTGCTGCATGTCAATCTGCGGAAAAAGAACGACAAGACGCGCGATTGAGCGCTGCTTACCAATCGCTGCTAAGCAAGCAGCATGGTACGGCCAAGGAAGATCTGAACAGCGCCAACCGCGCCTGGCTCGATTTCCACAGCACCAGCAACGCCTTTGAGGCGTCACTCTATGGAAGCGAAGGAGTGAGCAGCTTTCAAGTCATGCAGAGACAACTTTTCCGCCTCTGCGAACGCGCCAATGTTTTGGAAGAATATTTATCGATCGCGAACGATCAATAGACGCAAGTTGTTCAACGGCACCCAAAGTGACAACACTGCACGTACATGCGGCCAACCCACATCGTTGGTCCCAACGGTTCACTTGATCAGCCGGCAATGGAGCACGGCTTGCAAAGCTACAGGGGCACGCTGGACCGGGGTCTATCGAGCGGTGGCGGACGGGCTCACGTGATGTGGGATACGCATGCCGGGTGTCTCCGCATGCTTCCCGCGTCCCCATTGGCTCAATTCACGATTTCAATTTCAAATCAATGATTTAGCGATCGGTGGCGGAGAGAGTGGGATTCGAACCCACGGAAGGAATGACCCTTCGCCGGTTTTCAAGACCGGTGCCTTAAACCGCTCGGCCATCTCTCCGGATGTCCCGCGCCGGCCGGGGCCGGGCGCGTATTCTCGCATGGTCGGCCGGGTTTGCCAAAGGCCGTCCCCGCCATCCCGGCCGGCGTTTCAGGCGTCAACCGCCAACGCGCCCAGCCGGCTGACCTCGATCCTCTCTTTGGCCCGCTCGCACGCCCAACCGCAGTCCAGCCGCCAGACCTCCAGCCGCGGCGGCAGGTGCTCGGGCCCAAGTTGCGGGCGCGCTGGTGGGCGCGCCGTTAGCGACACTGCAAGGAAAGAATTCAAGGTAATCGGCTCAGTGGATTGCTTTTAGTTGGTGCGACCACGCCGCTCAAATGCCTTTGATTGCAAGTGATTCCGGATGGATGGATTGGACGATAGAGAGCACCAATCGTTGATAGATCGATTGCTTGACGTAGAGCACGGATTTGAATCCGAGGCGCAGGAAAAGTCGGCTCTCCAATCCAACGAGGTGCAAGATGATGAAGTTTCTACCCTATCTATTACTGACCTCTTCCTTTGCAGTGAGTGCGAGTGACGTTACCTCCTACCGGGATCGGACCGAAATGGACTCCCTGGGCAACCGGCTCGTGGTCAGGACGAGTTCAATGGTGAGTCCGAGTGGTGACGTGACGTACGTGGAGCAGCGCTTGGATCAAATTGATGAAACGACTTACGTCTACGATCACAACGCGCAGACCGAAGCGACAAAGAGGTTCCATGAAGAGTTTTGCGCCCAACGTGGTCTGTTGCCGTCCATCGATGGGGAATCCATTCTCTCTGGACCGGACGCGGTATCTGGATGGAGCTGTCACCTATCCAAAGATCACCTGGACGAGCGCTCCGACCTAATGGTGCCGGACCATTTGCGAGGGGACCGGTCGTCAGACTACGTCATCACCAGAGCACCTTCAGGCTCGGCAGCCGCCGGAGCGAACTTCCAACTGTACGGAACTGTCCAGGCTAAGAGCAGCCAGGCTGGACCACTCTCATCAAGCGTGTCCGGATACAACGAGCGCTGCAGATTTTCCCAAGTCTGGAACTACGGAGGCGAATTTACGGCCTTCAGGGAAATCTCCGTGAACTGCATAGTGGACCAGCCCCAGTTCATCTCCACCCGAATCGAGGCATGCATTCCTCGCCAGTGCGGACAAGCCACGGGTACGTTTTCCATTCGAGAGCGTCGTGCGGGACAACTGCGAGTCGAGTAAAGCTATGAGCAGGGAAACTTGCAATTAGTCGAACATCGCTGTCCGTCCAGCCAGCGGCTTCTGCAGGCTGGACGGGCATGCCGGACGGTGGCGTGATCCTGCACCAGGATGCGCGACTAGTCATAGCCGGTGCCGATGGCGCCTTCACCAAACGCCGCGGCCAGCGGCACCAGCAGCGCGCCGCAATATGCGGCGAGCAGGACCGGACCGCTCGGCCATCTCTCCGGATGTCCTGCGCCGGCTGGAGCCGGGCGCGTACTCTCGGACGGTCGGCCCGGTTTGCCCAAGGCCGTCCATGCCGTCACGACCGGCCTCAGCCGGCGTCCACCGCCAGCGCACCCAGGGCGCTGGCCCGGATCTTTTCCTTGGCCCGCTCGCACGCTCCACCGCAGTCCAGGCGCGAAGCTTCCAGCTGCGGCGGCAGGTGCTCGGCCAGGAAGTCGATGAACACCCGCACTGCCGGCAGCAGGCCGCGACGGGAGGCGAATACAGCGTGGCAGATGCCCTGCGGCAGCGACCATTCCGGCAGCACCACTTCCAGCTCGCCGCTGCGCACGGCATCGGCACAGACGGTCTCGGGCAGCATGGTGATGCCGAAGCCGTCCTTGACCATGCTCTGCAGCAGCGGGAAGTCGAAACCGGCCACGCGCGGCTGCAGGTCGACACGGCGCACTGCACCTTCCGGGCCGTGCAGCTCCCAGCGCTGACGGGCTTCGTCTTCGCTGATGCTGAGGGTGACGTGGTTGGCCAGTTCGTCCGGGTCCTTGGGGCGCCCGGCACGATCCAGGTATTTCGGGCTCGCCACCAGCAGTTCCTGCACCTGGCCGAAGCTGCGCATCACCAGGCTGCCGTCGTCGTCCAGTCGCGAGCGCACGCGCAGGGCCACGTCATAGCCTTCATTGATGATGTCGACCCGGCGGTTGCTGATGTTCAGCTGCAGACGCACTTTCGGGTACTGGGCCAGGAATTTCGGCAGCAGCTTGGGCAGCTGCATCTGCGCCAGCGAAACCGGCACGCTGGCGCGGACCAGGCCGCGCGGCTCGGCGCTGAGCCGGTCCACCACTTCGCGCGCGGCCTGCGCCTCGGCAAGCATGGTCTGCGCGTGGCGGTGCACGCTGGTGCCGACGTCGGTCACCGCGAAACGGCGCGTGGAGCGCTGCAGCAGGCGCACGCCCAGGTCGGTTTCCAGCTGGCTGATGCGCCGGCTGAGGCGGGATTTTGGGATGCCCAGGGCGCGCTCGGCCGCAGCGAAGCCGCCGTGATCCACCACCATGGCAAAGTAGTAAAGGTCGTTGAGGTCGTGCATACCGAAGTTCCAGATATAGAACAATACGTGGTATTCAACCACCTTTATCCCAGCGACGCAACAACCTAACCTGCTCTCCGTCGGCGGCGCCTTGACCGCCCTTCCCCGGATACAGGTGATTGCCATGAAGCTTCTTCACATCGATGCCAGCGTGCTGGGCGACAACTCGGTTTCCCGCCAGCTGTCTGCGGCAGTAGTCGCACGATTCAATGAGACCGTCGAGAACCTCGACGTAACCTACCGCGATCTCGATCGTAACCCCATTCCCCATTTGAGTAGTGGTTCGCTGGCGCAGGCCGATGCGGCCGAGGCGACCGACGCCGAGGCGGTGATGCAGCAGTTCCTCGCCGCTGATGTGATCGTGATCGGCGCGCCGATGTACAACTTCAGCATCCCCTCGACGCTGAAGGCGTGGATCGACCGCGTGGCAGTGGCTGGGCGCACCTTCAAGTACACCGAGAACGGCCCGGTGGGCCTGGCCGGTGGCAAGCGGGTGATCATCGCCAGCTCGCGTGGCGGCATCTACACGGATTCGCCGGCCGACTTCCAGGAGCCGTTCCTGCGCCAGGTGTTCGCCTTCATGGGCATCGACAACGTGGAGTTCGTACGCGCCGAAGGCATTGCCTACTCGCCGACGCACCGCGAAGAGGCCATTGCCGCGGCGCTGGCCAGCCTGCCGGCCGCCGAGCTCGAAGAACTGGCTGAAGCCTGAGTGTTCCAGGGCAGGCGTTGAGTCCTCGTCGGACGCCCTGCCCGGGCCGGGTTCCCCCTCCCCCATCCGGCCCACCCTGCGGCCCCGCATTTGCGGGGCCGCATTCTTGCTTGCGCGTCAGTCCTGCAGTTTGCAGTCACGCGTCGCGGGGAAAGACAGCACTTCCCCATTGCCGATGCATGCGGCCTGGATGCGCGCGCCCTTCGTGAGCTCGCTTGCTTCTGCAATCGACAGCCCGGAGATCGTCACTGTAGCAAAGTCACCCGCAGCCAGCTGGATCACCGGCTTGTCCATGAAGTCGGACTGGATGGCGCGGACGGTACCGGAGATCAGGAGCGGCTTGCCCTTGTAACGCGCATTGGCGGTGATCTCGTTTGCCTTGTAATCATCGTACAGCTCGTGCGCAGTCACATCGACGCGCTCAACCGGGGCAGCCTCCGACGCTGCCGCCGCGTCGGTAGTTTTGACGGATGCTGCCGTCGCGGCGGCATGGTTCTGCTCGGCAGCTGCACCAATTGCGCCCACGAACAGCATGGTCCCGATCAGATACACGATCGGCGAACCTATCAGCGACAACAGCAGCGGAATCACCCCCTTCCTCGTGCCTCCCTTCGCCATTGCAACAATGGCAAGAATGAAGGCGACCAGATTGACCGGCCAACCGACGAACATGCCGCTGCCCGGTAACGGCAGCAGGAAGCAGAGCCAAGCGATTGCCAAGAGAATCCAGGCCGCTTTTCCTGCGGGATTGGGCTGGGCGCCCGACGAATATGTTGCGTTCAATGCATCGTTCCTTGGGTGAGTGGGTGAAGCGGGGGCGATTGTCCACGCGCAACTACGGTGCATTGGAACCACGTCACATCGCGCCCCGTATACAGGGCATTGCAAGCGAAAGAAGCCAGTGCTGCCAACGGATTCTCAGGCAACAGATACTTGCTCACGCAATGACGCGCTTGCCCTCGACAGGCGGGGAACGCCGCCCGATCGATGATCGCCCCTGCTGGCTCAAGTGGCGAACTACGGCGCGCGCAATGGTCTGCCTGTCCGTTTGCTCTCCGGCATCGGCCCGAATCCGCCATGTGACCAAGGGCGTCATCTTGGTGCGAAAGCAGCACGCTACGACGTGTTGAGCACTTCAATCCGCGGTGCGTCCAGTGAAGGCAGTGAACTTCATCCCAATTCGAGACAGAAAGCTCCAAATCAAACAGTTCTGAAAGTGCCTCGAACCGATTGCATGCATGAACCTCCGCCTATAACTTCCCGACGACGAGGCGTGCGGGCAATCCCGGCATGGAGCGCACTGAGCGTGAGCAGGAGCTTTCTGTTGAATTGGTGGAAGAACGGGCTGCAGCTGAAGCTGCGAATGCGCATCTATCCAGATGGCCTGCTGATCGCCGCGATCTACGCGCTCGCCTGCTGGGCTACGCGACAGATCTCGGTCGACCAGTTTTACCTCGGAGCAGGCATCCGCGTCTCCGCGCTATTACTCTGCCCACCTCGACTGTGGCCTTACCTGCTTCTGGGTGAGTATGCCTACTTCGCGCAAATGCGTTTCCCGATGATCGAAACGCACGGAACACCCTGGGTCATCTTCGGCTCGGTTTTCCTGATGCCGACGGCGATGTTCCTGGCAAAGGTGCATCGCGCAAGGATCTACCGTGCATCTGATGCCTGGATGTTGTCATTGGCAGTCTCCGTCGCTGCATCGATTACACTACTGAACGTTGTATTGTCCCAACTTTTGTGGCCGGTACCTCCGAGCCTTCCTGCCCTCTCCCGGGCAGTCCGCTACGTATTGGGGGACTTCATCGGGATCCTCACCGTAGCCCCCCTCGCGTTGCTGTGGATCCGCCGACGCCCCGACAGATATTGGGCTGCGCGACGTTCTGTCCCGACGGCCGCATGTCTTTCAATGATGCTGGTCCTCGGCCTGGGTTGCGCGCAACTTCCACCGGAGAGCACCGTAGAAAGAACAACGCTGCAGCTTCTGACATCCCTTCCGGCCATCGCACTCACCTGCATCCTGGGTTGGCCGGGCGCCGCGCTCGCGGTGCCTCTGCTGAACTTGACCGTCGGCCTCACGATGCCGACGAGCAACCTTCCCTGGTCATTCGACTCGACGACGTTCACCGTGCAGCAGATCCTTGCGCTCGCCAGCGCTGCACTGCTCGCACTGGGATCTACCATCAGTCGCTACTACCATCGCTGCTTGGCCAACGCCTTCAGCCGGAGCAAAGCGGCAGCGCTGGTAAGGACATCGCACTATGCCGGTGAAATGGATCTTCGGCACCGGGCACTTGAAATAAATCGCATAGGCGACAGTGTGGACCGATACTTGAGCGAGACAGCATCTTGGCTGAAAGCTCAGGGCCATGAACAGATCGCCGGAAACCTTGTCCGCACATCGGGCATGTATTCGCGCAAGTTTCGCGAACAGGCCAGCATGGTATACCCGACCGCACTTGAGCATGTGGGTCTTTATCTCACCCTGCAAGCCGGCGGTATCAGCGAAGCATGGTCAAACACCGGGTGCCTCGTCGAACCCCGACTTGCTGGCGATCCCTGTCGTTTGACGGTTCCACTCCAGCTCGCCGCGTATCGAGCGGTAACAGAGGCGGTTTCACTTCTGTTGCAGCGCGAGTCTGGACACGTGCGCATCAACGCGCGGTGTGGTCGCTCAGGAGGCAGCGATGGCATTCTGATAGTTGTGGCAATGCTCGATACACGTCACAAGCTCTCGGACGCAACCCGTGAACTGGCACTCGAGACGCTCTCAGGCCGCGCTATGGCCTACGGGGGCGCAGTGCATTGCCGCAGGAATCGGATACGCATGCTGTTCCTGGATGCGTCCTGCGCTTAGCGGGATAGGCTCGTGGCCTCCACCGACCATATCGCGCGGCCTGCCGCCCAGTTGCGGACAAGTGAGAACGCCGGTGTCTGGTAGACCGTGGAGTGTGCAGCCGGGATGGACAACTGCAATATTTCCGGAGGCAGTACCACGTCGTTTGATTCTTCCCCGGCGGGCAATGTCCAGTAGTGGCCGCCTACGCTGCCGATGACGAGTTGCACCCGACCGGCAAGATCATTGACCTGGACGTACTCCACGCCGTCGCGCTTGAAGCCGTAGACACGCCACGCCGGGTCCAGACTCAGATTCGGGCCGGGTGGGAAAGACTGACCCAATCCTATGGACTGCTGTTCCAGCCCATGATCGACACCGGGGCAGCACAAACCGACGATTGGACCCTCGACCTGATCCTCCGGCCACCCATAAGCCGGCGTTGCTGCCACCAGAGCTATTGTGATGGCTGCACTCCGCCCTAGATTTCCCATACGCACCTCCAAGTTCAAGACACAGACCCGGCGATCACTGTAGCCAGCGGCCGACACGGCCGATTTGAATGGTTTCCGAATTGGATACCCCAGAGGATCCGCAAACGCGGCGCCCGTTTGCTGTAGGTATGCACGCAGCACGTAAAGCCACGCCGTGCGCGGCTGCTTTTGGTGCCGCAACACTCCAGCCACGCAGGGCGTGGCTCTACGGTCAAATGGCGCCGCGTGTGAACAAGAAAATCGGACTTACGGCGAGAGTTTTGTGACTCCCCCGGCCCACCCTGCGGCCCCGCATTTGCGGGGCCGCTTCTTTGGAGATCGACGCGGCGGGCTTGGTGCCTGCTGCTGGGGTGGTGTCGATTGGGGTTCATGCCACACATGAACGTTGCCATTGTTATCGGCGGTCGATTGGGATGCGACCCTACCGGGGTTGGTCGCGGTGGCATCGACACGGGCATGTGGCCGGGTTGGTTTGATCCCAGAAAAAAACCCGCCTTTCGGCGGGTTTTCTTTATGCGATCTTTTCCAGGCCGCCCATGTAGGGTTTGAGTGCATCCGGTACGGTGATGCTGCCGTCGGCGTTCTGGTAGTTCTCCATCACTGCGATCATCGCGCGGCCCACGGCCACGCCGGAGCCGTTGAGGGTGTGCACCAGTTCCGGCTTGCCGGTTTCCGGGTTGCGCCAGCGAGCCTGCATGCGGCGGGCCTGGAAATCGCCGCAGTTGGAGCAGGACGAAATTTCGCGGTAGGTGTCCTGCGAGGGCAGCCACACCTCCAGGTCGTAGGTCTTGATCGCCGAGAAGCCCATGTCGCCGGTGCACAGCAGCACCTTGCGGTACGGCAGGCCCAGCTTTTCCAGCACCACTTCGGCGCAGCGGGTCATGCGCTGGTGTTCCGCGTCGCTGTCGGCCGGTGCGCACACGGTAACCAGCTCGACCTTCTCGAACTGGTGCTGGCGGATCATGCCGCGCACGTCGCGGCCGCCGCTGCCGGCTTCGGCGCGGAAGCAGAGTGAGTGGGCTGTCATGCTCAGCGGCAGGCGCTCGGCGTCGACGATCTCGTCGCGGACGATGTTGGTCAGCGAGACTTCCGAAGTCGGGATCAGGTAACGGGTGGACTCGCCGACCGCGGTCTTGAACAGGTCGTCCTCGAACTTCGGCAGCTGGCTGGTGCCGCGCAGCGATTCCGGGTTGACCAGCACCGGCACGTTGGTTTCTTCGTAGCCATGCTCACCGGTGTGCAGGTCGAGCATGAACTGGGCCAGGGCACGGTGCAGGCGCGCCACCGGGCCGCGCAGCACGGTGAAGCGCGAACCGGAGAGCTTGGCGCCGGCTTCGCCGTCCAGCCCCTGGTTGCGCGCACCCAGCTCGACATGGTCAAGCACCGGGAAATCGAAACTGCGTGGGGTGCCCCAGCGCTTCTGTTCTACGTTCTCCGTTTCGTCCTTGCCAAACGGCACATCGTCGGCCGGTACGTTGGGGATGCCCATGGCGATGGCTTCGATCCTCTCGCGAAGCTCGTCCAGCGCCACTTCCGAGGCCTTCAGCTCATCGGCGAACGCGGCCACTTCGGCCATGATCGCCGACACGTCTTCGCCCTTGGCCTTGGCCTGGCCGATGGCTTTGGAGCGGCTGTTGCGCAGGCTCTGCAACTCCTGGGTGCGGATCTGGATGCGCTTGCGGTCGGCTTCCAGCGACTCCAGCCCGGAGACGTCCAGCTCGAAACCGCGCGTGGTGCGCAGGCGTTCGGCGAGTTCGGCGGGCTGTTGGCGAAGCAGGGCTGGATCAAGCATGGCGTCAGGGGGCTGTTTGTGGGTCTGGAGGGGGATTATCGCCTGTAATCGGCCTTTCTGCCGCGCGGTTCATTCCCGGCGTGGCAGAATCGGGGGGTTCACCATGGTATGGCTCATGTCCGCTTCCCGTTCCTCGTCTGGCAAGAACATCACCTTCCAGCTGCCCCGCCGCAGCCTCCTGATCGCCGGGATCGCCTTCGGCGTGGGCGTGCTGCTGTTCCTGGTGGTGTGGCTGAGCACCCGCAACAACGACTTCTACAAGGCCGGGCCGGCGCAGACCCCGCAGCAGGTGGCCGAGGTCGAGCCCCTGCCTGAACCCCTGCCCGCCGCCGCCGGTTCCAGCGACATGCCCGATGCCCGCCCGCTGCCGGTTGACGAGCAGCCGCAGCTGGTGGAGACCGCCCCGCCCGCCCCGCCGGCGGCCGTCCCCGCGCCCGCGACGGATGCGGCGCCGGTGGCACCCGCTGCGGGTGACCGCCCGCAGCCGATTGCCGATCAGTCGCCGCCGCCGTCCTACCCGCCTGCCGCCCTGCGCAACGGGGTGGAGGGCAGCGTGGTGGTGCGCGTGGACGTGGACGCCACCGGCGTGCCGTTCAACGTGACCATCGTGCAGCGAAGCGGCTCGCGCGATCTCGACCGCGCCGCCACCGATGCGGTGCGCCGCTGGCGCTTCCTGCCGGCGCAGAGCAACGGGCAGGCCGTGGTCGGCAGCATTGAAGTACCGTTCGACTTCAAAGCGCGGTAGTCAGCCACCGCTGGTGGGTACACGGTGCGCCGGTCATCGCGGCGTCAGCCTCGCGTAAAGGCTCGGCTCATCATGCTGAACCACGCTGGCCATGCACGCGCGGCGTTGACGAATCGGTGACACACCTGCAACGCGGGGCGGGCAACACTGCGGACGTCAACTCGACACCAGGAGTCCGCCATGAGTGTTACCCATACCCATGAAATCCCTGCTTCGCGGCAGCACCAGCGCGATGTGATCGACGACCACGGCCGCCGGCGTACGTCGCCGCTGCTGTGGATCGCGCTGATCGTGGCGATGTTCGCGGCCGCGCTGGTGTGGCTGCGCTATGCCAATCCGGACGAAACGGCCAGTGCGCCGGTCGGCGAGCGCATGCTGCCGGCAACTGAAACCCCCGTGGCGACGACGCCCACGTCGGCAACGCGCCAGGCTGCTCCGGCCACCACCCAGCGCCGTGCGGCGCCGGCGGTTCGCGACCGTGAGGCGCGCCCGCTGAGCAGCAACGCCAAGCCGGTATATCCGCGCTCGGCCCTGCGTAGTGGCGTTGAAGGCAGCGTGGTTGCCAGCCTCAACGTGGATACGCGTGGTCAGGTGACCAACGCCGATATCGTGCAGCGCAGTGGTGGCCGTGACCGCGATCTTGATCGCGCCGTGCTGACCACGGTGCGCGACTGGAAGTTCGAGCCGGCGATGCATAACGGTCGCGCGGTGGCGAGCGTGGTGCGCGTGCCGGTGGATTTCCGCACCGAACGGTAAAACCGAAAACGGCGGGGGAGCCGGGGAGCCGACCGAAAGGTCGGCTCTTTTTTTTGTGGGTTCCGAGGGTGCGTCGGGCGTCCCGGTCTGGTCAGGACAGGTTGAAGCCGGCGCCCTTGGCGAGGCCGTCGAAGTCCGGGAACGAGGTGGCGACGTTGGCGACATCGTTGATGCGGACCTCGCCACTGCTGAGCTGGCCGGCGATGGCGAAGGCCATGGCGATGCGGTGGTCGCCGTGGCTTTCGATGGTGCCGCTGCCCAGGGTCTGGCCACCGTGGATGGTGGCGCCGTCTTCGGTTTCGTCCACCTGCACGCCGAGGGCGCGCAGGCCGGTGGCCATGGCGGCCAGGCGGTCGGATTCCTTGACCCGCAGTTCGGCCGCGCCGGTGACCACGGTGTTGCCCTGCGCCGCTGCGGCAGCGACGAACAGGGCGGGGAACTCATCGATCATGTCCGGCACCAGCGCTTCGGGAATCGCGGCGCCGTGCAGCGGTGCGTGGCGCACCACCAGGTCGGCGACGGCCTCACCGCCCTGCTCGGCATGGTTTTCCTCGCGGATGTCGGCGCCCATCAGGCGCAGCGCGCCCAGCAGGCCGGTGCGGCGCGGGTTCAGGCCGACCTGGCGCAGGCGCAGTTCGGAGCCGGGAATGATGCTGGCGGCGACCAGGAAGAACGCGGCCGAGGAGAAGTCGGCCGGCACTGCGATGTCGGTGGCGCGCAGGCGCTGGCCGCCACGCAGGCGGGCCTTGCCCGGCGAGAAGGTGATGTCCACGCCGAACGCGCGCAGCATGCGTTCGCTGTAGTCGCGGGTCGGGTGCGGTTCGGTCACCGTGGTCTCGCCCTGCGCGTAGAGGCCGGCCAGCAACACCGCGGACTTGACCTGGGCACTGGCCACCGGCGAGGCGAAGTCGATACCGTGCAGCGGCTGCCCGCCGTGCACGCGCAGCGGTGGGGTGCCGTCGGCTTCGGTGTCGATCCGAGCGCCCATCTGCGCCAGCGGACCGGTCACCCGGCGCATCGGCCGACGCGACAGCGATTCGTCGCCGACCATCACCGAATCGAACGGCTGCGCGGCCAGCAGTCCGGCCAGCAGGCGCATGCCGGTACCGGCGTTGCCGCAGTCGAGCGGCGCGCTGGGCGCCTTCAGGCCATCCACGCCGACGCCGTGCACGATGCGCTGCGACGGCGACGGCGTTTCGATGCGCACGCCCAGCTGCGAGAAGATCGCGGCCGTGGCGCGGGTGTCTTCACCTTCCAGGAAGCCGTCGATGCGGGAGACGCCGTCGGCCAGGGCGGCGAACATCACCGCGCGGTGCGACACCGACTTGTCGCCGGGAATGGTCAGGCTGCCCTGCAGGGGCTGGCCCTTGCGGGCGGTCCAGGAAGCGGAAGCGGTCATCGGTGGATCCTGTGCGGGGCCGCCGACAACGGCAGCCATGAATCGTAGGGCGATGGAGGGCGCAGCGGCGGCGCCCGGAACTCAGGGCACGGCGACCGGATAGGAGCCGAGCACCTTGATCTGTGCCGAGTGCGCCTCCAGCTCGGCCAACGCGGCCTGCATCGCTTCGTCGTCGATGTGGCCGGCCAGGTCGATGAAGAACCCGTACTCCCACTTGGCGTTGTGCGACGGGCGCGATTCGATGCGGTTCATGCTGATGCCGTGCCGGGCGAACGGACTGAGCACGTCGAACAACGCGCCCGGCTTGTCGTGGATGAACACCAGGACCGAGGTACGGTCATGCCCGGAGCTCGGGAAGAACTGGCGGCCCACCACGAGGAAGCGCGTGGTGTTGTCGGCATCGTTCTGGATCGGCTTGGTGACCACCTTCTTCAGGCCGTACACATGGCCGGCGCTCTCACCGCCAATGGCCGCGGCGTCGTCGGCGTTGCGTGCACGGCGCGCACCCTCGGCGTTGCTCGACACCGGCACCTTCTCGGCCTTGGGCAGGTTCGCGCGCAACCAGGACGAGGTCTGCATGAACGACTGCGGGTGCCCGTAGACGCGTTCAACGTCTTCCAACCGGCCGCTGCGCGACATCAGGTACTGCTGCACGCGCAGTTCGACTTCGCCGCAGATCTTCAGGTTGGAGGTGAGGAACATGTCCAGGGTGATCTGGATGGTGCCCTGCCCCGAGTTTTCCACCGGCACCACGCCGAAATCGGCGTTGCCCGCTTCCACTTCCTGGAACACTTCTTCGATGCTGGCCAGCGGCAGGCCCAGCGCCGAGCGACCGAAATGCTTGAGCACGGCCTGCTGGCTGAAGGTGCCTTCCGGGCCGAGGTAGCCGATCTTCAATGGCTCCTGCTGGGCCAGGCAGGCCGACATGATTTCGCGGAACACATGCACCAGCACTTCATCGCTGAGCGGGCCTTCGTTGCGGTCCACCACCATGCGCAGCACCTGCGCTTCGCGCTCGGGGCGGTAGTAATCGACGGCGGCGGCGAGCTTGCCCTTGGCCTTGCCGACCTGGTGGGCGAACTGCGCACGCTCGGCGATCAGCGCCTGGATGCTGCGGTCGATGTGGTCGATCTTGGCGCGCACGTCGGACAGCACCGGTGCGGCGATGGCGGGCACGGCAGCGGCCTTGGTCGGCTTGGCGGCGCCCGGTGCGGTCTCGGCCGCGGCGGGCTTGGCGGTGGATGCCTTGGGCTTGGCGGGTTTGTTGGCCATCAGGGGTTCCAGTTGCAGTGGGGCGGCGGGCGCCCCGGTAAAGTCGGGAGCGTCAGCCGTTGCGCTGCTGGAAATCGCGCATGAAGGCGGTGAGCGCCTGCGCGCCCTCCACCGGCAGCGCGTTGTACAGCGAGGCACGGATGCCGCCGACCGCCTTGTGACCCTTCAATGCCAGCAGGCCGGCGGCTTTGGATTCACTGACGAAACGCGCGGTGAGCGTCTCGTCGGGCAGGAAGAACGGAATGTTCATGCGCGAGCGCGCTGCCGGCACCACCTCGTTGCGGTAGAAACCGCCGGAGGCATCGATGGCGCCGTAGACCAGCGCCGACTTGGCCGCGTTGCGGCGCGCGAATTCTTCCACGCCGCCCTGGGCCAGCATCCACTTGAACACCAGCCCGGCCAGGTACCAGTTCCAGGTGGGCGGCGTGTTGAGCATGGAGTCGCGGGCGACGTGCGAGCGGTAGTCGAAGATGTCCGCGCGCGGCTGGCCGCTGCGCTCGAGCAGGTCGCGGCGCACGATCACCACCGAGACCCCGACCGGGCCGAGGTTCTTCTGCGCGCCGGCGTAGATCAGGCCGTAGCGCGAGACATCCAGCGGCTCGCTGGCGATGGAAGAGCTGAAATCGGCGAACAGCGGCACGTTGCCCACGTCCGGAGTGTCACGGAACTCGACGCCGTGGATGGTTTCGTTGGCGGTGATGTGCACGTAGGCCGCATCGTCGGACAACTGCCACTGGTCGCGTGGCGGGATGTCGTGGAAGCCGGTGGCTTCGCTGCTGGCGGCGACATTCACCTTGACGTAGGGGCTGACCTGCTTGATCGCGGTCTTGCCCCAGTGCCCGGTGAGCACGTAGTCGACCGTCTGGCCGGGACTGGCGAAGTTCAGCGCGAGCAGGGCCTGCTGGGTGGTCGCGCCGCCGGCCAGGAACATCACGGCGTAGTCGTCGGGGATGCCGATCAGGCGGCGCAGGTCGGCCTCGGCCTCGGCCGCGACGGCCATGAACTCCGGGCCGCGGTGGCTCATTTCGACAATGGAGGCGCCGGCGCCGTTCCATTCCAACATTTCTTCCTGCGCCTGGCGCAGGACCGATTCCGGCAGGGTTGCAGGGCCGGCACTGAAATTGAACGCGCGCGTCATGACACACCTATGGGGCAAGACCCCTAGTATGCCGCAGCGCACCAGCCTTTAGGCCTTGCTGCACAAGGCGAAATTGGTTGCGTTTGAATCTATCGGAGCTTCTACACGACCAACGGTCGTGTGCTACCGCCGGTAGCGCCCGACCGTTGGTCGGGCGTCATCACCAGCGCGCGCCGAACCCCGGTACCGCCCGACCGTTGGTCGGGCGTCACCATCAGCGCGCGCCGAACCAGAGCAGCAGGCTGATCAGCCCCGCCAGCAGCAGCGCGCTGCCCAGCAGCCACGGCCAACGGCTCACGCGCGCAGGCTTGGCCGGTGCTTCGACCGCGCTGGGCAGGTCGAGCAGTTCGTCCTGTTCGTCGCTGGCCACGCGCTTGCGCCCGTCGTGCGGCACTTCCAGCACGAACCGGTGCTGGGCGTCGAACACCAGCTGGTCGCCCGGCTGCAGCCAGCAGTGGCGCACGCTGACGCCATTGACCCGGGTGGATTCGCCCGCGCCCAGGTCGCGCAGCAGCAGGCGCTCGCCATGCCGCTCGATCCGCGCGTGTTGTTCGGCAAAGGCCGGATCGTCGATCACGATGTCCGATTCGGCCCCCCGCCCGATCACCCGCGGGCGGTCCAGGGTGAAGCTGCGGCCGTGGTGCTGCCCGCTCACGCCGCGCAGCAGGCGCTGGTCCTCGCCGCTGTCATCGCTGCGCGACGGAGCGTGGCTGAGCGGCTCGCAGCCGCCCTGGACCACCATTTCCACCCCGTCGGCATACACCGCGTCGCCGGGCCGAAGCAGGGCCATGCGGCGTACCGGCCGGCCGTTGACGTGGATGCCGCGCATGCCGGCAGCCACCTGCAGCCACAGGCCGCGGTCGTCCAGGCAGAACTGCGCCAGCAGCAGCGTGCCGGCCACGTCGCCGCCGAGCCGGACCCCGCCCGATGCGTGGCGCACGATGCGCTGCACCCCGGGCTTCAACGGCTGGTCGGGGTGTTGGCGATGAGTGAAGTGGACAAGCAGGTTCTGCACGCGGCGCAGCCTAACAGGTTGGCAGTCTGGGAAGATAGAAGTGTGACGCACTGCTTGGAGATCTGTCTGCGGATGCGCACAATGCACGCCCGTTTCCGCTACCGCCCGCCAGGAGCCCGCATGTCCAGCATCGATATCCGCCACGACCACACCCACAGCCCCGATGTGGCGCGCAGCGTGATCCAGGACATGCTGGCCAAGCTCGACAAGAGCTTCCCGCTCACCACCGAGTGGGTGGAGGATGCACTCAATTTCAGCGGTAGCGGGGTCAAGGGCCTGATCGAGCTGCTGCCCGGCCAGGTGCACGTGACCGCCAAGCTCTCGTTCCCCGCATCGTTGATGCAGAGCATGGTCGAGGGCGAGATCCAGCGCGTCCTGCGCGAGAAACTTGGCTGAACCACCGGTGGGGTGCAGCCGTGCCATCACGCCGCGCAATCGACGGGCTGGGTAGGATCGAAGGGTGGCCACTCACAGGATCGCCCCATGAACGCACACGACGACTACGATGACCGCACCGGCGAGAAGCCCTCGCTGCAGGACCAGGCCGAGCGCTTTTCGCGCAGATTGACCGGCTCGGCACAACAGATCTGGCTGGCCGGGCTTGGCGTGTTCGCACGCGCCCAGGCCGAAGGCAGCCGCGTCTTCGATGACCTGGTCAGGGAAGGCGAGTCGGTGGACGCGCGCAACCGCGAGCAGGCCGGGGACACCCCGCGCTGGCGCGACAACGTCGAGGAGCACCTGGGCGAGGCCCGGGAAAAGGCCGCCGGCACCTGGGACAAGGTGGAGAAGGCCTTCGACGACCGCGTCCAGGGCGTGCTCAAGCGGCTCAACATCCCTACCGCCGAGGATGTCGCTACGCTCAATGCCCGCATCGATGCGCTGACCACCCGGCTCAACCGGGCCGAGGCGCGCAACGCTTCGCCCAATGCCGACCCCCTGCCCGGCACCCACCAGTCGCCCAGCTCGGACGCCTGAGTTCGGATTGTTGCAAAGCAGCAAGCGTTTGTTGACAATCGAACCCGACCCGCCAATCGCGTCACTGCCGTTTGTTCCCTCCCCTCACGGCTACGGATTGGCGGGTTTTTTGTAGGTGGGCGCATATAGACTGTCGTCTGTACCCCGTGTTCATTTCTAGATCTCATGTTCTCCTGGATTCTGGCCCTCCTGCTGGCTCTTGTTGTCTGGTCCCTCGCTGCTGCCTGGTTCTGGCTGGTCAAACGCCGCCGGACGGAGACGCGACTGGGGCTCAACGCCTTGGCCGGGATGCACTGGCGGGACTTTTCCAGCATCGTCCGGCGCGCCCTGCACGAACAGCGCCAGCTGCAGGACATCACCGGCGAGCCGGATGACAGCCGCGAGCCCAGCAGCGACTTCCTGATGCAGGACGCCGCGCACCAGCGCTACCTGGTGTCCTGCAAGCATGGCCGGGCCTATCGGATCGGCACGGCGGCAGTGAACGAACTCGGCGCGGCCGCGCGCCTGGCCGGGGCCCGCGGGGGGATTCTGATCACCGAAGGCCGGGTCGAACGCGATGGCCGCGGCGCCGCGGAAAAGCAGAGCGTGGAGGTGCTGGACGGCACCGTGTTGTGGCCGATGCTGCAGCCCTACCTGCCCGGTGACGTCGAAAGCCGGGTCAAGCACCAGGCGCGGCGCGAGGCGCTGCGGCGCATTTCGATCGCCGCGCTGGGCTCGCTGACCCTCGGGCTGATCGTGGGCATGGGCTACCTGACCTCGCGCCTGGAGCAGGCCCCGACCGAGCCGCCTGTCTCGCCGGCTGCCTCCACCGCCCCGTCTTCGACCCCCGTCGCCGCACCACCGGAACCCACCGCACCCGCCGCCGACGCTGCAGGCACCCCGACTGCGCCACCGTCGCCGGCACCTGCGCCAGGCAGCAGCGACCCGGACGGCATTCTCGGCACCGTGGCCGATCCGGATGCGGAAACGCTCGCGCGCTACCAGCGTGAACTGGCCGCCCTGCTGGGGCAGCAGAGCGGTGTGCTCAATGCGTTCTGGCAGACCCGCCAGACCCTCGCGGTGAACCGGTCTGCCGAGATCGATGCGATCTGGCCGCAGATCTGCAGCCAGGTCAAACGTTACCCCGCGCTGCGCACGGTGCGCATCCAGCTCAACCCACGTTTGGGCACCGACGAACCGGTGCGCTGGCGGCAGTGCGCCACGTCGTAACAGGGGTGCCGGGCAGCGCCCGGCATCACGTCAACGTGCGCCGGGCGCGAACTTCGCCACCAGGTCCCAGGCATCGCCCAGGAACATCTGGCGCACGCAGGTGATCGGCTGTTCGCCCCGCCAGGTCAGCCGGTCGATGACCAGGCAGGCGGTGCCGGGCTTCACGTCCAGCAGCGCCGCCGCTGCGGCGTCGGCGCCCCAGGCACTGATGCGGTGCTGGGCCCGGGTCCACGACACGTTCTGCAGCAGCCAGCTGCCCGGCGCTGTGGTGGTGAAATCCACCTCCAGCACCTCGGGCACCCCGACCGGGCTGATCAAACGGTGTTCCAACGCGAACGGGCGGCCATCGGCCCGGTGCAGACAGCGGATCGCCAGCAGCTTCTGCTCTCCGGCAAGCGCCACTTCCTCGCTGGCGGCCGGGTCCGGCGCGCGGTAGGCCCGTTCCAGCAGCTGGTAGCCGTACACGTGGCCGCGCGCGCCCACCGCCATGGCGATATCGGGAATCTCCAGCGCCACCTGCTCCAGGTGCGGGGGCTGCCGGGCCACGAAGGAACCGGCGCGACGGCGACGTTCGATCATGCCGCTCTCGGCCAACGCGGTGAGTACCTTGTTGACCGTCATCCGCGAGCAGCCGTACAGCTCCATCAGCTCGTGCTCGTACGGAATGCGGAAACCGGGCGCCCATTCGCCGCTGAGGATGCGGTTTTCCAGATCGGCACGGATGCGCTGGTTGAGGGTTTCCGCTTTCTTGCCCGTCACTCGGAACTCCTCAACACGCCACGCAGGGCCTGGGCAAAACGCGCTGCCACGGCGTCGCGCTGCAGGTGGCGGCCGTGCCGGACCAGCTCGCGTCCGCCGCGCCAGACCGATCGAACGGCGCCATTACGGGCGGCGAACACCCAGCTGTCAAGCCACGCGTCGCCGTCACGGGCGATCAGCGAAGGGTGCTGCGGATCCAGTTCGACCACGTCGGCGGGCGCACCGGGTTGCAGGCCACAGCCCACGCCCAGCGCCTGCGCCGCACCGTGCAGCGACCGTTCGAACAGCCAGCGTCCGCTGGATACCCCTTCCTGCGGCGCCAGCACGTTGCGCCCACGCAGCTGCAGGCGCTGCCCGTACTCAAGCAGGCGCAGCTCTTCGGCGGCGTCGATCAGCACGTTGGAATCCGAGCCCACGCCGAAGCGGCCACCGCCGCGCGCGAACGCCTGCATCGGGAACAGGCCGTCGCCGAGGTTGGCTTCGGTGATCGGGCACAGGCCGACCACGGCGTGGCTGGCCAGCATGCGCCGTACTTCGTCGTCGTCCACGTGGGTGGCATGGACCAGGCACCAGCGCGCGTCCACGGGTGCGTGTTCGTAGAGCCAGCGCACCGGGCGCAGCCCGCTCCAGGCCACGCACGCATCGACCTCGCGGGTCTGTTCGGCGATGTGGATGTGCACCGGGCCGGTGGTGAGCGGCAGCAGAGCGGCCAGCTCTTCGCCGGTGACCGCGCGCAGGCTGTGCGGGGCGATGCCCAGCACCGCATCGTCCTGCCCACGCAGGGCCCGGCGACAGCCCTCCAGCAGTGCGGCAAAGCCGTCCACGTCGTGCAGCAGGCGACGTTGCGCCGGGTTGGGGGGCGCGCCGCCGAAGTCGGCATGCGCATAGAACACCGGCAGCAGGGTCAGGCCGATGCCACTGCCCTGCGCCGCCGCCGCGATGCGCGCGGCCATCTCGGCGCGGTCCGCATACGGGCTGCCGTCGGCGGCGTGATGCAGGTAGTGGAATTCGCCGACGCGGGTGAAGCCCGATTCCAGCATTTCCACGTACGCCTGCTCGGCGATCGCCTGCACCGCCTCGGGCTGCAGGGTTGCCAGGAAGCGGTACATCAGTTCGCGCCAGCTCCAGAAACTGTCGCCGCTGCGTCCGCCGATCTCGGTCAAGCCGGCCATGCCGCGCTGGAAGGCGTGGCTGTGCAGGTTGCCCAGGCCAGGCAGCGCGATCGCCAGCGCGGTGTCGCCGGGCTGCGCGGGCACGCCCGGGGTGACCGACCGCAGGGTGCCGCCGGCGCAGACGATGCGCACATCGCGCGCCCACCCCTGCGGCAGCAGGGCATGGTCGGCGTGGAAAGCGAGGACGGAAGCGGGGTTGGCTGGCATCACTGGACATCCCGGAAGTGGCGCCTATATTGTATAGACATATAAGCCGCCGTGGTTGCCGCCATGCACTGTGACACCCTCTGGACCAACGCCCACCTGATCACTGTCGACGGCCCCGGCCTGGGCGTGATCCGCGACGGGGTGATCGCCGCCCACGACGGCCGCATCGTGCACGTCGGCCCGGCCGGGTCCGAAGCGCACCTGCAGCCGGCCCGGCGCGTGGACTCCGGCGGGCGCTGGATCAGCCCGGGGCTGGTCGACTGCCACACCCACCTGGTGTACGCCGGCAACCGCGCCAATGAATTCGAACAGCGCCTGCAGGGCGTGAGCTATGCCGACATCGCCCGCGCCGGCGGCGGCATCGTCTCCACCGTGCGCGCCACCCGTGCCGCCAGCGAAGCGCAGTTGCTGGCGGCCAGCCTGCCGCGGCTGGATGCGATGCTGGCCGAGGGCCTCACCACGGTGGAAATCAAATCCGGCTACGGCCTCTCGCTTGACGATGAAACCAAGCAGCTGCGCGTGGCCCGCGAGCTGTCGCGGCAGCGCGCGGTCGAAGTGGTGCCCACCTTCCTGGGTGCACACGCGGTGCCGCCGGGGCGGCAGGCGCAGGAGTACATCGATGAGGTGTGCAACGTGATGATTCCGGCGGTGGCCGCGCAGGACCTGGCCGAAGCGGTGGATGTGTTCTGCGAAAACATCGCCTTCAGCACCGCGCAGGCCGAGCAGGTGTTCGTGGCCGCGCAGGCGCATGGACTGGCGGTGAAGATCCACGCCGAACAGCTCAGCAACCAGCACGGCGCTGCGTTGGCTGCGCGGCATGGCGCACTTTCGGCCGACCACATCGAACACCTCGATGCAGACGGCATTGCCGCGATGCGTGCCGCCGGCACCGTGGCGGTGCTGCTGCCGGGCGCGTTCTATTTCACCCGCGACACCACCCTGCCCCCGATCGACGCGCTGCGCGCGGCCGGCGTACCGCTGGCACTGGCCACCGACTGCAACCCCGGCACCTCGCCGCTGACCAGCCCGCTGCTGGCCATGAACATGGCCGCGACACTGTTCCGCATGACCGTGGACGAGTGCATTGCCGGCTTCACCCGTGAAGCGGCGCGTGCGCTGGGCCGGCAGGCGCGGATTGGCCGCCTGGCGATTGGGCTGGACTGCAACCTGGCCGTGTGGGACATCGAGGCGCCTGCCGACCTGGTGTACCGCATGGGCTTCAACCCCCTGCACGCGCGCGTGATGCGCGGCGCTTCCGTCTGACACTCAAGATGTCTGGAGATTCCATGAGCAACACCCTGATCCTGCAGCCCGGCGCGGTAACCCTGGCGCAATGGCGCGCGATCCATGACGGCGCACGGGTGCGCCTGGACCCGGCCTCGGCCGAGGCGGTGCAGCGCAGCGCGCAGACCGTGGCCGACATCGTGGCCAAGGGCGAACCGGTGTACGGCATCAACACCGGCTTCGGCAAGCTGGCCAGCGTACGCATCGAGCGCGACGACCTGGAGACCCTGCAGCGCAATATCGTGCTGTCGCACGCCGCCGGCGTCGGTGAGCCGATGCCTGCGCCGGTGGTGCGCCTGATGATGGCGCTGAAGCTGACCAGCCTGGCCCAGGGCGCCTCGGGCATCCGCCCGGAAACGCTCGCCTTGCTGGAAGCCTTCCTGCAGCACGACCTGGTGCCGGTGATTCCATGCCAGGGCTCGGTGGGGGCCTCGGGCGACCTGGCGCCGTTGTCGCACCTGGCCAGCGTGATGATCGGCGTAGGCGAGGCCTTCGTCGGCGGCGAGCGCCTGCCGGCCGCCGATGCGTTGGCGCGCTTCGGCCTGGCGCCGCTGGTCCTGGGCGCCAAGGAAGGCCTGGCCCTGCTTAACGGCACCCAGTACTCCACCGCCTATGCGCTGGCGGGGCTGTTCGAGATCACCACCGTGTTCCAGGCCGCGCTGGTCACCGGTGCGCTGTCGGTGGAAGCGGCCAAGGGCTCGGACACCCCGTTCGATCCGCGCATCCACCAGATCCGCGGCCAGCGTGGCCAGATCGCCACCGCTGCGGCACTGCGCAGGTTGATGCAGGGCTCGGCGATCCGTGAATCGCATCGCGACAACGACGTGCGCGTGCAGGACCCGTACTGCCTGCGCTGCCAGCCGCAGGTGATGGGCGCGGCGTTTGATGTGATGCGCCAGGCCGCCACCACGCTGTCGATCGAGGCCAATGGCGTGTCCGACAACCCGCTGGTGTTCACCGATACCAACGAGGCGCTGTCCGGCGGCAACTTCCACGCCGAACCGGTGGCGTTCGCCGCCGACATGCTGGCGATGGCGGTGTGCGAGATCGGTTCGATCAGTGAACGCCGCACTGCGATGCTGGTCGACCCGGCGCTGTCGGGCCTGCCCGCGTTCCTTACCCCGAAGCCGGGCCTGAATTCCGGTTTCATGATTCCGCAGGTGACCGCCGCCGCGCTGGTGTCGGAAAACAAGCAGCGCGCCTACCCGGCCAGCGTGGATTCGATTCCCACCTCGGCCAACCAGGAAGACCATGTCTCGATGGCCGCGCATGGCGCACGCCGCCTGCTGCAGATGGCCGAGAACGCGGCCAACGTGGTGGGCATCGAACTGCTGGCCGCCGCACAGGGGTGCGACTTCCATGCCGGGCTTCGCTCCAGCGATGCGCTGGAAGCGGTGCGCCAGCGCCTGCGTGCGCAGGTGCCGACCCTGCAGGACGACCGCTACTTCCACCCGGACATGCTGGCCGCCACCGCGCTGGTGCGCAGCGGCGCGCTGGCCGAAGGGCTGGCCGACATCCTGCCGCAGGTGGAGCCGCTGGCATGACCGCGCATCCGGAGTGGCTGCAGGTGCATGAAGGTGATGCGCCGCTGATCGTCAGCTTCCCGCACACCGGCACCGAACTGCCCGATGCGCTGGCGGGCGATTTCGTTTCGCCGTGGCTGGCCCGCCGCGATGCCGACTGGTGGGTGCATGAGCTGTATGACTTCGCGCAGCGCATGGGCGCCACCACGGTGCGTTCGGCGATCTCGCGTTCGGTGATCGACCTCAACCGCGACCCCAGCGGCGTCTCGCTGTATCCCGGCCAGAACACCACCGGCCTGTGCCCGCTGACCACGTTCGACAACCAGCCGCTGTACCGCCCTGGCCGGGAGCCGGATGACGCCGACATCGCGCAGCGCCGTGAGACCTACTTCGCGCCCTACCACGCGGCGCTGGCCGCGCAGATCGCGCGCCTGCGCCAGCACCACGGCACGGTGGTGGTGTACGACGCGCATTCGATCCGCTCGCACATCCCCCACCTGTTCGACGACGAGCTGCCGCAGTTCAACCTCGGCACTGCCGGTCCCTCCGGCGCGCCGGACACCTCCTGCGACAACACGCTCAGCGACGTAGTCGAAAACCTGTGCCGGATCAGCGGCCTGTCGCACGTGCGCAACGGCCGCTTCAAAGGCGGCTGGATCACGCGTCACTACAGCGACATTCCCGGGGGCGTGCACAGCCTGCAGATGGAACTGGCCTGCCGCGGCTACATGCACGAGCCCGAGCTTGTCGACGTGCACAGCTGGCCCACCCCGCTCGACCCCGACCACGCGGCACCGCTGCGCCACACGCTGCAGCAGGTGCTCACCGCCTGCCTTGAATTCGCGAACTCCCGGAGTGCTGCATGAGCCGTCACGATTCCACCCGCACCATCATCGCCCCCACCGGCAGCACGCTCACCGCCAAGAGCTGGCTGACCGAGGCGCCGTTGCGCATGCTGATGAACAACCTGCACCCGGACGTGGCCGAGCGCCCGCAGGAACTGGTGGTGTACGGCGGCATCGGCCGCGCCGCGCGCGACTGGGAAAGCTACGACGCGATCATCGAGACGCTCACCCGGCTGGAAGACGACCAGACCCTGCTGGTGCAGTCGGGCAAGCCGGTGGGCGTGTTCCGCACCCACGCCGATGCGCCGCGCGTACTGATCGCCAATTCCAACCTGGTGCCGCGCTGGGCGAACTGGGACCACTTCAACGAGCTGGATAAGAAGGGCCTGGCCATGTACGGCCAGATGACCGCCGGCAGTTGGATCTACATCGGTGCCCAGGGCATCGTGCAGGGCACCTACGAAACCTTCGTGGAAATGGGCCGCCAGCACTACAACGGCAGCCTGGCCGGCAGGTGGCTGTTCACGGGTGGCCTCGGTGGTATGGGCGGCGCGCAGCCGCTGGCTGCGGTGATGGCCGGCGCCTCTTGCCTGGCAGTGGAGTGCCGCAAAAGCAGCATCGAGATGCGCCTGCGCACCGGCTACCTGGATACCTGGACCGACAACCTGGACGAAGCGCTGCGGCTGATCGAGGAATCGTGCACGGCGAAGAAGCCGCTGTCGGTGGGCCTGCTCGGCAATGTCGCCGACGTGCTGGAAGAACTGCTGCTGCGCGGGGTCAAGCCGGACCTGCTGACCGACCAGACCTCCGCGCACGACCCGGTCAACGGCTACCTGCCGCAGGACTGGACGGTGGACCAGTGGGACGAACAGCGCGTGACCGCGCCGAAGGTGGTGGAGAAGGCCGCGCGCGAATCGATGGCCAACCACGTCCGCGCCATGCTGGCCTTCCATGCGCTGGGCGTGCCGACCGTGGACTACGGCAACAACCTGCGCCAGATGGCGCTGGAAGAAGGGGTCGAGGATGCGTTCGATTTCCCGGGGTTCGTGCCGGCCTATATCCGCCCGCTGTTCTGCCGCGGCATCGGCCCGTTCCGCTGGGCCGCGCTGAGCGGTGACCCAGAGGACATCGCCAAGACCGATGCCAAGGTCAAGGAACTGATTCCGGACAACCCGCACCTGCACCGCTGGCTCGACATGGCGGCCGAGAAGATCAAGTTCCAGGGCCTGCCGGCGCGCATCTGCTGGGTGGGCCTGGGCGACCGCGACCGGCTTGGGCTGGCGTTCAATGAGATGGTCGCCAACGGCGAACTCAAGGCGCCGGTGGTGATCGGCCGCGACCATCTGGACAGCGGCAGCGTCGCCTCGCCGAACCGCGAAACCGAAGCGATGGCCGACGGGTCGGATGCGGTCTCGGACTGGCCGCTGCTCAACGCCCTGCTCAACACCGCCAGCGGCGCGACCTGGGTATCGCTGCACCACGGCGGCGGCGTGGGCATGGGCTTCTCGCAGCACGCCGGCATGGTGATCGTCTGCGACGGCACCGAGGCCGCAGCCAAGCGCATCGCGCGCGTGCTGTGGAACGACCCGGCCACCGGCGTGATGCGGCATGCGGATGCCGGGTATGAAATCGCGATTGAATGCGCGAAGGAGAAGGGGTTGGACCTGCCCGGGATTCTTCGCTGATCCATCCACGATCACTGTGAACCGGGTAGCGCCGGCCGTTGGCCGGCCCGCGCACCGTCTGGGCCGGCCAACGGCCGGCGCTACCGATCATCTCTCCGCCATACGCGGCCGGCGGGTGACGGGATGCGGGCAACCTGTTAACTTTCGCGGCCACTGCTCGGTTTACAGGCGTCCGCCTCGCGACCGTCTGCCCTGTCCCGCATTGATCCCAGACGCATGCCCCTCCTCCTGTCGCTGCACCGCCCTGCCCTGTCCGCGTTGACCCTGGCGCTTTCTGCCGTCCTCGCCACCCACGCCTACGCCGCCCCGGCCGACAAACCCACCACCCTCGACGCGGTCAATGTCACCGCCGCCACCGCCACCGAGCAGGCCCGCGCCGCACTCAAGCGCGTTCCCGGCGCCGGTAATGTGGTCGACCTGACCCGTGCCGATGGCCGCCTGGCCGGCACCGCCGATGTACTGGCTTACCAGCCGGGCATCAGCGCGCAGTCGCCCGGCAACGAAGGTGCCAAGGTGTCCATCCGCGGTTCGGGCATCAATCGCGGCCCGGGCGCGCATGCGTCGGGCATTTCGGTTTCGCTCGACGGCCTGCCGCTCACCGGCCCGGGCGGTACGCCCTATGAACTGCTGGAGCCACTGTGGCTGGGCCGGGCCGAAGTCCTGCGCGGTGCCAATGGCTTCGAACGCGGTGCGCTCGCGCTGGGCGGTGCGATCAACTACGTCAGTCGCAGCGGGCGCGATGCCGCCGGGCTGGAACTGCAATACGAAGCCGGCAGCCGCGGCTACCAGAAGCGCAGCGTGGGCTATGGCGGCGTGTCCGGCGCGGTCGACTATTACCTCAACTACACCGACACCGAGTACGACGGCTACCAGCAGCATGCCGCCGGCGACGGCAAGGGCGCGATGGCCAACGTCGGCTGGCAGATCAGCCCCCAGCTGGAAACCCGCTTCTTCCTGCGCTACCGCGAAACCAACCACGAAACCCCCGGGAGGCTGACCCGCGCGCAGATCCGCAATGATCCGCGCACGGCCAATCCGGCCAACCTGGCCATCGACGCGCGCCGGCCGCAGCCGGGCAGCACCTGGCTGGGCAACATGACCACGCTGCAGATCGACGACGCGTCGTCGCTGCAGGCCGGGCTGGTGTACCACCACTACCCAATGGACTTGAACGAGAGCCTGTACCGCCAGCAGCTCGACTACACCAATCTCAACGCGACGCTCGACTACCGCCGCCAACATCCCCTGTTCGGGCGCGACAGCGTGACCACGCTGGGGCTGCGGGTCACCCATGACCTGGATGCGGACGTGCGCGAAACCCTGCGCTACCCCAGCAACGGCTTCCCGGCCGGCACGCATACCCGCGATTTCTCCCACCACGGCACCAACACCTCACTGCACCTCGGCAACGACCTGGCACTCAGCGACACCCTGCGCCTGCAGACCGGGCTGGCGCTGATCAACACCCGCAAGGACGTATGGGTGACCTGGCCGTCGACGCCGGAGCGGCTGTCGGGCAGTGAGTGGGATTACGCGCCGCGGCTGGGGTTCACCTGGCAGCAGACGGCCGCCACGCAGTGGTTCGGCAACCTGAGCCGCTCGGTGGAACCGGCGCATCCGTGGTCGATGATCTGGGGCTCGAACCGCTACTTCGCCCCCGGCAACGGCGCCAGCAGCGGCCGCCAGCGCGCGCCGGTGGACCTGCGGAACCAGACCGCCACCACGCTGGAGCTCGGCGCGCGCGGCGACAGTGCGCTGGGCACCTGGGAACTGACCGGCTACTACGCGCAGGTGCGGCATGAACTGCTCAGCGTGGAAGTGGCGCCGGTACCGAACCTGCTCGTGGCCGAGAACAACGCCAGCCCCACCGTGCACCGTGGCATCGAGGCAGGACTGGACAGCACCCTCTGGCAGGGCAGCGAAGGTCGGCTCTCGCTGCGCCAGGCGTATACCTTCAGCGACTTCCGCTACCGCCATGACGACCGCTTCGGCAGCAATCGCCTGCCGGGGCTGCCGCGCCACTATTACCAGGGCGAACTGCGTTTCGACCACCCCGGTGGCTTCTACGCTGCACTCAACACCGAGTACGCCTCGGCGATGTTCGTGGACTACGCCAACAGCTTCCGCGCCGACAGCCACCTGATCTTCGGCACGCGCGTGGGCTTCGATGCGCCCACGGGTCGCTGGCAGGCTTGGGCCGAGCTGCTCAACATCGGCGACCGCCATTACGCCGCGACGGTGACGCCCGGCTACGACGACGCCGGCCGCGACGTGGCGCGCTCGACCCCCGGCGATGGTCGCGGTGTTTTCGCGGGCGTGCGTTGGCGATTCGAATGAGGGTGCCCGGGCGCCAGTAGAAATACTGGCGCCCGGCGCATCTATTGCCGTAGCCGCGCGCGCCGGTGCGGCGGAGACTGGAACCTCCCTGGCCGCCCTGCGGAGTTCCCGTGAACCAGTCCATTCCCGTGCTTGCCTGTGCCCTGCTGCTCGGCTTGGGCGCAGCCGCCACCTGCCAAGCGCAGACGCCCGGTGACACTGCCGAACAACGTTTCACCGCCTTGGACAAGAACGGCGACGGCGAGGTCAGCGATGACGAATACGATGGCGCGGCCCTGTTCCGCCTGCTCGATGTCGACCACAACTACCGGGTGTCGGTCGAGGACCTCCAGTCGGTGCTCGGTCCGGACCGCGATGGGCAGCTCAGCGCGGCCGACCGCATCCGCGTGGCCGACCTCAACGGCGACGGCGAGCTGACCGAAGAAGAAGTCAGCCGCGTGACCGACATGCGCTTCCAGTCGCTGGACGCCAACCACGACAACAACCTGACCCTGGCCGAACTGCGGGCTGGGTTCTGGCGACCCTGAGTAGCCGGGCTCCTGCGCGCCATTCCCCATGTGGAATGAATTCAGCCACACCTTCCTGGTGATCTTCACCAGCCTGCTGCCGGTGATCAATCCGCCGGGAGCGGCGCTGATGGTGCTCGGGCTGCTGCCCGATGCCACGGCCGCCCAGCGCGGCAGGGTGGCACGCGCGGTCGCGTTCAACAGCCTGGTGATGCTTGCAGTGTCGGTCAGTGTCGGGGCGTGGGTGCTGTCCTTTTTCGGCATCTCCATCCCGGTACTGCGCCTGGCCGGCGGGCTGGTGATTGCCGCCACCGGCTGGCGCCTGCTGCAGGCACCGGCGCAGGCCGAACGCAGCTCGGTGGCCGGCGCCGCCGAAGCGGAAGCGCGCCACGACCTGCATGCCACGGTGGAGTCGCAGACGTTCTACCCGTTCACCCTGCCGCTGACCGTGGGTCCCGGTGCGATCGCGGTGGCGACCGCCGTCGGCACCACCTCGCCCAAGGACGGGCCGGAGTCGGTGCATGTCGTCGCGGCAGGCTGCGCGCTGCTGGCATTGAGCGTGCTGATCTACCTGTGCATGCGCTACGCCGGGCGGCTGCAGGACCTGTTGGGCCCCACCGGCATGCAGGTCATGCTGCGCCTGCTGGCCTTCGTGATCCTGTGCATCGGTGTCGAGATCGGCTGGATGGGGCTGTCCGAGCTGCTGGGACTGCCAGTGGCGCACTGATCGGCTGGGCTTGACCCAGGTCAGGTCACCCCGCGGTGACGGAGCGGCTGCGCCGCCTGGTGCAGGCCCAGTCTCGACGCCGCCGTTGAACTCAGACCAGCGAACCCAGCATGAAGTAAGGCAGGTACATCGCAAACAGCACGCCCACCGAGCCCAGCAGGCCTGCGCCAAGGCCCAGCAGCCCGGCCAGGATGCGGCCGGCGATGGGCGGGCCGAGATACCAGCACGCGCCCACCAGCGCCGGCGCCAGCCAGGCCAGCAGATAACCCTGGCTGTAGACGCGGCTGATCCACGGCAGTGCCTGGCCGGCGCTGCCGAACATCTCCACGAACTGCGGCAGCAGCAGTGCCCCGAACAGGGTCACCACGAAGGCCATGGCCACACTGGCGGCCAACCCCACCCACGGCAGGATGCCGGCACTGCGCTGCAGGAGCGGATGGGCTAGGTTCACCTGCGCGGCTCGAGCGCGCGTTCGACCGCCGCCTGCGCCAACGGGGCCATCCGCGCATACCCTGCCGCAGTGGGATGCACGCCATCGGCCGCGAGGGCCGGATCCAGGCCGCCCTTCGCGTTGGCAAGCGCCGCGTAGTAGTCGAGCCAGACCAGCTCCCGCTCACGTGCGTAGGCGTGCAGCGCCGCGTTCAACGCCTTGACCTTGCCCGCAGGCTGCACGCCTGGCTGCCACGGGTATTCGCTGACCGGCAGCACCGAGGACAACACCACGGCGATGCCGTGCGCGCGGGCCAGGTCGACCATCGCGTGCAGGTTGTCCTCGATCATCCCCTGCGTGCTCGGGCCGGTGTTGCCGGCGATGTCATTGGTTCCTGCCAGGATCACCACCACCGCCGGATGAAGCGCGATCACATCCTGCTGGAAGCGCAGCAGCATCTGCGCGGTGGTCTGCCCGGAAATGCCACGGTTGAGGTAGCCCTTGCCCGGGAAGAAACCCGGGCTGCCGGTGGCGCCCCACCCTTCCGTGATCGAATCGCCATAGAACGCCACACGCGGTGCACCGGCGACCGGCGCCGGCAGCGCGGCGTTTTCCGCGCGATAGCGCTGCAGTTGCGGCCAGTCGGCAAGGCGCTGCTGCATGAAGCGGACCTCATCCGGTGTCACCTGCGCCACCGATTTGAGCAGCAGCGGGTTGGTGGCCGGGGTTTCAGCAGCAGCGACCATGAGAGGGGCCAAGGTGATGGCAGCCAAGAGCGCTGCCGTGCATGTCCGTGCGCGCATGTCAGTTCGGCCCGTAGGACGGTGGCAGCGTGGCGGTGCCCCATTGCGTGTTCTTCGCCCTGCCCAGTTCAAACTCCAGCGTGCCGCCCTTCTGCACCACGCTGGCCGGCAGCCAGCTGGCCTCGCTGGGCTTGCCGTCCACGCGCAGCGACTGCACGTACGGTGCGTCCATCGCCGCGCCATTGGCGGTGATGGTCAACGTGGCGCCGGGGCGCTGGATGACCGCTTCGCGGAACAGCGGGCTGCCGATCACCAGGTCGGCACGGCCCGGGTACAGCGGGTACAGGCCCAGCGCCGACCACACGTACCACGACGACATCTGGCCCAGGTCATCGTTGCCGGGCATGCCTTCCGGCGCATTGGTCCAGATCTGGCGCATCGCCTGGCGCACGGTTTCCTGTGTTTTCCACGGCTGGCCGACGAAGTTGTACAGCCACGGTGCCGCCACCGAGGGTTCATTGTCCAGCTCGGCATGCAGCGGGCCAGATTTCGTCACCGCCCACGCGCCGTCTTCCTTGCGGAAGAACGCATCCAGGCGCTGGATGGCAGCCTCGCGACCGCCCAGGGTTGCGATCAGCCCGGCCGGGTCGAACGGCACCATCCACAGGTATTGCGCACCGCTGCCTTCGACGAATTCCTCATCCGAGGCCGGGTCGAACGCCGGCCAGCTGCCATCGGCATTGCGCGGCTGGATGTAGCCGGCCTGCGCCGTGGCCTTGGGGTTGTACAGGTTGCGCCACCAGCCGGAGCGCTCGCGGAACAGCGCCGCGCCCTGCTTGTCGCCTGCGGCGTTGGCCAGTTCGGCGAGGCCGAAATCGGCGGCCGCCATCTCCATCGTATCCGACGCGGTGCCCCAGCCCGGCGCACCCACCGGCATGTACTTGAGCGCCATCCACTGGTCCAGGCCCGGGCGCTGGCCCACGCACAGCACTGGGCAGCCGCGCCGGCTCAGGTCGCGCTCGGTAGGCACCGTAGCCGCCAGCTTCAACGAAGCGTAGGCGCGTTTCAGATCGAAGTTGCGACCGCCGAACGCGTGGATCGCAGCGACCGACGGCGGCGACGGATCGCCGTTCATCACCCCGGTGGCACCGGTCAGGTGCGTCCAGCGGTCCCACACGCCGCCGTTCTGGTCGGCCTGGTTGAGCAGCGACTGCGCGATATCCGAGCCCACCTGCGGCTGCAGCAGCGTGACCAGCTGCAGCTGCGAGCGGTACACGTCCCAGCCGGAATAGTTGGCGTACTGCGCACGCTGGCCCTTCGCCAACGTGTGCACCTTGCCGTCCATGCCCCGGTAGCGGCCATCGCCGTCACTGAACAGGTTGGGCGCCAGCAGCGTGTGGTACAGCGCGGTGTAGAACACGGTGCGTTCGTCGGGCGTTCCGCCGGCCACGCGCACCTGGCCCAGGGTCTTGTTCCATTCGGCGCGGGTCGCGGCCTGGGTGGCTTCCACGGTTGTGCCCACCGGGCTTTCACGGCGCAGGTTGGCGCGCGCGCCGGCCTCGTCCACGTAGGAAATACCGATGCGCGCGGTCACCTTCGGGCTGCGCTTGGGATCGAACTGGATCCAGCCGCCTGCGCCCTTGCCCACCGGCGGGTGGCCCTGGGTACCGTAGCTGGTGCCGCCACCGCCTTCGCGCGCGCCGGCCTGCACGGTCTCGTCGCGCCAGGTGCCGCCGACCTCGAAGGGCTGGTCGAACTCGGCCACGAAATGCAGGGTGTAATAGCTTTCGCGCCGATCCTCGGCGAGGTAACCGCAGAAGTTGCCGGCCGTGACCGAGCCGCGCACGGTGCGCGTGGCCGGGTCGATGACGATGCTCGAATCGGTGCTGCCCACTTCGCTGTCGGAGGTGCGGAACAGCAGGTTGGCCGGTTTGTCGGCCGGGAATTCGAACTGGCCCACGGCGGTACGCGCGGTGGCGCCCAGGTTCACCACCACGCCGTTGTCGAGGGTGAGCTGGTAAGCGCCGGGGCTGGCGCTTTCGCGTTTGTGGTCGAGCACGCTGGCATAGCGCAGGGCGGCGTCAGCCGAAGACGGCGACAGTTCCACCTTGGTGGTGACGGGCATGATCGGAATATCGCCGCTGGCGCCGGTACAGCCGGTGCCGGACACATGGGTCAGGCTGAAGCCGCGCACGCCGTTGCCGCGCCACTCATAGCCACCGGGCGCCGCAATGGCGAAGCGCTTTCCGGGCAGCGGGGTCATTTCGGGACTGAAGGCCACCATGCCGAACGGCACCGACGGACCGGGATACACGTTGCCCGCGTTGGTGGTACCGATGAAGGGATTGACCTCGGCGGCGAGGTCGGCAGCCTGCAGGGCGCAGGGGGCGGTGGTCAGGACAAGCGAAGCAGCAACCAGCATCGAACGGTGCACGACGAACTCCCAGAGCGGAAAGGACGGACCATCAACGTAGCGCCACGCCCCGCGTGGCCAGATCGATTGTATCGATCTAAACCCGCTCTGCAATGCGACTGATGGCACCCCACCTTCGCGCTGGCTCAGAATCCATCAAGGGTCCGCAGCAGCGAACCGAACGTGAGGTAGAACGCGTCATGCCCTCCTTGGGCGCGGCCATAGCCCAGGAACACCGGGCCCAGAAACGTATCGGCCCCGACGAACACACTGCCCGCGCTCTGCATGCCGTCGATGTCGACCTCGTCACGCCGTTGCCAGAAACCGCCCCACTCCACGCTGCCGCCCACGTACAGCGGAATGGTCAGCAGCGAGTCGGCGTGCGCCACGCGACGGTAGTACACGACCCGCGCCAGCGCGGTCTGCGGCGCGAAGATCGCCTCTTCCGGGTAGCCGGACAGGTTGCCCAGCCCACCCAGGAACCCGTAGGTGGCCAGCAGGTCGTCCCCCCCATGGGCGGACGAGGCGCGCAGCCCGCCCAGCCAGCGGCTCTCTCCAACGGCCCAGGCGCCATCCCACTGCAGGCGCGTCACGGCGGCAGGATCGTCCGTGCCCAAGGCGTCCAGATAATGCTGGCGGGTCAGTGACAGGCGTTGCCCGCGACTGGGGAACGCCGAGCTGTCGATCGAATCGTGGCGCAACTGCCAACCGACGCTGCCCATGTCGGCGCGGTAGTTGCCCAGTTCGGTGGGATTGCCCACGTCCAGCCGGGTGCGCTCCTGCCCGCGCTCCAGGAACGTGGCGAACTCCCAGTCCGGATGCGGCGACCAGGCCCAGCGCAGGCCGCCGAACCACTGGCTGTAGCGGTACTGGGCCAGTGCGCCACCGGCGCGCAGCGCCAGGTCCAGGTCCGTGGCGCGGTAGCGGGCGTAGGTCGACAGCGCGTGGCGTCCACTGCTGCCGAACGGATGGTAGTACTCGGCGAAGCCCTCCTCGACCTCGCCCAGGCCGAGTCGCAGCTTCAGTTCAGCGCCCTGGTCGCTCAACCCGGTACGGGTGAACTCGCTGATCAGCTGGTAATTGCTGCTGCCGTCGAAATCATCCGAGAGGCGCAGCGCGAAGTGCAGGAAATCCGGACCCCAGCGTTTGTCCTGCGGTGCGATGACCAGGCCGAACTGGTCATCGCGCTGGTCCAGCCGCCATTGCACCTGCTCGTAGCGGCCTTCGCCGTAGGTCAGCGCGACCTGGCGTTCGATCCTTTCCGGTTGCAGCGGCTGACCCAGCTGCGGCTGCAGGCGCTGTTCGATGAAGCGCGGGGTGCGCGTGTCCTCGCGCAGCACGTCGATGAACGCGACGATCGGCGTTTCATAGGACGGCGGCCGGTGCTGCTGCTGGAAGACCGCGTACTGCGCGGGATCGACCTGGTAGCGCTGGATGCCTGCGACCTCGGCTTGCGCGGCCTGCTCGCCCACGGCTACCGCCGCCGGCGAATGGTTGAAGTCCTGGCTGCCCATGTCGCCCAAGGGCGGCGTGATCAACAGGTCCTGCGCGCCCAGCGTGGCCAGCTGTGCATCGACGGCGCGCTTCATCAGCACGCCGGCCATCTGGTGGCTGATCGCCAGCGGCGAATCAAGGTGTTCTTCGGTCATCAGCGGCGTACCCACGCGCACCACGATCAGGCGCTGCGCGCCCAGCCGCCGCGCTTCATCGATGGGCAGGTTGTCGACCACGCCGCCATCCACCAGCAATCGATCCTGGTAGCGCACGGGGGCAAATACGCCGGGCACCGACATGCTGGCGCGGATTGACAGCGCCAGGTCGCCTTCAGCGAACACGACCTTCTCGCCACTGACGATATCGGTGGCCACGGCGCGGAACGGGATGGGCAGCTGGTCGAAGTCGCGCACCTGCCAGGTGGGCAGCAGCAGCCGTCGCAGCAGCATTTCCAGTTTCTGGCCCTGGATCAGGCCGCGCGGAAACGCGATTTTGCCGTTGCTCAGGCCTACTTCCACCCCACCGAGCAGGCGCAGGTCATCTTCCTTGCGGCGCATGCTGCGTTCATTGCGCGGGGGCTTGTCGTGCAGGACCTCGCTCCAGTCGATGCGGTCCAGCACGGTCTCGATCTCATCGGCCGAATAGCCGGAGGCGTACAGGCCGCCGACCACCGCGCCCATCGACGTACCCACGATGCAGTCGACCGGCACCCGCTCGCGCTCCAGCACCTTGAGCACGCCGATATGCGCCGCGCCGCGTGCGCCGCCCCCGCCGAGCACCAGGCAGGTACGCGGGCGGTCGGGCCCGTGGCCGGGAATGGGAGCTGCGGGCGCCGGCTGGGAAGTAGCGGCGAACGGCACCAGCAGGGCAAGCACCGCCGCCAAAAGATGGCGACGGCAGGAATTCGTGCGCGCCAAGCCTTGGTTGTTGTGCATGACGGCGCTCCTGGCTGCGTTGCGGGGCTGGGCACGGCCCGGGTCTACGGGGGCGTCGCCCTTACGGGCTGCCGCGTGCCCGGGCCCCTGGATCAATGCGATGGCTTGCGCTCGTCGCGGTCGATGATCGCGCCTTCGATACTGTCCTTGGGCGCACCAATGCGCTCCATGAAATCGCGCAGCATCACCTCGCGGCACTGCTCGAGGGATTGCCCATCGCGCTCGGAGAACATCCGGGCGGCATGCTCGAACAGGTCCGAGAGCAGCTCGCCGAAATCGGCGGCGCCGCCACTCAGATCGGAATTGAGGGTCACGTGGAGCTCTTCATGAGCCGCCCACAGGCGCATGATCTCGAAGGCTTCGGGATCGCTCAGGACGCCATCAGGGATGTGGAGTTCGTCGGTGTACATCGGGTGTCGTCCTTGAATGCGGGGGGGGGCGGCGCCACGGTAAGATGGCGCTGCTTGTTCCGTCAATGGACTCCCCTTGCGTACCGTACACGCACTGCGTTACATCACACCGCTCCGCGAGGGCGGCTCCCTGCCTGCCGTGGTCGAGACCGACGACGACGGCATGGTCGTGCTGAAGTTCCGCGGCGCCGGCCAGGGCCCGAAGGCGCTGATTGCCGAGCTGATCGCCGGTGAGATGGCGCGTACGCTGGGCCTGCCGATTCCGGAGATCGTGTTCGTTGAACTTGACCGCGAATTCGCCCGGACCGAGCCGGACCCGGAGATCCAGGACCTGATCCGCGCCAGCGAAGGGCTCAACTTGGGCAGCGATTACCTGCCGGGTGCGATCAACTACGACCCGGCGGCGATGCCGGTCGACGCCGACCTTGCCTCGCGCATCGTCTGGTTCGATGCCTTCACCAGCAACGTGGACCGCACTGCGCGCAATCCCAACCTGATGGTGTGGCACCGCCAGCTGTACCTGATCGACCATGGCGCGGCGATGTACTTCCACCACGACTGGGCCAACGCGGGCGATGTCTGCGAGAAGCCGTTCGTGCTGATCCGCGACCAGGTGCTGTTGCCGTTCGCGTCGAAGATCGCGGAGGTGGACGGCGCGCTGGCCGCGCGGCTGCCGGATGCGGAAATCGAGCGCATTGTCGGGCTGGTTCCGGACAGCTGGCTGGTGGACGAGCCGACCTTCGACGGCCCGGTGGCGTACCGCAAGGCCTATGTCGATTACCTGAAGTGCCGCCTGCAGGCGCGCGCGGCGTTCGTACAGGAGGCCATCCGTGCCCACGCTGCATACGTATGACTATGCGGTCATCCGCGTGGTACCGCGGGTGGAACGCGAAGAGTTCATCAATGTCGGGGTGATCGTGTCCTGCCCGGGCGCGAAGCACCTGCAGGCGGCGATCGAGATTGACCCGGTGCGGATGCAGGCGTTCGCGCCTTCGCTGGATGTGGATGCGTTGCAGCCGTGGTTGGATGCGATCGTCGCGATCTGCCGTGGTGATGCCACGGCGGGCCCGATCGCGCAGCTGCCGGCGCGTGCGCGTTTCCATTTCCTCACCGCCAAACGCAGTTCGGTGGTGCAGATGTCGAGCACGCACGTGGGGCGGACCGCCGACCCGCAAGGCGTGGTGGAGCATCTGATGCGGAAGATGGTGCGGGTGGTGTGATGGTCGCGTGCGTCGCCGGATCCATCATGGGTTGGGAGCCGACTGTTGGTCGGCTGCTTTTGCCCCTGCGGTAGAGCCGACTGTTAGTCGGCTGCTTTTGCTTTTGGAGGTTGATGGGCTGGTCGGGTGCTTTTTTGTTTCGCGAAGAGCAGCCGACTAACAGTCGGCTCTACTACCGTCGGCTCTACCGTCGGCCTTGTTCCTTCCCTCTATAACTCCCATCTGCACCATGCGCGTGGATAGTCGCCTATCCGTTCCGCGAGCTTTGCACGTACTGGATTGGCAAGAATGTACATCGCCTGTTCGCGCAGTGATTCGTCGCTCCGGATGGCATGGTCGTAGTAGCCTGGCTGCCAGACGGCGCCGCTACGCTGCCGGCATCGATTCATCAGGTAGCTGCTGCGGGCCTTGAAGCGCTGCACGCAATGGCCCAGGGTGTGGGCCCGCAACTGCGTCAGCCAGTGGATGTGGTCAGGCATGATGACCCATGCCAGTGAGGCGGTGAAGCCTTCTTCGTCCATCGCGCGAAGGGTTCGGCTCACGATCTGAACACATCGCTCGTCGTCGAAGCTGCGTTGCCGATGCTGGCAGACCATGGTGAGCGCGTAGACGTTACCTATGTGGGATCACCGGCCATATTGGAGTTTTGGGCTGCTCATGGGCTCAGAATGCCTTGCGCTTGTTGGCAGTGGCATCGGGATTGTTCTCGGCTTTTCGCGGTGGAGCAGCCGACTGACAGTCGGCTCTACCCTACCTGCGATGGAGCAGCCGACTAACAGTCGGCTCTACCGTGGGCTCTGCCCGTTCTTGCTGCCCCTCGGCAGCGCATACGCCATCACGTAATCCCCTGCCGGGGTCTCCATGAAATGGTGGCCGCCGGCCATGATCACGACGTATTGGCGGCCGTCGTATTCGTAGATCATCGGATTGGCCTGGCCCCCTGCCGGCAGCTTGGCGTGCCACAGTTCCCTGCCGGTCTTCAGGTCGATCGCGCGCAGCAGGTCGTCGGTTGCAGCGGCGATGAAGATCAGGCCGCTGGCGGTGACCGCGGAGCCTCCGTTGTTGGGCGTGCCGATTTCAATCGGCAGGCCCGAGCGGATGCCGAACGGGCCGTTGCCGCGCGCGCTGCCGAACGGGCGGTCCCAGAGCAGCTGGCCCGTGCGCAGGTCGATTGCGCGGATGCCCCCATACGGCGGCTGCTTGCACAGCAGCTTGGTAAACGGCAGGCGCCAACCTGCGTTGACGTCGATGGCGTACGGGGTGCCGGTCTGCGGGTCCCCTGCGCCTTCTGCACCGCCACGATCGGCCCGCACCAGTTCGCGCGGCACCCAGCCCTTGCGGTCCGCCTCGGCGCGCGGCACCAGCCGGTTGTAGTTGGGCATGTCGTTGTAGTTGGCCACGATCACGCCATGCCGCGTGTCCACCGCCACGCTGCCCCAGTCCGAGCCGCCGTTGTAGCCGGGGTATTCGATGGAGTGACGGTCAGCCGTCGGTGGCGTATAGAAGCCCTGGTAACTCGCCCTGCGGAACTGGATGCGACACACCAGCTGGTCGATCGGGGTGATGCCCCACATGTCGCGCTCGGTCAGGTCGGGCTTGCGCAGCGTGTGGTACAGCGAGAAACGCTGGGTCGGCGCGCGTTGTTCGGGTTCCACCCCGCCACCGGGCACCGCGCGCTCCTCCGCCGGCGTCAGCAGTTCACCCGTGCGCCGGTCCAGCACGTACAGGTCGCCCTGCTTGGTCGGCAGCAGGATCGCCGGCACCTTGCCCGCCGCGGTCGGGAAGTCGACCAGCGTGGCCTGCGAGCCGAGGTCGTAATCCCAGACATCCTTGCGCACTGCCTGGAAGTTCCAGACCGGTTTGCCGGTAGCCACGTCCAGCGCCACCAGCGAGGTCGCGTAACGGTCCTGGTTTTCGGTCCGCGATCCGCTCCAGTAGTCGCCCGCCGCGTTGCCCATCGGCAGGTATACCAGTCCCAGCTGCTCATCGCCGGTAGCGGTGGTCCACATGTTGGGGGTGCCGCGCGTATAGGTCTGCCCCTGCGGTGGCAATCCGCTGCGGTCGGGTGCATCCATGTCCCACGCCCAGCGCAGCTTGCCGGTCTGTGCGTCATAGGCCTGGATGACCCCGGACGGCGCGTCACGGCGCTGTCCGTCCAGTACCTGGTGCCCGGTGACGATCACGCCGCGCACGATCGCCGGCGGCGAGGTGATCGAGACATAGCCCGGCGGCACCTCGCCCATGCCCAGGGTGATGTCGACCTGGCCGTTGTTGCCGAACCCCGGGCACGGCCGGCCGGTGGCGGCATCCACCGCGATCAGCCGCCCGTCCAGCGTGCCTTCAATGATGCGGGCCGCGCACAGCGCGCGATTGCCGGGCGCCAGTGAGCGCGTGCCGGCGGCGGCGGGCAAGGATGCGGGCAAGGCCAGGTCGGCGGCGACATCGGCAAGGACCGGGTCCACCTGCGGGACGCCCGGCACTTCGTAATAGGCCACGCCCCGGCAGGCGGCGGTATACGGGATGGCGGCGTCCCTGACCTTCGGGTTGAAGCGCCAGCGCTCCTTGCCGGTGGCCGCATCCAGCGCGATCAGCTGGTTGCGCGCCGTGCACAGGTACAGGCTGTCGCCGACCTTGAGCGGGGTGGTTTCCGCGCCCCAGCGCTTCTTCGGCAGGTCGCCGGTACGGAACTGCCAGGCCAGCTCCAGCGCGCCCACGTTGGCCGGCGTGATCTGCTGCAGCGGGGAATAGCGGGTGCCCGCGCTGCTGCGGCCCCAGGCGGTCCAGTCGCCCGGCTCCGGGTCGTCGGCCGGTTGCGTGCTGGCTTCGCGGGTCGGCGCCAGGCCGGTGCCGGTGGCGTCGACCGGGAACGCCTGGGTGCCGGCCACCGCGCCATGCGGTACGAACGCGAGCGCGAAGGCGATCACGAAGACCAGTCCCAGTACGCCGGCCACTGCCCGCGACACGCGCCGCGGCACCGGCGTGCGCAGGGTCGGCAGCAGCAGCGCCAGCAGGAAGCCGAGCGCGGTGACCAGGCCCAGCCGGGGTACCCAGCGCCAGTAGTCGCTGCCCGATTCCCACCCCGTCCACAGCAGCGTACCGACGAACACCAGCAGGTAGGCCCATGCGCCGGCGCGGCGATTGCCCCACAGCAGCACGCCTGCGGCGAGCAGCCCGACGCCGGCCAGCACGTAGTACCAGGAGCCGCCCAGTTGCGCGAGCCATGCGCCAAGGCCGCCGAGCACCAGACCGAGGAGGAGCAGGACCAGCGCGAGCACGGTGATCAGGGGGTGGCGCGGCGGCACCGCCGCGGACGGTTCTGAGCTCGGCACAGCGGACATCGGTGTTCTCCCCGGTACGGCGGAACCCTGGATGCTGCCGGCCTCCCCTGCTGGCCGGTTTTTTTGAAGCTTATGCCTGTTCGAGGTCGTTGGGGGGGTTTTTGCGGGGCGCGGATGCACCGCCTGGGCCGACCAACGGTATGCCCGCCGTCCTGGCGGGCACCCTTCGGGCCGCCGCTTCGCGACGTTGAGCACGGCTCCTGCCGTTCTCTTCGGCGCTACCAAGGCAACGAAAAACGCCGGCACTGGGCCGGCGTTCGTCGTGGTGCACTACGGTTCGATCAACCCTGCGGGTTTTCGTCGCCTGCGACCGGTGCCGGGGCGGTGTCGACCGGCGTTGCCGCGACCTCCACCTCATCCTCGACATCGTCGATGGACGCATCCATCCGCTCCACCGCCTGCAGCTTCTCGTCCTTGGACAGGCGGATCAGGGTCACGCCCTGGGTGTTGCGGCCTACCCGCGAGATTTCCGAGCCACGGGTGCGGACCAGGGTGCCGCCGTCGGAGATCAGCAGGACCTCGTCGCGCGAGCCCATCAGCACCGCGCTGACCAGCTTGCCGTTGCGCTCGGTGGTCTGGATGCCGATCACGCCCTGGGTACCACGGCCCTTGCGCGGGTAATCCGGCAGCGGGGTGCGCTTGCCGTAGCCGTTCTCGGTCGCGGTCAGGATGTACAGCATGCTGTCGTCGTCGCCACCTTCGATCACGGCATCACCGTTCTCGACCGTGGTCTCTTCCACCTGCACGTCGTCTTCGCTCTCGTCCTCGCTGCCGCCGGCACGTTCGGCCACGATCAGGCTGACCACTTCCTCGCCCTTGGCCATCTTGATGCCGCGCACGCCGGTGGCGGTACGGCCCATCGAGCGGACCCGGTCTTCGCCGAAGCGCACGGTCTTGCCGTTGGAGGCGAACAGCAGGATATCGCGGTCGCCATCGGTCAGGCCGACGCCAACCAGCGCATCGCCCTCGTCGAGGTTGATGGCGATCTTGCCGCGCGCCAGGCGGAACGCGAACTCGCTGAGCGGGGTCTTCTTGACGGTACCGTTGCGGGTGGCGAAGAACACGAACTGGCCTTCGGCGTACTCGCGTACCGGCAGCACGGCCTGCACCCGTTCACCGGATTCCAGCGGAATCCAGTTGATGATCGGGCGCCCGCGCGCGTTGGACCCGGCTTCGGGCAGCTGGTGCACCGGCAGCCAGAACACCTTGCCCGAACTGGTGAAGGTCAGCAGGGTGTCGTGGGTGTTGACCAGCCACAGCTGTTCGATGAAATCCTCTTCCTTGGTCGACGCTGCGCTGCGACCACGGCCGCCGCGACGCTGGGCCCGGTAGGCGCTGACCGGCTGGCGCTTGACGTAGCCGGCGTGCGACACGGTGACCACCACGTCTTCCGGCGCGATCAGGTCCAGGATGTCCAGGTCTTCTTCGCTGTGGCGGATCTCGGTGCGGCGTTCGTCGCCGAACTCGGTGCGCACGTTGACCAGCTCTTCGCGGATGACCTGCAGCAGGCGGTCCGGATCTTCCAGGATGTGGATCAGCCCGGCGATGGTTTCCAGCAGCTGCTTGTACTCTTCGGTCAGGCGGTCCTGCTCCAACCCGGTCAGGCGGTGCAGGCGCATTTCCAGGATCTGGGTGGCCTGGATCTCGGTCAGCTGGTAGCCGCCTTCGATCAGGCCCACGCCCTTGGGCAGGTCTTCCGGACGCGAGGTTTCCGCCCCGGCCGCGCCGAGCATCGACCCGACCAGGCCCGGTTCCCACAGCCGCGCCAGCATGCGCTCGCGGGCTTCGTTGGGGTTCGGCGAGGTCTTGATCAGCTCGATCATCTCGTCGATGTTGGCGAGCGCGACGGTCAGGCCTTCCAGCACGTGGGCACGGGCGCGCGCCTTGCGCAGCTCGAACACGGTGCGGCGGGTGACCACTTCGCGGCGGTGGCGCACGAAGGCCTCGAGCATCTGCTTGAGGTTCATCAGCTGCGGACGGCCGTCGACCAGCGCCACCATGTTGATGCCGAACACCGACTCCATCTGGGTCTGCTGGTAGAGGTTGTTCAACACAACTTCCGCCGACTCGCCGCGCTTGATTTCGATGTAGATGCGCATGCCGTCCTTGTCGGACTCATCGCGCAGCTCGCTGATGCCTTCGAGCTTCTTTTCCTTGACCAGCTCGGCGATCTTCTCGATCAACCGGGCCTTGTTCACCTGGTAGGGAATCTCGGTGACGATGATCGATTCGCGGCCGTTGTCGGCCACTTCGATATCGGCCTTGGCACGGATGCGTACCCGGCCACGACCGGTACGGTAGCCGGCAACGATGCCGGCGGTACCGTTGATGATGCCGGAGGTCGGGAAGTCCGGACCCGGGATGTACTCCATCAGGCCGTCGACGTCGATGTCAGGGTTCTCGATCAGCGCGATGCACGCGTTGATCGATTCGGTCAGGTTGTGCGGCGGGATGTTGGTCGCCATGCCCACCGCGATACCGGCCGAACCGTTGACCAGCAGGTTCGGGAACCGGGTCGGCATGACCGTCGGCTCCAGTTCCTTTTCGTCGTAGTTGGGCTGGAAATCGACGGTTTCCTTGTCGATGTCGGCCATCAACTCATGGGTGAGCCGCGACATGCGCGCTTCGGTGTAACGCATGGCCGCGGCGGAGTCGCCGTCGACCGACCCGAAGTTACCCTGGCCATCGACCAGCATGTAGCGCAGCGAGAACGGCTGCGCCATGCGCACCAGGGTGTCGTACACCGACTGGTCGCCATGCGGGTGGTACTTGCCGATGACGTCACCGACGATACGCGCCGACTTGTAATACGGCTTGTTGCTGTGCGCGTTGAGTTCGTTCATCGCGTACAGCACGCGGCGATGCACCGGCTTGAGGCCATCGCGTGCATCCGGGAGGGCGCGCCCCACGATCACGCTCATGGCGTAATCGAGGTAGCTCTTGCGCATCTCGTCTTCCAGGTTGACCTGGATGATTTCCTTGGCGTTTTCTGCCATTCGGGTTCCGTTGTCTGGTAGCGGTCCAGTCCGCCGCGCCGGCCCTTGCGGGGCGGCGGCGTCGGAATCTCGATTAACTGATGGAGTCTACCACAACGAGGGCCTTTCCGCCGCCGTTTACGGGGTTTTTACCTGCAGGAATCAGGGACTTAGGTGTGCCGGCCGTTGGCCGGCCAAAGGTCAGCCGAACGCGGCCTGCATGCTGGCGACGGTGGGATTCAGGATCACGCCCTTCTCGGTCACGATGGCGTCGATCAGCTCGCCCGGGGTCACGTCGAACACCGGGTTCCAGGCGGCAATGCCGTCGGCCACGGTGCGGGTGCCACCCACGCCGTACAGCTCGCCCGGGTCGCGCTGCTCGATTTCGATCTGCGCGCCGTCGGCGGTATCCATGTCCACCGTGGAGGACGGGGCCACCACCATGAAGCGGACGCCGTGGTGGCGGGCGGCGATCGCCAGCTGGTAGGTGCCGATCTTGTTGGCGGTGTCGCCGTTGGCGCAGATGCGGTCGGCGCCGACGATCACCCACTGCACCGCGCCGGTCTTCATCAGGTGCGAGGCCGCCGAATCGGCGATCAGGGTGGCGTCGATGCCATCCTGCTGCAGCTCCCATACGGTCAGGCGCGCGCCCTGCAGCCACGGCCGGGTCTCGCCGGCAAACACCTTGGCGATGCGGTGCTGGGCCATGCCGGCGCGGATCACGCCAAGCGCGGTACCGAAACCGGCGGTCGCCAGCGAACCGGTATTGCAATGGGTCAGCACGCCGCTGCCGGCGTCGATCAGCCCGGCCCCGAGCGCGCCCATGTGGCGGTTGGCGGCCAGGTCCTCGTCGGCAATGGCCTGCGCTTCGGTGGCCAGCACCTGTGCCCAGTCCGCACCGGCCGGCGCCACGGCGCGGCGCATGCGTGCCAGCGCCCAGGCCAGGTTCACCGCGGTCGGGCGCGACGCGTTCAAACGCTGCAGGGCCGGTTCCAGCTTCGCCAGTGCCTGCGCGCCGTCGTCGGCCTGCACCTGCCGGGCCGCCAGCACCACACCCCAGGCCGCGGCAATGCCGATCGCCGGGGCGCCGCGCACGGTCAGGGCATGGATCGCCTCGGCCACCGCGTCGCTGTCACGGCATTCCACATGCTCGACCACGAACGGCAGCTTGCGCTGGTCCAGCAGCTGCAGGGAATCGCCGGTCCACAGGATCGGGCGGATATGGTCGTAGCGGGCGTAATCGATGTCAGGGGATGCATTCATGCCCCAATTGTAGGGCCACGCCCTGCGTGGCGGCGACCCTCGCACGTCCGCCAGGTCAATTCACCTGGAACTCCGCACGGCAGCCCTCGTCCACCCATACCCCGCGCGCGTCCCAGCCCCAGCTGCGACCCTGTTCGCACTCGCTGCCGGACAGCTGCTTGACCAGCCGCGCTTCCTTGCTGATGCCAGCGCCACAGAAGCGGCGCTGGCGGGATTTGGATTCGCACACCAGGGTGCGCGGCACGTTCAGGAATCCACTGCCGTCGGCCGCGCCGACCTCGAAGTCGGCCTGGCAGCCACGGGTGACCCAGATCTCGTTGCGCTTCACGCCCCAGCTGTGGTCCTCGCGACAGGGCATGGCGCCGAGCTGGCGCAGCAGGCGCACCGGGGCACCCTGCAGGATGACCGGGCAGCTGCTCGGGCGACCGTTGGATTCGCAACGCACCACGCGACGTACCTTGCGTTCGGTGCCAGCGGTTGACGCAGCACTGCTGCGGCTGCGGAACTCGGCCCGGCAGCCCAGGGTGACCCATACGCCGGTACGGTCGGTACCCCACTCGGAACCGCGCACGCAGCTGTTGTCGGACAGCTGGCGGACGAGCTCGACGCCATTGCCGACCGGCATGTCGCAGTGCACCCATTCCATGTCGCGCGACTGGCAACGTACGACCTGGTCGGCGTAGCCGGTTTCGGCCCAGGCCATGCCGGGCAGCAGGCAGACCCACAGCAGCATCCCCGCGACCGGCAGCATCCAGCCGTAGCCGTCTCCTGCGCGCAGGCGCCACGTCGTTGCCGACGGCGTTGGTCCAGCAGCTTGCACCCGCGTCATCACCACCCTTCCTGCCGCCACTGAACGATTACCCCGTCACCATCCGACATCGGGTGTGATCAGAGCATCATCGTGCGGTGCGTGCAATACACGCACGTTGCAGCCGACGCGCGTTCAGGCCTGCGCGAAGTCGAACGCGAGCACGTCCGCGATGCGGCCGGTGCGGTTCATCGCCATCAGCAGGCGGTCGACCCCGACCGCGACGCCGGCGCAGTCCGGCAATGACGGCAATGCCTGCAGCAGGTGTTCATCCAGCGGCGGAAGCACCGCCCCCCGACCGCGCCGCACGGCATGGTCGCGTTCGAAGCGGGCGCGCTGTTCGGTCGCATCGTTCAGTTCGTGATAGCCGTTGGCCAGTTCCACCGCGCCCAGGTACAGCTCGAAGCGTTCGGCCAGCGGCGGCGCGCCCGGACGCACCCGCGCCAATGCCGCCTGGCTGGCCGGCCAGTCGTGGACCACGGTCATGCAGTCGTCGGCGAAGTGCGGCTGGATGCAATGGGTCATCAGCAGGTCGAGCCAGTCGTCTCGGGTCAGGCCATCGGCCTCGATGCGCACCCCGGCCAAGGGCGCCTGCAGTGCGTCCAGGCCCGCCTCGAACGGGTCCAGGCCCAGTCGCGCCTGGTACAGGCTGCGGTAGTCCAGCACCTGCAGGCGCGCCTCGCGCTGCACCAGCGCCAGCGCCGCGCGCACCAGCGCTGCGGTTTCCTCGATCAGGCGGTGGTGGTCCCAACCGACCCGGTACCACTCCAGCATGGTGAATTCCGGATTGTGGCGGCCGCCGGCCTCGCCGTTGCGGAATACCCGGCCCAGCTCGTAACAGTCGCCCACCCCGGCCGCAAGCAGGCGCTTGAGCGGATACTCCGGTGAGGTGCGCAGCCAGCGCTGCGCGCTGCCGGCGTCGACGTGGCCGCTGAAACGGGTATGGAAACTGTCGATGTTGGGCTCGGTGTTGCCGGCCGCCGACAGGATCGGCGTCTCCACTTCCAGTACGTCGCGTTCGGCGAAGAACGCGCGGATCAGGGCATTCAATGCGGCGCGCTGGCGCAGTGCGGCGATCACCCGCGTGCGTCCTGCAGGCGCCTGGCCAGCTGCAGGGTCAGCAGGCTGCGGGTGTCATCGACATAGCCGGTGGCCAGGTACAGGCGGCGCGCCAGTTCGTTGTGGTGGTTCACTTCCAGGCGCATGCGCTCCACCCCGCGGGCGTTGGCGCGCTGCTCCAGGATCGCCAGCGCCTGCTTGCCGCGTCCGCGACCGCGGGCGGCATGGCTCAGGTACAACTCGTCGAGCAGGGCGAAGTGGCCGCCCTGCTCCAGGCTGAAGCCCATCGCCAGGGCGGCATGCCCGACCACTTCACCGGTCTCGGACAGCCACAGCAACACCTCGCCATTGCGCGGGTCTTCCAGCAATGCGGCCAAGGCGCGGCGCACGCGCGCTTCGTCGAAGTCGAGCTGGTCTTCTGCATAGAAAGCGCGCATCAGCTCAACCACCAGTTCGGTGTCGGCCACGGTGGCAAGGCGGAAATCGAGGGGGGCGGTCTGCATGGTGGATCGATCCGTGTCGTGGGCGCCACGGGGGACGCCCGTTTCTCAGTGTGCGGCGAGGTAGGCGACCAGGCGCTCTTCGTCCCAGACGTCGATGCCCAGTTCGGTGGCCTTGGCGAGCTTGGAGCCCGCTTCGGTGCCCGCCACTACGAAGGACGTCTTCTTCGACACGCTGCCGGCGACCTTGGCGCCGAGCGCTTCCAGCCGCTCCTTCGCTTCGTCACGGGTCATCTGCGAGAGCGTGCCGGTCAGGACGACGGTCTGGCCCTCGAGCGGGCCTGACGCCTGCGCCGACGCTTCCGGAGCGCGCTCGAGCAACGTGCGCCGGTAGTCGTCCGCCTTGAGCAGCATCGGACCGTGGCCCTCCTGGTCCAGCCACCCGGTCACACCGAGCGCGACGTCATTGGGCAGGCCGGCGGCCACCAGCTGCACCGGCTCGGCGTCCAGCACGGCGGCGGCATCGGGCAGCATCGCGGCCAGCTTCTCCGCGCGCAGGCGGGTGATGCCGGGAATTTCGGCTTCCACCAGCAACTGCGCGAAATCCAGGCCATCGCGCAGTTTCGCGCTGGGCGGATGGGTGTCGCTGATCCGCACCTGGCCGACCTGCAACAGAGCGTCGATCGCCTCCTGGTTGCCAGGCTGCTCGAAGAAATGCCCGAGCGAACGCGCCACTTCCCCGCCGATGTCGGGCACGCGCTTGAACAGCGGCCACGGCAGGTGCCGGATCAGCTCGAGGTCGCCGAACCAGGTCGCCAGCGCCTTGGCGGTGCTCTCCCCGACATGTTCGATGCCCAGCGCGAACAGCAGGCGCTCCAGGGTGGTGGTGCGGCTGGCATCGATCGCGGCGATCAGGTTGTCGGCCCACCTGGTGGCGATCTTCTTCGTGTTCCACGCGAACGCAGCCGGCAGCGCCAGCGCGCGTGCGCGCCAGCGCTCGTCGCCGGCGTCCAGCGCCAGCACGTCGCGCAGGTACTGGCCGCTGCCGTCCGGCGGCAGGTGCACGCCGATCTGGTTGGCCAGCGCCTGCGGCGATTCGGCGTCGAGCACCAGCTTCAGCTGCAGCAGCTGGTCGCGGGTCAACCGGTACAGGTCGGCCACGCCGCGCACGATGCCGGCATCGACCAGCGTTTCGATGTACTTGCCGCCCAGCCCGTCGATGTCCATCGCACGGCGCGAGGCGAAATGCGCAATGGCTTCCTTGCGCTGCGCCGGGCAGCTCAGCTCGCCCGAGCAGCGCCAGGCAGCAGCGCCTTCCTCGCGCACGATCTCCGACCCGCACACCGGGCACCGGGTGGGCATGGTCCACGGCGTGGTGCCGTTCGGACGACGGTCGGCGATGACGCTCACCACTTCGGGTATCACATCGCCGGCGCGGCGCACGATGACGGTGTCGCCGACCCGCACATCCAGCCGCGCGATCTGGTCGGCGTTGTGCAGGGTCGCGTTGGACACGATCACCCCGGCCACGGCGACCGGGTGCAGGCGCGCCACCGGGGTGGCGGCGCCGGTGCGGCCGATCTGGATTTCAATCGCCTCCACCGTGGTCGTCTGCTCCTGCGCCGGGAACTTGTGCGCGATCGCCCAGCGCGGGGCGCGCGAGACGAAGCCCATCTGTTCCTGGCCGGCGCGGTCGTCCAGCTTGTAGACCACGCCGTCGATGTCGAACGCCAACCCATCGCGGCGCTCGCCGATGTCACGGTAGTAGGCCAGCAGCCCCTCGCTGCCCTCCACCACCTGGCACAGCTCGCTGACCGGGAACCCCCATGCCTGCAGCTGGGCCAGCGTGGCCGAGTGGGTCGGCGGCAGTTCGCCTCCCTGCACTTCGCCGATGCCGTAGGCGTAGAAGCTGAGCTTGCGGCGCGCACTGAGTTTCGGGTCGAGCTGGCGCAGCGACCCTGCCGCGGCATTGCGCGGGTTGGCCAGCACCTTGCCCTCATGCAGGCGTGCGTCGGCGTTGTACGCCTCGAAATCGGCGCGTGCCATGTAGACCTCGCCGCGCACTTCCAGCACCTGCGGCCATCCGCTGCCGTGCAGTTTCTGCGGAATCACTTTGATCTGGCGCAGGTTGGCGCTGACGTCTTCGCCGGTGCTGCCGTCGCCACGGGTGGCGCCCTGCACGAAGTGGCCGCCCTCGTAACGCAGGCTGATCGCCAGCCCGTCCAGCTTGGGTTCGGCGGAAAAGAACAGGGCGTCGCGACGCAGGCGTTCGCCGATGCGGCGCACGAAATCCTGCACTTCCTCGTCGCTGAAGGCGTTGCCCAGCGACAGCATCGGCACCGCATGGCGGACCTCGGCAAACCGCGAGGAGGCCTTGCCGCCGACGCGCTGGGTCGGCGAGTCGGCCTGGACCAGTGCCGGATGGGCCTGCTCCAGCGCTTCCAGTTCGCGCACGAGGCGGTCGTAGTCGGCATCCGGAATCAGCTGCTCATCACGGTCGTAGTACGCCTTGCCGGCCTCGTCGATCTGGCGGCGCAGGGCTTCGGCACGTTGGGCAGGGCTGGATGGCATGCGTGGAAGATCCTGGGAGGGGGGTGAATTCTAGGCCGAACACGGTTGGATCGGTCAGCGGGGAGCGCATTCCACCCGTACCGGTTCAGAGCCTGGCGAAACGTTCCAGCACTGGCTTGCCTGCCTCGCCGCGGGGCGCTAGCTTGCCGGACATTGTCCTGTTTCCGGTGTTCCCGCCATGTCATCGCCCGTCTCGTCGCGCCGTTCCTTCCTGCAGCTGGCCGGTACCGGGTTGGCCCTGTCCGGCATCGGCCTCGCGCCGGCCTCGGCAGCGCCTGCGGCCACGTCAAGCGTGGTCCTGCCGACCCGGGCGGCGCCGGCCGGCAGCGTGCTGCTCAATTTCAACGAAAGCCCGTATGGCCCTGCCCCGGCGGCACAGGCGGCGGCACGCGACATCGTGGCCGGGAGCGGTCGTTATCTGTTCGCCCTGGCCGGGGAACTGCGCGACACGTTTGCCCGGCAGGAAGGCGTGGACAAGGACCGCGTGCGGCTGTTCCCGGGCTCCAGCGAACCGCTGAACCGCGCCGCGGTGGTCTGGACCTCGCCCACGGCAGGACTGGTGGTGGCCGACCCGACCTTCGAAAGCCTGGGCGACCTGGCAGCGGCGCGGGGTGCCACGGTGGCCAAGGTGCCGCTGCGCGCGGACGGCGGCCATGACGTGCACGCCATGGTCGAGGCCGCGCAGCGGATGGGTGCCGGGCTGCTGTATCTGTGCAACCCCAACAACCCGACCGGGTCGATCACGCCGGCGGCGGACATCGCCTGGCTGCTGGCGCACAAGCCGAAACAGACCCGGCTGCTGGTGGACGAGGCCTACCTGCAGTTCAGTGCGCAACCGTCGGTGATCGCGCAGGTGATGCAGCGCGATGACGTGATCGTGCTGCGCACCTTCTCCAAGCTGTATGGCATGGCGGGTTTGCGCCTGGGCGTGGCGGCGGCGCACCCGGACCGCCTGCGCGAGCTGGCCAGCCTGGGCGACAACCCGCTGCCGGTCACCGCGCTGGCGGCCGGCCTGGCCAGCCTGCGCGAGCCGGGCCTGGTAGCGCAGCGGCGCGAGCAGAACACGCGGGTGCGCCAGGCCACGGTGGCGTGGCTGGAAGCGCGCGGTTTCCGCTGCCTGCCCAGCGAAGCGAACTGCTTCATGGTCGACGTGCAGCGCGACGGCAGCGCGTTCACCAAGGCGATGGCCGAACGCGGGGTGGTGATCGGCCGCAGCTGGCCGATCTGGCCGCAGGTCGTGCGGGTGAGCGTAGGCACCGAGGCGGAGATGGCAGCGTTCCGAATCGCATTCGAGAACGTGGTGGCCGCTGACCGGTAACGCCGTACCGACACGGCGTGGCCCGTTCGTCATCGTGACCCGGCGCGGGGCCTGCGCGTGCAGTCGTTTGGGAACCGACCCTACCCCGCCACTGTTACCAGCGGGGTGCTTTTGTCAGTGGCGGGGCCTGGTGCTGGCGGTCGTAGGCGCGCAGCTCGTCACGGATGTGGGCGACGCGCTGGCGGCCCAGGGTGGCGCGGTTGTCGTCCAGGACCAGACCGCCGAGCAGTTCGCCCATGCGCTCGACGGTGGGCAGCATCTTTTCCCAGGCATCCAGCGCAGTCAGCGGCGCCGGCAGGGTCAGGAAGAAAGCGATCGCCGGGGTCTCCATCTCGCGGATGGTGGCCATGTCGAAACTGCCGGGCTTCATGATGCTGGCCATGGAGAAGATCGGACCGCGCTCGGGGTGGCCTTCCACCAGGCGGTGGAACACGTTCATGTGCCCGAACACAAGCCCGGTCTTTTCCGCCGCCACCACGATGTCTTCGCCCCGCAGCATTTCACCGGCACGGGCGGCCACGAACAACGACACGATCTTGTCGAAGTCCTGGACCGGGCGCTTGCCAAGGTCGCTGGCCGGGGCGTCGACGTCGGGCAGGCCGAGCTCGGGCTGGGTCACGCCTTCGTCGCCGGCGGCGCCGTCGCTGCCGGCCTCGGTCTCGCCCAGCAGCGGCTCACGCCGCTGGCCGGCGGCATCGCCGCCTTCCACGCGACGGCCCTGCGACTTCTTCCGCGGTCGACCAAACAGGAAGATCGCAGCAATCAGCAGCAGGCCGGCGGCCAGGATGCCGATGCGGAGCATTGCCATGTCGGACATTCTAGGGGTCTCCAGCTAAATACGTTCAGGCAAGGATGGCACGTCAGGCCGCGCCCGCCAATCGTGCCGCCTCTTCAAGGTCCACGCTGACCAAGCGACTGACGCCCGGTTCGCGCATGGTCACGCCCGAGAGCTGGTGCGCTGCCTCCATCGTCGCCTTGTTGTGGCTGACGAACAGGAACTGCACCTTCTCGCTCATTTCCTTGACCATGTTGGCCAAGCGGCCCACGTTGGCTTCATCCAATGGCGCGTCCACTTCGTCCAGCAGGCAGAACGGCGCCGGGTTGAGCTGGAAGATCGCAAACACCAGCGCCACCGCGGTCATCGCCTTCTCGCCGCCGGACAGCAGCGAGATGCTGGACACCCGCTTGCCAGGCGGGCGCGCCATGATGGTCACACCCGTGTCGAGAAGGTCTTCACCAGTCAGTTCGAGGTAGGCGTGGCCGCCGCCGAACAGGCGCGGATACAACTGCTGCACGCCGGCGTTGACGCGGTCGAAGGTGTCCTTGAAGCGGCCACGGGTTTCGCGATCGATCTTGCGGATGGCGTCTTCCAGCGTTTCCAGCGCGGTGGTCAGGTCGGTGTTCTGCGCATCCAGGTATTCCGAGCGCTGCGAGGCTTCGCCGTATTCCTGGATCGCGGCCAGGTTGACCGGCTCGAGCCGGCGCATGCGGCCGTCGATCTGGTGCACGGCCTGTTCCCAGTCGGTGATGCGGGCTTCTTCGGGCAGCGTGTTGATCACGTCCTGCAGGACGAAACCGGCCTTTTCCACGGCGGCGGTGAGCTGGTCGGCGCTGAGCACCAGGGCCTGCTGGTCCAGCTTTCGCTGCGAAATGCGCTCGCGCTGGGCCAGGGCCTGTTCGTCGCGCTGGTGGCGGGTCTGTTCGAACGTGCGCAGTTCGGCGTCGATGCTTTCCAGCAGGGTGCGCGCTTCGCCCAGCACGCGGTCGGCGCGGACGCGTTCGCCGAGTGCGTTCTGGTGCTCGGCTTCCAGCGCATGCACCGGCGAGTCGCCTTCGTCGAGCTGCGAATGCAGTTCGCCCAGGCGCGAATCGAGCTGGCCGCGCTGGGTGCTCATGCGTTCCAGTGCCTGGCTCAGCGAGGCTACCTGGGTGCGCTGCGACTCCAGCGTGAGCGCGAGCGAGTGGGCGCTGTCGCGCACGTTGCGGGCGGCGTCGCGGGCGCGGTCGCGGGCATCGCCGAGCTGGCGGCGTTCGCTTTCCAGCGCCTGCTTGACCGACTCCAGGTCGCCCATGCTGTTGACGGCGTCGTCGAGGCGGCCGCGTGCTTCGCGCACCTGTTCGCGGCTGGCGTCGAGGTTTTCCAGCAGCTGCGAGAGCTCGCCTTCGATGCGGTCGATGCGGGTGCGTGCGGCTTCCACCTTGCCCTGCTGGCTCTGCAGCTGGCCACCGAGCTCGGACACGCTGCGGTGGGCCAGGTAGAGCTGGCGCTGGGCGTCTTCGCGCTGCTGTTCGCCGGCCAGCAACTGGTCGCGGAAGCCGGCGAGGCGGTTTTCCAGCTCGGCTTCGCGTTCCTGCAGGGTATCGATCTGTTCACGCAGGCTGACGATTTCGCGCTCGCGCAGCAATGCGCCCTGCTTGGCCGCGCCGGAGCGCGAGACGCGCACCCAGCCTTCGCCAAGGCGTTCGCCGCCGCGGGTGATGACCGAGTCGCCGTCGGCCAGGGTGGCCTGCAGGGCGCGGGCCTGTTCGAGGTCATCGGCGGCATGCAGGCGGGCCAGCAGGCGGCGGATCGCGGTGGGACCCTGCACTTTGGCCGCGAGCGAGGTCGGAGCGACCTGCAGGGGGCTGGTATCGGCCGAGACCAAGGCGATGCGCCCGTCGCCCAGTTCGGCGAGGGCGCCGACCAGGTCTTCCGGGGCGTCGACCAGCACGCCTTCGATGAGCTGGCCGAGGGCGCTTTCGACGGCGTTTTCCCAACCGCTCTCGACGCTGAGACGTTCGCCGACGCGGGCGCCGGAATCCAGGCCATGCTGCTTGAGCCACGCGACGGCGGCGCCCTGCTCCTGGCCCAGCGCGGCCTGCTGCAGGGTTTCCAGCGAGGACAGGCGACCGCGGGCGGCCTGGGCCTGCTTGCGGATGTCGGCCAGTTCGGTCTGGCCGGTGCGCTGGCGGTCCTGCAGGCCGGCGACGGCTTCCTTGCGCGCTTCGACCTGTTCGGTCAGCCCGTCCAGCGCGGCCTTCTGGGTTTCGTGCTGCAGCTGCAGTTGTTCGAAGGCTTCGGCGAGCGCGTCCAGGTCCAGGCCGGCGCGTTCGGCGCTGAGCGCTTCGCGGCGGCGATCGGCTTCGAGCACCTGGCGATCGAGGTAGTCGACGCGGGTGCGTTCGACTTCGCCTGCGCGCGATGCTTCGGAGGTGTTGCGGGTATGCGCTTCCCAGCGCGCCTGCCAGTCGGCCAGCTTGGCTTCGGCGTCGCGCAGGGCTTCCTGCTTGATTTCGTTTTCTTCCTGCAACTGTTCCAGCTGCGGTTCGGCCAGGTCGACGGCTTCGCGCAGGACCATCAGTTTGGCTTCGTCGCCGCTGATGTGCTGGCCGAGCTCGGCCAGGGCCTGGGTGGTTTCGTCGCGGGCCTTGTGCAGCCGCTGGGACATTTCGCGCTGGTGCTGGATCTGCTGTTCAAGCCGGGCCAGGGTGCTGCCGACCTGGTACACCTCGGCCTGGGCGGTGCTGAGGGCGTCGGCGGCTTCTTCGCGGCGCACGCGGCTGGTTTCGATGCGGGCTTCGGCGTCGCGCTGTTCGGCGATCAGCTGCTGCAGGCGGGTCTCTTCCTGGGACAGGGCTTCACGCAGGCCGCCGAGGCGGCTGTCGAGGTTGCGGAACTCCAGCGCTTTCCATTCGGCGTCCTTGACCCGGCGCTCTTCCTGCAGGCCCTGGTACTGCTCGGCCTGGCGGGCCTGGCGCTTGAGGTGTTCGAGCTGTTTGCCGATCTCTTCGCGGAGGTCGTTGAGGCGGTCGAGGTTTTCGCGGGTGTGGCGGATGCGGGTTTCGGTTTCCTTGCGGCGTTCCTTGTATTTGGAAATGCCGGCGGCCTCTTCCAGGTAGACGCGCAGGTCTTCAGGGCGGGCTTCGATGATCTGGCTGATCATGCCCTGTTCGATGATGGAGTAGCTGCGCGGGCCGAGGCCGGTGCCGAGGAACAGGTCGGTGATGTCACGGCGGCGGCACTTGGTACCGTTGAGGTAGTAGTTGCTGCTGCCATCACGGCTGACGGTACGCTTGACCGAGATTTCGTTGAACGAGGCGTATTCGCCGGTGATGGTGTGGTCGGTGTTGTCGAAGATCAGTTCGACGGTCGCCTGGGACACGGGCTTGCGCGCCGACGAGCCGGAGAAGATGACGTCGGTCAGCGAGTCGCCACGCAGGCGGCTGGCGGAGCTTTCGCCCATGACCCAGCGCACGGCATCGATGATGTTGGACTTGCCACAGCCATTGGGCCCGACCACGCCGGTCATGTTGGTGGGCAGGTGCAGGGTGGTGGGATCAACAAACGACTTGAAGCCGGACAGCTTGATCGTGGACAGACGCATGGCGTGGTGGGCTTCCGGACAGTCGCGATGGGCCGAGTATAACGGTGCCGA